>ERZ1292642.635-Hain-H14-01um-R1-635-length-19219-cov-5_pt1 | contig 19219 bp, 17 predicted proteins | sample MGYA00564403_ERZ1292642 | MGnify/ENA primary metagenome ERZ1292642 (study PRJEB36523, sample SAMEA6512643) | groundwater metagenome | collected 2019-01-09 | study: AquaDiva: Metagenomics assemblies of 32 groundwater samples | reverse complement strand
ATTCGTACCCGGCAATTTCGCTGGCACGACCAACCTGCCCGGTACGGCCTTCGACCCGACCGGGACTACCGGCTTCCTGTTTGCCGGCCTGTATAATTTCTGCATCGGCAGCACGGGCGCGGAAATTGCGGCGCGCAACGCGCAGGCGCTGTGCGGCGTATCGGGTACCCAGTTCAATCCGCAATTCCAGCTGGCCAGCGTCGCCAGCGCGAATGTCGATGGCAACCCGGCGAATGACCGGCTGCCCTGGGATGGCCGCTACCTGATTGCCAACAAGGACCGCAGCTATGCCAGCGGCAACAGCTATTCCAATCTGGAAAGCTGGGGGTTGAGCGGCATTGTCGACTTCGATCTGGCCGACAATATCGCGCTCAAATCGATCACGGCCTATCGTGAATTGCACTGGAATGCAGGGCTGGATGCCGACGGGTCGCCGCTCAACTTCCTGCAACTCAGCTTCACCATGAACCAGTGGCAGTTCAGCCAGGAATTCCAGCTGCTCGGCAATGCGTTCGATGAAAAGCTGCGCTATGTGCTGGGGGCCTATTATTTCAAGGAAGCGGGCGACCTGCATGACTATGTGACCTTTGGCGAAGGTCTGGTGCAGGTCGATGGCCCCAACCAGTTGAGCACCAAAAATTACGCCTTCTTCGGCCAGATCGACTATCGGCCCATCGACCTGATCGGCATCACCATCGGCGGGCGCTACACCAATGAACGCAAGCGGTTCGAAGGCGGGCAGCAGGAACTGAACGGGTTTAATTATAAGCTGTTCGGCTGCGCCGACGCCAATGGCAATATCTTCCCCGGCGGCCCGTTTCCGCTGGCGCCGATCCCATGCCAGGTGGGATTGAGCTATCCTGATCCGACCAACCCGGTGCGCGTCTATACGCCGGGCGTCAATCGCAAGAAATTCAGCGATTTTTCGCCCAAGGTCGGGGTGCAACTCCACCCGTCGGAAGATGTCATGCTCTATGGCAGCTGGTCGAAGGGGTATAAGACGGGTGGTTGGACCACGCGCCTCACCAACCCGCAGGGCAATGTCGCACCCGACTTTAACGAGGAAAAGGCGACGACCTGGGAAGCGGGCATCAAGTCGACGCTGCTCGACCGCCATCTGCAACTCAATGCGGCGTTGTTCTCGACCAAATATCGCGACATTCAGCTCAATATTCAGATCGGCACGTCGCCAACCATTGCCAATGCGGGCGACGCGCGTATTCGCGGGTTCGAACTGGAAATGGTTGCGGCGCCTGTCGATGGCCTGACGATCAACGGCGCGATCGGCTATATCGACGCCCAATATACGTCGGTGTCGGCAGGGGCTGCGGCTGTCGGCGGAGCCAACCCCTTCCAGGCGGGCACTTTGGTGGGCGAATCTCTCCCCAAAACGCCCAAATGGAAGGTCAATCTCAGTCCGCGTTATGAAGCGACGCTGGGCAATGGCGGATCGGTGGTGCTGCTGGCGGACTGGACCTATACGTCCAGCGCGTGGAACGATACGCAGCGGACCTTGCTGCTCAAGCGTGTATCGACCGACATCGTGAACGCCTCGATCAGCTATCGCGAACCCGACGGCCACTGGTCGCTCACGGCGGGCGGCACCAACCTCACGGACAAGCGCTTCCTGACATCCGGCGGGTCGAACATCGCGGCGGGGGCTATGTTTGGCACCTATAACCGTCCACGCGAATGGTATGTTCGCTTCGGGTTCGAATTCTGATCATGGGTAGCATCGCGATCGACGCGGCGGTGGTGGAGGGGGCTGGCAACCCCTTCCGTTTCGAAAAACTGGCCATGGATGCGCCTGGGCCGGGCCAGATCAGGGTACGGCTCCATGCCTGCGGCATCTGCCATACCGACATGGTGATGCGCGACGGGGCGCTGCCTATCCCGTTCCCCGTCATATTGGGCCATGAAGGCGCTGGCGTCGTCGATGCCGTGGGGCCAGGCGTGGATGGGGTCGCACCAGGCGATCATGTGTTGCTGAGCTTTCATAGTTGCGGCGCGTGCAGCGCCTGCCACGATCATCAGCCCGGCTATTGCGCGGAATTTGTGCCGCGCAACTTTCTGGGCGTGACGCCGCCGGGGCAGGGCGGCATCTGGCGTGGGGACGAGCGGATCGGCGGCAATATATTCGGCCAGTCATCCTTTGCCACCCATGCTCTTGCCCATAGCGACAATGTCGTGCGGATCGATCGCGACCTGCCGCTCGACATTCTGGCGCCTCTGGGGTGCGGAGTGCAGACCGGCGCAGGGACGGTGCTGGAAACATTACAGGTGCAACCCGGCCAGTCGATTGCGATACTGGGTGCCGGCGCCGTCGGCCTGTCGGCCCTGATGGCGGCGGTCATTGCGGGCGCGGGACGGATTGCGGTGATTGATCGCCATGCCAGCCGCCTTGCGCTCGCGCGCGAACTGGGCGCGACCGAGACAGGCGATGATCTGGCCGCGCTTGACGGACAGTTCGATCATATCGCCGATACCACCGGCGTCCCGGCGCTGCTCGGCCTTGCGGTCGATCGGCTGGCACAGCGCGGCACGCTGGCGCTGGTCGGCGCTTATCCGCCGGGCGGCTTCACGATCGACCCTTCATCCATCATGAGCATGGGACGACGGATTGTCGGCGTGGTGGAAGGGGGCATCGACCCGCAGCTATTCATCCCGCGCCTGATCACTTATTATCGCGAAGGTCGGCTGCCGCTGGAGAAGCTGATCAAGCGCTATGCCTTTGCCGATCTGGAAGCTGCCTTTGCCGCGTCGGAAAGCGGGGCGGTGATCAAGCCGGTAGTGTTGATGCCACAGGACTGACGGCCGCTCGCAGGAAGCGGCCGTCAGTCCTCGATCTTCATGCAGTGCGTGGACAGCAGCAGGACGTCCCGGCCACCATCAATCCACCCCTTCCGGCAGAGCGCCGATGACGGACTTGACTTCCAGAAACTCCTCCAGCCCGAAGCGGCCGAATTCGCGGCCATTGCCCGATTGCTTGTAGCCGCCAAAGGGCATGTCGAAGGCCAGGCCGCCCGCGTTGACGAACACCGCGCCCGCCCGCAGGCGGCTGACGAACTTGCGCGCATGGGCCGGATCACCCGCGACATAGGCGCCAAGGCCATAGGGCGTATCATTGGCGATGCGGATCGCTGCCTCATCATCGTCATAGGGCATCAGCACCAGCACAGGGCCGAAAATCTCCTCACGAGCGATCGTCATGTCCGGCGTCACATTGGCGAACACCGTCGGGCGTACATAGCTGCCATGATCCATCCCGTCAGGACGACCAAGGCCACCTGTTACCAGCGTTGCGCCCTCGTCAATCCCGGTCTGGATCAGTGACTGGATGCGGTCCCACTGGCGCTGGCTGACGACTGGGCCAATATGGTCGCCCTCGCTTTGCGGATCGCCGACCTTCTTGGCCGCGAACATGGCGCCGACCTTTTGTGCCGCTTCGTCATGTTGGGAACGATGCACCAGCATGCGCGTCGGTGCGACGCAACTCTGGCCGCTGTTAAGCAGCACGCCGCCCACGCCACCGGGCAGAGCGATGTCCAGCGGCGTACCTTGCAAAATGATGTTGGGTGACTTGCCGCCCAGTTCCTGCGCGACGCGCTTGACGGTATCGGCTGCGTTCTTGGCGACCATGATTCCGGCACGCGTCGACCCGGTGAAACTCACCATATCGATGTCAGGATGCCTCGCCAGTGCCGTACCGACCCCGTCGCCATCGCCCTGCACCAGATTGAACACACCGGCCGGGACAGCCGCGGCGTGCATGATCTCGGCAAAGATCGCGGCGCAACTGGGCGCCTCCTCGGAGGGTTTGAGGATCATCGTGCAGCCTGCCGCCAGGGCGGGGCCAACTTTGGCGACGATCTGGTTCATCGGCCAATTCCACGGCGTGATCAGCGCAACCACGCCGATCGCTTCGCGCACCACCCTGTTGTCGCCGATTTTCTCGCTGAATTCATAGTCTTTCAGCGCCGCGAGCGACTGCGCCAGATGACCAAGACCCGACCCAGCCTGCGCCGTCTGCGCGATCGAGATGGGACAGCCCATTTCGGTCGCAATCGCGCGAGCCATGTCGGGGATGCGCTTTTGATATTCCGCCATAATCCGCTCCAGCAGCGCGATCCTTTCCTCCTTGCTGGTGAGCGAGAAGGTCTCAAATGCGCGGCGCGCGGCGATCACGGCGGCATCGACATCGGCTGCGGTGCCAAGGATCATGTCTGTCGCGCTGGCATCGGTTGCGGGGTTCATCACCGCAATCGTGCGCCCCCCCTGGCTGTCGACCCATTGGCCATCGATATAATGTTTGCATGTATTGGGCATGGGCAGGTCCTTATGCGTGAAGAAGGCCAAGGTCGGCATCAGTGGCGGGCTTTCCCCATTTGTCGCGCGGCGGCATGGGGCGGTTGGTCCAGGGCGGATCGAGCGTGAAGCTGGAGATGCGGCGGCCTTCCGGCAGGCGCCCGTTGCCGCCACCCTGGGCATAGTCATAATAGAGCGTCATCAACTCATCATGGCCATGATGGCGCTGCGCAACGGGGTGCGACAGGCAGGCTTCGCGCCAGCGCAGCAATCGGGTCAGATGCTGCGGGATCTCATAGGCTTCATAATAGTCGAGAAACCATAACCGTTTGAACATGGGAGTGAAGGCGACCTCTGCCCAGCCGAACCTGTCGAACAGATAGTCGCGGTCGGGCGCATAATGGCGCAGAAAATCGTCCAGCCGCGCATATTGCGCATCGACTTCGGCCTGATGTGCGTCGCGCTTTTCCCGATCCCGGTTCAGGATCATGCGGTATCCTGCCCCCGTAAACTGCCCGTCAGCCGCGCACAGCATCGCCTCGACGGCATGTTCATACGGGTCGTGCCGCGCCACCGCAGGATCGGGAAAGCGATCTTCGAAATAGCGCATGATGACCATGCTTTCCTTCAGCGTTTCGCCATTTTCCAGTTCCAGCGCGGGCAGCGACGTCGTGCCGCGCGTCTTGGCGAGCAGCCAGTCGGGCCGGGCCAGCGATATGTCGATCTCATGGTCGGCCATGATGTCGTGCAGCCCTTTCAGGTCGAGCAACAACTCAATCCGCTCGGAAAAGGGGCAGCCGGGGATATGATACATCCGTAGCTGGCCGCCGGGCGGTTCGTCGCACCATGCCATGGCCGTCACGCCGCCGACATGGCCGGGCGCGGCGGCATTTCCGTTTGCGATTTGGCAAACATCGCCTGCGTGGCCGGGCGGGCGTTGATCCGCTCGATCCAGGCAAGCAGATGCGGCGTGGCTTGCCCGTTAACGATATCGGCATGACCAAATTGCATCCCGTTCGCGATCGCGAAATTACAGATATCGGCCAGCGTATATTCGTCGCCCGCCAGCCAGGGGCTCTGCGCCAGGCGTTTCTCCAGCCGGTCGATCGAGACGCGAATCTTGCGCATTTCCTCGTCCAGCACCGCCTGCGGGAATCCTGCGCGGGCATTGCGCCATTTGGCCTGCTGTTCCGGTATCGGGATATGCTTCAGCTTCTCCTCAAATTCCTCATCGCTCAACTTGCGCGCCATCGGGCCGATCATCCGTTCCCAGCCAATGGTGGACACGCACCAGCAGAAATATTCGTCCACCCATTTGGTCCAGACGCGCATCTCCGCGATCCCTACCGGGTCGGCCGGGCGCAGCCGGGGGGCATCGGGGAATGCGTCCTCCAGATATTCGCAGATCACTGTCGATTCGGTGATGATATGCCCGTCGTGGTCGAGCGCGGGCACCTGACCGCGCGGATTGATTGCTTTGAACCAATCCTCATGATGCTCGAACCGGGTCGGATCGACGAAGCGGGGCGTGAACTCCAGCCCCTTTTCATAAAGCGTTAGCAGCGGTTTCATCGAATTTGCAGCCGGACCGAAGCTGTAGAGCGTCAACATGGCAGACTTCCTCACCTTGTGATGTGCAGCGTCTGTGCGCTTTCGCTGCCCGTGGTGCAGGGGCGGGCCACCGCCCGCAAGTCGTCTGTCTATACTATCAGTGGCGCTACCCGGCGGGCTGGCGGAGGCCGCAACCTGTCACTGCCAATGATAGCGCCGCCACTCGCCTTGCCGGGACGGCCGCGCTTTGCTTGGGTGATGCACGAGCGGGCAAAGATCCCGCCGGGGAGAGAAGCGGATGCTCGAATTGCTGACGTCAGAGACACCCAATGGCTGGAAGGTCTCGATCCTGCTGGAGGAACTGGGCGTTCCTTACACGGTAACGCCGATTGCGCTGACCGACCGAGTGCAGAAGCAGGACTGGTATGTCGCGCTCAACCCCAATGGTCGCATCCCGACGCTGATCGATCATGAGGCGGGCGATTTCGCTGTTTTTGAGTCGGGCGCGATCCTGCTGTATCTGGCGGAAAAATATGACCGCTTCATTCCCGCCGACGCACAGGCGCGCAGTCAGGTGATCCAGTGGGTGATGTGGCAGATGTCGGGGCTTGGCCCAATGATGGGTCAGGCAACGGTATTTAATCGCTATTTCGAAGAAAAGCTGCCATCCGTGATCGATCGCTACACCCGCGAAAGCCAACGATTGTTGGGCGTTCTGGACGCGCAACTGGCGACCCGCGACTATCTGGTCGGTGATTATTCCATTGCCGACATTGCCTGTTTCCCCTGGGTACGCGGCCATGATTGGGCCGGGGTGGAGATAGACGGATTTCCCCATCTTTTGCGCTGGTATGACCGGATCGCCGAACGTCCTGCGGTGCAGCGCGGACTGCTGGTGCCAGAACCGCCATCGGCGCAGGACATGGCGGAAAAGACCATTTTGCAAGGAAAGACCATCATCGCGTGACAGCATTTCTCCAGCGGACCGTCCGCATCGAATGGGGCCATTGCGACCCCGCCGGCATCGTTCACGCCCCGCGCTATTTCGACATTTTCGGCCAAAGCACCATGCTGCTGTTCGAACAGGCCGGGTTGCCCAAAAAGCGTGAGATGCTGGCGACCATGCCCTTTGCGGGCTTCCCGATGGTGGACGTATCGGCGCGCTTTTTCGTGCCGACCGCCTATGGCGACGATGTGCTGGTGGAAGCGGACGCGCCCATATTCGGCAATAGCAGCTTTACCGTCGCGCACCGCCTGTCACTCGATGGCAGGCTGTGCGTGGAATGCACCGAAAAGCGCGTGTGGACCATAGCGGATACGACCCGCCCCGGCGGTTTGCGCGCGCAGCGGGTGCCAGACGCGGTGCGCGCCCTGTTCGCCCCTGACTGATCAGGCGCGTGGGGCGAGGCCGCTGATCAATATATCGACCAGCGAATCGGCGACCTGTTCGGCGCTGAGCGGCCCATCCGGATCATGCCAGCGCCCCGGCCAATTGAGCGCGCCCGCCAGGGTGAAGGCGGTCATGCGCACGTCGAGCGGCGCAATCGAACCATCGGCGATGCCATCTTCGATCAGCGCGCGCATCGACAGATCGATCGCCCGCTTGCGCGCGCGGAACAGCGCCGCCCCCTCAGCGGAAAGAAATTCGTCGCCAGTGCGCACGACGCAGCGACCAAAATCGTCCATCATCACCAGTGCATAGCGGCGCAGGACGCTGCGCAACCTGGCAAGGCCGTCGCCGGGCTGCGCGCGCGCCGTATCCGCGGCAGCGCTCAGCAATTGCAGACCGCGCGTCACACACTCGATCAGCACCTGCTCCTTATTGCCCAGATAATGGTAGATGGTCGGCTTGCTGATCCCCAGGCTCGCGGCCACGTCGTCGAGCGAGGTGGCGTGAAAACCGCGCGCGTTGAACATGCGTACCGCGGCGCGCAGCACGGCTTCGCGCTTCTCCTCACGATCGCGTTCGCGCTCCTCGCGCGATCGGAAGGGGGATGGTGCGGCGTTCGGTCGGGGCAAGCTGGTCTCCTTACCCGTTTCTCTTGACAAGAAACCGGTCGATAATCAATATACCCGTGAGTATATAAGAGACGATCGGGTTTTATGCTGACGGAAATCCAGACAGCCATCCGCGACACGGTGCGCAGCTTCGCGCAGGACGCGATCCGGCCGCATAGCGCCCGTTTCGAGGCGGAGGGCGGCTATCCGTCTGCTCTGTTCGAAGAGATGGCAGGACTGGGCCTGTGGGGCATGACCGCACCGGAATGCTTTGGCGGTGCGGAAGCGGACGCCGTATCCTACGCGCTGGCGCTGATCGAACTGGCGGCGGCGGATGGGGCATTGTCCACCATCGTGTCGATCCAGAACAGCATCCTGGTTTCCGGCCTGCTCAAGGATGGCAGTGAGGCGCAGAAAGCCCGCTTCCTGCCCGATTTGATCGGCGGCCGGACAATCGGCGCCTTCGCCCTGACCGAGGCAGACGCCGGGTCGGACGCCTCGGCAGTCCGCACCCGCGCTATCAAGGTCGATGGCGGTTGGCGCATCTCCGGCGCCAAGCAGTTCATCACGTCGGGCAAGATAGCAGGCGTGGTCATGCTGGTCGCGGTGACGGACCCGGACGCAGGCAAGAAGGGCCTGTCGGTATTCATCGTGCCGACCGACCGGCCCGGCTATAGCGTCGACAAGGTCGAACATAAGATGGGGCAGGGCGCGTCGGACACCTGCGCGCTGCGCTTCGACGATATGTTCGTCGAGGATGAGCTGCTGATCGGTGAGCCAGGGCAAGGTTACCGCATAGCGCTCGCGAATCTAGAGACCGGCCGCATCGGCATCGCCGCGCAATGCGTCGGCATGGCGCAGGCCGCGCTCGACATCGCGGTCGCCTATGCCAAGGATCGCAAAAGCTTTGGCAAGCCGATCATGGAACATCAGGCGGTCGGCTTCCGCCTCGCAGACCTGGCCACCCGGCTGGAAGCCGCGCGGCAACTGGTGCTCAACGCCGCACAGGTCAAGGATGCGGGCCAGCCCTGCCTGACCGAAGCCTCCATGGCCAAGCTGTTTGCATCGGAAGCGGCCGAACAGATCGTGTCGGGCGCGCTCCAGACGCTGGGTGGCTATGGCTATCTGGAAGAATATGGCGTCGCCAAAATCTATCGCGATGTGCGGGTATGCCAGATTTACGAAGGCACGTCGGACATACAGCGCATGGTCATCGCGCGCAGTCTTTGAAAGGAATGGATATGCAGGACGATCCGGTCGTCATCGCCAGCTATGCCCGCACGCCGATGGGCGGTTTTCAGGGCGTCTTGTCGCCCCTCAAGGCCACGGAACTGGGCGCAGCGGCGGTCAAGGCAGCGGTCGAGCGCGCGGGCGTGTCGGTCGACGCGGTCGATCGCATCTATATGGGCTGCGTCCTGCCTGCGGGTCTCGGGCAGGCGCCTGCGCGCCAGGCGGCGCTGGGCGCGGGCCTTGGCCTGAACACTGAGGCCACGACCGTCAACAAGATGTGCGGTTCGGGCATGCAGGCCGCGATCATGGCGCATGAGGCGCTGGCATCGGGCGCTGTCGATGTCGTGATCGCCGGCGGCATGGAGAGCATGACCAATGCCCCCTATGCCCTGCCCAAGCATCGCGGCGGCGCGCGGATCGGTCATGACCGGATCATCGACACGATGATGATGGACGGGCTGGAAGATGCCTATGAACCCGGCAAGGCGATGGGCGTGTTCGCCGAAGAAGCGGTGCGCGACTATCAGTTCAGCCGCGCCGATCAGGATGACTATGCCATCCGTTCGCTCGAACTCGCCAATGCGGCGATCGGCAGCGGGGCGTTCGTCCGCGAAATCACGCCGGTGACGGTCAAGGGCCGGGGTGGCGACACGGTCGTCGACACTGACGAACAGCCGGGCAAGGCGCGGCCGGACAAGATACCGGGCCTCAAGCCTGCCTTCGTCAAGGATGGCACGATCACCGCCGCCAATGCGTCGTCCATTTCGGACGGTGCGGCCGCGCTGGTGATGACGCGGCAAAGCGTCGCGACCAGGCAGGGGATGAAGATCGTCGCCCGCGTCGTGGCCACTGCCGCACACGCTCATGAACCATCCAAATTCACCACCGCCCCGGTCCCGGCGATGCGCAAGCTGCTGGAAAAGGCAGGCTGGACGGTCGACGATGTCGACCTGTTCGAGGTCAACGAAGCCTTTGCCGTCGTCGCGATGATCGCCGCCAAGGAATTGGGCATCCCGGCGGATAAGCTGAACGTCAATGGCGGCGCGACGGCGCTCGGTCATCCGATCGGCGCGTCGGGCGCGCGCATCGTCGCGACGCTGATCGGCGCGCTGGAAACGCGCGGGCTGAAGCGCGGTGTTGCCAGCCTGTGCATCGGCGGCGGCGAAGCAACCGCGATGGCGATCGAACTGGCCTGATAGCAGGGGGTATAGTTATGAATATCAATGGTTTGCCAGCCATCGTTACCGGCGGAGCTTCGGGCCTTGGCAAGGCGACGGCGACGATGCTGGCAGCGCAGGGGGCCAAGGTTGCGATCTTCGACCTGAATGAGGAAGCGGGCAAGGCAGTCGCCGCGGAATTGGGCGGCATCTATGTCGGGGTCAATGTCGCCGATGACGCCAGCGTCGCGGCAGGACTGGATGCCGCAGAAGCAGCGCATGGCGTCGCCCGCATCCTGGTCAATTGTGCGGGGATCGCACCTGCGGTCAAGACGGTGGGGAAGGAGAATGCGCCCCATCCGCTCGACACGTTCGCCAAGACCGTGACCGTCAACCTGATCGGCACGTTCAACGTCATTTCCAAATTTTCCGCCCGGCTCGCCGCGGCGGAGGAGATTGACGGCGAGCGCGGCGTGATCGTCAACACAGCCTCCGTCGCGGCCTATGACGGGCAGATCGGCCAGGCGGCCTATAGCGCGTCCAAGGGCGGTGTGGTCGGCATGACCCTGCCGATCGCGCGCGATCTGGCGCAGCACAAGATCCGCGTGATGACCATCGCGCCGGGCATTTTCCTGACCCCCATGCTGGAGGCGTTCCCACAGCATGTGCAAGATGCGCTGGGCGCGCAGGTGCCCCATCCCAGTCGCCTTGGCAAACCGGCGGAATATGCTCAACTGGTCGAATCGATCGTCCGCAATCCGATGCTGAATGGTGAGGTCATCCGGCTGGATGGCGCCATTCGCATGACGCCGCGTTAATGGACGGGATCGCCTTTACGGTCGAGGACGGGATCGGGCGGATCACGCTCGACCGGCCAGCGGCAGGCAATGCCATCGACCTGCCACTGGCGCGCGCGCTGCTGGCGGCGGCGATCCGGTGCCAGACCGACGATATGATCCGTTGTATCGTGCTGACCGGCAATGGGCGGTTATTCTGTGCGGGTGGCGACGTGCAGATGCTGGCCGGCGCAGGCGACAGACGATCGGACGTGCTGAGCGAGCTGATCGCCACGTTCCACGCCGCCGTTGCCCGACTGGCGCGCGCGCCCAAGCCTTTGGTCACATTGGTCAACGGCCCGGCGGCGGGCGCGGGGTTCAGCCTGGCCATGCTGGGCGATGTCGTGATCGGCGCGCGGTCGGCCCATTTCACCGCTGCTTATGGCGCGATCGGACTGACGCCAGACGGCGGCCTCAGTTGGCTGTTGCCCCGTCTGGTGGGACTGCGCAAGGCGCAGGACATCATCCTGACCAACCGCCGGATCAAGGCTGACGAGGCCGAGGCGATCGGGCTGGTGACGCGCATTGTGGACGACGAGGCTCTGGCAGACGAGGGATTGAAGGCAGCGGCCGCGCTTGCCGACGCTCCGATGGCAGCGCTGGCCGCCAGTCGCGCGCTGCTGGCCGACAGTTTCGAGACCGGGCTGGAGACGCAACTGGACCGCGAACTGCGCAGCATGGCGAGGGCAGGGGCGGGGCCGGAAAGCGAAGAGGGGCTGAGCGCATTACTCGCAAAGCGCACCGCCAATTTCAGGGGAGTTTGATAGCATGGCAGAAGCCTATATTGTTGAAGCCGTCCGTACTGCCGGGGGCAGGGCGCGCAAGGGCGGGTTGATCGACGTACATCCCGCCGATATGGGCGCGACCATTCTCAACGCGCTGGTCGATCGCACCGGCGTCGATCCGGCAGCCATTGACGATGTGATCGTCGGCTGCGTCAGCCAGGCGGGCGAACAAGCCTTTGCCTTAGGCCGCAACCTCGTGCTCGCATCGAAGCTGCCCGACAGCGTCCCCGCCGTGACCATCGACCGGCAATGCGGGTCTTCGCAGCAGGCGCTGCACTTCGCCGCGCAGGCGATCATGTCCGGCACGCAGGATCTGGTGATCGCGGCGGGTGCGGAAAGCATGACGCGGGTGCCGATGGGGTCCAATTACAAGCTCCACGCCGCCGCTGGCGTGGGTATCGGCCCCTGGCCAAAGAGCATCCAGAACCGTTATGGCGTTGCTGAATTCAGCCAGTTTCACGGCGCACAGGCGGTCGCCAACAAATATGGCTTCACCCGCGAGGAAATGGACGCCTATGCGCTCGCCAGCCATGCCAAGGCGGCGGCGGCGATCGACAATGGCGCGTTCAAGGCCGAAATCGTCGGGGTCGAGACTCCCGAAGGCCTTTTCGACATCGACGATGGCGTCCGGCGCGGTGGCACGATGGAGGCGATGGCCAGCGTCAAGACGCTGGAGGAAGGCGGGACGATTACCGCTGCCAATGCCAGCCAGATGACCGATGGCGCGTCGGGCGTGCTGGTCGCCAGCGAAGCGGCGATCAAGCGGTTCAACCTGAAACCCATGGCGCGCATCGTCAATCTGACCGTGACGGCAGGCGATCCGGTCATCATGCTGGAAGAACCGATCCCGGCGACCCGGCGCGCGTTTGAGCGGTCGGGCCTCAGCCTGAACGACATCGACCTGTTCGAGGTGAACGAGGCGTTCGCGGCGATCCCGATGGCATGGCTGAAGGCGATCGGCGCGGACCCGGCCAAGCTCAACGTCAATGGCGGCGCGATTGCACTGGGGCATCCGCTGGGGGCCAGCGGCACCAAGTTGATGAGCACGCTGATCCACGCGCTCAAGGCTCGTGGCAAGCGCTATGGCCTGCAGACGATGTGCGAAGGCGGCGGTGTCGCCAATGTGACGATCGTAGAGGCGCTGTAATGGGGATCAGGACGCGCTTCACCGATCTGTGCGGGATCGAGCATCCGATCGTCCAGGGCGGGATGATGTGGGTTGGCCGGGCAGAACTGGCCGCCGCAGTCTCCAATGCAGGCGGCCTTGGTATATTGACCGCGCTGACCCAGCCAACGCCCGACGATCTGCGCCGCGAAATCGACCGTTGCCGCACGATGACCGACAAGCCGTTTGGGGTGAACCTCACCATCCTGCCGTCGGTCAACCCGCCGCCCTATGCCGAATATCGCAAGGCGATCATCGATAGCGGCGTGAAGATCGTGGAGACCGCCGGGCACAAGCCGCAGGAGCATGTCGACCATTTCAAGGCGCATGGCGTCATCGTCGTCCATAAATGCACGGCGGTGCGTCACGCCTTGTCGGCGCAACGGATGGGCGTGGACGCGATTTCGATCGACGGGTTTGAGTGTGCCGGGCATCCGGGCGAGGATGATGTTCCAGGCCTGATCCTGATCCCCGCCGCTGCCGACAAGCTGACGATTCCCATGATCGCCAGCGGTGGCTTTGGCGACGGGCGCGGGCTTGCCGCGGCGCTGGCGCTGGGCGCGGACGGCATCAATATGGGAACGCGCTTCTGCGCTACCGTTGAAGCGCCTATCCATGACAATGTGAAGCAGTTTCTGGTCGATAATGACGAGCGGGGGACGAACCTCATCTTCCGCAAGTTCCACAATACCGGGCGTGTAGCCAAGAACAGCGTGTCCGATCAGGTTGTTGAGATTTCACTGCGCGAGGACGCAGTGTTTCAGGACATCCAACCGCTGGTATCCGGGGCAAAGGGGCGGGTTGCACTGGAAACGGGCGATCTGGACGCCGGGCTGATCTGGGCCGGGCAGGTCCAGGGGCTGATCCACGACATTCCGACGTGCGACGCGCTGGTCAAACGGATCGTGAGTGATGCCGAAGCGATCATAAGCGGCCGGTTGAACGACATGCTGCGCACGCAGTTGGTCGCGGCCTGAGCCTCATTGTTCGATCAGCAGGGCGGCATAGGGTGGCAAATCGCCCGGCGCTGCCCCGTTGACGGCCATCAGGATGCGCCCCGACCCGTCAAGATCGACTGGCCGCGCGATCGCTTCACTCGACAGATTGAACAAGCAGAGCAAAGACTGATCGGCGCACGTCCGCCGAAACGCCAGGCAGGCTTCGTCGGCCACGAGGATGTCGAGCGCGCCATGGCGCAGAGCCGGATTGGCCTTGCGCAGCGCCAGCATGGCGCGGGTGAAGTGCAGTAGCGATCCAGGGTCGGCTTCCTGCTGATCCACGGCAAGCGCCAGATGATCCTCGCCATGGGGCAGCCAGGGTTCGACGCCCGAAAAACCAGCCTGCGCGGCGTCGGCCGCCCATGGCAGGGGCGTGCGCGCGCCGTCACGCGACAGGGTCAACGGCCAGTTCGCGATGGCTTCTGGATCCTGCAATCGCTCGAACGGAATATCGACCTGCGTGATGCCCAACTCCTCCCCCTGATAGAGGATGGCGTTGCCGCGCAGCGCCATCAGGAGCGTCATCTTCATCCGCGCAAAGGCCGGGCGATCTTCAGGGGCGCACCATCGCGACAGGGCGCGGGGCGCGTCGTGATTTTCGAAGGCCCAGCTTGGCCAGCCCATATCCGGCTCGTCGGGCCAGCGATCGACCGTTTCCGCGACCAGCGCCGGGGTGAGTACGGGTGCGTAGAGGAAGGTAAAGCCATAGGCGCTGTTGAGGCGCTTCTCCCCGGCGGTATAGGCTTTCATCTCCTCCTCGGCGAGCGCCCCGCCTACCTCGGCCACCGTGAAGATCGCGCCATATTCGTTGCACAATGTCCGGATGCGCTCGACAAAGGGAATGATGGCGGGGTGCGACTGGCTATAGCGCTTGATTTGAAAGTCGAATGGCCGTGTGCGCGGGCTACCATCGTCCGGGGCGGGAGGATTGTCACGGAATTCGGGGTCGTGCATCGCATGATTGAGGGCGTCGAGACGAAAGCCGTCCACGCCGCGATCCAGCCAGAAACGCATGACATCCAGCAGCGCATCCTGCACTTGCGAATTGTGGACGTTGAGTTGTGGCTGGCTGGTCAGGAACTGGTGCATATAATATTGCCCGCGCCGCGCATCCCATGTCCAGGCCGGGCCACCGAACACCGACTGCCAGTTGTTGGGCGGTGTGCCGTCTGCCTGAGGATCGGCCCAGACATACCAGTCCGCCTTGTCGCCGTTGCGACTGGCGCGGCTTTGCGTGAACCAGTCATGCAGGTCCGAGCTATGGGCGAAAACCTGATCGATCGTGACCTTGAGCCCCAAAGCGTGGGCGCGGGCAACCAGCGCATCGAAATCCGCGAGGGTTCCAAATATCGGATCGACATCGCAATAATCGGCAATGTCATAACCAAAATCACGCATCGGCGAAGGGTAGAAGGGGGAAATCCAGATCGCGTCCGCCCCCAGCCGGGCGATATGATCAAGCCGCTGCGTAATCCCGTTCAGATCGCCAATGCCATCATCATTGCTATCCTGAAAGCTGCGCGGATAAATCTGATAGAGGACCGCACCCTTCCACCATGGTTGGTCAGCATTATCGGCGGAATTGGGCATTATTGTTTCGCTCCGATCAGGACGGGCGGCAAATCGGCACCGCCGCAACCACGCCAATCTACACACCGGATATGACAGGTGAAGCCCCGCTTGGCGCGAGTCGTCTATCGGGCAAATCCCGCACCGGCGACCGATTCGCTTTCCCCCGCCATCCGCAGTGAACGAAGGCGCGCAAAGCTTCCGCTACGGAAAGCTGTGCCGATACGGCAGATGCATATTTTGCAACCGCGAACAAGGTTTTCGCACTTGCAGCAAAGCGTGATCTGCCGGACATAGGGGGTGCCTTTCAGGCATCCTCTCCTAAACTTTTACGGGCTGGTCTTCGGATCGGCCCTTTTTTTGTGCATTTCAACGCTCGATTGGGCATGAGCCGGGCGGCAATGCGTAATATAATCGTCATTTTCGACGACTGGAGATGGCGGAGTGATTGTCACACCGTCATGCGTTCGTCATAAGGCACCATGACATTGCCCTCCGGCCCATCTTCTCCACCGATCGATCGTATCCAGCAAAATGTGCTGGCAGCATCCGAACGCCGCCTCCTCAACTGGCTTTGCGCCCGGATGCCGTTATGGGTGACGCCAGATGTTTTGACCGTGCTCGGCATGATCGGAGCCTTCGCCATTTTCGCCGGCTATGCCGCCAGCAGCCTGGAAGTCCATTGGCTGTGGCTCGCCATTGGTGGCTATGTCCTGCAATGGTTCGGCGATTCGATGGATGGCAGCCTGGCCCGGTTTCGCAAGATCGAGCGGCCCTCCTATGGCTATTTTATCGACCATAGCTGCGACGGGCTGGCGACCTTGCTGATTTTGGCCGGGATGGGGGCCAGCCCCTATATCCGCATGGACGTGGCGTTGGTGGCGCTGGCGGGGTATCTGCTGTTGTCGATCCATGCCTATCTGGCCGCGCGCGTGGTGGGGGAGTTCAAACTGTCCTACCTGTCCGCGGGACCGACGGAATTGCGGCTGATGCTGATCGGCATGACGCTGGCGATGATGGCGCTCGGCTATGCGCCGGGTTGGTTCGGCGCGATTTCGGGGTTCGACCTGTTCGTCGGCACCGTTTCCGTCGTCCTGATCCTGCTGTTCGTCATTCAGACGCTGGTCACGGCAAAGCGTCTGGCGATCAGCGACGCAAAGGATGCGGGTCGGTAAGACTGGTTTCAGCGACGTGGCAGAGATTGTGCGCTTGCGTCATGCGCAGCGGTCGATCGCTGCTTCGCACGCAAAATCAACTCGTTCAGGCGCATTTCATCCTGAACGCCCGAAGCAAACGCCAGGCAAAGCCAGTCCAGACACCGCGCCAGTAAAAGCATGGTTTCCTCTCAATTATATTATGCCGGGCACTATAGCATAATTGCCCGGCTGGAGAAGAGGCTTGTTGGTGGCCGATCCAATCAGGCGCAGACCGCATCAGCTTCCGCCACCAGCTGCGCCAGACGCGTTGCGCTGACATCATCCAGTGGCGCGAACAGCAATAGCCTCTGCCCCGGCGCTTCCTCGATCGCGTAGCTGGTATGGCGGAACATGATTTCGCCGACCCCGGGCATATCGGCGATGTTCGTATCTTCGAAATGCGCCATGATTTCCGATTCCTGCCAATATTGACGGAAAAATTCGGACTGTTCCATCATGTCGGCAATGATGCCTTCAAAGACGTCGGGCTGGCTGGTGCGGCTATAATCCCATTTGAAGCGCGCGATCAGGCGGCGGCACATGTCGCGAAACTTGTCGGGATCGGCCCGATAGCGCGGATTGAGCATCAGGATGCGGAACAGGTTGCGCTGATCGCGCGGCATCTGGCTGTAATCGCGAAAGGCGCGGGAGACCAGTCGGTTCCAGCCAATGACCGTCCAATCCTCCACGATGACAAGCGCGGGAATGGACAGCGAGTCCATGAGATGTTGCGTGCCTGCATGGATCGTCTCGTCGCGGCGGGTTGCCAGTGGCGGCGGGCGGTGCTGAGCCAGGGCGAAGAGAAATTCGCGCTCATTGGGACTAAGGCGCAGAGTGCGGCTAAGTCGTTCCAGCATCGGCGCGGATAATTGCACCTCGCGACCCTGTTCGAACCATGTGTACCAAGTCACGCTCATCCCGGCGAGCGTCGCCACCTCCTCGCGCCGCAGGCCGCGCGTCCGGCGGCGTTCGCCCGCAGGCAGGCCAACGTCGGCCGGTGCCAGCTTGGCGCGGGCGGCTTTCAGGAAACGCGACAATTCTTCCCGCTGTGCCATGCCTTATCCAGTTACTCTCTATAATGGGACACTCAACGGCCTTCTTGCGTGCCGTTTCCTCTGCAAGACCCCTGTTCAAGGGTCGGCGACATGCCCGACACAAGACAGGAGAGTGCGGTTGGCTGGCAAGCTATTTCTGACCTGCGCGGTGACGGGAAGCTCACCCATGCCCGATCATCCCAATTTCCCGTTCCGGCCCGATCATGTCGCGGCCGAAGCGCTGGCCGCGGCGCAGGCTGGCGCGGCGATCATCCATTTGCATGTGCGAGACCGCGAAACCGGCGATCCATCACAGGCGCTGGACGATTATCGCGAGGTGGTAGGCCTCATTCGCGCGAAGAATGACGAAGTGATCCTGAACGTCACGACCGGCCCTGGCTGCACTTGGATGCAGAGCGATGATGATCCCGCGGTCTGTGGCCCCGGCACCCTGATGTTCACGGCGGAACGACGGTTGGAGCATATTCTGGACCTGAAACCCGACATGTGCACGCTCGACATTTGCACCATGCAGCTTTGGGGCGGCGTCGCGATCAACCTCGACCCGATGATCACGACCATGGGTCATATGATCCAGGATGCCGGCGTCTTGCCGGAGATTGAATGTTTCGAGGCTGGGGACTTCGTCTTTGCCGACGATCTGATGGCCAAGGGCGCGATTCCGAAAAACGCGCCCTTCACCTTCGTACTGGGGACCAAATATGGTCTGCCCGCCACGACCGAAGCGATGCTCTACGCCAGAAACCAGATACCGCGCGACACGCCGTTCACGGGCTTCGGGGTCAGCCGCCACAGCTTCCCGATGGCGGCCCAATCGGTGCTGCTGGGCGGCAATGTCAGGGTCGGTTTTGAAGACACCATCTATCTGCGGCGTGGACGTTTGGCGGCTGACAATGCCGATCTGGTGCGCTGGGGTGTGGAAATGGTCGAGCGCATGGGCGGCGATATCGCCAGCGCAGGAGAGACTCGCGCGATGCTTGGCCTGAAACAATAAGGAGAGGGAAATGATGCAGGCAATCACAGCACCGATGGCCGATCTGCGGGGGCGGACGGCCTTCATTACCGGCGGCGCGAACGGCATCGGCCTTGGCATAGCGCGGGCGCTGGTGCGCGCCGGGGCCAATGTGGTGATCGCCGATATTCGGCAGAGTGCCTTGGCGGCAGCCAAAGCCGATCTGGCGGCAGACCAGCAGGTCGAAACCGTGGAGTTGGACGTTACGGATCGGGCTGCTTTCGCGCGGGCGGCCGATGCTGCGGAGGCGCGATTCGGGAAAATCCATATACTGGTCGGCAATGGCGGTGTCGGCGTTATGGGGCCTGTACGGGAAGCACGCTTTGTCGTTTGGGATTGGGGCATGGGCGTCATTCTGGGCG
>ERZ1292642.405-Hain-H14-01um-R1-405-length-25874-cov-10_pt1 | contig 19247 bp, 24 predicted proteins | sample MGYA00564403_ERZ1292642 | MGnify/ENA primary metagenome ERZ1292642 (study PRJEB36523, sample SAMEA6512643) | groundwater metagenome | collected 2019-01-09 | study: AquaDiva: Metagenomics assemblies of 32 groundwater samples | reverse complement strand
AGCCCTCGATTTCCAAGCACACCTCGAATAGCTCCTCGGAGGCCGGCGTATAGGTTGCGGCCGTCGCAGTTTCCAAGAGCCCATAGACAGCTTGCCCACCGCCAGCCGCGAGCTTGGTATCGAAACCGATGCCGCCAGATACGGCAAAGCCCTTCGCCTTGTCGGTCGAGGTAACCTCGGCACCAGTCGCAAGGTCACAAGCAACCGTGCCAATCCAGTTGCGGACACTCGTCACCGAATATGCGCCGTTATCGCCTGCGCCGGGGGTACCGGGATCAGCTGAGAAAAGGTGCAGATTGAATGTGGCCGTTGTAACGGTTTCGTTGTCTGTGAAGAGACGGACGCGGTCGATGCGACCCTTGCCCTGCACAGCACCGACATCCCAGCGTAGGGGCACGACCGAGGCGGCCGTCGCCGAGTTGGCCACCAGCTCGTTCTGCGCGTACTGCGTGGTGTTGGCAGGCCGATTGAAGGCGTATTTGGGCGCAATTCGCATCTCGATCTCCTGAGGGATTCGGGGATGGCCAGATAGGCCGCCACCCCCGAGATCGCCCGATTAGGTCGGGTCGGCAGCGGTGACGCCGCCCGAGAGGCTGTTGAAGTTGCCGCCCCACTCATTGTTCGAGCCGGGCGGATAGGCAGTCGCGCCGTAGGTCCCGGACAAGTGATTGAGCGTGATGACGTTGTATTCGCCCTGGTTCGCACTCGGCTGGTCATCGATGTCGATGCTCAGCGTCGCCGTGAACCGGCCGAAGCAGTTCTTCCAGATCGTCGAGTAGGACATCGAGGACAGGATGTGCGAGGCGTTGTTGTGGAAGTGATTGTGCTCGACGATCCACGACAACGGCACCGCGATCGACGTGCTGGTGCACTTGATGCCCGCGCCGCCGGACTCGGTGAGCCTAGCGAACTGGCACCCCCTGACCTGCACGAAGCCTGCGCCGCCGTTGTTCTCGATGCCGACCTTGCCGCTATCGAACCGGCAGCCGACGATCTTGGCGTGGCTGGAATCGCGCTCGGCATCGTCAGCCCCACCGTCGCGATCCAGACGGATCGCAGCGGCGTCTACCGGGGCATCGAACAGAATGTTGTGGAACTCCCACCCCTGCTGTTTGACGATGCACAGTGGCGTGGTCGCGGTCGGCGAGGCTGGCGGCGTCCAACCTGAGGCGACATAACCGTTATTGCCGGTATGCGCGTCAGGATGGCGTGTGGACGATGCGCCAATGATCTTGACCCCGAAGATGCCGACCGGGCAGGTCAACTCCTCCCTGATCTTGCCAATGGTCCAGACCACATCGCCGCTGGCCAGCTCATCGAAGATGTCAGCCATTGTCAGCTTGGAGTTGCTGAAACTCTTACCATCATGCGTGGCAGCGCCTGTGGCGGCATTCAGGAACCACTCGCGTCCCACAACGGGGACATTGGTGGTGAGTAGACGGCCGTCCGCGTAAAGCTTGTTCACGTGGAAATCGGCTTCTGCGTAGGCTTCGTCAACGTAGCTCATGAGAGCGTTCTCCTATGTGTGAGCGGAGCGGGCTCCAAGGCCCGCCCCTAACCCTCATTAGCTCGAACCGAGCAGACCTTCGGGGACCATGTACTCAACCCAGGCGATGGCCTTGCCGGTGGTTGCTGCTGTGCCGGTCACGTCGACCACGACCTGAATGAGCTGGGCCGTTTCCGCATAGAAGTCATTGGAAGTGGCCATTTCATCCGCCACGATGACGCCGACAGTGCCGAGTGCCAAGTCGGTGGCAAACCCGTCCGTATCGGTCGAGGGTCCAATGTCGGCGCGGTTGTTGGTGCCGGCGTTGAACAATTCGATGACGGCAACGCCGCCCCTGATGATGCACGCCCCAGGCGGGACGTAGCCCATGTCGAGCGTGAGCGCGGCATCAGCCTTGGTGAAATACTTACGCAGATAGTGGATTTGGTGCTGGTGATATTGGCGACCATTGTCGCCTGCTGTTCCGGTTGCCATTGTGGCTATCTCCTATCCGCCGGCTTAAGACGAGCTGTAGGACGACACGACGAGCACGCCGTGATCGACCGAGTTGAAGACCGACTTCTTCAGACCCCAGATTCCCCAAGCGGAAACCTCAAGTCGGCGGCCAGCATCCAAAAGCGCCTCATGCCAGCGATAGCGGCTGCCGTTCTTCATGCCATAGGCGCACACCGCAGACTGTGCCCCGAGAAGAACCGCGCGCCGCACGTTGGCGACCGAAGTCGTAGCGCTGGTGCTGTTCACACCGAGCGTTACGTCTTGGTTGCGCCTCAGGATCGTGCCGTTCCATTCACCAAGAGCGCCCGTATAGATTGGGTTCTTGGTGGTGGACTCGCCAGTCAGAGCCGCCTTGGTAATGTCGAGCCAGCCGTTGGTCCCCGCGTTTGTGCGGAGCGCCGTCACCTGGGCCTCGTGGAGATACATCACATACTTGGGCTGTCCGCCGACCATCACCGGACGGATCATCCGGTTGCCGGTGCGCGCCGCCTCGACGGCGCGGTCGATCAGGGCCACCGTAAAGGTGTCAGAGCTGGTAAGGCCTTGATCGTTGCTTGCAGAGCCCGCCCAGATTTGTCGGGTTAGGCCGGAGGCGCCGGAAGGTGCCGTGACCGTATTGAGCCCACAATAGACCGAGCCGCTCGTGGAACTCTCAGTGTTGGCGGGCGTATAACCGCAAACCTGATTGAAGAAGCTGGCCGATTTTCTGTCCTTCCACCAATCTGCCGCCGAGTTCTTGCACTCGGTGCGCAAATTGAAAGGAACCCGCTGGGCGTCGATGGTGTCGTCCGAGTTGGTGCCGAAATTCGACCCCAGCTCGTTGATGTAAACGGCGTCGGCGTAGAAGGTGAGACTCTCACCATTACCCTCGGCCGTCTGGCCTTCGGTGATGCCCTTCTGAGTGGGACGGGCACGCAGCGAGAAGGTGATCTTGTCGCCCTTGCCCTTCTGCGTCATGGTTTTGATTTGGATGATGGCGTTATCGTCCTCGTCCATAAGAGGAGCGATATCAAGGCTATCGCGCTCGGCCTTGGCCAGTTCTTTGGCCCAAAGCTTGACTGCGTTGGTGTCATTAACACCAAATGTCGTGTAGGACATGAGGGTTTCCCCCTGATTGTTTCGCGGTGGTCAACGCTTCGGAATTACCGAAGAGATAGACCGGTGGTCGCGCGGTAACGCCAGCGCGTGCGAAACGACCCTGGGAGTGCGGCGGGGCGTAAGTGCCGCTGGCTGATAACGGGAACCTCCCGAAAGGCGTAACGAGCCTAGGCGGTTGATACGGTCAACGGCCGACGCACGTCACTCGCAGTCTCGGGGGAAAGACGATCTGAGCCGAGGGGATTGCCGGTCCTGGTGCCAGCAGCGGCGTCAGTCGCCCAAAAGAGCCCGCATCTTCGCTTTGCCTATTCTCGCGGAGACGCGTGCATATTCATCATCACTCATACGCCCCATTTCCATAACTGTCAAGCTGTCGCCCGCTGTTCCCGCCGCATTCGACATCGACACTGAAGCTTCTTGGCCACGCTTGAGCGCGTCGATTTTCTCGGCAGCCGGGCTAGGGGGAAGGTGCCCATTCTGTGCTTTTACATCAGGCTTTTGAAATCCACGCGCCAGCGCCAGCTTCCAAATCAATTCGGATGGCGACTGTTTCTGCTGGAGGGCTTGGACGACCAAACGACCCTCATTCAGATTGATCTCGGAGACGATTTGCTCATCCGTCATCGCCGGATTGGAAATCTTCATCTCTGAACGGATGTTATCGGCTAGAAATTTGTAAGCCATCGCGAACGACGGCTCATTCGTGGCGAATTTGCGGGCATCCGACTCATAGGCCTGGCGAACAGCCGCCATAGTCGAGCCGGTCTCGATCCTCTCGACGCGCTGATCGCGATCCTGAAGCTGCTTTTGAAGGTAAGCCGTGCGGCGCTGCTGTTGGGCGAAGGCTTCGACAAAATCCTGCGCCGGGTCAACATCCGGCTCCTCAAGAGGGTTGACCGTTTTCTGCCCAGGTTGCCCGGCGGTCGTCGCCTGCCCCCCATAGGCCAATTCCATTAGCAGCTGAAGCCGGGCATCGCCAACGGCGGCAACCTTCTCGCTCTCACGTTGGGCGGCCTCAGCCTGCTTGCGCCTTTCTCGCTCGGCGTGTAGGGCCCGATGCGGAACCATCTTGGTGAATCGGCCGGTCTTTTCGTCACGCAACTTAACAGCCACATCAGCATCATCATCGGCCTCCGGAGGCTCCTGGTCGTCTTTCTCTGGTTTCTCCGGCTCGGCAGACTCCGGCGCGACAACAGGCGGGACCTGCGCTGGCTCTTTATCACCAATCTCGAAATACGCCTTTTCCTCAGGCGTCATCTCGTCGCCATCCGTCACGACGAATGGAAGAGTTGGCTGCGTATCCAGATTCTGATTCTCAGTGCTCATGAATTCCCCTTACGGCTGCGGCATCCCCGATGGCGCGCTATCCGGCGGCATCATATCGGCAAGAGTCTGCATGTCTGGACGCCCTGGATTTGTCGGCAACGGCGGGGGAAATGGAAGCTGAGGCAGGTCTTGCTCACTCTGCTGGACTAGAGCCTCATCGACTGGTTCAGGCATCATGCCGCGCGCAGCTTCAGCGGCGGTAACTGCCGTCTTTATGTTGTTAAGCTCAAGTCGGCTCGCGGCAACACCCAGTTGTGCCAACTGCACAAGAGCGTCGATACGGGTCTTCTCCGCCTGCGCGGTCTTCAGACCAGAGGAGGCCTCCTTATCCATAGCTCCGGCCTTGTCCACAGCGAGCTTGGTCGACGCGCTTTCAATCATGAACTGCTGCTGAGCTTGCTGCTGCTCGGAAGGCGGCGCCATCAGGATTTTCTTGAACTTCTCGACGGCCTCACGCGGCAGCGGGCTGTAGTCGAGGAAAATGACCATCGCCTCCTTCGTCATCTGCTGCTGCATGAGCGGCATCATCTGCATGAGCATGGCAAACGTCTGCTCTTTCTGGTTGGGAGACGTTGGAGCGTCATCGACAATCACGTCGTACTCGCCCAGAGTCTTGTCTCGGAGCAACCGCACGCCCTTCATGCCCTGATCACCGGTAATCCGGATGACACGGCCATCCGACAGATTGTTCTGGATGAACCAAAGCCGGACTCGACCAATCTCCTTGCGGAAACGCCTAAGGCTGTCGAACATGGTGGCCAGGATGGTGAGGGCCGCCTGCTTGCGCTGCTGCTCTAGGATGCCGGGCTGATTGACATCCCGCATCCCCATGATCTCCTGGTTCATGCCGGTAACGCGCCAGATCGCATCGACCGCGTATTGCATGAGCTGGAAATAGGGTGCCGTCAAACCAGGGCCAGGCTTAGCCATTATCTGGCCCTTGCTAATAGCCCCGTCCTTGACGATAGTGATCGCTTGGGGGTTGGCGTAGGTCCTCTGAGCCTCGTTGATATCAGGGAACGCCGACTTCTCGGCGAGAATTCCGCCCTTGGCCGTCGTGTTGATGATATGCGTGGCTTGGCTCAGCCACTTGTTGGCCATCATTTGCGGATCGCGGAGGACCGTAACCAACCCAAACCACGTGCCGGCGTTCTTGTCGGCCTCACCCGTAATGCACGTGAAAGAAAACTGATCTCCGGCAGGAGCCTTTCCTTTCCAGAGAACCTTGCCCCCCAGGAACGCCTGCTTGTAGATACGGCGATACTGCTTGACGCTCTTGACAATCATCGAGTTGATGTTGCCACCGCCGGCCTCCCCCAGCATGAGGGTGACCTGCATCCCGCCATTGTACTGCATCGTCTGATTGTACTCGGTGGCGCGAGCATGAAGGTCGGCAAGCTGCTCGTCGTTCATCTCATCAATCTGACCGGTGAACGGATTCAGAACGCGGTTGAAAGGCTGGCGCTCATACCATTGCACCTGAACGATGTGCACCTCATCTCTATCATCTGAAATATCGGATTTGGCGTTGGCTGTACGATTACGGTGCTCATCGCGATTGACAATCTTGCCCTCCGTGTCAATCCCAATAGCCCAGGGTGCATTGAGATCGGCATCGTCGAAATCCTTAATGCCTAGCCCTCTGACGAGAGCCCGAGCATCCGCCAATGACATCTTGCGGACGCGCCACACGCGGCGAGCATCGGCCAGGTTTTTCTTGCGGGCAAACTTATCCCAGTGCATCTCAATGGGATCAATTGATTCCTCGATATACGCCCCATCCTTATCCAATTCGTAATCCATCCTTGACTCTGTATTACTTGTTATGATATCTCCGGCTATGAACATTCCGAGAGACGTTCCAACATCAAACACGGGGCAATCATGAACAACCTTGACGATCCTACGCTGAACCCGCGTCACAAACTGCGGCAATGCAGCGTTGCTACTGAAGAGCTTGCGCGCCTCTACTTCCAGGAGCGGCTTCCAATCGCGAAAATCGCCGATCAGGTCGGAGTATCGCATACCACCATCGAAAGCCGGCTGAGGCGTGCCGGATATACCCTGCGACGCCACCACGGCGGGCGCGTCGCCAAGGTCCCCGTCGAGGAGCTGGCGCGGCTCTACTTCGCCGAAGACCTTTCGACGACACAGATCGGCGAGCGTGTGGGCCTTGACCCTGAGACCGTGCGCAAGCGCTTGCGCCGCGCAGGCCATACTTTGCGAGCCAATGTCGATGCTCGCGAATTGCGCGCTTGGCGCATGACCCCCACCGACCGCAAAGCCACCTACGGCGGCCATCGGCGCATGCGCAGACACGCCCTCGCCAAAGAGAGTGGTGCGAAGACGCGCAAGAAGGTTCCGCCCGGAGAGGTCAAGCTGTTGCAGTTGCTGGAGGCGCGCGGCGTAACGGAACTGACGGCTCAGAAGGCTGTCGGCATATACAATATGGACCTCGCTACCTCGACCGTCGGAATAGAAGTCATTGGGGGCCGTGGCAAACCGTGTGGCTTCGCGTCCAGCGCGGAACGCATCTACTTTATCCTCAAGTCGGGCTTCCACCTTATCGAGCTGCTCTACCGGGAACCCGCTGACCCGTTCGAGGAATGTGCCGGTGACGAGATTGTCGCCTTCTTGGAGCGTGTGAAGTCGTTTCCACCCTTGATCCGTGAGTACCGGATGATTGGGGGTTCCGGTCAACTGCTGGCCGTTTTCCAGGTCAATCTGAATGACGCTGCCTGAATAGAGGCGGACCGTAGCAAAATGCGTGCTAGGCAGGCGCACCATGGCGTCGCCCGATAGACACCAGCCCATGCCGCACTTCAGCGTGTCCTGGAACGCCTCGCTCTGCTCGTCCTCGGCATCGCAGTTCTGGCTCATCCATTTCGAGCAACCATTCAGCAGCTCGTTGGCCGTTACGTCATCGGTCTCAACACCGCGTGGATAGAAGTACACCTCATGGCGGCCGTTAATCTCAATTCCAGCTACGGCCTTTATGACGCTCAGAGTCAGATTGAACGTAATGGGAGGCCGCTTCTCCTCGTTCGTCATTGCCTTGGCGGTATTTGGCTCCCATTGCTTCCCTACCGTGAAATCAAAATCCTTACGGGCCTGCTCCCGCCAATCTCTCGAATGACCACTATCCAGAATGAATTTCGCCTTCAGGTCGAGATAAAGCCCGGTGTCGTCCTTGATCTCGGTAGGGTCAGTCTCCGGCGACATCCCTTCGAGGTTCTGCGCCAATCCGTCGTGCCCCAGGTCCATTGCCATCATCCCTCGTTGACGTTAATGACCCGAAGCTCAACTTCCGTTAACTCCTCACCCGTAATCAGCGCTTTGCCCATCTTGATGACGCAATCAATTGGATCGGCCATAGCGTGGTACTTACCGACAACCTCGACGCACTCGCCATCAGGCTTATGCACAATAGCTGTGAACTTCTGCTTCTGCGGCTTTCCCTTCGTCCACGTCATAGTAAGAGATGCGCAAGCACCAGCAGTCCCGAGAGATTCAGAGAAAGCGCGGCGCGCGGCGGCGATGCCCATCAGCGTCGCTCCAGCTCGGTGCGAATCAGGCCAACCAGTTCATCCCTGGTCGGCGCATGACGTTGGTTCTGAGCCTCGTGCACCTTGTCGGCAATACGCTCGGCGAGCGCGGCATGGCCGGGTGCAACGATGCCGCCGCCAACCGTCCATGTGCCCTGGGAGGGTTGGCCACCACCGCCAGCGCCACCCATGATATGCATCGCCATTGCCCAACCGTTGCCCATTATGCGCTCCATGGATCAGTGTTAATGGGGTCAATCCAACGCGAACGATGCACATCGTTACCCCTGGGATAGACGCCAGCGGCGAACGTCAAGAGGAAACCATCGGCAAGGTCAGGCGAGCGCTTGCCATCGCGCTTCATGTCCTTCTTGGACTCAACCACACGCTTGCCCGCCTCACTGATGTCATAAGTCACAGTCGTCAACTCGGCGATCAACTGCTCAATGCGTTCGGCCGACTCACTGGTGGCACCCTGGTCCGTATCCCAAAGATCGGCGGGGATTGCGCAATCCATGTTTTGGAACCACTGTCGGCCCTTCCACCACAGCTCATCCCGAAGACGATTGTTTGCTGGATCGGCCGAGGCGCTCTCGGCCACATTGACGGACGTGATGATATTTTTGACCGGGGAACCGTCTCGGGAGAGCTGATCGACCACGCTGGAGCCGTAACCAATCACGTCAATGCAGATTTCCTTTGGCTTAAGATCAAGCGGGGTCAGGTCCCATTCTCTAAGAACAACGCCCGCCACTTGTACGCCATCCATGTTGCGCCAGATGGTCGGCGCATGAATCAGCGTATTGCCCTGGCGGCGCACCAGAACCGTTCTGTCGTCTCCGAAACGGGCGACATCGAGACCCCACACAGGCCATACACTAGAGCGAATCACCGGACGGCCTTTGGCTCTCAACGCCAGCTCCAGCGGGATGACGACATCATCATCCTGGGTCGGGAACTCACCGAGCACACGTACCCGATAGCGGTTGCTATCTCGCCCATACTCCTTGACGACATCATTGACGTGACCGCGAGCACGTGGCACGTCCTCGGAATTGACAACCATCCGGTCCCAACCAACCATGACGTGCGGATCGCAATGGGTTTTGTAGAAGAACCCAGAGGAGCGGGTTGGATTGCCGACAGCAACAGCAATGGCGCCAGGCGTCGATAGCGCGCCCAAGCTCGTCTCGTGTGTTTCCTCGGGGACGCCGGAGGCCTCCTCGAAGATCGCCAGAACAGTACGGGCGTGGATGCCGGCAAGAGCCTCGGGTTTGTGCTTCGATGCTGTGCGCTGGGTGGCGAAGCACTCCTGTGGCGCGCACTTCATCGCGATTTTCTTGGCTTGCCAATCGACCTGAGCACGAAGGGGCTCAGGGAGGCGATTGATCCACTTCGCAGCCTCAGGCCACATGCCGTCGACAAGCTGCTTCTCTGAAGACGAAATGATGGGAATTTTGGTGTCCGGCCCACCTGCAAACATCGTGAACAGCGTGATGATGCAGAGATAGACCGTTTTCCCTACGCCATGCCCAGAGCGAATCGAAATGCGGCCCGGCTTGGTGAACCGGTTCCTCCAAGCCTTAGAAAACTTCCTGAGAGCGACCACCTGCCAAGGCTCAAGCTGGGGCAGATCGGGCTGCTTGGTGATGGGGTTCACCGGATTAGGCTGTCCCGGTACGAGGAAGCCCAAGACATCGGTCGCGAACAACAAGGCGTCGCCATCGCGGATAGATACCGCCCAGGCAACGGCCCATGCATCAAGACCTGAATCTTGGGCTAGCTCCCCCATTAGATGGCCCAGCCCCGTGCGCGCAGAGAGATGATTATGTCCTTACAAGTTGGGCTCGACGGCAGACCGTGCGCTTGCGGGTCCTTCATTATGGCGAGGACAAGCGTGGCAAAGCGATGAGGTGTCTGCGTATTGGTACGCTCGGGACCGTCCTCCAAACTACTGACATTGTCAGTATTAAAGGGAGGCAAAGGTTGCGCGCAGAGCGACTTCCCCCCACTGGGGCCAATACCGCCTCCCACCACATCACCAGCAGCGAGCATTACTGGATCGGAACCGAGTAGACGATTGAGCATGGCGATGGTTTCCATGGCCTTGGGTACGCCGCTCAAGCCGCCGTGACTCGGCTGGGCAATGCATTTGTCCATTTCATCCGCCCAAATCTGGATTGCCGCCACGATCTGCGCAGTCGTTGCCTTCAGGTGCATAAGTCGCATTAGGATGTTCCTCTATGCGGGTTCAGTCTCGACACACGGCAACAAATCAGGCCGGCATATGCATGACGTAGGTGACGTGCGCTTGCGCCTTTTGTCCGTTTCCCTTCAGAAACTCGACAATCTCATTGTCACTGGAGAACCCAGTCACACGCCCGCTGGCCCCGTTATCGAGAGTTTGCACCGTATCGCCGGTCTTGAGACGTTGCACTGTGATCCCATTACTTACCGAGACTATAGGGACGCAGTACTCTGCGAGCAGGCGACCAACAGCCTCAGCATCGACCTTGGCCTTGGTGAGGGCGGGGCCGTCAAAATCAGGCTTGTCAAAAGCACCGAGACTGGCGGTCAGACGCTCGATAGCGGCGGCCAAGATTTCCCTGTCCACTTGCCCACGCTCGTAATCGATTTTGATCATTTTGCTCACGGATTTCTCCTCAGTGCAGGTCGGTTGGCTCGATGAACTCATCGGTCACATGAAGGGCGCCAGTCTTGTTGGCCAGGACGGCTAACTCTGACTGAACGCGCTCCATATCCTCAAACATTCCGGAGAGGATATCGTCGCAGATGCGCTTTTCATGGCGATCACGTGTGCGCGTGCTGGCTTTCATCAAGACCGCGATCCAACGTGTGAGCGCCTCGGATTGGCCAACGAGTTGATGCCCCCTGCGTCCGATCTTTCTTGGATCGATCTCAGCCTGCCGCATCCCGGTTGGAATTTGCTCAACCATTCTCTTCGTCATCCTCCGGCTTAAGGGTCGGTAGCTTACCCGTCGTCCAAGCCTCCCAAAGTTGGCGGAAAGCCGTTTGCGTATTGTCGCCGATATCGTATTGCTCAGGAACCCAATGCAGCGCCGCACGAACAAATTCATTGGGCTTCTCATCCCGCATTTGGGTAAGGGCCGCCTTTCCACCCTCGCGCCAGACCTCAGTGAAGTCGTCGAGCATGGCCTTGCAGAAGCGATTCCGACTACCCTTGGGGCGACCAAGTGGATTGCCGGATTGTCCGGGCTTGAACTGCCATGGTTTTTGGTCGACAGACTGATTTCCCTCTGTACCTTCAGCAGTATTTCCGGGGGTTTCCATGGAATTGCCTTCGGGCGATGTACCGCTCATGGCTACACCTCTGTAACCTCAAGTAGAGAAATGTGCCAACCCGAATAGAACTCAAGATTTTCATGCCCCGTTATTACAGGGCTGCTGGTATCGGCTACTACGGCACTAGCATTGGGGCCGTAAACCTCATAGTGCACACGCTTCCCAGGCTGCACCTGGACATGCAACATGCGCGTGGAGGTGTGCGCCGAGAGTGCGGATGCGGAGAGGGCGGCGGAGCCGGTCGTCGGGGCCAGCGTCTCACGATTCAGATAAGTCTGCTTCAGCATGAACAGAGTCGTGCCGAGCATCTGATCGTTATTGGCGGCATTTGGGAGGGCAATGGTGCCGGAGTATGCGAACAACCTTACGGTAGTCGCCATATGCGCGGTCCCCTGTCGTCAGGCGCGTCGGGGGAGGTCGCGCTGGTCGTCCTGGCGAAGCAGTGTGTAGCTGAGTTCGCGCTAAGACGCAAGGGCTGCCTTCTCGCGCTCCGCAAAGAGACGGCTGGCCTGTTGCTGGGCTGCATCCTGCTCTTCGCGCGACGGAGTCTTTACCGGAGCCAGCATCTGCGTCCTGGCGTCTGTCGGGCAGATGAAGTTGAGGGCGCGAAGGTCAGACATGTAACCGGCGATTGCGCCGGGCTCGCTGGAGTATTGCGTGTCGATAATGAGACTTCTGATCCGGCCGCGAATGAATTCTCGCGTTGACTCGATCTGCGCCGCCGTCACCTTGATGTCGATCTGCTCGCTCATCTTCAATTCTCACTGGATAGGCTTAGCTTGGGCAATCCCAAAAAGCTGAAAGGGCCACGCCACAGATGACGACTCCTTTCTGGATTTAGCTCTGGGCGCTTTGCCCACTATAACCGGTTCATCCTTGATTGTCGCGACGCTCTTGGGACACACCCAACCCGTTTTGCTATTGGCAATCTGAGCTTCAAGGCACTCAAGGCGACGCTTGCGATCCTCCGCCTGGGAAACAGACATGACCGCCTTCTCAATGCGATCGGGCAGTTCCTCACGCAGACTGGTGACTGTTTGGTCGAGCCCGCCGAGTCGATAGTGGACTCCGAAGATGCCGCCTCCGATCATGACGGCAAAGCTCACCATCGTGATGATTTGCTTGGTGGTCAAGCCGATACGGCTTGTGTCCACATCGAACTTGACGGCGCCGTTGCCGCGGACGGACAGATGTCCGTTGGAGAATTCCTCCTGCGACGTTTTCTGACCCTTCCGCGGCGCCATGGCGTTTCGGCTAGCTCACCGCCTCCTTCGGGGCACGCGCACGCTTTACTCGGGATTGGCTCGGCTCACGCAAATCGGCGGTGGCCTTAGCCCATCTGATGCCCTTGCAGATACGAAAGACCGTATTGCGCGTGACGCCGTACATGGGCGCGATTTCACGGTAAGTCAGGCCTTGGTTCTTGTGGGCGATGATTTCGCGCGCCTTCTGCTTATTGAGTTTTCTCTGAGCATGGGTGCCACGCTCGATGGCGTCGGCGACGTTCTGCTTGTGGGTGCCAATGTAAATATGGCCGGGACCAAAGAGGCAGCACAGTGGGTTGTGGCACTCGTGCAGCGCGCATTCATTCTTGCGCAGCTTGCGGCCGAGCGCTTCCTCGGCGGCAACGCGATGGGCGTAAGGATAGCCCTCGACCTTGAGGGTCACGTAGGCATTGGCGCCATCAGGACTTCTCTGCCACTGCAGGCAGCCATTCTTTCCCCCCACGCGTCTCACGTAGGGCCAGAGGTGCTTGCTAGTATCGAGCTTCGGCAAACGGCGCTTGCGCGGAGCCTTGGGCTCCGCGGGCGGGTAGATGGGTAACGTTGTGTCTCTGAGGCCCATTTGTTTTCGTCCTTCGTCGTCGATTGATCCGGCCGGAGGTGCGGCCTACGCGCGGCAAGCAACAAGACGCGCATCGATCAATCGTCTGGGGGTCAGGTGCCGGCCTCATTCCCCCGAACTCGGCCGGCACCCTTGACGAAGGATCGCCGTAAGTATCTCGACCAGGATTGCGAGACCTTTTACGGCTTGTGATTGGTCGGGCGACCTTTCACAGCCAAGGTTTTACTATAGGTTATTCAGCGAATCAAGCTCCATCCAAAGGAAAATCCGCGATTTACCTAAGGTTTCCCGTCATTTGCCTGTCACTGCATGCACAAAACCCCAGCAAAACCGCTGGTTTTGGAAAGCAACCAAAATGTTGTGTGGCAGATTGTCGCAGGATGCTTTTCGTGGAAAAAGATGGTCACTTTACAGCAAAAGACCCCGACTTTTGCTTGGAGTCTCGGGGTCTGATTCGCTATCGTGAACCCGAAAATCTCATTCCGCCGTCAACCTACGCCAATGGCAAGGTTGCCCATTATATCTGAGGATTGCCCGCAGGATGCCTCTAGAAACGCCAGGGTTGACCGTACAGCCCGATCTTAGGGTGAGTGGCTAGGGGTATAGCCAGAGATATTTCCGGCTGTCCTGGGGCTTCCTACGAAGATTGAGAGCATATTCATAATTCCGGGATGCCGGACTATCTCCACCCGCTGTGTTTCGCATAGTGAAAGATCGTCGCGGCGCCATAGCCAGGGCGGCCGAAGGTGCGCCAGTTGCGATCCTGCTCCCTGGGCTCGAACTTCTCGGACTGAGCCGACCACTCGTCCCATAGACCGCGACCACCCTCGCCCAGCACGTTCTTGATGGCCATGCCGACCTCGCACCAAATTTCTCGATTGCCTGGATCGATGGCGAATAGGGCAACGCGGAGCTTTGCCTGATCCACCGTATCTGGGTCCCATTTGCCAACCTCGTACTTGACCGCTGGCACGTCGGCCAGCATCTTGACGGCCCAGCTCGGCAACTCCGGGAACTCGCCCGTCACAGGCGGCAGCAGCCAGCGGTATTTTCCCGCTTTCTGCTTCTCGGTCTCGATCAAGACGCTGGGTGGGGCGACGATGTAAGCGCCGGCCGCCATTACATCGAGGCCAACACCGAGACCGCGCTTTCCCTGCTGCTCGATGACCTTGCGAATGCCCGGAACCATCTTGAAGTACACATGGCGCCCACCTGACGCCGTAATGGCCGTAGGTGCGGGCGGCAGACGTTTCCCGGTCTTGGCCAAAGCCGCCAATGTGATGAAACCATCCTTGCCAGATTTGACATCAACATCGATCACCAAGATGCCGGAGGGCGAACCCGTGACAATACCGACATTGGCAGTAGGCCACTCTCGTGCCCACTCGGCGATAGTCTCCTCGTCGTCGCTTCCCCGCGTCTGCCACTTCTCGATGAGAGGTCGCTTCTGACCTCCCACTAACGGAATCACCTTCATGCCGATAGCAATCAGATTGGCCGCCGCATCGAAAAATCTCATCGCCATAGCTTCCTCACCTCGGCCGTCGCGCCGTTATCGTAGGTCAAGCCCATCGTCTTGGGATCGTAGACGCAGACGACAGTGCCCCTGATGCCCATTTGCTCCTCATTGCGGGCCTTATCGAAATGCAAGATGAGGTGATCATCCCGACCAGTGTCGGAGGACTCGGCAAGGTAACGACTGCGTGAGACGCAGATGCCGCGATGCATTTTGTTGCCGAAGTTGACAGAGCCGAACGCGTTGGCGATGCGAAACGGCCGCACTTTGCCCTCATCGTCGTAAGACTTGGCGCTGAGATGGGTCACCATGACGATGGTAATGCCCAACTTCTCGACCATTCGCTGCAGGCGCAGCATGATTTTGTCGACGTATTGCGTCTCGATTTCCCGTACGTCACGGCTGCTGTCAAAAGCGTTCCATGGGTCAGCCACAAAAAATCGTACGTTGTCGCAGCGTGCTCTGTGCTCGATAAGCTTGCAGTACCAATCGAAATCGCGCAGGAGGTCGGCGTCACGCTGTGTCCAGTGAACCCGGTTCTCCATGTCGAGAAGACGCCGGACCTGGGCCGAAGACATGGCGCCAGTAACATCGCCCTCCAAGGCGTAGCGTGCAATTTCGCGCTTGATGACGGCGAGGTCGTCCTCCCAGCACGCCAACGAGGCGTGTGCATTTTCGGAGCGCCCGGCGTGATCAGCCCACGTGTAGGCCAGGAGCCGCGCAAAGCTGCTCTTGCCGCTGCCATAGGGACCCGCGATTACGACCAACTCGCCTCCCGGCCGCCACCGCAAATGCGAATGCAGAAACGGGATGCCGCATGGCACTCCAGGCTTTAGGGGATCGACCTTGCAGACCGACACCGGAGCCTCCTCGTGCGCATAGAGATCGCGAGCCTCATTGCGAAGCAGGGCAATGGGATCGGCGTGGCCGGTCACGTAGGCGTCGAGATTGCCGTTCACGCCAAGGTCGACGACCCGGCCCGAAAACGCCAAATTCATCCCCTTCAGAGTCTCCAGGCCATTGCCTCTGACGATCAGGATCACCTCGGCGGCAGGAAGGCCGATAGCTTCCTCCAAAATCCAAACGCTCGCGCCCCATTGGCGCAAGAGGGCGGCATCGTCCTCGTGCTGCACGATGAAGGCCGGCTGGTCGCTGTTAATTACCCGTTGCATGTCGATCACCCCATGAAGCCTTGGCCGGGTTTACGGCCGTTGTTAGAAGCAGTCTTTCGGTCATCGGAGGGCACCCACTCCAAGACGGCCTTACGGACAATCGCCAAAGCGCGGTTCTCATTGCGCGCCAAATCGAGCGGCATCCGATCAGCCGCCTTCAGGAGCCCCCGCCTAATGGCATCGGCAGTAGCCCCCTCACGCAACAGGGCCTCGTGAAACTCGGTAGCAATCGCGAGCTGTCCAGGGGCGGCCCACCAGATCGTCGCCGCCAGCCCCATCGCTGCCGCCCACCCCGCCCCACGGGTTGTACCCACACCCGCGGCGCCGGATTTTTTGTCTAGAGGGTGCCCGTTGGTTAGAGTTTCAAGCGTGTGTTGCGACTTGTTTGGTGTACTCTCCTGGGGGGCGCAACCGTAGGTTGCGTCGACTTCTGTCTCCCCTTTAGTGATCTCTCTTAGAGATATACTATGCTGTCGTACTTCGACAGGGGTCCGCGCGCACTTCGACAGGGGTCCGGTGCCAACACCCCTGTCGTCGACATCAGGGGTCTCGTGCTGACCCCTGTCGTTCACGTCAGGGGTACGGGGTACCCTCGACTTGGGCTTGTCGGAGAGGGCGTCAGCAAACCACGCAATGCTAGCTCCCACCGTATCGAGCCCGGCCGGAATTAGGGGAAAGTAGCTATTTGCCAGCCCGTTGACGCGATTGACACCGATCAGGCCGTCCTTTTCCAACACCGCGATGGCGGCGTGAATGTTGCGTTCATTGCGAGCGAATATCTTAGCCATGCGGGGGACGGTGAGCCTGCACATGCCATCGTTATTATCGGCCATGAACGTGATCAGCGTTAGGACGGCCATGGCCGCGCCTGCGCGCGGGTTCTGACGGCAGAAGCGTACGCAATTGGCGATGAGCCCGTTGCGCAACGCAAGCACGCGCTGGAGACCTTCCAACTGGCCTAACTCTTCTCGTTGCAGGGCGTGGTCGAGACGCTGATTGCCGACCCATAGGGTGATGGCCGCGCAGAACTCGCCGCGCCGGTCGTCGGGCGGCATGTTGTGGCCAATTCCTGCTGTTGGTTCGCGCGTCATCACACGCCTCCCCAGCTGAGAGGGTGTGGCGTCCACGAGAAGGCCGCAAATAACCTGTGAGGAAAGTCCTCCCGCGTATCATCGTCTTCAGGATAGGCAGGTCCGGCGACGAAAACACCCAGCTCGGGGGTGTTTTCGAACGGTGTATAGTATCCGATCTCGACGAGGCCTGCGAAATGCTCGGCGGCGGAGAATCCCGTCACCAGCTTGATCCAACTCGGCCTGATGTAGAGCCGATAGATGCCGCAATTCTCGATGGCACTCGGCAGGATGAGGATGATCGTTTTGAGGCTGTCTAGATGTTCGAAACCGCCATCAAATCGCTTGACATCGCGGGGATTCGCTCTATTGTTCGCCATGTGAGTGCTCCTGGTTAGGCGAAAGTGCTCCTGGTTGGCTTGGTTAGCTTGATTAGGTAGCTCCTGGTTAGGTACTCACGGTCTCTTCGTCGGGACGCTACGGTCGGGGGTGGTGCTTCGGCCGACACAATTTAAGGGCTGGTTAAGCGGCATCAACCGCTTGCCAGCCCTCAGAATTCATACTCCAGTCGGGGGGATGGACTTCCGGCTGATGTACTCCACCACGTTGTAGCGGAATTGCCCGCCCTCCGTGCGAATGGAGCTGATCTTGCCGTTCTTCGCCCAAGTGCGCAGAGTTCTTGCGCACACACCCAACACGTTGGAAGCTTCTCCGGCGGAGACGAGTCGGATACCCTCTTCACCACGAGTTTCCATCAGGTCGATGAGGTTAGTCTGCATGGATAGTTCTCCTCTGTCCATGCGCGAATATACACCGTTTTCCGGTGATGTCAAGAGGTAACTTCCGTACTTATCCACAGACCACAATAACTGTCCCGGATACCTTGCGCTAAGTCTGGATTTTTGCGGGTAAGGCCCGCGTCCTGCTCGGCAGATATTCGAGAATCACCGAAGTTACACCATCTCCTCGCCGCCTTCAAGGGAAACGTTTGGCATGGGGCAATGGTGGCCTCGCTAACCTCAAATAAATGCCCGCGCAGAATATTCGACGGTGATTTTTGAGAGCCGCGAAAAATCCGATTTTTGAAGGCGATTCTTCAATGATATCAACGCACTAAAATTCGTCTTTCGCGCACTCATTTATTTTTCAGGAATTTCCTCCGACGCCGCATACGAGCAGCCGCTTTTGAGGGCCGCCCATTTTTTCTTGGCCTTCCGCGTCGGTCTTGTTTTCGTCTCCTCTTTGCGGGCTTACGGGGCTTGCGCCTGCATATAACGGGACGCGTCACCGAAGGTGTGGCGGCTTCTCTAGGGTTGCGCAGATCGACCCCTTCAAGAGAGCCTCTGGCTATGAAAGCCTGAAGATCAGCGCTAAGCCAAAACCACTCTTTCTTGTGCCGTAGATGCGCAAATTTTCGGTGAAGGGCTCCTTCAGCTTCTGGAAGGCACTCTATGGACCCGATAAGCGTCAGAGGGAAAGGATTTCCACAATCCAGCTGGGTAAGACGGATGTTGGCATCGCCAGTGAAGCCGATCTTCACATACCCCTGGCACTCGATAAAGTAAACCTTCCCAGTCATGGCGCTTTCCTCAGAGGAATGACATTGTCACCGGCGGGAAGCGAGTCTTTGCGAGGTCTCCCTCGTCCGCGTTTCTCCGGGTTAATCTGAAGTTTACTCGGGCGGCCTCTCTTGCGGGGCCTACCAGAGCCCTTCAATGGCTCGCCGGGAGGCGTCTCTTCCTTTAGAGCGGTTGGACCCTTCTGGGAATTTCTGCTGGCTGACGGAGCCTCTACGGGCCGACGCTGGGCCCTTGAGCCAACAGCCACCAATAACGCCGAGATAACAGCCAGGGCGACTGGCAGCAGCAAGGGCTGGAAGGTATCCACCTGCTGCTCGGTAATGAACGGCAGCATCGCCGTTACTCGACTCGCCTGTGCATCTCGACCGGGCGCGCCTAGCTTGGCCAATGTTTCACGATAAACAATCAGCCTCTGCCGTCCAGCTTCGGCCTCCTCTTCTCGGTCGAGGCACTTTTTGCGGCGTCCAGAACGACATTCAGTCTTGGCCTCTGATTCGTCCTCGGCAACCTTGACTTCGGCCTTGGCGACAGCATCCTGGGCAATGGCGATGCGATTGGCTTGATCTTGTCGCGGTTTTGCATCAGTGTCTCTGGCCTTGCCGATGCGGTCCAGGGCGGCGAGGAAGGTGATGCTGAGGGCGAGAGGCAACAGCAACCATAGCGCGAGAGCGCGGAGATAATCCTTTGACGCCCAAGCCTTTTCGGCGAAGAACGGCAAGAGTGCCGAGCCAGCGGTGACGCCGATGCCGCCGATGACGATGTAGTTCCA
>ERZ1292642.632-Hain-H14-01um-R1-632-length-19264-cov-7_pt1 | contig 19264 bp, 31 predicted proteins | sample MGYA00564403_ERZ1292642 | MGnify/ENA primary metagenome ERZ1292642 (study PRJEB36523, sample SAMEA6512643) | groundwater metagenome | collected 2019-01-09 | study: AquaDiva: Metagenomics assemblies of 32 groundwater samples | reverse complement strand
GGCACATCTTTCTACATTTGTTGTTAATGCAGGCGGCCTTGCGATACTTTATTGTCTTTAAACATGTCGGAGACTGATAATGATCACGACGGAAGCGCAGCAGCAACTTAAGCTTCTTTTAGTGGACTACAAAAAACATATTAATTTTGAACAAGATTTGATCTATTTTAATGAAAAATTGACGAGATATTTATTTTTCTTTCATACTTTAGATGAAAATAGGAAGGTTGCCTTATTTTTTATATGTTTCAAGATTGGCGTACAAGCTTTGCTAAATTGCATTGAATTATTATTCGCACTTGAGAGATGTGAATATGGTGAAGCTTCAAAAGAGATCATGGATATAACAGACGCAATACGAATCGCTGCAGAAATTATCAAAACTGGCGTCATAGACTCTGTACATGCGCAACAAATTAGCACATAATTAATACAAATAAAGGATGAGCAATGTTGGCACATAAAAAAGAGTATGAATTTAAGCTGGTTAACATTAATCAATTAAAGCCATTTCCGCGCAATTCACGCAAGCATAGTGAGATGCAAATACAGCAAGTTATTAACTCAATAAATGAATTTGGTTTTACAAATCCGATATTAGTTGATGAAAAAAATACTATCATAGCAGGACATGCAAGATTAATGGCTGCTAAAAAGTTAAATATGGAAAATGTTCCATGCGTGATATTAACGGGATTAACTGATACGCAAAAGAAGGCATATGTAATAGCTGATAACAAACTAGCGCTTAACGCAGAATGGGACATTGATATACTGCTAAGCGAGGTAAAATCATTGCAAAATGATCATTTTGATATTGAGCTTACTGGCTTTACGCTACGTGAGATTGCAGATATAACGCGAGATTGCGTGAGCGTTGGCTTGACTGATGATGATGCAGTACCGGAAGTAGCAGAAGAGACTATTACTAAGTTAGGTGATATTTATACGCTGGGGAATCATAGATTAATGTGCGGTGATTCAACAATGATTGATGATGTTGAAAAGCTGATGAATGGGCATAAAGCTGACATGGTTTTTACCGATCCTCCTTATAATATAGCTGAAAAAACATTAGGAATTTCAAGTAACGTTACGAGAAACAAACAGAATAAAAAATTAATGGAGTCGGAATGGGATAAGAATTTTAAATTTGATAATGTAGCCCCCTGTATATTTATTACATTAAAAAAAGATTCAGTTGTCTATATTTGTGCGTCTCATTTTACGGCTTCTGATATATGGAGATGGATGGATCTGTTATTTGATTTTTATAGTTATTGTATTTGGTCAAAACCAAATCCTTTTCCGTCATTAATGAAGAAGCACTGGGCATTTAGTTCAGAATTGATTTGCTATGCTACATTAGGTAAACCCGTTTTTAATTATCCAGATAAGGGAAATGCTTTATCTGTGTGGGATATTGTAATAATTGAGGGAGGTCTTCATCCTACTCAAAAACCCGTTAAAGTTTCTGAACATGCTATTTTACATAGCAGTAATCCCAAAGATTTAATTATTGACCTATTCGGCGGTTCCGGTTCAACACTAATCGCTTGTGAAAAAACAAATCGTAAATGCTTTATGATGGAGATATCACCACATTATTGTGATGTCATTGTCAAACGTTGGGAACAATTTACAGGTAAAAAGGCGGTGCTAAATGCCTAATCCAGTTGGCTGTCCTACTAAGTTTACAGAAGAAACTAAAGAAAAATTGATTGTTGCCATCAGTAAAGGCGCACCATATGAAATAGCGTGTGATTATGCAGGCATTGATTATTCAACATTCGCTAAATGGAAAATTAAAGCAAGACAAGACAAAATACCGGATTATGTAGAGTTTTTCGACAAATTAAAGGAAGTTCAAGGCCACACAGCCCTTATGTGGCTTGATAAAATTGATAAAGCGATGCTTGAGAATTGGACTGCTGCAGCATGGAAATTAGAGCGTAGATATTACAAGCATTTCAGTAATAATTCTCAAATGATAGAGCAAGAGAAAAGGATATCTAAATTAGAAAAAATGCTTAAACATAAGGATGAAAATGATGGTTAAACATTCTATCAAAGCCATTACTCCAAAAAAAATTGCATCGCATAAAGAAGTTGGTACTCAACCTGGTCAAAAAATTCCTCAATCTAAGCTTACTAAATCATTATTTACGCTTAATCCAAAAATGAGGAAGCAAACTATTACAAATAGGACTTTATCTGGCTTAAGAAAATAAGGACATTTATTATGAGCAAAGAAATATTTGAGACACATACTTGTAGTTTAGAAATGGCTGGTGGATATCATGGACATCCTTATCCGCAGAAGTTTGTACGCGCAGATAAATCCCAGTTTCCTGGTAAGCCAATTGCTCATGCGGGTAAAGAAATGCCAAATGGTGAAGCGATTAAAATTACATTAGGAAAATAATTTGGCAAGTATAAGCTCAAGATTAGATAAGTTAGAATCTATGTTTAATCGACGTTCTCAGCAACACATTACCTTTGAAGAATCACGGACGATCATTCATGCAAGCGATTCGAATAAAATATATATACCTAGTCCTACTGGCAAACGTTTTACTGATAGTGACGGCTTTGTTGATCTTGTCATGGGGCCGTATGGTTCCGGCAAATCCACAATGTGTGTGCAGCGCATCGTACGATCCGCTTGTAGTATGCCAAAATGGCACAATGGGCGCAGACGTAGCAGATGGGCAATCGTTCGAAACACAAGCGGAGAATTAAAGTCAACTACACTTAACACATGGCTCATGTGGTTTGCTGACTTAGGGGATTGGATTAAAAGAGAAAAGCCACTATTGACATATGAGCATTACTTTAATGACGGTCATGGAATAGTTGAACTAGAATTAATATTTATTGCACTTGATAGGCCAGATGATGTCAGAAAAATTAAATCACTTGAACTGACTGGTGCATATTTAAATGAGCTTTCAGAGCTTCCTCAAAATGTTCTTTCACACTTTAAAGGTCGCGTTAATGGAAGATATCCATCTCGTTCTTTTTGTCCTCAATCTTACTGGTCAGGAATTATTGCAGATACAAATCCTCCGGATGAGGACCACTGGATCTTCAATGACTTCGAAGTAAATAGAACAGCGAATTATCACGTATTTCATCAGCCTTCTGGGCTTTTAGAAGATGAGAAAGGAAATTTTATCAAAGATGCTGAAGGTAATTATATACAGAATGTCAATGCAGATAATGTTGAGCATCTTAGTAATGACTACTATCCAAAGCTCGCTGAGAAGCAGACAGAAGGTTTCATCAAAGTTTATTGCGGTGGAAAATATGGATTGGTGGAATCAGGAAAACGAGTTTACCCAGAATTTAACTACGATGTTCACTCAGTACAATCGCTTGAAGCCAAACAGGGCGATCCTTTATATTTGGGTTTCGATTTCGGCCTTACGCCTGCATGTGTGGTGGTGCAGCTCACAGCACGAGGACAGGTGCGCGTACTTAAAGAATATGTTTCTGAAGACATAGGAATTAGAACCTTTGCGAAGAATATTGTCATACCAAGACTCGCGATTGATTTCCCATATTGCAAAGTATCTGAATGGGCAGAAGGCGATCCAGCGGGGGAGGCGGGTGATGCGATAATGGAAGAGCTCAGTTGTATTGGCGAGCTTTGTTCCCTTGGCATTCCAACACGCGCTGCAACTACCAACGATCCTGACGTACGCATTAATAGCGTTAGATATTTTCTTAATCTTATGCTTGATGGTAAGCCATCATTCCTAATCTCACGTGAGAATTGTCCTGTATTAGTTAAAGGCTTCATGTCAGGTTATCATTACAAGCGCATGCAAATAGGTGGTGATGAAAGATATCAGGATAAGCCGAATAAAAATAAATACTCTCATCCTCATGATGCATTACAATATCGATTGATGACATTTGCGGGTAGAAAGCCTGATGATGATGGACCTAAGAATGATCCATTTGCTAATAATACTGTATTTAGGTGGACGAATTAATGGAAAATAATAAAAATTTATTAACAGCCGAGCAAGAAGATATAATTGATCAATTAACTAGTGAAATATCAAAAGACGTAGTTGAATATTACTTATTTAAAATAAATAGGTGCGTTGATGATAATAGTGAAAACACTGCTATGTTGTTGATGCTTATTCTAGATTCACTTTGCAAGATAATTCACAAAGCAATTTTACAATGTGCCCAGTCATCTCCCAACATGGAAAATGAAATTTTTGAAGGAATTATGGATCAAGTTAAAGTTTATTTAGATGAGGAAAAATAAAATAAATAAACCAATCTATGGTGGACTAATTAAATGAGTGAATATACTTGTTGTGGTTGTAAAAATACTTACTTGAAACCCAATAATGAAGAATGGAATGATTTTAAAGCGGCTGAAGAATTTTTAAATAATGAGCCAGAAGCTAAAAATGATGCAACAGCTATTTTATGTGAGGATTGTTATAATGAATTTTATAAATGGTTTGTCACATTAACAGATGAAGATAAGAAAATGATGAGAGAAAAATATAAAAATGAATTACTTAAACTTTAAAAAAGAAATGATCGTTCGTGAGATTAAGTTTTATAGGAATCAGATCACAACCAGTATAGTTATGCTTGTTGGCTCTTTGTCTTTATTAGGATTGGGCAGCTGTATTTTATTTTTGTATGGTTTGTCTATTACTTTAAATATTGTGTTAGGCTCATTAATTCCAAATTGTATATGGTCATTTGTTCTTTTAAAAATGTCTTTAACAGATTATAAATTATCTAAGGAACATATGTTAAGGTTAGAAGAGATGGAAGATAAATAATGAATAAAGAATTAAGTGATATGTATAAACTTGGATATAAAAGAGGATTTCAAGTAGCTATATTTCTTTTAAAAAAGAATACTGACTCTATTGGATTAATAAATAAATTAATTAATGATTATAATAAATATCCGATGATTGAAAAATTTAATGATAAGGAGTTATGTGATGGAGAAATTAAGTGAATATAGAATTTTTTAAAGAAATGATACATGATATTAATGATTTAAACCTTTCTGATGATTTTAAAGATTTTTCTCAAGAATCTTTTATTATTTTTATGCTTTGTAATTTATATGAAAGAATGAAAGAAGAATTAATTACTATTAAAAGTTTAAGTGAAAAATTAAGTATTTTAGATTTTATTAAAAGTACGACTCCTCTTTTAAAAAAAATAGGAATAATAATTGAAATAGACAGAAATATACAAAAAAAATTAATAAAAGAAATGTATATTCCTCACATAAGGTCAGTAATGATTAATCATTAATTATATAAAGGATAAAATATGGAAACCAAACACAATTATGAAAAAGCATTCGATCCAAAAATAGCTAGACAAGTAGAATGGATTGATAAGAATCTTGATGCTAAACAATCATGGCTTAAAGAACAGGAAATGTTTTATCGTGCGACGGATTATAGGGGTTCATGATTTATATGGTTATGACAGTTAAAAAATTAATATCAGAGCTTGAAAAGATAGATAATAAGTTTATGGAAGTAGAAATTATGTCTCCATCATATAATCCATATTCAGTAAATAGAGTTGTAAAACATTCAAATCAGAAAAAAGTTTATTTAGTTACCGATAATTATGGAAAGAATGATGAATAATTTTATAAAACAATTATAGGTGAAGTTGATGACTGATAATTCTCCAGTTGAAGAATGGATAGAAAATCCTAAAGGAATTAAATCTGATGCGCTGATATATTTAATCTATCAATCGTATGAAGATGGAAAGCATTGGATTAGTGCTGGTGTTAAATTTGATGGTTGTATTCATTTAAGAAGAGCTTATAACCATCCGTTTCCGAAAGAAGATGAATATCAAGATTATATTCATATATGTGATATTGATGATTATATAAAATTATTATTGTCACTGAAAAAAAAGGCTATAGAACATTTTGGTGAGGAATGGCCAAATTAAACCAAATAAATGGAGAAAATTTAATGGATTACGATTTTAGTGGATTATGTTCTGATCAGTTAGAAAAATTAACAAAACGCTTACAATCTTTGAATAAATCATTTGTAAAAGAATATAAATTAGCATTGAATGTTATTAATAATTCTGTTGCTAATGATCATCGTAGTGAGACTATGATTGAAATTGAAGATTTATTGCGTGATCAAATTGGAAAGACAGAAATATTTTACACTGAGACTTTTATTAAAGTTCAAAGATCATTAGGAAAATATTTATGAACTGCTCTAAATGTGGTCGGGATCATCACGAATCATATCATCTGAAGAAGAAGATAGTGCGTGAAGGATTTCCCACATCTAGCAAGGCATATAAAGAAGCTCATGATTTAGCCAATAAGAAAGAAAAGGAAAAATATCCAAAAGGTTATGAAAAGATGAAGAAGGTTGATGATAAGCTCAATCCTACTGAATTATCAGGAAAGAGTACAAAATTAGGTAAAGTCATTGTATCGTATAAAGTACCGAAGAAGTTACGCAAAGAAGTTGCTTATCATGAGCGTGTTGAGAATAAGGAATTAACTAAAAGGAGGTAGTCATGCCGCTTAAGAAAGGGAAGTCGAAAAAAGTTATCGGTGAAAATATTCGTGAATTACGTCATAGCGGACGACCTGAAAAGCAAAGTATTGCCATTGCAATGTCTGAGGCTGGAAAATCTAAGAAGAAAAAGAAAAAAGGTAATCCATATTAATACTAGTTTAAAGAAATGAGGAATTTGTATGAGCCATTGTAATCTTGGTATTTCATGTGAGCCAGTTAAAGATCAATATGAGTGCTGTGAGCATTTATTGCTTAAATCGTTACCATGTTATTTGTGTAAATTGCAGGATCAAATAACGGCCTTGACTAACATGTATAAAGAATTGTCTATACGTGTTGTTGCCCAGCATGACTTTAAGCTTAGACAGATAGATGAGAATAGGAAGATATCGAGAAGAGTTGATGAGATAGAAAGGTTTCAGGAAATTACTCATCTTCAATATAAAAATAGAAAATCACCTCATAAATGCCCTGTTTGTTATGGCACTGGTAAAGATGAAAAAGTATTACTTTCCATGCCTCCTATATATCCTGATTGTAAATCATGCAATGGCAAATGGAATTGTATGGGACTAATAAATAGACTTAAATGCTTCTTTTGTTATCATATTCACAGAGAATATTTTCATTATAGATTCAATACATATTACCTTAAATGTAGAAGTTGCGGTAAAATATGGATAAGGGAATTAAAGTAAGTATTTTTAATTGATAAGCATATCAATCATGGCCGCCGTTATGCAAAGAGAGAAAGAAATAAGAAATCTGCTTACACCTCAAATTGAACAAGTTATAATGCGATCATATGCTGAAATACTGATTCATGGTGAATCAGTAATTGATTTAGATAAGGATATCAATCATGTCCGCCGTACCGATCAATTTACTATTTGACTGTGAATTACCTGGTCAATCTCAAGACGGCACCTTGCCGAGAATTTGCCGCTTAAAATGTGGAAATACGCTTGCTGAAGTCATAGGTGCAGGTTTTCTTAATCCTCTCATTGCTGCACAAGGCTTGACCTTATATTCTTCAGATTTTGTATTTGTAGCAGCATCTAACGGTAATCAGATTTACAAACCCGCAATTGGTGCAGGTGGCGTTATTACGCTTACTGTACTACCTTAATTCCGGGCTACCCTAAAGCCTCCTATATGACGTGCCGTCCGTCATGGAATGAGAGACGGCATTTTAAGCTCAGAAAGATCAGGTGCAAGGTATGGTCAATTGATAGCTCTGTTAAATGTTACCGAAGCAGTTAACAGCCTGAATTTTTACTACCAGTTTAGTAGGAGTTGGTAGTAAATTGGTAATGATGACTGAAGCTCAGAAAGATAGATGAACCTAATTACCGTGGCTGCGCACATCTAATCGAAGAGCCTCTGATGTTCCCTATGGGCAGGCCTTGGATCGGCGCCTAACCCGACAAATCAAGGCTAAGCAGAGAGGACGCAGGTGAAATTCCTGCCAGTCATCATTGAAATTGTGGATTGCTATTAAAAAGATTTAAAGTATTGAATAGAATTATTTTTTTAAGATTATTTGTTAAATGTTAAGATAAGCTCTGTTAAATCTTTTAACCAAGGATGGTTATGGAACGTGACCCACATGATGTGAATCAAGAATTTGATCATGAAAAGATCAATGAAATGGAAGAAAGAAGGCTTAATCGTTTAGATGAAGCAGGGATTGACGAACAGAATGTGCTTGAGATGGCTGGCAAGCACATGAATATCTGGCAGTCATATTTCGGTGAAAATATCACCCGTGGCAAAGATGATATGAATTTCGTCTTGCGAGACCAGTGGACGGCTATAGAAAGATCAGAGTTTATACGTCTATTTAAGCCTGCCATGACGTTTAACAAGCTTTATGATGCTACTAAAAAGATAGCGGGGGAACAAAGAAAGAATAAACCTGATTTAATAGTAAGGTCTCTGACGGGTAAAGCCACGCAAGAACAGATAAACCTCCGAGCAGACCTAGTCCGTACGATATCATACCAATCTCAAAACGATCTAATTTATCAGACTGCATTTAAATCTGCTCTCATGATGGGTTACGGTGCATTTCAAGTATTATTAGATTATGAGTCACCAAAATCCTTTAATCAAATTATACGATATGATTTGATACCTGATCCTACCCGTACAGCATTTGATCCTACAGCATTAAAACCACATAAAGGTGATGGTAATTATTGCTCAAGATATTATGTTTTTAGTCGTGATGAATTTTTTGCAACCTATCCTTATGTGACCAATCCTGTCAGCTATACCGATCCATACATGCTCCTCGATTTCCAATGGCAGACACGAGATACGATTACCGTATGCGATTATTTTGTGAAGGAATGGTTTTCACTTACCATTTACAAATTATCAGACGGAAGAGTTGTTAACGAACAAGAATTAGAAAAAATAAATAAGGATTACAAGATTCAGTTAGAGGTGACAGAACTCACTCAAGAAATTAAGAAAATAGTTCAAGCAATGAAACCTGTCATTGTAAATGAAAGACAGACTCAAGATTACAGGATTATGCACTACAGGTTGATTCGCAATCAGATAATAGAATTTAGCGAATGGCCATCTAAGCAATTGCCAATCATATTTGTAGATGGGGATAGTCATTTTATTGAAGGACGTCAATATACAAGGTCATTTATCCGTGAAGCTCGTGATGCTCAAAAATGCGTTAATTATTTCGGAAGTGAAATCGCAGCCGAGGTTAAAAATCGTAGCCGGGAACAATGGCTCGGAACTCCAGACAACATCAGCGGATATGAACAGGATTGGAGAAATCCCGAATTGCAAATGGGCATATTGCGTGCGAAGCCTGATCCTAAGACTGGTCAAATGCCCGTCAAGCAACCACCATGGGATCTCTCTCCAGCAATTATGCAAAATTTTCAAAGGGCAACGCAGGATATACGTGAAATATTGGGTTTTAGCGAGACTGAGGCTTTACAGGGTCGCGATATATCAGGAAAAGCAAGACGTGAGCGTAAATTAGAAGGATCAATGTCTGCATATGTTTATTTTGACAACATGAATCAAGCAGTTGAGCAAGGAGGACGCGTAGTCAATGATTTACTTCCTCACATTATTGGGGAAGATGAGCGTACAATGATATTAAGTAAGAAGGACGGCAAGACTGACTCGGTTACAATTAACGAGAGGGGTCGCGATGGTGAGATTAAGAACGATCTTGGCCTGGGTGATTTCGACGTTGAAATTGATACTGGTCCATCTTTTGCAGTGCAGAAAGAAATTGCGCTCGAGATGTTTTCTTCTACAATTCAAGCATTCCCCCAAGCGTTTCCACTTATTGCTGATTTGTGGGCCGGTAATCTTGATATTCAACAGATGGAGCAAGTTAAGGACAGATTTAAAAGTCTTGTACCGCCCGATATTCTTGCGAAAGAAGAAGGTAAAGAGCCTCCTCCAAAGCAACCGGATCCACAACAACAAATGATGCAAGCTGAATTACAGTTTAAACAGCAAGAAATACAAAATAAACAAGCAGAAGTTCAAGTTAAAATGCAAAAAATACAACTTGAACAAGAAGAACTAGAATTAAAGAAAGCGGAAATGTTTTTAAAAGCTCAAGAGACTGAAAACAAAGCAACAGCAGACGTTTATAAGCATCAACTTGATTTAAGAACCGCAGAAACAGTTCACGGCCATAATATACATAAAACTAATATGGATTTTGAGCACAAAGCAAACCAGATACTCGCAGACCTGCACAAGCACCATACTAAATTGGATCATGAAAAAAACCTTAAAAAAACTACTGAGAGTTAGTTTTTATATATTTTATTGCATATAAAAATAATTCAATTGAATCATTGAATGATCCAATTCCTATATTGCATTTAAAACATAAAAGACCTCTTATTTTTCCTGTTTCATGGCAATGGTCAACACTTAACATTTTTATTTTATTAGATTTTCTTTTGATTTGTGTTTCTGGTTTTTTACATATAGCACAAACATAATTTTGTTTTTCTAATAGTTCATAATATTCTTTTGCATTCATTTTAAATTTATAAAGTATAGTATAAGCATGGTTTTTATCTTCTTTATTTATAAAATTAGGCAATTTATTTTTAATATGCTTTTTTCGAGTTGTTATATATTTGGTTTTATTAATTCTATTTTTTTCAGAATTATTTCTGCATATCCTACATCGATAATATGGTTTGTTTGAAGGTGAAAATCTATTTAAGACAACTTGTTCAATTATTAATCCACCATGTTTCTTGCATACTTTTACAATTTCAGTCATATACACTCCATCAAGTGTTAGCCATTAAGTTGGTCAAAATCAAGCCAGTGATGAGCTGGCCTTTCGGGAGCGACCCTAGATTTGATGGTGGATTATAGCATAATGATAAAAGTATGAAAGCCAAGGAATGACCTTGGCTTGATCTTTATAATTTAATGTAAAATTAATCACTAATTATTTGTGAAATATCAAATACTATTTCATTTTCATTTGTTATTTTTGATGCAACAGGAAAAGTTTTGCTTATAGGAAAATTTATTTGATCTTGCATTTTAAATTGTGTATGTAATTTTCCGCTGCTACTTACAAGACTTAATCCATACGATGAACCATCCATAAGATCATCAAATTTTTTAATTTTAAAACAATTTTTATTAACATTGTGAACTTGTATTTTTATTCTATCTTTATCCTTTAAATTTAATTTTTCACAAAAAATAATAGGAACATAGATAACCATGGTAGGAGTAATACTAAGTGGATATTTTTTATTTTTTTTAAAATAATATCTACAATAAATTGTGTTTTTTTCCATTTTTGATGATCTATGATATTTTTTTGAATATACATCTGACCAGACATTCATTTTTTAATTTCCTTATTTATAAATAAAAACATTTTCCTTAAACCATCGATCTAAATCATTTATGCAGTAATAAACCTTTCCCCTTGTTTTTATATAAGGCGGTGGAAGTTTTTTATGACGTTGACGTTGAAACCAGGATTTTGAATAACCGTATCTTGTTGCAGCTTCTTTATCTGTAATGTATTTGTTTCCATCAAACTCAATCATCGATTTTAATTCCTTATAAAATCTAACAATATAATTATTGCATTGCAAAATATCCTAATCCTTACTAATCCGTTTTTCAATACATATTAATAGATTATTTAATGGCCTAAAATGTCATTAATTACTTATCCAGGACGGATAAGGGGCGTACGTCGATGCCTGAAGCGACGGGGCAAAAGAATTGCCGGGTGGAGTCGATATGGATAGCGATCAGGATATGTCGGGTAACGACACGGAAAGTTTGTCTGGTGAAGTGTTAGAAAGTTTAGGTGAGCCCAAGGAAGATATAAGTGAGGAAAGTGAGAGTTCTCATTTACAGGGCGATGGTAACAAGGGTGATGCTCTTTATGTTCAGAAACGTCTGAAGCAACAAAAGAGAGCTCATGAAAGGGAAGTTCGAGAGCTGCACGCAAGGATAGCGGACATGCAATCACAGTTTCAGCCTAATCCTAACCAGCAAATGAATCCCAATGAAGCCATGGGCAACCAAGGCGGAGTTGATGATGCGATTCACAAGGCAGTTAGCTATGCGCTCCAACACAAGGATATGGAAGAGCGTAGGGCTAAAGAACATCAAGCTCAACAACATATTGCTAAGCAATATCATGATCTGAATAAGCATCTTGATAATGTTTCAGATAAATATGATGACTTTGATGACATTGTGCGTGGAGAAGCCCCCTTCACAGCCCATATGCGTGATGCAGCCTTAATGTTACCCAAAAAAGGACCAGGAAGTGCAGGAGAAGTCTTGTATAAACTTGGCAAAGATCCAGAAGCCCTATCTCGTATTGCAAATCTCCCTCCTATCGATCAAGCGTCAGAATTAATTGCACTGAGTCATGCTTTGATTTCAGGTGGTGAGCAAAAAGGTCAAGTCAATCGACCACTTGGACAAATCAAATCAAACCCAGTCGTTAATTCCGCCGGCATTACTGAAAAAACCCCTGTTTCGGATATCAGGGAAAGAATGAAGAAAGGCACGTTTAAATAATTAAATTTGCTTTTTAACGGATGAATTACTCACGGATGGAGTGCATTTGGTATGCCTAATCAATTTATTACTACCCAACTTGTTTCAAATACAGCTTTAGCAATGTTCGCTAATAACTCACCTTTTATTATGACGGGATCAAGGATCTATCAAGATGATTTCCAAAATTCCGGCTACAAGATCGGTGATACTTTGCAAGTGCGCAGACAAAATAATTTTATCGTTGGTGATGGTTCAACTGCTGTTCCCCAAGATATTATCGAAACCGTTGAAAATATCACTATTGCACATCAATACCATGCATTGATTGCTTATACCGTTCAGGATTTAACATTACGAATTGAAGATTTCTCTCGTATGTTTATCCAACCTGCGATTCAAAACATTATCACTCAAATGGAACGTGATATTTGTTCTGATGCAGAGCAAGCACTTTACTTTCACCAAGGTTCTGCAGGATCACCTATTAATTCATTTTCAACTGTAGATTTAGCAGGTGCTAAATTGTTGGAACAGGGTGTAAATATTGCTTCAGATGCCTACCTTGCCATGACGGTTAGAGATGGCTCTTCCTTAAAAGCAGCTCTCCTTAACAATTTTACCCCTGTTTTCAACGAAGAAATTGTACGTCAATCAGCAATCGGACATCTATCTTATTTTGATATTTTCCAATCTCAGAATATTGTTAGACATCAAGCGGGTGCTGGTCCTACCTTGACTCCTGGCGATACCCTGACAGTGAATGGTACTGTCACAAGCGGTAATACCATCATATTAGCCGGCGCGTCCGCTGGTGTGACAAATTACTTCTTGCCAGGCGATCTAATATCTATTGCAGGCGTTCATAGCGTTAATCCACTCTCAAGGCAATCAACCGGTCAGAATATGCAGTTTGTTATTACTGCAGCTGCAAATTCAAGTGGTGGTGGTGCAGTAACCATTACGGTTAGCCCAAGCATTATAAGCTCAACATCATCCCCACTTCAAAATGTGGATGGACCGGTATTAACTACCTCCGTTGTAACTGTTGTGCCTTCATATAATGTGAATGTGGCCTACCCTGCAAGAGCATTAGATATCGTTTGTCCGCCGCTTTATAAATTACAAGTGCCATATGCAAGCGTTGCCATTGATCCTGAAACGGGATTATCACTCGCTGTTACTCAGACTGGCGATATTTTAGGTTATCAAAACTTGATGCGTATAGACATTCTGTGCGGTTTTAAATGGCATCCTCAGTACGGCGTTAAGTTATTGTCATAAGGAGTTTTGACATGAAAGATAGATTCGATGGTGCACCAGGAAAGGAAGCATCTATTGCAAATGTTCGTCAAAGACGATTTGAATCACAGCATTCTGCTAAAAATGCATTTGTTAAAAAAGAACAAGCTGCAGTTGATAAGTATGCCGGCAAAAAACCAATGATGAAGGCCGATATGTTTGAGTTCAATGCCAATATGCAAAATAACGGCGCGTGGGCTCAAGGATTTGGCAAGAAATTAACATCAGGTTTAGATCCGGTTGCATTCCCTGTTGATGGGCAAGGCGATGACTCCTAAATCAATATGAAATAAAGCGCGGATGCATAGTCCGCGTTTCTAATTTCATTGACACGGAGGCCATGGAATGGCACAACAAGTCAAGACGACTAATGACGTCATTATTAATGCGCTATATTTACTTGGCGAATTAGGTGTTGGAGAAACCCCTGATGGTTTCATGCTATCAACAGGCCTTGAACTCATCAATGAATTATTAGATAAATTTGCATCAGATAGTATTTATATTCCATTTTTGACAACTATCGATTTTAATTTTGTTGTTGGTATTGATACTTATTCAATATCAGATATGGTTCCTGCTGATATCAATCAAGATAGAGTCGTCGATTTATCATTTGCTAATTATTTTGTACCAGCTAATGGTAATCCATCTGGTGCTATTCCTATTTCAAATCCGTTTACTGCAGATAGTGTTACTAATTTATTAACCCTTGCATCAACTGTTTCTTATCCAACTAATACAGCTGTGACCATCTCAACGACTGGTACGGTTCCATCACCATTTGTGGCCGGCACAACCTATTATACGATTCAGGTGAGTCCCACAACTTTACAGCTGGAATCAACATCTGCTAATGCATTGATAGGCATACACATTGATAAATTAACCGATGGAAAGCCAACGAATAATATGACAGCATTTAATTTTCCGATTCAACCGGTAAATGCATCATTAGTTTATCCATTACGTATCATTAATAAAGCCACTTACTGGAATGTAGTGCGTCAAAACAATTTATTATCACGACCTGGGTTTATATTTTTGGATAAACAAGCTCAAGAATCATTTATTACTGTTTACCCTGTGCCTGATCAACCCTATGCGGCTAAGATTCAAGTCAAATGCATGATCAATAAATTAACCAATCAACAATCAATTGGTGAATTACCACCCAATTATTATGGTTTTCTTAAATACGCCTTAGCTCGTAAGTTTTTAGCTTATTATCCATCCGGAAATTGGCCAAAACAAAATGAAGATGAGTATTTTGATTACTATGAAACTTTCAAGAATTGTAATGAAACAGATTTGACTATCAGGCCATCTGTTACATTGACTGCTCCAGAGCCATTCTATTGGCCAAACATATTGAGTTATTAATATGCCTATTCAAGATTACGAAATAGTTGGAAGTTACAATAATCAACGGTTTCTTAATATTGATGCTGAACGAACGATTAATATGTTTGAATATATTGATCCAAAAGGTAAGAAACAAAAATCGCTTATTTCAACATCAGGCATACAAGATACTGGATTAATATTTCCAAGTGCAGCACCTACCGATGGGTTTAGGATGGAATTTGTCTTAAATGAATTTGAGTATTTTGTTGTTGGTCCTAATTTTTATCGTCGTGATTCATTAAATAATGTGGTGCAATTAAATGATCCAGGTGGAACCGAACCCATTCTTGGCGTTGGATATGTTGGGGTTGATGCTAATAATAATATCAACGGATCACAAATATTATTTGTAGATGGTCAAAAAGGGCATATCTGGGACACAGCAACAGATATTTTTACTTATGACGTTAAATTAGTCGATCCTGCATTTCCCGATGTTCCAATAGATGTCACATTCTTAGATGGATTTTTAATTGTAGCTCATGGCGGAACCAATCAATTTCAATTATCAGGTCTTAATGATGCTTATAGCTGGGGTCCTGTTTCTAATACTTTTATTGCTGTTGCTGCGACGGATCTATTAACAGTTAGTACTATCATCCCAACAGGTACACAAATTGATTTTATTGCAGGCGGTGGATTACCCGCACCACTTGTTGCAGGAACAATCTATTTCGCCATTAATGTCGATGCTACTCATATAAGGGTTGCAACTACTTATGCAAATGCTTTAGCAAACGTATTTATCAATATCACAACAAATGGTACGCCGCCTAATACGATTCGTAATCTAACAAATGGCATTATTGGTCAATTACAATTAGGAACCATTAATACTCATCCAGGTGATATTGTTGCTTGTAGGACATTACATAGACGATTATTTTTATTTTCGGCCAATTTCACTGAAGTATGGGAAAATCAAGGAGCAGGTACAAATCTTCCTTTTAGAAGAAATAATGCGATAGTCATGGAATATGGCACGCCTGCTGTAGGATCAATTGTTACTGGTTTTGATAAAATGATATTCCTATCTCAAGATAGAGATGGTCTAGGCGCTGTAATGGAGGTAATAGGGACAGAATCTATTCCTATTAGTAACCGCGCGCTAGATTTTCAATTATCACAATATGCAGAAGGTAATAAAATTTCTGATGCTAGAGGCATATTTGTAAAAGAAAATGGAATTATATTTTATCGATTGAATTTTACTGCTGCCAATCACACTTTTGTCTATGATGTCACACAAAGTAATCCACTACAGGAAGAAGGCAAGCTTTGGCATGAAGAGCAAGTTTTAGATGGCAATAGACACCCCGCACAAACACATGGATATTTTAACGGAAATAACTACTACGGAAGTTATAATCAGCCTATTCTTTATCAAGTGGACCAGGCATTTACTTCAAATGATGGTGAAGCCATACCAAGAATCAGAATAGGTAAATCTTATGTTCCTCCAACGTATAATCGAACTCGCATAGATAGATTCATGTTAGATGCTATTCAAGGTCAAACAGATATCACTAATTTGAATAACATTCTTGAATTATTAACAGAGAATGGATTTATTCTTAATACTGAAAATGGTTTAGATATTATTTTGGATCAAAGTAGCCTATCCCCTATTTATAACTTAACTCAACCACCTGTATTTTTATCTTATTCAAAAGATGGCGGTGTCACCTTTGGTTATAGACAAAAATCATTTCTTGGAGCAATAGGGGATAGGACTCATCGTACTGTATGGCGTAAATTAGGCGTTGTTCCACGCGGTCAAGGGTTTGTGCCTAAAATTGAATTTTTTAGTAATGTTCCATTCATCATATTAGGCGCTGCCTGGTTTTTTGAAGTATTGCCGGAGTAATAATGGCTACCAATATTGATCAATTAAATTATTATGATCCCCTGACCAGGATATCAAAAGATAAAATGAGTGAAGCTTGGATTTCTAATTTTTCAGCATTTATCCAGACTTTACAAGAATACTTATCTCAATTTGGCATATTTATCCCTATTGTGACAACGCAGCAAAGAGGAGAGATTCAGTCGCCAGTTGAAGGACAATTGATTTATAATACAGATGCAACAGTTGGTCCACCAAGGAGTGCTGAACTGCAGGTATGGCAAGTGAAAGCAGGTGTGGGCGCATGGAGAGTGATAACTACCGTTCCGTAATATAAGGAGGCAAGGAATGCCGCCAGAATTTTTAGCACAAATGGGTCAAAGCGCTCAAGGTGGTCTGACAGATTTTTTTGGTGGTCTATTCGGTAATACAGCTGGACCATATAAAGACGCCATGAAGCAATTTGAAAAATATTATGGCCAAGCCAATCAAATGCAAAGCCCATTCTATCAAGCAGGTGTTGGTGCAATTCCGCAATATCAAAATTATCTAGGTGGTATGAAAAATCCATCTCAGTTCATTAATAATTTAATGGGTGGCTATCAAGAATCACCATGGGCAAAGTTTCAGCAAGATCAAGCCACTCGTGCAGCACAGAATCAAGGTTCAGCCATGGGGCTCACAGGATCTACTCCACTCACTCAATATGCCCAGCAAAATGCCCGTGATATTTCCTCTCAAGACATGGGATCTTGGTTGCAGAATGTATTGGGCGTTAATAAACAATATGGTGAAGGTCTTAATAATTTAGTCTCTGGCGGCCAAGGCGCTGCTAATAACATGTCTAATATGCTTGCCCAATTAGCTCAATTAATGGGACAAGGAGCATATGGTGCAGGAGCCGGACAAAATCAGGATAGAAATAATATCATTGGTGGCATTATAAAATTATTAACGTAGGTGAATCATGGCATTTTCAGGCATTCCATTACCAAAAATAGTCGCCGATGTTGGACCAGGCGGAGGTGTGACTACTGCTGTTAAAGGTGCTAATGAACTTGATAAACAGAACATAGAAAATAGAATCAAAGCTATTGAAGCGCAATATGCTCCTCAGATGACACAAGCTAAACTTGCCCATGAACAAGCATTAGGACCTTATTATACAGCTCAAACGGGATTAACCAATCAACAAGCGAAATTTTATGAACCGAATATTTTATCTCAAGTTGGTTTAAGGAATGCACAGGCTAAAGAAATTAATACTTTATTACAATCAAAATTAGATGAATTGAAAACAAAAGCAGCTCAAAATAAAATTATAAATCAAGGTTTAAGTAATGCATTTCCAAGTCAAAATTCAGGAATTGCAACAAACCCAAACAATCAGCAAATATACCAACAGACTTCCGATAATAACATGCAAGGCAATACTCCAAATTATAGTTCTAATATTACACAAAACCAACCTAATAATATAAATAATATACCACAAGGCTCAGCATTGCAACCGCAGAATAATGTTGGAAATAAAATGACCTATCCACAAGCTGCTATTATGAATCATTTGCTAGGGTTAGGTGCCCCACAAATTTCTGATGTTAATGGTAAAAAAATTGCAATTACCCCTTGGGGGAATTTTACTGTTGCTGAAGGGTTAACTCCTCAACAAGAAGCTATGCAAAAAGGTCTTGGAAAATATAATGCTGAATCATATGGTAAAAGCGTTGATTCTTATAAGACACTTCAAAATCAAGAGGTTGCTTTAGATAATATGATAAGTCAATTAGATCATCCTGAATTTTATAATGTAGCTGGCCCTGTATCATCATTTTTAACTAATTGGGCAGGAACTCCAGAAAAGCAACAATTATTGGGAAGTCTTAGAACATCATCTGGTGAAATAGCATTACAAGTTGCACCATCTTTAAAAGGTGCATTTACAGGAAGAGATCAGACTTTAATAAATACCATTAAAGCAAATCCTGATACTGATATGCCAGATGTTTTTATTGGAAAATTAAAAGCCCAAAAAATGATTGGTAGTCTTTTAAAAGAAAGAGAAAGATTATCT
>ERZ1292642.627-Hain-H14-01um-R1-627-length-19341-cov-13_pt1 | contig 19341 bp, 30 predicted proteins | sample MGYA00564403_ERZ1292642 | MGnify/ENA primary metagenome ERZ1292642 (study PRJEB36523, sample SAMEA6512643) | groundwater metagenome | collected 2019-01-09 | study: AquaDiva: Metagenomics assemblies of 32 groundwater samples | reverse complement strand
TGCGCGAGACGCTCCGGCCGATCATCCGCGCGTCCGTCTTCGCGCCGAACCTGCTGGAGACGATCGCGCTGAGCGCGTATCTCCAGGGCGCGCTCGACGGACGGAGCCGGGAGTTGGATGTCGCGCTCGCGGAAGCCGCCCGTGGCTGACCCGCGGCGCTCTGTTCCGATCGGCGCATATACGCTGCGGGCCGCACGGCTCCTGTTCGAGGCCGCGAAGGAACTCGACGCCGCTCTGGACGATGGCTGCAAGAACGAGAGCATGATCTGGCTGAATCACGAGAACGCCGACCGCGTCTACAAGGCCCGCTGCCGATTGGCGAGTGCGCTTTACAAGGCACGGGCGTTAGGAAGTGCCCGTGGCTGACCAGCGGCGGCCAGCGAAAGACGCCTATGATGCGCTTGATCGGGCGGTCACGGCGGCTCATGGGCTCTCGGGCTTGATCGCGGGACTGGCTGGCGGGTTCGAGCGCACGGACAAACGACTCGGCCTCCCATCCTCGTTGGACACGGACGCCGCCGCGCGGGCGCTCATCAGGAGCCACAACCCAGATCGCCGCGTCTCAGCGCACCACGTCGCCTTCACGCTATGGGAACTCTGGCGGGAAATCATCCGGCTCCAGCATTTCAATCCCGTATGGGCGACCATGGGCGACGTAGTCGATCAAGTCCGCGCCGTGCGGCGAGCCAGGGGCGCGGCGATTACGCCAGCCCTCCGCGAACTTCGCCGACGTGCGATCGAATTCGAACGCGCAGAACGCGAGGCCGCCCGTGGCTGACCCGCGGCGCGGAATCTGGGCGTGATCTGCGCCAAACTCGGCTGCGGCTTTCCGCTGGAGATCCGCGACGTGGACCGTGAGGGCGAGTTCTTGGTGGTCCGCCGCGCGTGTCTCAACGGCCACGACGTCTTCGAGTCCTGCCGCGATCCCGACGCGCCGCCGGATCGCCCGGACGAGGGCAAACACCGGGAGCGCACGTGCGGAGCGTGCGGCGTGCCCCTGGTGGACCGTGGGTATCTCTACGCGCTCTGCGCCGCGTGTCGGATCGCGCGGATGGCGCGGCGCCACGGGTTGCGCGGCGACCAGAAGCGGTGCGTCCGCTGCGGCGTCATCCGGACGAAGCCGAACAATTATTCGTGGGCGCGCTGGCAGAGGCAGGAGGCGTGCTCGCGGTCGTGCGCCACGCGGATGCGCGCGTGACCTGGCTCCTGACCCTGCTGGGCGCGCTGCTCGTCCCGCTCAACGCGATCACGATGGTGGCCACGCGCGAGCTCGCCACGGCCCGCGACCGCTGGCTCCTCGCCGTCCTCACCCTCGTCACCGTCTGGCTCGCGTGGCAGCCGGGCTTGCTCTGGCTCGCCCTGATCGCGCTCTGGCACCTCGCCCGCTGGCGCGACCCGGCCCTCCTCGGGAGCGTCGTCATGTGGGCGGCGATCGGCGCCACGTGGGCGCTGCTCAGATCCTTACCACCGTGGGCGTTCGACGTGATCGCCTGGGGCTGGGTGGCCGGCGCCGTGGGACAGGTAGGATTCTGCCTCTGGTCCTGGCGGGTCACGGACTGGTCGGTCATCAAGCGGCCGAGCCTGGGGCGGCGCGTCAAGGGCACGCTGGGGAGCCCGGTGCTGACGGCGTTCTACTTCACGCTGACGGCCCCCTTCACGCCCTGGTGGCTCTGGCCGATGCTCGGGGTCGGGTTCTACCTGACGTGCTCGTGGAGCGCCCTGATCGGGCTGGCCGTAGCGGGAGCCTGGATGTGGCCCCTGACCGCCCTTCCCGTGGCGGCTGGGGGCCTTGCCGTGGCGATGCTGGGATGGTGGTCGCCGGTGGTGCGGGGCCAGCGCCTCCTCGAGTGGCTGCCCCGCGGCGATTCCGTGGACGGCTGGCTGACGCGATGGACCTTGACCCGCCTGCTGCTGTGGCATTGGTGGACGGGCGGGCATCGGTGGCTCGGGCACGGCCCGCAGAGCACGACCCGCCAAGCGCGGCTCTGGGGGTCGCGAACGGGGGTGGAACTGCCGAACGGGGAAGGTCATTGCGATATCGCCCAAACGGTGTACGAAATGGGCCTGTTAGGCGCATTCGCCATGCTTGCCTTTGGCTGGCCTATTCTGAGCCGGTTGACCATCGGAGATCCATGGAGTGCATCATGGATTGCCCTCATCGTCATTTCGTTAGGACATTGGCCGCTTAGACATCCTATTTTAGGACTTATGTTTTTAGTGATCTCTGCTAGACTCGTTGTGCAGTGACAAGGCTCGGCTAGGTAAGGTGCGGTTGGGCACGGTGGGGTTCGTCTTGGTTGGGCGCGGCTCGGCCCGGCTTGGCTGGCTAGGTCTGGCGAGGTCAGGTCTGGCGCGGTAAGTCCCGGCGAGTCGTGGCATGGCGAGGCAGGCAAGGCACGGTTAGGCGCGGCGAGGTCGGGCTGGGTCCGCAAGGTTAGGCGCGGCAGGCGGGGTAGGGTCGGGTCCGGTGTGGTGTGGCGAGTCCCGGCATGGCGTGGCAAGGTCTGGCGGGGTAAGGTTCGGCGGGGCAGGCGTGGTGCGGTGCGGTCGGGCTAGGTGCGTTACGGCTGGGCGCGGTGTGGCGAGTTCTGGCGGGGTAGGGCAGGCGGGGCGCAGTTGGGCGTGGTGAGGCGCGGTAAGGCATGGCCGGGCGCGGCAGGCGGGGCGTGCCGCGGTGAGGTTAGGCAGGGTGGGGTCTGGTCAGGCGGGGCGGGGCGGGGCAGGCGTGGGTTTTCACTAACAACGGAGGCGTTTCATGGCAGAGCTGCGGATCGAAATTCCACGGATCGAACTGGGCCACTTGGAACTGACACTCATCGGAGATTCCCCGCTGATCTCGCATCGCTGGTCGGACAAAGCCAAGGGCATGATGCTCGCCAAGCAGATGAAGAAAGCGAAGCCCGGCAAGGAAGCGAAGGACCCCGACCAGGACTACCGCGAGAGTCTCTATGAGCATCCTGAGGGTGGCTTCGGCTTCCCGTGCGTGGCCTTCAAAGCGGCGTCGGTGGGGGCGTGCCGCTTCTCGGATGGGATCAAGATGACCGAGGCGCGCGGGGCCTTTCACGTCGTCGGCGAGCTGGCGAAGATCGAGGGTGACCCGTCCATGCGCGAGGACATGGTGCGGATCGACTACAATCGCGCCGCGCTCTCGGCCGAACAGATCGTCAACCTGTTCAACATCGCCGGCTTCGGCGTGGGCGTCGGCGAGTGGCGTCCTGAGAAGGACGGTTCGTATGGCCGCTTTCACGTGGCGACGCAGAAGGACGTCCCATGATCTATCAGTGGAAACCGGGGTCGCGTCTCGACGGCGATCCGCAGGTCATCGGCGAGCACCTCGAACGCCTTCGGGTGGCGAACAACGGCTTGACATGGCGATTGGTGGTGGATGACGCCAAGACGGTGACGAGCCCGCTCCATAAGCAGTTCACGTGGGATGAGAGCGAGGCGGCCGAGCAGTGGCGCCTCTACGAAGCGAGTCTCATACTGCGGTGTATTCTCGTGACGAACACCGACGGGCGGCTGACGGAGCCGACGCGCGCCTTCGTCGTCGTGTCGGAGAACGACGAGCGGCACTATACCTCGGTCCAGGCCGTTCTGAATGATGCTGGCCTCTTGGATCAAGTGCTGGCGCGCGCGCTCAAGGAGTTGGAGGCGTTCGAACGGAAATATCAAGCGTATCAAGAATTGGCGGGCGTCTTTGCGGCAGCGCGGAAGGTACGTCGGCGGATCGACGCGAAGTCGTCGTCCTGATGGCTGGCCTCATGGGGCTCGTGATCAGCGCGCGACTCGCATGAACTTGGTGATCCTTGCGAGGGTGGCGTGATCGTCGCCATGCCCCATTGCGGCCTGGCCGCGAATTCAACCTCGGGCGGGGAAGTCGTCGAACGCGAGGTGCTGGCTCGGATCGGGGTGTATGGCATTGACGCCCACGTGCTGCGCCCCGTCTGTCGGGGGCTGCGGTGGTGGAACTCGCCGGCCTTGTTCGAGGCTCCGTTGCGTGACTGCCTGATCAATCATGCGCCCGCGCTGATCCGCATTCACAGCCCTCGCTCTACCGGGCTCGCCGCGCTCGCCGCCCGCCGGCTGACGGGCGTGCCGATCACCGCGCACGTCCATCATCTCGACTCGGATCGGCTCGCATGGCTCGATCGGCTCGTCCTGCGGCACGCCGATCACGTGACCACCGCTAGCGAGTTCTCGCGCCAGCAGATCGCCGCGCTCGGCGTCGCCGCGCAGGTCGTGCGCTTGGGCGTGGATCATCAGCGCTTCCAGCCCTCGCCGATGCCCGCGGGGCGGGTCATCCTGCTCGCCGGCGGCACGAAGGCGCGGAAGAACGCCGCGTTCGTGCGGCGGCTCTGGCCCGAGCTGCGGCGCCGCGTCCCCGAGGCCACGCTCCTCCAGGTCGGTCAGGGGTGCCGCGTGGACGATGCCGTCATGCCCGGCGCCTACCGGGCGGCGCGGGCCGTCGCCGTTCCGTCCTTGTTGGAGGGGTTCGGCCTGCCGGTCCTTGAAGCGATGGCCTGCGGCCGACCCGTCGTCATGTCGGATCGCGGCGCGCTGCCCGAGTTCGGGATTCCCGCAACGCCCCTTGAGGCAGACGCCTGGATCGACCGGCTCGCCGCGCTCCTGACCGATGACGGACGATGGCACGCCGAGGCGACGCGCAATACCGCGCTCGCGCAGGCGTATTCCTGGGAGGCCACCGCGCGGGCGTGGGCCACGCAGTGGCAGGCATGAACCTCGTCGTCCTCCCGGCGCCGGGGTCCGGGCTCGGCTCGATGGCAGCCACCGGGCAGCTGGAGCGCCTGTTCGTGCACTTGGGGTACTACGCGAACGCCTGTTCGCTCACGTACATCACCTGGGGCGACTACGACGCGGAGGCGCGTCTCTGGCACCCGTTCGCGCAGCAGACCGGGGCACGGCTCGTGCATGCGACCGAGCGCCGCCCGTGGCTGCGCCGCGCCGATCTCCTCCGCTGCATGAATCTGCGGGCCGCACTCCCGGCGCTCCGGACTCGCCGCCCCGTGGTCGTCTCGCTCGGGGCCGATTATGCGGCGATGGCCCGTATTCACGGCCGCCCGGCCTGGACGTGGCGGCTGCTGCAGGCCGTCGTGATCCGCCGCGCCCGGCGGGTGCTCGTCCCGAACCGCCAGATGGCGACCGCGCTCATGGGGCGCTACCCCGGGCGGCCCATCACCCATCATCCGAACTGGACGGACTGCGAGCGCTTTCAGCCCGGCGAGCCCATCGCGCCGACGCAGCGCTATCGGACGGTGCTGTTCGTCGGCCGACTCGTCAAGGAAAAGAACCTGGAGGCCCTCGCGGTCGCCGTCGCGAGCCTGCCGGATCTCCGCCTCGTCTGCGTCGGGGCGGGCCCGCTGCACGACCGGCTCATCACCCTCCGGGCTGAATGCGTGGGGCCGCAGCCGTGGACGAGCCTGCCGAACTGGTATCGTGGATCGGATGTGTTCGCGCTTCCGTCGTTGACCGAGGGGCACCCGAAAGCCCTCACGGAGGCGATGGCCTGCGGGGTGCCGTGTCTCGTCAGCCCTGCCGTGACCGAAGGCGGCGATGCCGTCTACCGCACGGATGATCTGGTCGGGGGCCTCACGGCGCTGCTGCGCGACGATGTGGCGGGTGACTATCGTCACCGCGCCCGCCGATACGCCCTCGCGCACTACGATGTCACACGCCTCATGCCCACGGAGATCGCGTGGCTCCACGCCGCCGCTCGCTCCGCCTAGACGACCTCGGCGCGAGCAGCAAGCAGTTCGAGTGGTGGTCGCGCCGCCGCTGGGCGAACGTGTGGCCCTTGCATTCGCGCGCCCTCTTCGGGGCGTGGGGGCCCTATCGGGAACTCGCGCCGCATGCACTCGATCGGATCTGCATCGCCGTGGACACCGTGGGTCGGACCCTGACGCTGGCGATCACCCCGAACTGGGTGGAGCGCGATGGGACGCTGATCCCCTATGAGACGAAATATCCTCAGCACGCTGCGGTGGTCCGCCGGTGGGCGCGGGCGGGGGTCGTGACGGTCGTGCAACACGGCTGGACGCACTGTCTGCCCGGTCAGCATCACCCTCGCTGGATCGGCGGGAACCGTCCGGCGCACCGCGAAGACTATGCGGATCGCGTGCGCGAGATCGCGGGGGTGCCCGTGACGGGCTACGTGGCTCCTGGTGCGGCGACGCCGGCCGGCTGGCGCGTCTGGCATGATCGCGACTTCGTGCTGGACTGGCCCCGCGCCTTCGGCGATCTCCTGGCGGAACTCATGGGTCCGAGGCCGGGTCGATGATCGTGGGCCTCGTCATGAGCAATGCCCACGGGGCCACGCTCCTCCAGGCCCTCGCGATCCTGCTCCGGCAGGCCGGCCACCCGCCGCGGCTGATCTACGGTGGGCGGCTTGGGCCGGCGTGGCGCCCCGCCGGCGCGCGCCACATCGGCTGGCACGCGCGCCCGGCGTGCGGGCGTGCGGCGATCCTGGCGGGGGCCTGTCGGCACGCCGTGCGCTCCCTCGACGGGATCGTGATCACGACGGCGCGCTATCATCTGGAACAGGCGATGCTGGTCGCGGGTCGGACGGCGGGCGTGCCCTGTGTGATCTATCACTCCGCGCTGTTCTTGGAGGCCCGCCTGAATACGCCCGGGGCCGCCCCGCGCCTGGAGTACTACGATGTGGGCGATGCCGTCTGTGTCCAGGGCGCGTTCTTGCGGGATCAGTTGGTGGCGGCGGGCGTGCGTCCGGCGCGCGTGCGCGTCCTTGGGAGCCCGATGCTCGCGGCGCTGCGCGCTGGATGACGATGCTCCCGCTCCGACTCCGGCTCGCCCATCTCGCGGATCGGGCGGAGGCCCACGGGCGCCGGCTCGCCGAAAAGGCCGGCTGGCCGCAGGCGTGGTTGCACGAGTTTCAGATCTATTTGGCGCAGCCACGGATGACGCCGGAGGAGTTCTGGGTCCGCTACACCCTCAAGCGGATGGCGGCCGAGCCCCGTCTGGCGCGCCCGCTGACCGAGCCGGAAGCGCTCGACTTCTATCAGACGTGCGACTATATGCTGTGGCGTAATCTCGTGCACCGCCGCCATAGCGCGTGGCGCCGCGTCCTCGTCACGATGGGGCACCGCACGGGCACGTTCTTGGAATTTGGCTGCGGCACGGCCCCCGTCGCCGCGTGGGTGAGCCGGCGCCGGCCCGAATGGGTCTATGATCTGGTGGATCTGCCGAGTCCGCATTTCCAGTACGGGCTCTGGCGCGTCTCGCGCCACGCGATGACCATTGGCGGTGCCACGCTCGCTCCGGACGCGCAGTACGATGTGATCACGGCGCTGGATGTCTTCGAGCATCTCGCCGATCCTCTGGCCCAGGCCGAGCGCCTGGTGGCGCAGGTGCGCCCCGGGGGCTATCTGCACCATAATTTCGTCGGCAACCCCCTGCGCAACGACTTGGATCTCGCCACACCCGAGCACCGTGACGCGACGCTCGCCTACCTCGCCGACACGCTCGCGCTCGTGTGGGAGACGGACGGCTATCGCGTGAGTCGACGGCGATGACGCGGGCGTGGCTCCACTGGCGCCCCACACCCACCCGCAACCTCCTCGCGCAGGATCTCCTTTGCGAGATCGTGGTGCATGTGCTCCCGGACTTCTCCCGCCGCGTGTACGTCAGCAAGGTCACGGCGCCGCCGGACGTCATCGCGAAACTCGTGGAGAGCGTCATCCGCGCGGGCGTGGATCTGGGCCAACAGCACGGGATCACCGTCAATTTCCAGCCGGGGCCGGTGAAATGACTCCAGCAGAACGCGCAACAGTTCTCGCAGAGTCACAGTGTCCTCATGCCCACCGCAGCCTTGCCCTCGTCGCGACGGCGAGCGACTGCTCGACGTGCATTGCCGAACAGATTGGCGCGGCGATCGCCGAGGAGCGCGAGGCGTGCGCCCGGGTGGCCACGTCCTTCGATACGAACAACCCGGAGAATCAGTACGAACACGACTGGCCGGCACAGATCGCCGATGCGATCCGGGCCAGGACATGAGCCCGAAACTCAGGAGGCACGTGATGAAGACGGAGATCCCCGAGACACAGTTCACCGAGATGCGCGCCGAACGCGACGCCCTGCTCGCCCTCCTCAAGGACGCCCCGCCGCGCCAGGCGATCGACGACCAGCGGTATTGGGAATGGCGACAGCGCGTCGATGCCCTGTTGATGCGTCTTGAGGCCGAACGTGCCACGAAATAACCGGATCGGTCGCTATCCATATCGTCTGCCGCACGGCATCGCGCTGACGTGTCCGTTCTGCCGGAGTCGCAGAGGCTCGCTAGTCGTTGACAGTCGGACGAACCGCAGCAAACCGATCAGCGCCTACTCGGTGTTCGTTCGACGGCGTCGTCAATGTCTGCACTGCGGGCGACGCTGGACGACGTATGAGCAGGTCGTTGCGCCGGCACCTCCGCGGCCAGCCCTCGTGTTCTGCGAGATGTGCAAACGGCCCTTGCCCGCTGAGGTTGTCCCTTGACGATCTCCTCCGCCCGGCTCACGATGCTCAGGCGTGAGACGCCTCGAGGTGGGGCGGGTGATCGGGGAGTACCGGGTGGTCGAGCTCGGCGAGCGTGAACTCCCCGATCTGAGGGAAGGAGGCTGACGATGCGCGCCATGATCTCGGTGAAACGATTGCGGCAGGAAATCTTGACCGTCCCGCCCGCGGCGCGCTAGACTGGGAGGGTCGAGGCCGCAGTGAGGTTCGAGGGGCGCCGGCGTCGTGCCACTACACGGCAGCCGGCGCCCCGCACCTTAGTGGAGGTGCGCGATGCGTGTCACGGGTATTCTTCTTCTCGCCATCACGTGTTCAGGTTGTCTCGCTACGGGGCCGGGCTCGTGGTCGCATGCGCCCGACGAAACAACCACCCTCATGCACAATATCTATGAATGTCGCGCAGATGCGGACGCCGAGAGCCATCGAGCCACAGCGTTCGGGGGCGTGGTTATGCCGATTGTCGGGCTGTTCGCGCGAAACTCAACCTATTCTCGATGCATGGAGGCGCGTGGCTATCGGCGGCTTCCCTAATGGCCTGGGTGCGGCTCGATGACGGCTTTGCGGATCATCCCAAGATTCTCGCCGCGGGCCCGTTCGCCCTCGTGGCGCAGGTGCGCGCGCTGTGTTACTGCGCTCGCCATCTGACTGACGGCCATCTCCCGAAGTCAGCGGTCAAAACGATCTTCGCGGGACTCTCGACGCTGACTGCCCGCCAAATGTGCCTAGCACAACTCTGGCACAAGAATGGATCTGGTTTCATCATTCACGACTATCTCAAGTACAATCCAAGCCGAGTTGATACGCTCCAACTCCGCGAAAAGAAAGTTCTTGCTGGTCACTTAGGGGGTGTAGCAAAAGCCATAGCAGATGCTACATCCCGTGCCACGGCCCGTGCTATGGCCCCGTCCCGTCCCCTACCCCTACCCGTAGAAACAACTACTCCTATCTCAGGTCTCCCTGTGGATAAGTCGATCGAGCATGAGGCCAAGAAAGCCGCCGCGCTCGCGTTGCTCAAGCGTGCAGGATTGACACCGCCTTGACAGCGAGCATCCGGCACGAACATAATGCCGGATCGTGAAGCCTGGCGTACCCGTTGAAAAGAAACGATGCCGCGAATGTCGCCAGTGGCTAACCGTATTTGCTTTCAGAAAAGATGCGACGGGCGACCTCGGTCGTCGTGGAGTCTGTAAACGCTGTGAAATTACAGCGCGCACAGAATCAAAGAAGGTCTTGTCACTTGAGCAACGCTTTTTAGAAAAGATTCGCCGGACCGCAGTGTCCCATGCCAACCGTTTGAAGCTCACGCTCGCGGAATTCTTGAATCGGCATCCGTGGGAACTACCGTGGATGGCACGAGATGCGGCGGTACTTTACCAACATGGGTACTGTCCGCGCTGTCATGTTCAAAAATTCTCCGACCTTGGTCTTCACGATTTCACCCTCGATATTATTTTTAAGGAACTGCCGCCGTATCCCGCAAACCTTCGTTGGGTTGATCGAACATGTAACCAAAAAAAAGGCCATCGGACAGCGGAGGAAGAAGCGTATGACCGTGTAGATCAGCACCAATGGGAGCAAGCCAAGGCAGCACTGGGTTTAAAGCCAGTACAATTGGCTCTTCTCCTCGTCTGACGTGTCCCTCACCGCCCAATGACCGACACCTGCGGCATCGCCATCACCCTCCGCCACGTGGTGACGGGGGTGCAGCCACGGGGCATTGCCCGAACGCAGCATGTGAGCTTTCCTCCAGGCGTATGGTTCAGCCTCGAGGCCGTCGCGCAGATGTTCGGCGTGACCCGCGGCACGCTCTACACGACGCTCTCGCTGCACCGGGAGAAACTGAATCCCGCGACCTACCGCCAGCGCCGCCATTACGGGGATTTCCGCTTGCGGCGAATCATGAACGAGCACGATATCGAAGTCCTCGAAACGATTTTCAAGGTCTGTGTCAACCGGAAAAATGGGGGTCCGTGCTGACCCCTCCATGTTGACAGTTCAAGCTGTCTAGACAACGCTAGCCGCATCGCGTAGTATCCTGCCCCCGCGTGCATGAACAAGTACCCGCTGGTCATCACGAGGGAGGTGCTGCTTGAGCGCGCGGGCTTCAAGCCCGTCGAACACGTGCGCCGCGCGATCAAGCGCACGGTCGAAGCGCTCGATGCGCAGCGCGCCGATGGCTCGCCCGATCATCGCATTCACCTGGACGCCGCCGATCGCGTGTTCGACCTGGCGGGCGTAACGACTCGTGATGCCGACCGCCACCCCGACGCCTTCCGCCCCATCGCCGTCACGCTCGTCCTCGCCACCCCCGACCCTCGAGCTGCGCTTCCGGCAGGCGGTGTCACGCTTCATCTCGCTGGCGACGACGGCGACGGAGGCGCGCGATGAGTGGGCGGCCTTTGGCACGCGCGGCGACGGCAAGACGTTCGGGGCGTTCGGCGCCATGATCGCGCATGCCCAGCAGCACCACGCCGCCGGCTATCCCCTCCCGACGAAGTGGCTGGGCGCGGCCGATACGTTCGCCTCGCACGTCGCGAAGACGCATGAGTCGCTCATGGAGCCGCTGTGGCGCGGCACGTGGACGCTGAAGGACCAAGGCCACGTCGCGGTCTTCAGCGTGAACGGTGACGAACTCGTGCACCTGCGCCTGCTCGGCGTCGAGGACCAGGCGGGCATGGATCGGCTCCGCGCGGCCTGTCACGGCCTGTGGTTCGAGGAGCCCGCGCCCTCCAGCGTGCTCGTGCAATCGAGCGGGTTGAGCGAATCCGCGTGGTCTCTCGGCATCACCTCCTGCCGCCTCCCGAGTTACAAGCATCCGAAGATCCTCACGCTGAACTACCCCGACGAGGATCACTGGACGTGGGAGCGCTTCGTCACGAAGCCCCAGGCGAACACGGGGTATGTGCGCATCCCGCCGGGCGAGCTGGCCAGCGCCGCGCAACGCGAGCTGTGGAAACAGGCGCTCGCGAACCGGCCCGATATGCTGCGGCGCCTGCTCCTCGGCCAGCCGGGCACGATCCTGTTGGGGCCGCAAGTCGCCGTGGGCTTCAACCGCGACACGCATGTCCGGCCCTGCGCGCCGATCCCGCACGTGCCGGTATGGATCGGCCAGGACGGGGGCCACACGCCCACGAGCGTGATCGGTCAACGCGCCGAGGGTCGCGTACGCATCATCGGGGCCATGGCGAGCGAGCATGACGGCATGCGGGGCCATTGCGAATCGCTGCTCCTGCCTTGGCTCGGCGAGCACGCGCCCTGGGCACTCGATGAGCCCGACATGTGCTACGTGCGCTACGATCCCTCGATCGATACGGACGAGCAGGCCGACATCGAGACGAACCCGCTGCGCGTGATGCGCGCCCTGCTGCGCGGGCAGTACCGGCCGGGCCCCCTGTCCTGGGACGGGCGCAAAGACCCGATGCTGGCGCTCCTCAACGACGGACACCAAGGTACACCCGTGTTGCAGATCGATCCCGTTCAGGCCCGCGGCCTCGTGCGCGCCCTCGACGGCGGGTGGTACTACGCGCAGGGGCCGGACGGCTCGCTCCGGCGTGCGGACACGGCGAAGGGCAGCGTGCAGCCCAAGAAGCCGAACCACCCGCACGAGGACTACGGGGATGCGTTCTGCTATCTCGTGGCGAGTCTCGCGCCGAGTGCGCCGTCGCGGAGCAAGGGACCACGCGGTCCCAACAAAGCGCGCCAGGGCTTCGACGTCTTCGGCGACATCAGCGGCACGCGGCCGATGGTGATCCGATGAAGCTCGTCTGGCTCCTCGTCTTCAGCCCCGTGCTGAGTTTGCTCCTGTCCGTCGTGATCTGCGTCGTCATGATGCGACTCGCGGGCCGGCGGCATCGCCTGCCGCGCGACGTTGCGACGTGCTGCCTCGCGTGTGGGCGTGGGGGCCGGGGCGAGCGTCGATGCGTGGAATGCGTGAATGCGGCGATCAAGGCCGGGAATCTGAACCCGGCGTGGCGCCCATGAGCCTGCTGCGTCATCGATGCGGGAGCGGCGCGGGATGGTGAGGCATGGCCGGCGCTGCCCGTGCGAGAACTGCCGCGCGTCGTACACGCGGGGCGCGGACGTCTACGTCGCGCTGGGGTTGGCGATCGCCAGCGCAGCCCTCATGTTCGGCACGTTGTGGTGGGACGGGAGGCTCTGAGCCATGCCGACGGGAGCGTACTTCAAGGGCCACGGGGCCGAGGTGCTTGCCTCGATGCGGGCGGCGCATCCGGGCGCGTCAGCCGAACGCATCAAGGCGATGTTCTATGCGACCGCGAACAAGCGCCACATGAAGCCGTCGAAGCAGAAGCGCGGCTCGTTGCTGCATGGGGAGAAGAAGGGATGATCGACCTCACGCTCGGCCTCTGGTTCCTCATCCCCGCGTTCGCGTTCTCCTCGCCGAAGGTGCCCGCACCGCCGCCTCCGCCGCCGCCGCCGGGCAAGAGCGACGCGGAGATTCAGGCGGAGAAAGCGGTGGCGGCCAAGGCGATCCGGCGCCGCCGTGGGCGCGCGTCAACGATTCTCGCGGGGGAACAGAGCGGGGGTGGCGCGCTGACGCCCGCGGAGACGACGGGAGCGCAGACGCTTGGCTGAGTCCGCCTCCCGCCTCGTCAAGCGCTACCAGGACATGCTGACGGTGCGCCAGTCGTCCGAGCAGGTGTGGCAGGACATCGCGGACTTCGTGATCCCGTACAAATCGAACATCATCGTCAAGCGCGAGCCGGGGCGCAAGCAGACCGCGCGCCTGTTCGACGCGACGGCGCCGCATGCGCTCGGGCTCCTCGCCTCCTCGCTCCACGCGAGCATGACGCCCGCGACCCAGCCGTGGTTGAGCTTCAAGATGCGCGCGGACGATCTGAACCGCGACAAGAGCGTGCAGGACTGGCTGGAAGACTGCGCGCGCCGCATGCACCGCGCGTTCCGGCAGAGCACCTTCAACCAGAGCGTGCATGAGATGTACCTCGACCTCGCCGCGTTCGGGACGGGCGCCATGTTCGTCGAGGAGCGCCCGATCACGCAGGCCGGCGTGTTCGGCGGCTTCCGGTTCTACGTGCCCGCGCTCGGCACCTACGTGATCGCGGAGGATGCGGACGGCCAAGTCGATACGTGCTTCCGCGTGATTACCCTCAGCCTCCGCGCCGCGTTCGCGCGGTGGGGCGAGCAGCTCCCGGCGCAGTGGCTCACGCAGATGGCGGCCAAGCCGGAGACGAGCGTGGACGTGCTGCACGCCGTGTATCCCCGTCGCGACCGGGCCTATGACGCGCGCACGAACCAGCCCAAGCGTGGCGCCAAGAACATGGCCTACGCCTCGTGCTATCTCGCGATGACGCCCAAGGCGATCATCGAGGAAGGCGGCTTCGAGGAGTTCCCGTACCTGGTGCCGCGGTGGGCCAAGACGAGCGGCGAGACGTGGGGGCGCGGCCCGTCGCACACGGCCCTGCCGGACGTCGCCACGCTGAACGCGACCAAGGAGTTCATCCTGAAGGCCGCGCCGCTCCAGATGTGGCCGCCGACGCTGGAGCGCGACGACACGGTGGTCGGCGAGCTCGACACGAACCCGATGGGGCGCAACGTGGTGAACGGCGCCGGACCGATCGGCGAGCAACTCGCGTTCATGGACACGCGCCAGCGCCCGGACGTGACGTCGATGGTGCTCGCGGAACTCCGCCAGGGCATTCACGCGATCTACTTCACCGACCAGCTCGTGTTGCGCGAGAAGCCCGACATGACCGCGACGGAAGTGCTCGCCTTGCAGGAGCAGATGCAGCGCCTCCTCGGCCCGACCACGGGGCGGTTGGAGAGCGAGTTCTTGAATCCCCTGGTGCAGCGCGCCTTCGCGATCATGGCCCGTGCGGGTGCCTTCCTCCCACTCCCGGGACCCCTGCGTGACGTGACGGCGCGCGGCCAGGCGGATCTGGACGTCGAGTACGAAGGGCCAATGGCGCGCGCGCAGCGGACCATCGAGCTCGCCGCGCAGGACCGCGTGGTCAACTTCGTGATCGCGGTGACGACGGCCAAGCAGCAATTCCCCGGCCCCGAGTGGGACGTGCTGCGCACCGACAAGATGATCCGCGACCGCGCGGACGTGACGGGGTTGCCGTCGGACAACCTCGAAGCCGACGAGCGCGTGCAGGAGCTTCGCGACGACCGCGCGGACGCGCAGGCCAAGCAGCAACAGGTGGCGACGATGACGCAGCTCGCGGAGGCGGCGGGGAAGGTCTCGCCGTTCATGAAGCAGGCGGGCGAGTTGGCGGGGGCGGGGAATGGGCAGGGGACGACGCGGTGATAATTGAATACGACGCGCTGGCTTTGCACCCGCCTGCGTCGTTTGGCAGGGAACCCGTGCGACCATGAGACAGAATCTCCGACTCCGTTTTCGCCTGCGTGATGTGTCCGATCATGTGGCCGACGCTGCCAAGGCCCTGCTCTCATTTCTGCGCGCCCGCACGGTCGAGGAGATGCGAGACGCTCGCCTGCACAACGCGCGTCATTTTCGGAGGATGCGTCGGGCACGGGGTGCTGATCGTCTGCGTCTGAACCGGCGCAGAATGGAACGGGCCAGCCGGAAGCGCAACCGGAACCGCCACGCTAAGAGCGGTCACGTATGAGCACGCTCCGTCCTGACCAGCGCGCCACGGCCGAAGCCTACGCGCAGACGTTTGCCCCGACGCCCCACACGCAGGCGGTGCTCGACGATCTCACCGTCGCCGCGAATAGCATGAACGACCCGATGATGCGCGCAGGAGCCACGAATCTCCTGCTCCACATCCTGCTCAAGCGCAGCGCGTTGCGGCGCGAAAAGCAGCGCAACGGGGGCAAGTGATGGCCGATCCCGCCGTCGTGGTCGATCCCGCGGTCGTCCCCGATCCGTCGCCTGTCACCGACTGGCGCGCGGGCCTCACGGGCGACTACGCGCCGCTGGCCCAGGACAAGACGCTGGAGCAGTTCAAGGGCAAGGACTGGACCGAGGTCGGGCCGGTGCTCGCCAAAAGCTACGTCGAGGCCCGCAAGCTGATCGGCACGAAGCCGGTGGGCCTCGTCCCGCCCGGCACGCAGGCGACGCCCGAGGAGCGGACGGCCTACGACGCGGCGCTGCGAAAGACGCTCGGCGTTCCTGACGCAGCCACCGGCTACAAGGTCAAGCGCCCCGAAGCGGCGATCGACGCGGGGTGGAACGACGCCGCCGAGGGCCAGTTCCTCGCCACGATGCACAAGGCGGGCGCCGCGCCAACGGTCGTGCAGGCCGCCATCGACTTCTACGGCGCGCTGGAGCAACAGCGGCTTCAGGCCGGACGCGACGAGGCCAACGCCGTGGGCGCGACGCTGCGCAGCGAGTGGGGGCCGAACTACGAGGCGTATCTCGGACGCGCCAACCGCGCGTTGCAGGAGTTCGGGGGCGACGAACTGGTGACGATGCTCACGGAGTCCGGCCTCGGGCGCCACCCGATCATGGTCAAGGCCTGGGCGAAGGTCGGCAACGCGCTCGTCGAGCACGGCGCGATGCGGGGGGACGGGCTCCAGACGATGAGCTCGGCGGACGCCGAGGCGAAGCTCGCCGATCTCCGCAAGCAGCTCGTGGAGATGGACGAGGCGCACCCGCGCCGGGCGGAGCTGGTCGAAGAGATCATCAGCGTGACACGCGCCGCGGGCCGGCGCTAGGAGGAGCGCATGAGTGAACGCCGTCAACTGATGTCCGTGGAGTCGGTGTCCAGTGCCACGGTCGAACTGACGCCGGAGACGACCATCGACCCGATCAGCAAGGGCGGCGTGGGCATCGCGTCGATCACGCTGACGACCGTCGAAGCCACGGCCGAGGCGGGCTTCTGGGGGGCTACCGGCTCCTGCGCGCGCTTCGAGGTCATCGTGAGGAAGCTCGGATGAGACCGAAGAAGGGGCCGACCGAAGCGCCGAAGTACCGCTACACCGGCTACATGGGCGGCGATGGCAAGTGGGTCTCCGGCATGGAGCAGTGCGAGGAGCAGGGCGATCACCGCGTCGTCCCGAAGGCATGGCCGCCGCCGCGCACGGCGGCGCAGACGACCGACCCGCACGTGGCGCTCCGCTGCGAGCTCTGCGGCGCGCACGTGATCGTGTACGAGGGTCACGCCACCGGCCAGCTCGAGGGCGTGGATGTGATCCTGACCGAGGAGCAGCGGAAGCGGACCAAGCAGCCCGCCTAACGGGCTGACGGCAGTACAGCGCCCGATAACTCCGCGAGGGGCCGGGCGGCGCTGGGACAGACCAGCGTAGGAGCGCCCGCGTCAAGGGCGTGAGGGAAGCCGGCACTGGGCCGACAACTTCCCGCGAAGCCACGAACCATCGTGACTGAACGGGGGAGTGAGCACATGGCCCAGACTGTGGATGTAAGTTTCGTCCCCGCCCTTCAGGACACGATCGTCAACCGCTTCGCGGAAGACCCCGAGATGGTGCGCTCGCGCGTGCGCGTGCGCCAGATCACGGGGAAAACCGACAAGTGGGAGCGCCTCGGCGGGGTGGAGCTGACGCAAGTCACCACCCGGCACGCCGCGACGCCGCACACGCCGATGACGCATTCGGCGCGCCTGGCGATCCTGTCCGACTTCGCCGGGTCCGAGCTGCTCGATCAGCTCGACCAAGTGAAGATGATGATCGACCCGAAGAACGACTACACGCGGAACCTCGTGCAGGCGTGGCGCCGCCGCATCGCGCGCAGCATCGTCGCCGCGATCGACGGCAACGCGACCAGCGTGGACAACAACGACGCCCGCACCAGCGTGGCGCTGCCCGCCTCGCAGAGCATCGCGAACGGCGGCACCGGCTTCACGATGGCCAAGTGGCGGCAGGGCAACCGGATTCTGGACAACGCGGGCGTGCCGCGCCAGGACCGGACCCTCTTCTGCTCGGCGTTCGCCATCGAAGACCTGCTGGCGGATTCCCAGGTCACGAGCAAGGACTACTCGGACCTCGCCGCGATCATGAACGGCACGATCGCCCAGGGCGCGCGCTTCATGGGCGCCAGCGTCATCATGATCTCGGACGCGATCCCCGATGCGACCGCCGTGCTGACGGGCGGGACCATCGACCCGATCCTCCCGAAGACCGGCAACATCCGGAGCTGCTATCTGTTCCACCACGACGCCGTGGGGCTCTCCCTCGCCAAGGACGTGACGGCGGAGGTCGATCGGCGCGCGGACCTGATGAACTCGTGGCAGGTGCTCGTCCAGGGCTCCCTCGGCGCGGTGCGGATTCTCGACGAGGGCTGCGTTGAAGTGGACCTCGATGAGTCCGTGTAGAGGGGGGTGAGTTAGATGGCATGGAATACCAGTGCAGCGAAGTACCGGAGTGCCGAACTCGCCGCCCTCGACTGCGCGCCGAACACGCGCCAGGCCCGGACGAGCGAGACGACGTTGTGGGGCAGTTTCACCGCCAGTGCCACGCAGGTGCTCGCCGCGGGCGAATGCGTGGCGATGGTCCGCGTGCCATCGGGCGCGATCATCCTCGGGGCGGAACTCTACTGGAACTCGGCGGTCGGCAACACCTCCGTCGCGATCGGCGATCCCTACGCGTGCGGTCGCTTCCTCGGGCCGGTCAACACGACGGTCGGGCGGGGGCAGATTCTGTCGGCGACGGGAGGGTACGGATTCGACTGCGGCCAGGTGTACGGCACCTGCGGCACGCTGCGCAAGATGGGCATCGAAGGCGACGGCTGCGGGATCGGCTACACGTACACGTGCGAGACGGACATCCTGCTGACGAATCTGCCGAATGAGGCGTTCGCGGGTCTCGGCGGCTGGCGCGGAGCCTACACCGCCGGCAGCAAGATCGGCGCGGCGGTCTCCGCGGGCAAGTTCACGCTCGTGATCAACATCAAACCGGTCTAGGAGAGCACTCACGACGGTGCGACGGGTGCCCGAGGCCCGTCGCATACGGAGTCGTATGACGACGGATGCGCTGGTGGGGATGGAAGCCTGGGCGGCGGACACGTATTCGCGTTTCCCGGCATCGTACTGGTCGGTCGATGACAACGGCCGAGGCGCCGAAGTGGCGCGTGCGGTCGCGGCGCTCATCGCGCAGGACGACCTGCCGCCGCTCGGACCGGCGTCCCACGTCTTCGAATCGGGCTGCAATATGGGGCAGTGCCTGTGGGCCCTGCAGCAGCAGTACGGCTGTCGTGTGAGCGGCCTCGATCTCTCGCCGCGCGCCGTCGCCTTCGCCCGGCGCGTGCTGGGACCGACGATCCGCGGCGAGAACGCGCTCACGTCCGCGTGGCTTGCGGCGCGGCCGGACCAGGCGTTTGATCTCGTGCTGACGCGCTGGCATCTGGTGCACCTGCCGCCCTCGGCGCGCAAGCACGCGTACGTCGCGCATCTGCAGCGGATCGGGCGCGCCAGCGTGTTCTTCGAGCCGTGGCGCAGGGACTGCGCGGATCGCCCGGTGCACGATCCGGGGATGCTCATGATCATGGAGTCGTGGGCGCGGTATGGGTTGCGTGAAGTCGATGTCGCGCCTGCGTGGCGCGTCGCCGGCACGCGCATCTATCTCGGAAAGGGGTGAGGCATGGCGCAGACGTGTGGGCCGCTCTGGGTGATCACGACTGCCGGCACCGTGCGCCCGGCGGGCACGCAGATCGAGTTATCCAGCGTGTTCTGGACGTGCCACAAGTCGAGCAACACGCTGACGGCGCAGATCATCGATACCGAAGGGCGCGAGCTCTGGAGTGCCACCGAGAACTGCGCGATCTTCACGGCGTATCCGAGGCCGGTGCGGGCGAACGGGCTCACGGTGTCGGTACTCACGGGCGGCGTGCTCTATCTCCAAATGGACTAGGAGGCGACG
>ERZ1292642.626-Hain-H14-01um-R1-626-length-19363-cov-5_pt1 | contig 19363 bp, 27 predicted proteins | sample MGYA00564403_ERZ1292642 | MGnify/ENA primary metagenome ERZ1292642 (study PRJEB36523, sample SAMEA6512643) | groundwater metagenome | collected 2019-01-09 | study: AquaDiva: Metagenomics assemblies of 32 groundwater samples | reverse complement strand
GCGAGGGTGGTGAAGGGGGCGTCGGCGCGGCACCAGATGAGGGTGCCGGCGGGGTACTCGACGGCGACGGTGGCATCCTTGACGAGGGTGTCCTTGGATGCGTTGTCCGCCGCGCCTGATGTGGTGAGGTAGGGCACGGTGCCACCCGTGTCGGTGCGCCAATAGAACACCATCCCCACCATGAACGCGGGCGGCTTGCCTCCGATGCGTACGCCCGGGGTGGGCACGGGGCGGGGGTCGCGGCGGTACGTGCCGTTCGCTTGCGGTGCGGTGTACGTGTCGGGCCCGCGGGTGACCCACTCCGCCAGCTTGCCTGCCGCCAACTCTCCGCGGGTCTTCTGGTGTGCGCGCCGCTCCGTGTCTACGAGCTTGCGGAGGGCCGTGTTCTCCTCCTCGGCGAGGCGGAGGGACGTGAGGCGGGCTTCCGAGGTGTGCTTGCCGGCGGCGAGGTGCTTCTCCAGCGTGGCCACGCGTTCCCGTTCGGTGGCGAGGTTCGCGTCCACCACCCGAAGGTCGTGCTCCAGCTGGGCGACGGCGTCGCGGGTCGATGCCCGTGCTGCGTCGTACCCCTCGACCCGCCCATCCTCCTTGGCGAACTTGAGGAACTTCGGCGCGTCCTGGTTCTTGTACGTCCGAAGGTCGCACACCTCCTCCGCCATCGCCTTGATGCGGGGCATGTAGTTGGTGGGCATGTCGGGGTTCGGGGCGTAGCCGAGCCCGTCGAGGGCGACGCGGAAGGTGTTTACGTCGGCGGCGGCCTGCGAGGTCTTGGCCTTGAGTTCGATGTCGAGCACGATGGCGGCGGCTTGTTTGGTGAGTTCGTCGTTGGTGGACATGTTAGCTCCGTGTCGGGGCGGTGGGGTGTTGAGGGCAGGCGAAGCAGGGGGCCTCGCCACAGGTGGCGTTCTGTACGTGTCCCTGGTGGAAGACCATACGCTGCTTCGGGCAGGGGTCGCCCGGTCCCTGCACGTCGCCGCCGATGGGGTCGGACGCGGGCACCGGGAGGCGCTCAGCCCTGAGTTCCTGGGCCCGTCCAAGGGCCAGCCCGGCGAGCATAGGTTGGCCCCGGAGGAAGTGGAAGCCGGCCTCGACGAGGGCTTCGCCTGCGGGGGTGTCCTTGGGTGCGTACCAGCCGTCGTATTCGGCGATGTCCTGGCTCACGAGCGCACCACGACGGCGTGCCGGATGCCGTGGACGGTCAGGTACACCGCCTCGCCGGGCTTGCCGGTCACTTCGAGGACGTCGAGCGCGCCCCCGTCGATGTCCGCGTCGGCCCCTTCGTACTCCCGGAACCACTGTCGGATGGCGTCGGCGACATCCTCGGTGTACGTGCGCAGGGTGCCGGCCTTGGCGAGCTTCCACGACTTGGTTTGGATGACGGGCAGGGTGTCGAGGCTGGTCGCTGCGATGTAGATGGTGAGCATGTTAGGTGGCCTCGGGTGAAACGGTGGCGGTAGCGCGGAAGGACGCCCGGATGAAGGCGACGAGGGCCCGGGTGACGATGGCGTTCCGGAGATCCCCGGTGTGGATACGGGACAGTTCGGCGTGCAAGTCCGCGCCGTCGGTGTCGGGCTGGATCGCGTCCCACTCGTCAAGCGTGTGCGTTTGGCATCCGTACTGGAGCACGTACGCGCCGATACCCTCGGACCCGGCTACGCGGTACGCCGTCCAGTTGTAGCCGGCGTGCTTCCCCCACAAGATGTCCGCCGAGCCGAAGACCCGCGCCGTGTCGGAGACCCGCGCCGTGTCGGAGACCCGCGCCGTGTCGGAGACCCGCGCCGTGTCGGAGACCCACGCCGAGCCGGAGACCCGCGCCGAGCCGAAGACCTGGGCCGTGTCGAAGACCCACGCCGTGTCGAAGACCCGCGCCGAGCCGAAGACCTGGGCCGAGCCGAAGACCTGGGCCTCTGCTCCGATGGTAGCGGTGGGTGCGACGGTCGCGGTCTCCGCTACCCATCCCCCCTCGGTGCCGTCGGGGTTGATGTGGCGGTGGGCGGGGACGGCGTCGAGATACGACGTGAACTTGTGGAGGGTGATCGGGGTGTCCATGCGGGTGTCCTTGGTGGGTGTGGTGAAGATAAGCGCGGGCTTGTGGATGTCAAGGGTTTTCGTGAACGGGCGTGGCCTTCGGATCACGGTCCCCACCCGTCGCCAAGGTGGCGAGCAAGGCGGCGCGGTCCGCCTCCGCCAAACTCTGCCAGTACGTGATCGCGGTCGCCGCACCGGGGTCGAGGATGGCCGCGCTCGCCTCCGCGCTCAGGCTGAGGCCGCGCTCCCTGTACAGGGGCATGATGGGGATGCGCCGGTCGTCCCCGAAGGAGAGCCGGGTCGAGCCCTTCCCCCTCGCCGCGTACGGGAAGGTGCCCTCCAGGAGGCGGAGGAGCAGGAGCAGGTGCAGGGTCGCGTTGGGGCGCATCGTGGTGCCGGTGTACCCCGCCGCCAGCGAGAGCAGGCGCATGTACGTGGCGGGTGAGATGCTCAGCGTGGTGCGCTCCGTGTACGCGAAGTCCTCGGGCGATGGTCCCGCCGGGGGCAGACACACGGGGAGGGGATGGAAGGGGCCCGCCGCGAGGGTCGTGCGCTCGCCAAAGGGGGTGGCGTACCATGCCGCCAGCTTCGCGGGTGCATCGGCGTCGAGCACGGCGGCCTCCGCCAACTCCGAGAGCTTCCGACCGGAGGTGCGTAGGTGGGCGATGGCAGGGGTGGGGAAGCTCCCGGTGATCTGCACCTGGGTGGACCCCATCCCACGCAGGGTCGTCCCGGAGAGCAGCCCGTCCCGGGCTTGCATCACGAGGAGCGCGGCGAGGGTGACGGGTGGGCGGTTCCGCGCGTTCGGTGGGGAGGAGAGGGCGCGGAGGCGAAGGTAAGCGGTATCCGAGAGCGTGACGTTCGACATGGTAACCTCAGTGTGCGGAGTATGTAAGTACGGGGCGAGGGTGCGTCAAGGGGTGAAGTGGGGGGGGTACCATCTGAAAGTACAGTACAACTCTTTATTATTATTGTTGTCCATACTACTATTACCTACCGCATATAAAGAAGGTTTATTATATTACTAATAGGGATAGGGTTAGTATTGACAACAATAATAATAAACAATGCAGTGGTACTTTCAGATGGTACCCCCCCCACTTTTTCTGAGATCATCAACCTACACGCATACACTTTAGGCCGGGCTGGACATCGCCCGCCGCCGCGAATACATGGAGAGGATGTCGCCACCCAGCACCACACTCAGCATCGACATCGGCCTGCACGGGCTGGGAATAGGGTACTTCGCAGGCGAGGAACTCGTCGCCGCATGGTACTCACCATCCACCCGGGATCAGGGCGAGCGGGGCCCGTTGGCGTGGCGGAAAGCGTGCGCCGGGCTGGTCGCGCTCGACCTCCACCCCGATGTCCTCGTGATGGAGACCATGCAGGTGTACGTCGGCGGGACCGATAAGGCGGACGACTTGCTCCAGTTGCAGGGCATCGCCGGTGTCCTGGTCGGCATGTATACCGACGCCCTACCTGTAAGCTACCTGCCGGCGGCGTGGAAGGGGCAGGTACCGACCGACATCTTAGCTAACCGAGTGGGGGCTTACCTCGTAAGGATGGGCTGGGACCACCTCGTCGAGGGTAATACCCCACGTAAGCGGTGGGGTGACGTGATGCACGGGGTCGGTGTCGGCCTCGTGCACCTCGGCCTTACGCGTAAGGGCGTGTGCTCCTTACGGTAAGGCGGAGGAGGAGCGCGCTACGTACACGAGGAACAGGATGATAAGCGTGTCCCCCGTAAGCGCGAGGATGGCGAGGAGCAGGAAGCCCCGCCTATCCACCGTCCACCTCGGACCCGGGGCTTGGCTCCCCGAAGTCGATGCCCTCCGCCGTGAGCCGCGCCCACGTTTGGAAGTAGTCGAGCAGGGGCTCCGTCACCCGGCGGTACCGCGCGAGGCGCAGCCGACCGTCGAGCCAGGGCCCTTGGATCAGGCGACCCGCCTGGAAACGGAGCGCCATCTCGTGAGCGAGGGCCTCGACCATGTTGCGCGCCGTGATGCGAGCGAGCGCGTAGCCCGGGTCTTTCGACCGGTACAAAAGGAGGGCTCGCCGCGCCTTGACCACCCCACCGAAGGTTTGGCTCCGCTCGACGTTGGCGATGGTGAACGGGGTGAGCACGACGGCGTTGCTCCGGACAGGGTCGGTGCGTGGCATGTTAGTAACCTCCGGTGAGTGTGATGAGCCAGCCGTTGGCGTGGTTCGGGTCGCGCCGCACCGTGAAGGTGCAGCCGGTGGGGACGAGGGCCGCCACGATGGCGACCATCTCCGCGGTATCGTACGTGAGGATGGTGCCGGACTTCACGACGCGGTCCCGGTGTACTTCACGAAGGCCATCTCCCCGTCGGTGCGGGCGGCGTCCTCCCCGTAGTATCCCCAACACGAGTCCTCCACGTTCCCGTCCTCGTCTTCGATAGCGTACCCCCAAACGTCGCCGCTCAGGTACGTGTTCCATTCCGCGACGAGGGACTGCGCGGCGGCGAGTGCGTCCTCCGCCTCCGGCCATTCGGTGCGGGAGACCAGAACCGTGCCCACCTCGCACGTATCCCACCCGGCGTGCGACCCGGCGGCGGTATCGGCGTCGCCCTTCCGGAGGAACAGGTGCGTGCCCGAGTGGATGTACGCATAGAGGGGGATGGCGAAGTGTGAGCCCTTCCCGTCGAACGCGCTGGCATCCAGGGCCGCGACCCCGTCGATGGAGCGCACCGTGAAGGACCGGTGGCGACCGACGAGGAACAGGTCGGTGTTCCCCCACTCCTCGGGGCTTTGGGGGTCCGGGTCGCGCTCGACTTTGAGCGTGTACGTCGGGCCCGCGTCGGGACACCCGGCGTCTACCCACGGTGGGATGGAGTCGTCGAAGGTGCCGTCGTTGCGAGCGAGCGCGGCGAGCAGGGAACGGGTGAGAGCGTGCATGGTAGACCTCGGAAGGGTGGGTGTCTGACACCTCAAGCCCGTGCCCTTGCGGGGCTACGGGGAAGGTGAGGTGGAGCCGGTGAGCTACGCGAAGTAGAGGGACAGGGGAAGGGCGACGGCGAGGAGACCCACCGCAACCTCCGCCCACGCCGGGAGGGTAGCCGGGCGGGGCCAGCGCGGCATCACGCTTGCACCCGGAACCGGAACCACGCGGCCTCGTCGGGCGTGAACGGGGGGCTCACGCCAGCACCGGCGTGCCATCGGCGGCGATGGTCATCCCGGACCGGAAGGGGATGGTCACCGCCCGGCCCCTCTCGTCGCGCTCCCCGGTGGCGATGTACCGGCGGTAGTCCCGTTGCGACACGCGCGCCGGGCTATACGTGTTGATACGTACGTTATCCGTGGCGGAGCCGATGCCACCGAAGATGCGGAACGTCCCGTCAGGGTACGCGCCGACCATCACGGTCCCGTGGTACGTGACCACGATACCGTCGGAACGACGTTCGACACGGGTGGCGCGCTTGCCTTGGATGGTGCGCGAGTCTTTCTTTCCAAGAAACGCCGCGAAGGACGCGTAGGTGGAGCCGACGTAGGATGACATGATGACCTCGATCTGGTGGGTGAGCCCGGTGGGGTGGTGGGGTGAGGGGAAGTGCCGACCACGGGGCCCGTCCCCGTGTGAGGGGCGGACACCGGACGTCGTAACTACCGGGTTACGGGTTATTCGACACAAGCTGCCCCGTCACAAAGTCGGCTCGCCCGTATTCCACGCCGCGGGTAACCTCGGGGCGCGCGGCGTAGTCCGCGATGGGCAGAATGAATACCCCGGTCCCGTCGGCGCGCACCGTGTACCCGTCCGCACGGTAGTGCGCGGCCATAGCGGATACTTTAGACGTGGTCACCCGGACGTGTGTAGCTCCCGACGCGTCACAAGGGGTGAACACAAGCGCCGCATCTTGGTCCCAAAGGGCACACGCCGCGCGGGCGAGCTTGACCGCATCGGGGGCGGGGACGTGGTCGAGCACGTAGCTCGGCTCCCATGTTCCTTTCCACACACCCGTGGACGCGTCGCCCATCCGAGCGATGGCGGAGGCCAGCCCGTCACACTTGCGGGCGTTCGCACGTTCCACGTCGGGGGGGATGTCGGCGCGGGTAGGGTACCCGTGCCCTTTGTAGGACGTGAAGTAGACGGTGGACGTAGTCATGGCGGAGATCTCGGGGTGGAGAGCAGGTGGTCGGTCGGTTAGCGTGCATAGAAGTTATGCACCGTTATGGTACCGTCAAGCGAGCGAGCGAATAATCGCAACGATGTGAGCTTGACGGGCCTGCAACGTCGCGAGCGTATCGGAAGCGGCGCGGAGCGCAAGCGAGGTAGCATGCGAGTAGTTCGCGACGCTATGCGCCACCGCGGCAACGTGCGCCGTATGGTTAGCCCGCACGATGTCCGCAGCGGTAACCTCGTATAGCTCCGCGAGGGTAGCGTTAGCGTAGGGGGAAGCTGCGATAATGTCGGGAAGCATGATGTTGTCTCGGATGGTAACGAAAGGGTAAGCACACCCTACCCCGGGACAAGGGCAGAAACGAGACTCTAATACATTAGCGGTCCTGCTAATACGTTGGCGGCCCGGCTGCTCGACCATCCGATGGTCGGAAGGAATAGATATTCCCTTCTACGCGCGCGAGATCACCCGGTTACTTCCGATAATGACCATTATGTAAAGTAGACTGTACGGTGAGGGGATAGCCGAGGTACATCCTACCCTATCCCGGGGTCGAGCACCTTCTCGACATAGGTACAACGCCCACTATCAGCCGTCGTAACAGGCTCGAATGAAACAAACAAAGGGCACCTCACGACGGTAGGGCGATAAGGCACATGGTCCCGAGGTAGTCCGGGGGTCCATCCCCCCTATACTGACCCGGGAGTCAGTATCGTAGACCCCTTCCCCCCACGCCTTTCCCCTAATGGTCCCCCCGGCACCCCTCTAACATCACTAAAATCCCAAAAACCGAGGTCTTATGTATGAAAAGTTAGGATTTTTACGTTTTCCGGGTCTGGATAAGCTCAGGAACTACCGTAAGAGCGCGAAAACGCCCCGAGATAGCCCTTGAAGTCACACGGAGGCGGGATTACGGTGTCCGTGGGTGTTCCCGTGCCGAAACTGACCGTGAAAGAGGCCGCTACCCTTACGCAGACGCCCGAACTGCCCGCTATGGGCCAGTTAGCGCGCTCGGACGGTACCCCCATCAGCGAAACGGACGACCAGCGCCTCTTGAGGTGGCTTAGCGCCGCCGTAGCGAACGGGTGCGCGTACGAGTACATCGTCCGACACGGGCGTAAGAGGTTTGGGCTAAGTGTGGGCGAGATCCGGGACGCGTTCGAGCGGTTAGCGCAGGCGGCCCGAGAGGAGATCGACGACGAGGACATGATCGAACTCGTCATCCACAGTAACCTCCAACGTCTGCGGAAACGCATCGTTACGATGGGGAAGTTGGCGGAGATCGACGTCGATGCTCTCGCTGGGGTCGATGGCTCGGTCGTGCTCGACGCGGCCAAGGTATCCATCGCGGCGGCCAAGGAGGAGCGCGCGGGCGTGCAGACGCTTACGGACCTGTTGGCGCGGCGGAGCACGAGGTGGAACGTGAAGACCCAGGTGGACGTACGCCATTTCGACGGCGTCACCGCAGAACAGAACGAGGCTTTGCGCCGCATCATGGGCGAGAGCACGACCGACACCAAAGAGGAGGAGTGATGGACGAAAAGGAACAGTTCGACCGGTTTATCGAGGTGTGCATCGTCATCATGGTGCTGGTGCTCACGGCGAGCATCATGGCGACCGCGCCGTGAACCGCATCGTCGTCACCTTCCCCAACGGGCGCACCTCGACGGTGGAGGGGACCGTATGGGAGCACCTCGTCTACCCGACCCGCACGACCGTACCCCGGGACGACGGACCGGACCTCGTCTTCCCCATCGGCCGCCAGGAGCCCACCTTTTGCCGGGTGCGGATCGGGGAGACATGCGTACATGGGGTGTCGGTGGTGGCGAAGCACGAGCCGGAACCCGGGGCCACGCCAGGGTGACCCCCACCCCCGAACAACGAGCCGAGATCGCGAAGGCCCTCCTCCTCCAGATGGATCGCCTAAAGCGAGGGCGGTGTCACGAGTTCGTGGCGAGCAGCCGCATCGTACGCCAGGACGAAAGCGTCGGCCTCGTCACCGTGGCGCAGCAACAGCGCGAGGTGCTCGACGCCTGGGAGCAATACCGCTGGGTGATGGTGGGGAAGTACAGGCAGGCGAAGGTCAGCACCGCCATCGCGCTCGCCCTACTCGGTATGGTGGAGTACACGGAAGGCGTGCAGGGCGTCTTCATCGCGGAGGCCCTCGACACGGCGGAAACGGTGTGGAACCGGTCGAGCTACGCGTACCAACACCAGCACCCTCACCTCAAGATCCCTCTCTCCCGTGGCACGGGTATCGGCGCGAAGGAACTACGCTTCATCCACAACGGAGCGGTGAAGGTACTCACGGGCAGCGGCAAAGCGCCCGCCATCGGTAACAGCCCGGACAGGGTGGTGGTGACCGAGTACCCGGACGTGCCGGATCACGAGAACTTCAACGCGCACGTCTTCCCGACCATCAACACCCGCCCGAACGCGCGCGTGCTGTTCGAGGCCACGCCGGGCCTGGGGAACACGATCCCCCACACGATGTGGCTCAAGGCCCTCGCCGGCACGGGGCGCTTCCACCCCGTCTTCCTCAAGTGGTGGCTCGATCCCGCCATCCGGGTGTACGACGAGCAGGGCCTCCCCGTGGTGTACGACGACTTCGTGGCGACCCAGGAGGAGCTACGCCTCGCTGAGTTGATGCCGGGGATCACCCCCAACCACCTCATGTTCCGACGGATCAGCCTCGACACGGAGTTCGCGGACGACACCGTCGCCTTCGACCACAAGTACCCCAAGAGCGAGACCGACGGCTGGCCGCTCACGACGAACCCCGTCATCCCGCAGGAGATCGTGCAGGCGATGTTCGAGAAGGGCATCCGGGTGAAGGACGGGGAGTTCAAGGTCTTCGAGGCCCCGGACGAAGACCCCGCGCACCCGTACGTCATCACGGCGGACCCGGCAGGCTTTGGCGAGAGCGGCGACCCCAGCGCGTTTACCGTGTGGTCCGGGTGGGAGGGGCGCGAGGTGGCCAGCTGGTCCGCACGCGAAGATCCGGGCCTGTTCGCCGACCGCCTGATCGAAGTGCAGAAGATGTACGGCGTCGCCCGCACCATGCTGGTGGTGGAGAGCAATAAGGGGGAGTGCATCGCGTTCCTCCGGGCCCGTGGCGCGCAGAACCTTTGGATGCACTCGGACGCACATCCGGGGTACTTCGCCAGCGAGTTGGCGAACGCGGAGGCGATGGCGGCCCTGGTCGATCAGCTACGCCGCGGGAGCCTTCGGCTCTACACCAAGAGCACCCTGGCGCAACTCCTGGCGTGGGACGGAAAGGGCAGGCAGAAGCGGTCGAAGACGAAGGAGGGGCGGCATCACTACGACCGTGCCGTCACCGTCCGCATGTTCGCGCACATCCGAAAGTTGAGGAACTTCGGACATCGACCCGCGCCAACTCGTACAGTTCATGGTATGTCGGTGACGGAGTTCGACCGTCGCTTCGCCAAGAAGCATCCCGGTCTCGTCCTGGGGGTGCAGCGGTAATGCTTCCAGCCTGGATCACCCGAGGCGTACGCGGATACATCCGGCGCTTCGGTATTGGGCGGGACGGTGCGGTCCCTGGTGCAGGTGCCGTCCCGGACGTGAACAAGTCCCTCCGCGAAACAGGCGTTTGGTCGAGTGCCGGCGCGAGTGGGGCCCCGGCGGACGCGACGTACGTGGTGAAGGACGCGCATGGGGGCCTGAGCGCCGAGCGTGTCGCGACGGACAACGACGTGGTGTGGGATTGGGCCACCGCGGGGCAGGCCAAGGGCACGGTACCGGGGCTCGCCACGGAGGCCGCCGCGCGTGCCGCCGCGGACGCCGCACATGTAGCAGCTGGAGACCCGCACATCCAGTACGCACTTGAGTCGGCGCTCGGCTCGATGGCGGCGCTCACGAACCCCCTCACGACCGACGAGGACATCCTCATCCGGCGAGGGGGTGTGCTCGCCCGGCTACCCAAGGGGGCGGTGGAGGGGATGACGCCCCGCATGACCGGGGGTGTGATCGTATGGACCGTCGCCGCGCTGGCGAGCTTCACAGCGGGAGGCGACGCGGACTTCGGTGCAGTTGTCAGCGCCGCTGGTCAACATCCCACGACCGCAGTAGGTAACCCGGTATGAGTCTCACACCTCTTGCGCATCGCAAAGGCGTCGGCGTCGTGCCGGCGTCGAACTCACCGTTCCACATTCTCGACGCAGTGTATACGGCGTTGACGGCTGCGAACGACTACAACGGAGTCGCGTTCCCGTCACCCCTCGTCGGCGTCACCAAGACCACCGTAGGCGGGCCCATCACCGAGGAGGTGATTCACGGGACGTTTACGACGAGTGGCAAGACCTACAAGTTTATGATCGCCGCCGCGTCTACAGCTAAGACGCCCGCGATGTTTGGCAACCATACTTGGCTTGCTAACTGCATTATGACCGGGGGGAACATCAACTCCGGCGTGTACCTCGATTGGGCTCACGGGACGACGCCGATGACGGGCGGAACGCCAACCGGCTTCATGCGGACGCTGGACACGGCGACGACCACCTGCGTGAAGGTGTACGCCACGATCACAGCCGAGAAGGTGGACATCGACTATGAGACCAACACCGGGCTGATCCTGACGTCGAGCATTGGTGCTATACTCGATCCCGAGACAGCGTCCTTGGTGAGTGCGGAGTCCGACGGACGGGTGTACGGCGTGATGGTTTCTGGCTCGTCAGCGGTGATGGCTGCAACGCAGAACACGGCTACTGGCACCGGCAGTCCGTACAGGTATCTATCATCGAATGGCGGCGCACACTTCGCCGTCCATGTACCAGGGACGACGAACCTGTGGCGAGGCAACCGCTCAGACTTCTCAGTGATCTCGACGCCCACTTCTGACGCCAACGCGGACAACGAGCCGCAGGCGTGGGCGATCCGCTGCCATGAGACCGTCGGCAGCAAGGGCATTGGTCGGCTCCGCGAGGTGTGCGTCACACGGGACGCGAAGTACGGACTACGCGCGCAGATCGCAGGAGTGGATAAGTGGTACTACCTCGCTGGCGCGACCGGGGTGGACCAGGACGCGCTGGCGCGATTGTGTTGAGCCTCGACGAGACCCTCACCGGGTACCATGCTATGCCGACCCGTGGAGTTCTGTAATGCGCCCAACCGAATACGCCACCACCATCAAGCGGCACATCGCTGCGTTCGAGGGCGGCGACAAGCGCATCCACGACAGTATCCTGGCGAACTACCAGGGAAAGTTCTGGACGAGCGACAGTGGGGAGAGTGAGGCGGACCTCCTCAAAACCTCGGTCAACCTCATCTTCGCGATCACCGAGACCGCCCTCTCCACCCTGGTGCCGGCGAACCCCCAGGTCACCCTTCTCGCCCGCAACCCCCAGGACGAAGACCGCACGAAGGCCGCCGAGGGTTTCCTCAACCTTGCGCTCGACGCTTGCGACTACCGCTCCGAGCAGATCCTCTACACCCAGGACGCCGTGCTGTACGGGCGCGGGCCCACCAAGACGGTGTGGTCCCCCAAGCTCGACCTCCCCATCGTACGATCCCTCGCCCACCGCTCTCTTTTCTTCGACCTCGCCGCCCGGCGGGAGTCGGACATCCGGTACTGGATCGAAGCCACCCTGGTGGGGGAGGACGAGTTCAAGGCGCGGGGGTACCTGCACGCCCAGGAGATCAACGCCGACACCTACCCGAAGTGGATGTTGACGAAGCAGAACGCCGGGGCCACCAACCGCGACGAACTCAAGAACTTCCAGAAGTGGGTGACCGTCTACGAAATCTACGACATGGAACGCGGGAAAGTCAGCCATGTGGCGGCCGGGCACGAAGACACCATCCTCCTCGAAGATGACATCCTGTACTGCCCGTACGACCTCGCCAGCCTCAACAACAATGGCGAGGATTGCCGGGGTCTTTCCGAGATCGCGCTCATCTCCCCCAACCAGGAGGAGATCAACCACCTCCTCACGTACTGGCTCAACATCGTCCGCCTGAGCATCCCCAAGATGGGGTACGACGACGGCGGCGTGGACGGAGAGAAGCTGGCGAAGGCGGTGGCGGCCCCGCTGGGTAGCTGGAACCCCATGCGCTCGACGAACGGCAAGACGATGGCGGAGAACTTCATGGAGTTCCCCGTGCCGAAGGTGCCGCCCGACGCCCTGGCCCTCCTCGACAAGGTGTGGAACAACATCGAGATCGTGTCCGCGCTCGCCGCCGCCCAGCGTGGGCAGGTGACCGGCGCACGCACCGCCACGGAACTGGCCTTGATCGAGGGCCAGCTACGCAACCGCCTGAGCAGCCGCACGAAGCGCCTCGACCGCGTCACCGAGTCGGTGTCCGGCAAGATGCTCCTCCTCGCGCAGAAGTTCATGCGCGAAGACAAGATGGTGCAGCTTACAGGCCGAGAAGGCTGGCATCCGGTCGCGCCGGACACGCTGCTCGGCATCCAAGGCGCGTTCAAGGTCGTGCCGTACTCTCCGATGGAGAGCAACCGCATGGTCGTGCAGGAGCAGTTCCTCAAGCTGATGGAACTGTTTGGCCAGAACCCTGGTATCGACCAGAAGAAGCTGGCGAAGGTGGCGATCAAGGTCTTCGACAACCCGGAGCTACGGAATACCGACATCTTCCTCCCGGACGCCCCCGTTGCACCCCCGGGAGGAGCCCCAGGCGAGGTGCCCCAGGATGTCGTGCCCCCCGAGGGCATGCCCGGCGCGGACACGCAGATCCCGCCCGAGATGGCGCAGATCGCCGCCAACCAGCAGATCCTCCCGGATGTAGCGGCGAATATGGTGCCGCCGGGGGGCCTGCCGAAGGTGGCGGGCTTGCCGGTGCCCGCTGGCGTGGCTAAGGGGTAGGGCGGAGCAGCCATGCACATCCGACCAGGAATGACTGTACTCGTGAGCGTCGGTGCCGTCGAAGGCCCAGGCCGGAGGCGCGACATCCTCCGCCGGCCCGGCATGGTCATCGCGTACGACAGCAAGCTCGGCGCGACCATCGACGTCCACGTTCTCGGCGAGGACGAGGAAGACATCCTGGTGACGGGCGAGAACCTCGCGATGGTGCTCTGCGCGCGGATCGTGCGTGTCTTCCGCTCGACGAAAGGCGACCACATCGGCCAGTTCTTGGCGATGCCGTAATGCCCGCCGAGCGCGATCTCATCTGCGCGGACGGACACCTCGAACGCGATGTGTTCTTCAAGCACATCGACGACGAGAACACCCCCTGCTTGTGCGGTCTCGCGCGGCACGTATCCTGGGCGCACACGAACAAGTCCCCGGGCGTGAGCGTCTTCAAGCCCGTGTTCCACGACGGGGTGGGCTGGATCAACGACCAGGACACCTTCAACGTCGTCCGCGCCCAGGTGGCGAAGGAACACGGGTGCAAGGGCACGGATCTGGTGGCGAACCGAGAGACCGGGACGCAGATCGCCAACAAAGCGGACGACCTACGCCACCGCCGGTGGGCCCGCGACAAAAAGAAGGGGCTCGACGACGTACGCCGCCGGGAGATCCGCGAAATCACGCGGAAGACCGGTATCAACCCGATCAACGCCAACGCCAAGAAACAGAAGGTGAAGTGATGCCGATGCCTCCCCCGTTCCCCCCGAAAGCCGAGGGCGCAGCGCCCCCATTCCCGCCCGATGAGGGCATGGGCGCAGCCGCCGAAGCCAAGGCCGGAACCGAGAAGATCCTCGGGGCCGCGACCGAAGCTGGGGTCACCAAGCCCCTCGATGACCTCGCCAAGGAGGAGGGCCTGGATCTCACCGGTGCCGAACTCCTCAAGTACGCCCAGGACATCCCCGAACTGCACGGCAAGTCCGTGGAGGAGATCGCGGAAGCCCTGCGCTCCGACATGGACCTCCTCGACGAGGTGGTGGCGAAGAAGTCTGGCGAGGCCACGGAGCCCGGTGAGGACTTCAACGCCGTGAAGGACCGGATGATGAAGGACATGCCCGAAGACAACGATGGAGAGGAGTTCTGATGCCCAAGACCTACAAGATCGTCGTGACCGACCCGGATCAGGTGGACAACATCGTCGAGCACGAAATCGACGCGATGGAGGCGGAGAACTTCATCGCCAAAGTCGCGGGAGCGGACGCCGCCAACAAGAACGCTGCGAAGGCCCCCGAGGCGCGCGACGTCAACACCGCGAAGACCGACACCTTCGAGATGGTCAAGAAGCGTAAGCTGGGTTACTAACCGACACGAGGAGCAGCATGCACCCCCTCTACTTCAAGTTCGACCCCACCGCAGAAGGTGGGGGTGGGACACCTGCGGCCACCCCCGCTGACGCCGGAGCTTCTGCTGCCGCGCCCGCAGCGGGGAGCGGCGATGCTGTTCCTGTTGCTACCCCCGAGGCAGGCGCGGCAGTTTCCCCCGAGCCCTGGAACGGGGACATCGAAGCGGTCACCAAGCAGCCCTGGTGGGCCCAGGTGCCCGAGGAGGTGCGCCCGCATGTCGAGACTGGCCTCCGCACCGTCCGCAAGGGCTGGCAGAGCGCCTACGACAAACATCGTGTGGAGAAGGTCGCCCCCCTGGAGAAGTCCATCTCGGACCTCCAGGCGCAGCTTCGATCCGCGCAGAGCCAGCGGAGCTTGTTCTCCGACATCCTGGCGGAAGACGAGAAGAACGGGCCCCTGCTCAAGCAGATCGAGGGCCTCACCGAGTCGCTCACCAAGACCACAGCGGAGCGGGACGACTACAAGGGCAAGTACGACAAGTACGAGGCGGAGAAGGCGGAGAGCTTCTACGTGGACTACATGCGGGGCCACGAGACCAAGTACCCCGACATCTACGCGGACCTCGTCTTCCCCGAGGGGGACAAACCCGCCACCGGTGCGTACGCCAGCTTCATCAAGCTCCTCAACGAAGGGGAAGACGAGGAGACCGCCGCCGCGATGGTGCGCGTCAAGCTGGCGAAGAACAAGCCCGCGGAAGTGGCCGCACCCGCCGCCGCCCCGGTCGTACCCAAGCAGCCGCGCGAGGTGGTGATCCCGCCGGGCATCCAGCAGATGTCCCAGGGTGGACCTCGTGCATCGGCCGCGACGCGCAACCCCATCGAGTCCTTCGACGAGGTGAAGCGGCGCATCACGGCGCAGGCGCAAGACGAGGAGTAGCGGCGGTTACAAACAGTGACGAGCCGCGTGTGTAGCACGTAGCTAAGCTCCAGGAAGCAAGAGCACCCGTGAGGGAGGCACCGTAACCCGAGAGGGACCGGCGCGGACGAACGGTAAGGCGATGGCGGACAGGTCAGAAACCTCGCATCGAACTTACGGAGCCTACAATGGCTGTCTCTCTCGAACTGCTCAACTCCACGCTCCAGGACTTCAAGGGTCCGGTCGTGAACACCTTTTCGCAGAACACCCCCACTCGGGAGGCGCTCGGCAAGAAAGGCAAAATCTCCAGCGAAGGCGGAACCTACGTCGAGCGCAGCTTGATGACGGGCTCCCCGAGTCGCGGTGTCGGCATCTACAACGGGGATGAGACCGTTGACCGCACGCGCTACAAGAAGCTCAACAAGTTCCGGGTGGACTTCCACCGCGTTGTGATCCCCGTGGTCATCCCGAACAAGGAGCTTGTGCAGAACAAGGGCAAGCAGGGCGTCATCAAGCTCATCGAGGCGTACCCGAAGGCGGTGGCCGACGCGATGGCGCTCGACGACGAGAAGTATTGGCTCACCGGCAAGACGGCGGGGATGGCGTTCGACTCCGAGGAGTTCTACGGCTTCCTGACCCTCAACGGTCAGTTCGCCCTCGGCAACGGGGTTGGCGTGGAAGCAGGGTACCTGGACTTCGTGGCTCCGGCCTCGCAGACCGACACCGTGCAGAACGTCCCCAAGCTCGAAGCGGATCGCATCTACAACCAGTACGGCGACATCACCGGCTGGTCCACGGACGGGGAGCGCGTGCTTCGGCAGGTGTACCGTCGGTGTTCGCAGATGTGTGGCCGCCCGAACGGCGGGCCCGATCTCATCATCATGGACGACGACACCTTCGCCAACTACACGGCGGCCAAGAAGGACATCGTGCGCCTGATGAAGGTGAAGGACGCCACGGACCAGGGCAACCTGCTCACGGACGTCTTCGGCCTCGCCTCGGTGCAGGGAAGCGTGCTCATCGACCTCGCGGCGGACTTCACCGGCGTGGCGCTCGACGGCGTGACCTACCTGATCGACACCAACTGGCTTGAGATCGTGCAGCTGGAGAAGCCGAGCCTCTCGGACTTCGTCGATGCCGGCACGGATCAGGACGGCGTGGTCGCCAAGATGTGCATGCACGAGGCTCGGATCTTCCAGAAGCCCACGGCGCACGGCTGCATCTCGGGCGGCGCAACCTAAGCTCACCTCCGGGTACCCTGGCTTCGCCGGGGTACCAACCCTCACGATCTTACGGAGATCCTCATGTATCTACTCAACTCCGCGGTTATCAGCGACACCAGCACCACCAAGCTCTACAGGCTTGGCGAGCGCCGGTACACCCTCGACCGCACCTACGGGACGCGGGAGTGGATCTACGTCCAGATGAAGGGCGGTGCCATCGCCGTGGGCGAGGGCGTCATGCAGGAGAACGGCACCGACCTGTTCCAGGTTGGCAAGCACGCCGTCACCACGCCGAACGCGCGCATGGTCGGTGTGGCGGCGCACGCCATCGCAGAAAACTCCTTCGGCTGGGTGCTCAAGGACGGGCGGGGGTACTGCGCGAGCGATGGTACCACCACGGCGGACACCATCCAGGCCACCGCCGCGTCAGGGCGGTTCACGGACGGTACCGCGGTCACGTCGGAGAACGGCGTGTGGGCCCTGGAGACCGAGAGCCCGGCGGGTGCTGGCGGCCTGTTCCTGGCGCTCATCCACTTCTAAGCTCGACACAAAGCCCCGCGGGGATTACACCCTTCCTTGAGGAGGTCGGATGAACCGCGAAGCTCTGCGTAATGCTGCCTGCCAGCGCATCGGTTGGCGGTCGGACGTCGATGCCGACACCATCGCGGAGCAGAACAACCGCATCGACGACGCCATGAAAATCTTGGCGTCGGATGTACCGGGTGCGCTGCTCCCTGATACGGAGAACGTCGTGCTGCTCAAGGACCACACGAGCACGTCGATGGCGCGTACCATCGACGCCACCGGCGACCTGTGGGTGCTCAACTTCGGCGGTGTAGCGGTACCTCCGATGGAGGCGCTCGTCGTGGACGGCACATGGGACGGAGGCATCTACCACCTGGAGATCACGGACCCTCGCGGCGTAATCCATCGGCGCGTTGTGCGCGAGGTGTGGTGGTCCGCCATCACCAACCTGTTCTTGGTCTCCATCGACCGCCCGTGGGGGAACGCGCTGGACACCGGGATGACTTTCCGGATGTACCAGCCCGAGTTCTTCTTCCGTGACGACGTCATGGAGGTGCTCGCGGGCGGCGTGTGGGATCGGGCGCACACCACCCTGCGCACCCTGCCTGCCAACTTCATGGAGTATTACTCCGAGGGCGACATCAAGGGGCGCAGCCTCGGGCCTCCGGCGTATCTCCAGCGGGGGCGACACGTCCAGGTCGAGGCCCCCACCAAGGCACCCGTGGCCACGGCGGCGGACCAGACCACATGGGTCGGCCCGCATCCCTGGGTGACCTGTCGCTTCGTCTACACGTACGTGAAGGGCAAGCGGGACGCGGAGTTCCTGTCCCCGGGGGGTAGCTACGACCCCATGCTGGAGTCCAGCCCGAGCCCGATCTCCAACAGCGTGACCGTCGATAGCCTGGGCGAGACCATCGTGCTCAGTGGCCTGCCCAACATCGACTTCATGCAGAACTTCGGGATCACCGGCACGCTCCGCAAGGGACGCAGCGGCATCCGAAAGCGGATCTACGTGTACATCGACGCCATCGGGGCGGGAGCAGGCTTCGGCACCGACAGCATCGAGGCCCAGGGCGTCCCCATCTACATTGGGGAAGTGGATGGCGAAACGACCACGTTCTCGTGGGACGGTAGCGTCATCCCGGAGTACGACCGTCGTATGCCGGAATCGCACGGATACTTCGCACACACGATGGGCCCGCACCAGGACCAGCGGTATGAGGTGGACTTCCGGGTCCGCCGCCGCCCGCGCGCCCTGAGCACCAACCAGGACGCCCCGCGCATCCTCCCGAGCGCGGAGGAGGCCCTCATCGTGCTGGTGGAGGCCGCCTTCCTGGAGATGACGAAGCGCAACGAGGAGGCCGCGCTCAAGCGCAAGGTGTACCTCACCATTGAACTGCCGAAAGTCCAGTCGGGCATCGGCAACTCTGAGCACATGATCCCAGGAGTTCCCTGGGGTCAACCTTCCCTGCGGGCACGCCGTTCGCCGTGGTGGAATGGTCGGGCTGGCCCTTTCACGGTGTAGGAACAGCACATGCAACAGTACGGTCGCCCTTACCTGGGCCAACGCTTCCGCCAGATCCACGACAACGGACTCCGCTACAAGTACGGCACCCTCGCGGGGCTGGAGATGTCGAAGCGGCCGGACGGCACCACGGTGTCCTGGCGAGCCATCATCGTGAGCGGGTTCTCCAACCCCGAGAAGATCCACAGCACCGCAAGCTGGACCACGCCGGCACAGTGGCACCCCTGTCCGCCCGACGACGAGAACTACGTCAGCGACGGGGCGGACCGACCGGCGGTGGCGGCGGAGGGGTCGGGGCTGCTCCACTCGATTGCGGCGCTGGAGGAGGGGCTGCGGAACCAAAGGGACGACGTGAGGATGGCCGCCCTCACGGAGCAGGTGGACCAGCTACAGGCGGACATGGTGGGGCTGGGTGTCGCATGCGCCCGCAAGGTGGACGGAGATAAGAACGCCGCGCTCGACGCCCGCGTGAAGCTCCTGGAGGAGCAACTGGCCTCCCGGTGCGCCCAGGTGCCACCGAGCGAGAGCACCCCGTCCAAGCGCGAGTTCAAGAAGGCGTAAATGAACACTGTCCGCGTAACGCTGCCAGCTGTCGAGTCGGGGAAGACCTATTCCCCGACCGAGCTTGCGTTGGAGGTGCTCAACCTGCAACGCACGTTCGAGGGCACGCTGAAAGCGGTGCGCGGCCCCTGCCCCCTGATCCCGAACTACGGCAACGGCTTCCCGTCCGAGTACGGGAACATGCACGGCGTCTACCACGCCAGCCTCGACAGTGGGATGCGCGACGTGTTGCTCATCCGTACCGGGACGCGCCTCATCGAGCAGACGGGTTGGACCCGCGGGG
>ERZ1292642.623-Hain-H14-01um-R1-623-length-19387-cov-19_pt1 | contig 19387 bp, 41 predicted proteins | sample MGYA00564403_ERZ1292642 | MGnify/ENA primary metagenome ERZ1292642 (study PRJEB36523, sample SAMEA6512643) | groundwater metagenome | collected 2019-01-09 | study: AquaDiva: Metagenomics assemblies of 32 groundwater samples | reverse complement strand
GATGGTTGAGTTGCGGACGGATTTGACGATGTATAACCCGTTTTCCGAAGAAGAAATCGCTTTTTGAAAGGCAATGACAATGAGTGAAACACCGAAAATTTACGGCGCAATCTGCGAAATCCTGAATGACGTCGAGCCGATTCTGAAGTCGTGCCGAAACCAGTCTCAAAACTTCAACTTCCGTGGCATTGACCAAGTGTACGCGGCGTTGCATCCGCTATTGGCGAAGCATCGCGTTTTTCCAACGTCAAAGGTGATTGATCTGCGTCGTGAGGAGCGGCAGACGAAAAGCGGCACCACGATGATTTATTCGATCATCACAATGGAATATACGTTTTGGGCTGAAGATGGATCGAGCGTTTCGACGCAGGTCGTCGGCGAGGCGAGCGATAGTGCAGACAAAGCCAGCAACAAGGGCGCTTCGACTGCGTACAAATATGCGATCTTCCAGATGCTGTGTATTCCGACTGAGGCGATTGATCCAGACTACGAAACACACGAGATTCAGTATGAACAGCCGCCACAGCGCGAAGTCCAGAAGCCATCCGCTCCGCCACCGAACAAGCCGCGCGAGCAGCCGCCCACGAATCGCAGTGAGCCTGTAAAAACGGAAACGAAGCCAGCGGCATCCGATCAACCGCAACGCCGATCCGGTTTGGTGTGTCCGAAGTGCGGCGAGGCGAAGCTGCAAGATTCCTTGCTGAAAAAAGGATCAATGCGTTGCAAGGGCTGCGACACGACAATGACGTGCGAAGAGTACGAGAGCGGAAAAGTGGACACGTCGCCTGAGCCAAAAAAAGAAGAGGCACAGGTTGCGCCAGTGAACGAAGAAGTGCCGCAGGCGTTTATTGGTGGCGTGACAACGGATGATGTTCCATTCTGAGTTGGTCTTCACTGTTTTTTTTGAGCAGATAACATTGCGGCATGTCTGCAATCGCTTTGACTCCAGAAAAACGACTCGCCATACATCAGGCGATAAGTGTCGATTGTCTTACTCCAAAGCAATGCGGAGACGTATTCAAGGTTTCTCCAGAAGAGGCTCGCAGAATCTACGAGGAAGTCTCACAAGAGAACGAATCACGGTTCATTACGCGGGCAGAGGCACGACGCGAGATCAGGGCACAGCAGCTTGACGACATTCGGGCGAGATCAGTGCGGACGTTTGAATTGAGTGGCAAGCCTCGAAAAAAGAAAGTCGTCGAGAAGCTGCGGAAGCGAAAAGAAACCGAAGGCGGGGAGGTGTATTTCGTGGATGGCGACGAGCGAACGACGGAAACGATTGAGCAGCATGTGCCTGATCCTCGTTTTTTGAACACAGCAATTGCCGCCATCACCAAGATTTCCGATCTCCAGGGACTCGACGCTCCAAAACAGGTTCACGTCACAGAGCATTCAGTGCATGACGTATACTTGGAATTGCGAGGGAAGACGTCCGAAGAGTTGGAGCAACTGGCACAGATTGAACGATTGCGTGCGATGGGGATTCTGAAAGACAAAGTGATCGAGGTTATTCCGCAAAAGAAAGAGGAACCGCCATGTCCACCGGAACCAGAGAAAAAAGAGTAATCCTGCCTGAAGTTTTCGGCTGGCTAATCGGGCAAGGATGCTCGATGATTCAAGTCGGAAAGTACGCGGCAGTGGTGTCCTGTGGAGAAGGCGAAGGCAAGGTTGCTTGTGTTGACATCTTCGACATGGAAGAGTCGAAGTGCGTGCTGATGGACTTCTCAAAAACAAACGACGCGGCGATGGTTGCTGTCGAGGAATGGTTTCGGAGGAAATATAAATGAGTGGAAACGAAGAACTTGAAGCCCTTGATCGCATTGCGCTGCATCATTCAGAAAGTCATCGAATCAGCAAAGAGAGAATGGAAAGATACGATGCTGATGGCTGTTCTCGTCGCTATCATGCAGGCTGGGAAGATGCGTGTTTCTTTTTCCACGAACAAATAGTCGCCCTGAAAGATGAACGCGAAAGAATACTACAAGAGCATCAAGCAGGATCGTGCTGAGTGGTCGGCTCTTTTTCGGCAGTGCATGTGGTGCGGTGGTGGCGGTGGTTTTTTGCCACTTGAAACTCACGAAATCCAAAGAAAATCCGGTTGTCAAAATCGCTGGGCGTCGAGAACGAACTACTTGAGGCTGTGTTCCGTGTGTCACGCCGGACCATTCGCGACGATGCCACATGCGAAACAGCTAAAACTGAAACAGGAGGTTGATTTTGAGCACTACAATCTGCGAGAGTGGTTAATGATTTACGATCCTGAGTTGCGTGCGCCGGAGAGAGTTACTCAAGAAGAAGTTGATGCCGCGCAACTCGATTATCCCGTAAGCAAAGGTGGGCTACAATTTTGACGCACAGCATCGAGAAGACGTGGGAAGAGTGGTTACTCAATCAGCGAGGTCCGCGTTGGCAAGAGTTATCCAGAGGCGAGCAGGCGGTTTTTCTTCGCAAAGCGGCAACCACATTCACGACGTATTGGGTTCTTCAAGACTACACCTGCGGCATACGGACGAGTGTGAAAAAAGATGGGCGTGTTCCAGGGTATCCGCAAGAAGGCAGCGAGATTTTTCTTCCACCGATCAACGGCGTCTTGTGGAGCGTCAAGCATATTCCAGAGCGAGATCAGTTCAGTATCGCGATTGGCGGCATCGACGACGAGACTGGCGATACGCGAGAAGTGCTGAAGATGAACAACGAGTTCGATCCGCAGCGATTCCTGAACGGCATGGGCGCGAATGGCTGGCGATGCGTGGAAGTGTCGCACAGGGATTTTCTTGAGGCTGAGGACGTCGCGGCGCTGCTTCCCGGAAGTCGGGCTGTTCGATGGGAGGATCGACGTGGAGAGTGATTTATACGCTCAGCAGTTGGGGCGGCAGGGCGTTGCGGCATCGACTGAGATTCTGACGGAAAAAGGAAAGTACGTCGTCTCGCAGTGCGCTTCTTTTCTTCCAGAACGCATCAGAACGATCTGGGACGGGAAGATGACGTGGCGCAGCATCTATAAGGCAAGACTGCTGCCGCAACCACTCGGTATTTGTTTTTCCACAGCAACACGTCGAGTCACGGTAACGCCTCTTCTTCCAGTGCTGACAAAAGTCGATGACGGAGCAGTGTGGAAGCCGGCAGATTCGCTCAAGATCGACGATCAGGTGATGGTGTGCGACGATCTTGGTTCTTGCGCGTGGTGGGAACCCGTGAAGGACTTGGACTACGAAGCGACGGTAATGTGGAATTTTACGCTATCGTCTCCGCATGTTGGGTTTTTTAACGGGATTCTTTTGCATCACTAGGAGGTTGCCATGATCGGATGGCTTTGGAGAGTTCTCGTTGGCAGATTCCAGCAATGCGAGCACAAGTGGAAGTATCAAAATGTCGTCAAGGTTTTTGACATCGACGTCAGTTCCAAGAATCCAGCGGAGACGCGGATTATTTTGCAGTGCGAGAAGTGCGGAGATGTTGTGTCGAGGCGTGTGTGAATCCTTTTTTTGGAGAAAAGAAAATGAACTTACAAGAGGCGGATGACGTTGCGGATAAGATCGCGAAGCGGCTGCTGACGGCAGTGAACCAGATCGCAGCGCAGCTCGGCGAGAAAGAAGAAGCCGATCCTGCGAAGTTTTTCGACGACATGCCGCTGGAAGAAAAGATCATCTTCCGCAAGATTCTTCAGCAATGTGCTGGTGTGTTGTCTAGCGATACTGATTTCACGCTGCTCGGCATGTGGGCACGCGGCGAGCACGAGTAAGTTTTTCGGGGATAGGCAACGTGGGTTGCGGCTTGCGACGGCAGGTTGGCGTGTGGCAAGTGGCAGTTGTTCGTAAGTTGCGCAAGCCATTCAAGCACGCGGCGTTCGATTCGCGATCTCCGACTGGAAAATGAGGTAAGACATGGATCAAACAGGCAGAGGTAGTCTGGCGTCCGCGCTTAACGCAAGGAGCGGCAGTAAGCCGGAGATTATCGCTCGCGTAAAGGAAGCGTGGGGTTCGTATCACGAAGGAGACTTTGTTTTTGTGAATCCATACGGAGATGGAACATGCACTATTGAAGTGCCGATGACGCCTAGTCAGATTGCTTCCGAAAAGTTGCGCGGCTCCGGCTTGAGAACTTGGTTGGCGTGCGTGGCGTTCCCGTTGTCTCGCGTCGAGATCGTGTTGGAATAGTCTTCTTTTTGAGGCGATGGCATGGATGTCGATTACTCGGTAGGTCCGTATTCTCTGTACGACTACCAACGGAGAATGTACCACGAGATACGCGATGCAGTATCAGAACTGAAGTCGCGAAAAAAGTCTCCCCACATCATCGTACAGGCTCCTTGCGCAAGTGGTAAAACAATCGTGCAGGCGTTTGTTGCCAAGCAGGCTGGCTTGCGCGGCAAGAAGTTCATGTTCATTGTTGCCGGCAGGTCTCTCGTATCGCAGACTAGCGAAGAGTTCATGGAGTGTGGAGTTCCACATGGCGTCTTGATGGCTGGTTCGCAGAAGGCAATCGAGCACGACTTCGCCAGCCACAACACAAAGTCTTTGTCGTCCTGTCAATCAATCATCGCGAGTCGTGAGACATACGGCAGCCGCGTTCTGAATCGTAAGATTGTCGATGGTTTGAATCTCGACGTTATCTGCGTTGACGAGGGGCATAATGGCTGCTCAGGGACAGTCTATCGTAAGATATTCGACGAGAATCCAGACAAAGTGATTCTTCTTTTTACAGCGACTCCAATTCGAGGAAATGGATACGGATTAGGTCCGCCGTTCCAGAAGGTGATCCACGGTGTAACGCACGAAGAGTTACTGGCTGGCGGATTCATCGTGCCGCCCGTCTGCTTTGGTCCGAAAGTGGTGGATATGAAGGGCGTGCATATCGACAAAAAAACTGGCGATTATGTGCAGTCTGAGGCTGAGGCAAGATGGAACACCGACGAGTTGGTTGGTGATTTGCTACGCGATTGGAGAAAGTACGGAGAAGATCGTCCAACGGTTGTTTTTGCGCAAGGCGTTGAGCACTCAAAACACATTGCTGCCAATTTCAGCGGACACGGTATTGCGGCGGTGCATATCGACGCGAACACAGACATCTCTGAGCGAAAAAGATACTACGATGAACTTGCTCGCGGCAGCTTGAAGATCATTAGTAACTACGGGGTGATGGCATACGGCGTAAATGTGCGAGAGGTTGGATGCTGCGTTCTGGCTAGGGCGATGGCATCGCTTTCCGTCTTTCTTCAGACGACAGGCAGAGTATTCAGGTCGTGCAAGTCGGTTTATTGGATGAATGGCGGCGCGAAACCTGACGCAAGAATTATTGACCACGGGGCGAATATCAAAAAACATGGGTGGCCCCAAGCGGATAGATGGTGGCCGCTCGACGATGAAGTTTTTGTAGACGACTTCACCAAGCAAAAACTGGAAGAGGACGGAAAAAAAGAAATCCCGCTACTGCACTGCGTTAAGTGTGGCGCGGAATGGCAGGCGACGACGGGGAATATCTGCCCGAACTGCGGGTACAAAAAACAGAGTCTCGGAAAGGCTCCAGAGTTTGACGGGCAAGAGCTTGGCAGAATCAAGAAGAGTGCCGCAAAACCCGTCCCGCGTGATGACCAGAAAGTGTGGAACCAGTGTCTCGGACAGTGTGCGAACACGGGACGGTCCCTTTCTCAGGCCATACGCATATTCGAGCGGAAGTCGCGGAAGTCTTTTTCCAAAGCAGACATCATCCCGATAACGAACTACGAGTCCGTGAAAAAAGAACTCGACGCTGGAAAAGAGTGGAAGCAAGTGTGTAAAATAGCGGTCTCAAAGCTGCTGCCGAATTTCGTGCGAGGCGGTGGTGACGGCAGTGACAAGGTTCTTTTTTAGATCGTGACGCTCTAATGCAGACGAACTGGTCAACAACACAATCCGCAGTCTCGATGGAGTCGATGCTGGAACTGCAAAAGAAAGTCCAGGCGCAGATCGAGAACAAGTTCATCGGTGAGTTATCAAAGCCGATGGTGATTCACGACTTCAATGTGAAGTGGCTGGAGCCGCCGTGCGAGCCAAGAACGGAAGCGATGGCGTTTCGCGTTTTTAACGACTACGCACTGCATGTATGGAAAGTTCCGAATCGAGTGTTGACGCTTGGTTGTGGAGATATTGGTTGGAGGGATGCGCCGAAACCGAAAAACAAGTGGCTGCGCGTTGCGGCATTGGTGGCGGCGGTGATCTTTTTTGTGGCAATCTGGTAAGGAGTTTTTCAATGACACGCGAAGAAACGGCAGAAGCAATCAAGGTAATGCAAGCGTGGTGCGATGGAAAAACGATTGAGCTTTGCGACGATCAGCTACCGGAGTGGCAAGTTCTGATTTTGAATAGTCCCAACTGGCAGTTCGGAAGCGGAGTGAGATACCGCATCAAGCCAGAGCCAACGCTAGTTCCGTGGAGTAAGCCAGAAGACGTGCCGATGAACTGCTGGGTGTGCTGCAAAACCACAGACGGCGGTATTCGAGTCGGCAGTGGATGCCTCGTGCTTTCAAAGGACGATGTCGGCGTGCTGATTTGCGCCGTGCAATCCTGTCATCCAGTTGTTCGCTCGTATCAAATGCTGTTCGACGAGTTTCTTTTTTCCATCGACGGAAAAGAGTGGAACCAGTGCGGAAAGGTGGCATGATGAAAAAACGACTTCTACTCGATGATCGGCAGTGTCGCATCTTCTTGAAGGATATGATCGAGTTTGGTTACGCGACTCTGACGTTCCAGCAAGTGCGGAAAATCGCGGACGAGGTTGCGGCAGGTGAGTATTCGGAAACGAACGTCATTGCGTTGTTTATGTGCCAGCAAATCGACGAAGCGACGGGAGCGAAACGATGAACGATTCAGCAGAGCAGTCGGAAGAGTCTTTTTTACACTACGAAGCGTTGTGTGAAGAAAGAGAACGCATTCTCTACAACCTCTCAGAAGCCTCCAGATTTGAGGATATGAGTCCGCGTGGCAAATTGATCGTGTATCGCCAAAAAGACGGCGACATGATCGTCGTCCAATAAAAAAGAGTGGCACCTTGTTAGATGCTCACTCTATGGTTTACTGGTCGAAGTGTAAACACTTAGATGCTAAGTCGCATCAGGGCTGCCGATCAAAAGTCCGTAACAGAGCGAATGCGTCGAGAAGGGCATCGTCAATCGAACTGGCTCACCATTCTCGTTCATCGTTGCTTGGCACTGGCCAACTCGAAGGCGTCCGACGATTTTTTCCGAGTCAGCAGTAGTTGGGTTGACTGGAATCACGACGCCAGACGTCAGTTTTCCGATAGTGACAACGAAGTCATAGAGAGCGCCAGACTGCACGACGTCGCCAAGCGGGTTTTCGGGATCGGCGATAAGAACCATTTCGCCATTGCCGGCTGCAACTCCACGGACGGTGCCAGTAGCGCCCAGTAATTCCGCAGAATTTACATTTTGGATTTCGTGACCGTAGGTCAAATTGAACGACTCGACCGCACCGACATAATCTCCAGAAGTCGTATCGAGACCAGAGAATGACGGCGAGTAGGTTGTTCCCGAAGAAAGAGGTGCGTTTCCACAGTTTCCAGCAGTGACTTCAACCAGCCAAGCCCGTAGGTTGTGGCCCCCAGAATAGCTGCACGACATTTTATCTATCTCCAGCGAGTTTTAGCTTGATGGCTGGGTTTTACGCTCGCCCCAAGCCGTTGTTTCGTAGCTTGTTTCCCAAAAAAGAACGTGGTGCGTCAATCCTACTTTTTTCTTTCTCGCCTTCCTTGCAACCATCGGCTCAGTCGTTAAAATGACGATGGAAAAACAAAAGGACGAACGACATGACTCAGCAGCAGTTGGAAGAGTTGAAAAAGAAAATCGAACGCGCAAGCGAAATCAACCGCTCGGTCGAGAAGTTCGACCTATTCGTCGGTAGAATGGCTGCGCGTCAGGACGTTTGGCTGGAGCAGCCCGGTAAGAATTTCGATGCCATCAGTTTTGCTGTGAACGAAGAAGAGAATCCAGTTCTGTTCAGGATGATTATTGACGAGGCAATTCGGCGACGTGACGTTGCCGCCGCTGAGCTTGAAGCTCTCTAGGAGGTGCCGCAGTGAAAAAGAAACCAACAGGAACGCCGATCCCCGTTCTCGGAGTGATTCGTTTTTACAGCATCGACGGCGATCCATCGTCACTCACTCAGTTCAGCCCACATCTCATGTCAAAGCAGTGCCGCCAAAACGTCGGTAACTACCTGATTGAGTGTGGCGAGCAGATGAAAAAGAACAAGTTCGACGATGGGCAGCAGTGGAGGCGATTTCCGTTGCCGAAAAAGAAAGCGAGCAAGTAATGGACGATATGCCAGATTGGTTGGTCGGATTCATTATCGGCCTCTTCTTGTCTTGCGTTTTGTTGTTTGTTTTAGCAACGCCCGACCGAACGTGGCACGCAGAAGCCGTAAAGCGTGGTGCGGCTGAATACGATACGAAGACTGGCGAATGGAAGTGGATCGAGAAAAAAGAAGCCGAGTCCAAGTAGTTTTTTCAATGGAGGTATCGTGGCTAAAAAAGACAAGTACGACAAAAACATCGACGAGATTGTAAGCGGTGATGTCGAAATTCTGGACTCGTGGATGAATGCCGATCCTCTGTTTCAGTTTTGCGGCGACAGCGATTGCGGCTGCCTGACGATGATCCGTGGTGGCGATTCTGGCCCTCGCGGGTTCACGCAGGCAATTCGTCGCGACACCAGGATTCCTCGCAATCCCTCAATAATGAAAGATCGTTTTCTTGCTGCAAAAACAAAATCGGCAAAGCGTAAGTTTCTTCAGCCTTTCGCGGAGTGGCAAAGGCGTCTCGATAGAGTTCTTCCTGACAGAATTCAACAACAAAAGGAATCGAAGATAAAGTTGTGATTGTTTTGGTTTGGACTGCCGACTAAGATAGCATTTCAAAATTTCGCGAAAGGGAGTCCATGCCAAAGAAACCGACCGATCCAAGATTCATTGACCTTGAGGGGCGTCAGTTTTTGGCAAGACGAGTTGTTGAGTATTTAGGTCGGGCAGCTAACGGCCATAATATGTGGCTATGTCGGTGCGAGTGTGGAGCCGAGTCGAAACTAGCTACACATGAAATCACAAAACCAAATCCCGCTCAGTGCATTTGCCAGAAACGAAAGAAAACAGAGTCGGCGTTGGTTGGTAAAAGGTTTGGACGTATTTTTGTTGAAGGTTTCTCGGAGGTTATTGAAGGGGATTCGCACTGGAATTGCGTTTGCGATTGCGGTCACAAGTGGGTTGTCATGGGACAGTCTCTCAGGAGCGGTGCCACTCAGAGTTGTGGTTGCTTGATGCGTGATTTGGTTTCTATTCGTGCCACCAAGCATGGCAAATGTGGGTCTCCGGTTTATCGTCGATGGGATTCGATGATCCAGAGATGCTACAACAAAAAATTCAAGCACTACTCTTATTATGGTGGTAGAGGTATTTCCGTTTGTGATAGGTGGCGATTTTCGTTTGAAGCATTCTTTAATGACATGGGTGATCCACCAACAAACGGGCACACTCTGGACCGTTTTCCAAACAACAATGGCAACTACGAACTCGGAAACTGCCGATGGGCAACGAGAAAAGAGCAGCAGAGGAACAACAGGGGTAATTGCATAATTGAATACAACGGGAAATCGCAGTGCGTGAGTGCGTGGGCGGATGAGTACGGAGTCCCGCGAAGCACGATTGCTGGTCGATTACACAGGAAATGGTCTCTCGATAGGGTTTTTTCTTTCTGAAACAGGAGATTTTCGTGGCTTCTTACAATCGAGTTACGCTTGTTGGCAATTTAACTAGAGACCCTCAGGTACGGTACACGCCGGGTGGGCAGGCGGTGGCGGATGTTGATTTGGCGATCAACCGTCAATGGACGGATAAAGAAACAAACCAAAGGAAAGAGGAAGTAACATTTGTCAATTGCGTCCTCTGGGGTCGTACCGCTGAGGTTGCTGGTGAGTTTTTGCAAAAGGGCGCACCAGTGCTGATCGAAGGTCGCTTGCAACTCGATCAATGGGACGACAAGGAAAGCGGCAAAAAGATGTCCAAGCTGAAGGTTGTCGGCGAGAATCTCGTGATGCTGGGTGGTAAAAAAGACTAGAGAACGACCAAGGTAACTGGGCCGCCGCCAGAAACCTTCAATTGAAAACCACGGCTGGACGGCGGCTCCAGTTGACCGACTTGTTGGGCGATCTTTCATGGCGATGCCGACTGCGTATGAATTCGATGTCAGTGATTTGGTGATGAGTTCAGCGGCTTATTACCTCGGACGCCGAACGGCAAACGTGAGTGCTTTCTGTGATTGTCTTTGTCGATCGTGGGGCTGTTTGCCGTTGGCGGTGCAAGCGTTTGTGCGGCGAATTGTTGACGAAGCGTTTGAACGCGATAAGAGATCGAGTGTTGTTTCGTCGCTCGGCGATGACTGCGATCGTGCTGCATGGGAGAGAGTACGGAATTGTTGGTCATCGACTTCTGGTTGATCGTCCAACGCTCAAATTATGCGGCGGGTGAGGTGAATCGTGGCGAAGTACAGGAAGAAACCAGTTGTGATCGGCGCATTCCAGTGGGCCGGCGGTGAAGAGCAAGCGGAAGACCCGGAATGGATTTGCGACGACATACGCGCAAAACTGGCGGCGAAGTTTGGCCTCACCGCATAACTGTTTTTCCTTGCCGGCGGGATGAACCACCGGCATTAAATCGCGACTGACGAACGAACTTTGAAAGACTCCGTCCGGCACAGGAAATCGTTAACGAGGCAACTGTGAAACCTACATCAAAAGAGATCACGCAACAGAAACGGAAGCTGCGCAAGTTCATTGATGACGAGTCACAGGATGCGTTGGAGCGCCGCCTTGCACAGTTGGCCGAATACGCGATCCGATGGGCTACGGAGTCAACATTGAGTTGGAATAAGCCGGACATCGAAGCTAAGGAGTTCGCGAAAATAATTCGGGCTGAGATTGAGGAATTTGTGCCATCGCTGATCGTCACGGAGCTGCCTTCAGAGATTCAGTCGGAAGTGGAAAAGATTTTGAAAAGGCGCGGGTTCATAGAGTCCCGCTAACGTCCAAAATTTGATGCGGTCAGGGATGCCGTCAGCAACATTTTGTTGTTGTGCGGCGGAAAGGCAGAAAGGTGGCAACATGAAGGCAATGCAAGTTCTCATCGCCGACGCAGCGCGTGAAATTGGGCACGAAGACCCGATCGAGTTCTCAGCGGACTTGTGTGAACGATTGGCGAGCCACAAGGACGTGAAGCGTGAGATGCTGACGGCATGGCTTGAGGATGAGTTTCGCGAAGCCTGCGCGAACGACACCAAGCGGCTACTGGAGTCGCTCTGGATGCTGAAGGTCGGCAAGGATCAAGGGGACACGCCCGAAGCGATGATGAGTCGTGCCATCGCGTCGTTCGTGAAGGGGCTGATTGTCGGCGAGCAGCCCGTGACGGTTCCCACGGAAAACAACTGAGTCCGCACAACGCGGTTTTGTGCTTTGCATGGACGCATAAGCAAGAAAACATTGTTCAACGGCTTTGAGGGACCAATATGACCGCACAAGCGTATTTCGATGATCCAAACGATCTGATCGTGCGAATCTTCGATCGAAACAACAATCGGATTGCGGACCTGCCGGTTGTCTCGGCGAACAAAGAGGCCGCCGACGAGGCGCTGGCGTTGATGAGACTGCGACGGCGATATCCGTGGAAGAGACTCTACAGGAAAGACCTGGAAGCGACCGTGAGATTTGTCCGTTGAACGCTTCGGCACAATTGCACCGCAAAAAGGAATCAGTATGAGCAACGCGACAGGAAAACAAACCACGAACGACTCGGTGTCAATTGATGCCGATTGTTCCAAGGCAGCGCATCATCCAGACCGCACACGACTTCCAAAGAAGCTGCAATCACTTCCTTGGGAGGCCAACACCGACCCGACGCGACTGTGGGAAGACGGTTCGCGAGTGTTGGTTGCTGTTCCGGTTTGTGCGCGGAGCGATCAGCCTCGCGGCGCATGGTTCTACGAAATCAATGTCGTCTCGATACTGTGCGACGAAGAGTTTTACACGATAGAGATCGACGGCGAGGCGTGGGGATGGGAACTGAGTGATGTGGAATTTTTCGTAGTGCTGTAGTCCTTGGAACGCTCGGATTCGTGCGGCCAAGACAAGACTCCGAAGACACACAAGACCACGACGGCTCGCTCGAAAGCCGTTGTTCATTTGTAAAACTGGGGACGCGATGAAACTAGCGATCATTCTGGTGATGTTTCTGATTGGCTGCTCTGGCTGCTCTGGCGGGTCGCGCGTTGAGCACAGCGAGACAACAACGATTGAGACGGCCTGTGATGAGTGCCTCGGAACCGGAAAGGTGCGATCAGGTATTAAGCCGTTCGAGGAATATGCCTGCCCGATTTGTGGTGGCAGCGGCAAGTTGGCTCTCGAAGTCAAATGAACAACCTCTTTGTCGGCGGTAATCCGTCCGACACAAGTCACAGTTCTCGAAAAAGAAAAACGGAATGCACTCACTCTCTCAACACGGCGGCATGATCGAACTCGGCGGGCGGAACCTCGTTGTCGGCGGGAGAACGCTGCGCCACATCTTCGAGATTGAGGCTCATCTTTTTTCAACACTACCGAACCCGATTGATGAATTACGATTGTTGTGTGGAAAAAGCGAACTGCTGGCGAAAAAGAAGTTCGTAGCTGACTGGATTCGTCGATGCCGCCTCCATTGGCTAGGCGGCATGGAAGAACTGAAGGTGCGATTCCTGTCCTCTCCAGAAGGTCGCGTTTTTTCGCTGTGGCAAGCGGTGCGAGAAAATGGAGTCAGCTATGACTGGGTTCTTTCTGCCGTGTCAGGTTCGATTGATGCGGGACGTGCTCCGTCCGACTTATGGCAAGAGGTGGCGAGACGCATTGCGATTGCAGGTGGCGCAGATGAACTCTCTTCTCTCGGAGGTTTGCGAAAAAAACCACCGTCAGACGGCACGAAGATCGGACTCGCAGGCGCAATCAGTTGGCTCGTCTCTGAGCGTGGATGGCGAAAAGACGATATCCTAGATATGACGATGGCGAGTTTGCGGCAGGTGAGAGCGAGGGAAGCCGAACTCAACGACGGTATCGACCAAGAGTTGATCGCCGACAGTGAGGAGGGTTTGGCTGGTCTCAAAGAGATGCAGTCGCGAATCTATCGGCTTGCGGCAAAGGCGGTGCTGGAAGGCAAGCGTGTTGACGGTTACGATGAAAGCGAAGATCGCAAGGCTGGCGTCTTTTTTGAAGCCGAGTTCGACTCCAAGAAATACTACATCCGCGAGTGCAAGAAGTGTCAGGCGACTGGAAAATCGGCAACGAAAGTGATGATGCGAAAGTTCCAAGTGCAGCTTGCTCCGCCGATGGGTAATGTCTCTCGCTACGAAATCGTGTGTCAGTTGTGCGGCAACAAGGGTAATCGAGAATCCGCGAACATGGCTAACGCAGCGACTCGGTGGAACGCGGCGAATAATCCTGACTTTAAGGAGGATGACGAATGAAGGCTCCGATTTACAATCAGGACGCTGCGACGTGTCAGGATATGCTTGAGGAACTCGAAGTTCTCGTTTCCGAGTGTCGCGATAAGTTGATACTCACTGGAATTCCAGAGAACTCAACGCTTTGCCTGAAGCTCGGCGAGTCGATGGTTCGCCTGAGGCAGTCACTCAAGGCGGTTGTGCCGATTTCACGAGGCGTGCAACGTGTTGGCTACGGCGTCAGTAAGGCTGAAAAGTCTATCGCCGTCGATCAGATGATTGCGATTTTGCGTCAAGTTAAATCAGCAAAGGCGTGGTAATGATGGCGATGTTTCGCGACGATTACGACGATCTGGTTGAGGAGCGGCAGGTGTCGAGAGAGCTTCGCGAACAGTTGCTCGCAAAAACGGAGCAGTGGCGAGGATTGATTCGAGCATTGAATGAGTGCGAAAACTTCTTTCAAGCGATAGCCGATCAGCCTGGAGATCAGTCAGACGCGAGGATTGCGACTTTCGGGCTGCGGGCTATCGAAAAAGCGAAAATGGAGTTCTGCCAATGATTCGGCATTCGCTCTGTGAGTTTCTCAATGTGATCCGCGCCAATCCAAATTCAACGGTTTCGTTTTTAGCGAGGAAAGTCGGTGTTGAGTCTCGATCCGTCTACAAGTTTTTGAATCAGTTGGAAGTCGTTGCAAAAAAGGGACAGTGTCCAGAAACAGGGAGGAATGGCGTTCAGTTGTGGAGCGTCAAGTTGCCGAAGGAAAAACGAGCGGCGTTAAGGTGTCAGCATGACTGAAAAACAACAGACTCGACGTGCTGGATGGCGTCTTTTCGCCTGCGAAGAATGTGGCGGCGTGCGATGGATTCCGACACGGGATAGGCACTCCCCGTCATCAGAAGGTTGCGTTGATTGCGGGTGGGATGTTTTTCCGCTTGATGAAAAACCAGACGAAACTCTTGAGGTGGACGACTTTTGCAATCTGGTGAATTGTCCGAAAGATATCGTCTTACGAGGCTGAAGTCGCTTGCTTTTTCTTTTTCCATCGACGTAAAATGAAACCGTGATTTTCAATTAGAGCAAGGATGCTGCAAATGGGCGCGTTAGTTCTGAGTCGTTTTTCCGGTGAGAGAATCAAGATCACGGTTCCGCCATCAGATAAACCAACGGACGTGTGGGTTGAGGCGGCGAGGTTCGTTCAAGATTTTCGATATCGAGACTCTGAGTTCCGAGAACCAAAAGTGCGATTAGCGTTTGAAGCGGATAGGGACGTTGAGATTCATCGGGAAGAAGTCGTTCTTAAACGAGGAGGGGAGCCATGTCCGTTTTTGATGAGTTCGGAGAGTACGAGTTAGAAAAAACCGAACCGTGCCATCGGTGCGGATCGCCGTGTTGCGATTCCGATGTCGGCGCGGCATACGGGTTGTGTTGCGATTGTTTTGGCGATGACTTGCTGGTTCTCTATGTGAGAGTCAACGGGATGCCGATGGAAAAAAGAAGTCTTCAGGAGGTTTAATCATGGATCGCGAGCAGTACGAAAAAGATTTGGCGAAGCGGCAGGCGGATCATCTCAAGCGGGTGTCCGAGCGTGGCAATCGAAACTGGAAGCCGTGTCGCCATGACGGTTGCTCTCAATGCTGTGGAACTGGAGTCAAATCCGATGGTTCGCAGTGTGTCCACATGCTGCACTGCGATTGTCCGCGATGCCAGCCGTATTCGATGAGAGTCGAAAATGATGGCGGCTCTGCTGGTGAGTTTAGTGTGGATGTGCATGATTTTTTTGGCGGAATGTCAATTCGACTTCCGCAGTATCGCTCGGAGTCTTGGTGTGTTGCGCGATAACCGGGTTCAGGATACCCGATTTGTGAGATGGCTCGGTGGACGGCAGGAAGTCAGAGTTTTAGTACCCAAGTGTTTGAGTGCTTCTTACCGAGTCGATTGTTTCTGGTTTCTAAGGAATGTTGACATGAAGGCTACAACGAAGAAGAAGGTGAACAAGGCTGCTGCGATCCGCGAGTTTTTGGAGGGAATCCCGAAAGGTCTCTCCAAAGAACAATTCGACGAGCAAACAACGCCAGTCGTGATTGCGAAGTGGATCAAAGAAAAACACGGCGTCGATGTGCCGCATCCTTACATCTCAGTGAGGAAGTGGCTGTGGGTGACTGGTGGCGAGGGTGCCGAGAAAAAGGACCGTCCTGCCAAGCAACCGAAAGCGAAAAACGGTCACTATCCGCGTCATCTCTCGGAGTTCGTGCTCGCCAGTGGTGGGTTCGATGCTGCCAAGAAGCGGCTGGAGAGCCAGAAGGAAAAACTGCTGATCGACGTTGTCTCCGAGTGCAACGGTGCTCGCGGAGCGTTGTCGGCAATCGAGAAGATGGAGAAGGAATACGCCTCAATGGTGTAGTTTTTATCGCCCTTCGTTCAAGGGAGGACGTCGCCTCGAACGGCGATGACGCGGGTTTGAACCCCGCAGGGCGTCTTTTTCTTGAAATGGAGTTCAAGATGTTCATGGTGCCACGGACAGGCGGGCCTGATACTTTCGGACAATGGACTGCGATTCTTTGCCCGCAAACCGCAATTGATGCTTGGGAAATGTCGTACATTGGCGCAGACTCCGACGAGATGCTCGCCGTTGAAGCCGCCAGACAGAACATGAAAAAAGAAGCGGACATTGACGACTCCGCTATCGTCGTGCTTCCAGTTCTTCGCGACCGCCCGTTGATGCGAGATGAGATCAACGAGTTCTGGGCTGTCAAAGACGGGATCAGTAATAATCCAGAGGACGACGAAGACGAATCCCTTGGCGATGGCGACGAGAAAGACTACGACAACGACGACTTAGCGGACTTCACGACGGACGAACTTGTCGAAGAATTACGATGGCGATTCGACAACGTGGGGCGTGGGTTCTGCACTGTCGCTGACGCCGAGACGCTCCGCAAAGCAATCAAGCGATCACTCAAGAAAGATAAGGAACTCACTTGAAACTCAGCGCCGCACTCCTGAAAAAAGCAGTCAGTCTCGTTCACCGCTTCGTGCCGCCGCGAACTCCAGAACCAGCGTATCAGTCGATTCGGCTGTCGGCTGGGGATGGAAAGCTATCGCTGTTTGCGATGAATCCGACGTCGGCGTATTGCGAAGCGACGATTACAGCACCTGATGCCGAAGCCTTCACGATCTACGTTGTTGCGGAAAAACTACTTGGTGCCGTGGCGAACGCTCGCGGTGAAGAAATTGAATTAATTGCCAGTGACAGCAAGCTGGTTGTCAAGTTTTCTGGCGGAAAAACCACAATTCCGGTTCTCGGTGGTGACGACGTTCGGAAGCCGCCAGAGAAAAACGAGCAGTTTGTTTTTTCAGTCGATCCAGAAGTGCTGCAAGAAATGCTCTCTGTAGTCTCAGTGGCGGCGCGTGACGACTTCGGTATTGGCGGCATCCTGTGCGACGAAGGGCTGGCGTGTGTTTACGCATCGGATATCGGACCAAAGGCACAGGCATCTCGTTGTGCGTGGGGTTCGTTGAATACTCGCGTTGAAGAAGGTTTCCCGACGATCAAGTTCTCGCGAAAAACATTCTCGATGTTGGCATCGTGTTGCTACGGAACGAGTGCCGACGTCTACGCGGACAAGAAGTCTGTTCGGCTTGTCTCCAAAGACTCCGAGATGACGGTTGAGTCGGGATGCCAGCAGACGCTTGATCGAGACCTGCCACTGAAGGCGTTGCAGGCGTTCGAGAAGTCGTCGCCAGTGACGTGTAATGCTGGTGATTTTTTCGCGTCAGCCAACCAAATGGCGATTGCGAAGTTGCCGGAGATGGTGACGGCAGAGTTGCTGCTGAAAAAAGAAACGATCTCTTTCGGCATCGAGACGAGTGCAGGTGCCGCAGAATCCGTCATCGTTGCATCCTGCGATGGCGAACCGAACATGGTTGTGCCTGTGAATGTCGAAATCCTTCAAGCGGCGGCGAAGTGCTTTTCTTCAAAATCACCGCTAGTTTTGCATGTGTGCGCTAGAGGTGAAAACAAAGTCGCCATATTATTGCGACGTGAGGATTCAAGCCTCTTTTTCTTCATTGCCCTGATGTCGGAGTAGTCAATGTCGTGTATTCACAAGGACGTGAAAATCGAGTGGTTGACGCAGGAAAAGTACCGAGCAACGTGTCTGGATTGTGGAATCGTTTACGAAGGTCCGACTGGTCGGTGGAAGCAGCAGCTAAAGTTCTCGTCATCGAGCGCGAAGCTGGTTTACGACCGTCCTCCGCGATGGGCGTCGAATGCCGTAAAATACATCGAGTTGCGTGACAACGAGTTCAAGAAGGCGGTTGGCGAGTTCCAGCGTCGAATGATGATTCACGTTGAGAACAAGAAGAAATGTATCCCGCTGTTTGAGTTGGATGGCTCTCTTTTCCAAGACCCGGAAGGTGCCGCCACAACGCTGCTTGAAGTTTTTCTCTCAGCCGAACGTAATGGTTGGGACTTAGCAAGAATTATCGCTAATCGAGTGAAAGGAAAGAAAAATGCAGAACCATTTACCATCTTCGACGATGGACGAACCGTTGAGCAGGACTTGCGAGGAGTTCGATTCGAGCCTCCACTGCCCGTCAACGCCACTGGAGAGGTTCTCACAGACGGTGGGCAGCAGTAGATACGGTTTCGATGGCGAAGGCGTCGTGGTTGATTTTCCTGTCGTTGATCCGCAGGATTCTTTTTCTCGCCACGAAGTCCGCGTCCGAGCGATGATGATGGGATTCGGACAAGAGTTGCCGGAAAAACCGACTGTCGCCGATTACAAGACACGAGAATTGCGAGTGCGGTTGATGTTGGAAGAGGTGATGGAGTACGCGGAAGCAGCAGGGGTTCAAGTTGGAGTGTCTGGCTATGCGCAGTTGAAGTTCAGCGATTTGCATTTCCGTGCTCATGCGAAGCCAGACATCGTCGCAATGGCAGACGCTGTAGCCGATATCTCAGTCGTGATGACGGGAACTTCCGTGGCTCACGGCTTTCCGCTGGCCGCGCTTCAGGAGGAGGTTGACAAAGAGAATATGAGAAAGATACAAAACGGACATCTTGATGAAAACGGAAAGTTCATCAAGGGGGGTGGTCACGTTTCTGGCGATTTTCTTGGAGTTCTTATTGAGCATGGATATCAAAATTGACGACGTTTTTGGAAGATGGACGGTGTTGGTGGCTACAAAAGACAAAGGGACTGTTTTTTGTAGGTGTGAATGCGGAACAGAAAAGCCAGTCCACGTCAGCATTCTTTGTTCTGGAAAATCAAAAAGCTGCGGCTGTTTGAGAACTGAGTTGCATAAACAACGGACGGGGTCTTTGACAATCAGGTTCGTGAGAGAGTATCGGGCTTTCAGGAATGCAATTAACCGATGCGAAAGAGAAAAAGACATAAATTGGAAGTCTTACGGAGGTCGCGGAATCCGAATGTGCGAAAAATGGAGGTCTAGTTTTCGGGCATTTATTGAAGACATGGGCGAATGCCCTCTTGGATTTGAGTTGGACAGAATCGACAACGACAAGAATTACGAGCCTGAAAACTGCCGATGGATTGATCTTAAAACCAACCGAAGGAACACTCAGAGAACAAGGCTCATTGAGTACGACGGTCAAAGGCGATGTATTCGCGAGTGGGAAGAAGTTTTAGGGATAGTTCACGGAGTCCTGTGGGCGAGGCTTAAAAGGGGAATGCCAGTCGGGCGGGCAATGACTCTCAGAGCCAAAAAGAAGCCGAAGAATCATCCAAGGCCAAACTTTGAGCGAGTGCTGCGTGATGCTGGATGGGATGGTGAGTAATGCCAAACCTCTACGACTGGCTCAGGCATCTCGGTTGGCGTGAATACTCGAAAGCACCGCACGACAGGTTTGATCGTGTGTGGT
>ERZ1292642.621-Hain-H14-01um-R1-621-length-19442-cov-8_pt1 | contig 19442 bp, 43 predicted proteins | sample MGYA00564403_ERZ1292642 | MGnify/ENA primary metagenome ERZ1292642 (study PRJEB36523, sample SAMEA6512643) | groundwater metagenome | collected 2019-01-09 | study: AquaDiva: Metagenomics assemblies of 32 groundwater samples | reverse complement strand
GGACCGGCGCGACTATCAACCGCCGGCGCTCGAGGACCAGAGCCAGAATGTTTTGCGCCATCGAAACCTAGGTTTTGGTGGGGGTATTAGTGTCGCCGAAAGTCGGGAAGGGTAGGGACAGTAATCGAGAGTAAACCCCCTAGTCAGAGTTATGATTCTGCCGAAGAAGTGATTATTGTCCTGAATCCGCCTGTGAAAGAGAGATTCACTCTTGTACAGGATACATACCCTATATATATAGTATTAGAGAGATTATAAGAGAGACTCTATTAGAGAGAGAATGTATCTGGTTTTCGCAGGAGGATCGGGAGGATTCAAATCGTCGCCCCATTTTCTCGATTGTTTGCTTGCGCCGCCCTCATTTACGCGATACAGTGGGGACATGGCACAAGACGACGACACTCTGGTCAAGATCGCCCAGCACCTCTCGGTGATTCAGACGTACCTCAGCAAGGTCACCGTGCTGGTCGCCGAGTACCAGAGCGCCACGGCTCAGAATGGGACCGTCCGAAGTACGAACACTACCATCCACTCTCTCCATATGTGGGCTGAGCATCTGGCAGCGAACGGTCCGACGGCGCGCGGTGACATCACGGCGGCGACCGGGCTGAACCTGACCAAGAGCGGCTACGATCGCACGCACGCATGGGTAGGCCCAATGACCTACATGCCGGACGATGGTTTCCCTGCCGATGCCGTGCTGCGGATCAAGGGTCCGAGCAACGGTGTCGGTCGTCCTCCGGTGATCTTCTTTCTCTGGTCCCAGCGATGGGACGTGCTGCCCAAGTTCGGCGTTGGCCCGGTCCAGCCGGATGTTCTACCCGAGACGGTTGACCTCGGCCAGCAGTACCTCGACACGGTTACCGCCCCCATGGATCTCACCGCTGAGGATGAGGTGGCACTCGCTGACCTGCTGACCGGTGATGGCGACTCGGTACGGTACGCCACGATGGATGAGTGGGACGACGCATGGTCGGCCACGTTCGATGCCCTGGCGGCTGCCGAGGCCAAACCGTCCGATGAGGTGAAGCAACGGATGCGGGACACCCTACCGGATGGCGCGGACGGAAACGCCGCTATCGCTATCGCCTACCGTCAGGCGACGCTACGGTTACGTGAGCCGCAGACCCTCCTCGGAGTGATCCAGCCGCCCGTTGCGTCGCCCCACGCACTGGTGGATGGTCCGTGGGAAGAGCAGCCACTCGACTTGGAGCCCGAGCCGGAGCCCGACCGTAGCGGCTGGACGATGGTCGGGAACCACAACCACCTAGAGCATTCGTGGTCTTCGCTATGTGAGATATCGCAATGCGTACGAACGAACGGATGAAAACCTGCAAAAAGTGTGGCGAAACTAAAGCACTAGCCGAGTTCCATCGGGCACCTCAGAACAAGGACGGTCGTTCAGGTGGTTGCAAGTCGTGCGACAACGTACTGAAAAGGGCATGGAAAACCGCAAACTTAGAACGGCACACCGAGAACGGACGACGGTGGAGAGAAGCGAACCCCGAACTTGCTAGAGAACTCAAACGACGGAGTGTTCTTCAAAGTAAATACGGGATTACTCCCGCAGAATACCGCGAGATGCTTGCTTCCCAAAATGGTGGGTGTGCCTGCTGTGGCACCTCCGATCCGGGTGCTCGACGATCGAATTTCTGTGTCGATCACTGCCATGAGACTGGACGAATCAGGGGCCTTCTATGTAGCCCGTGTAACACGGCCATAGGGATACTAGGCGACACCGTAGCGAGCATCGATAGAGTGGCGGCGTATATGCACCGGGGGTTGGACGACTCGCCGCCGACTTGACACGGTGCGGACGGGATGGTATGTCGGTCGGCGACAGGGAGGTAATCGGTCCATCAACGATGGTCTCGGAATAGGAGCCTCAGTCACCTAACAAACTGAGATTGCAGACGGCCCGGCAGCAACAGAGCCGGGTCGTCTCGCGTACGGCCACGGTCTGAGTCTCAAAGCAATGAGTCTCCGCCACCCAGCGTGATGGTTGACTTCTCTCGGTCGGCACGGTATGGTCGTGGCATGACTTCACTACGAACGTTCCTTCTGGCCGCTGGCCTTCTCTGCGGTGCCGCACTATGGTCCGCCTCCCCGGCCTATGGTCAGGACGAGCACAGCGGCGGGACCTCCCCGACGATCGGGACGGCGATGGTCATCGAACGACCGGCGACGGCTCCCCAGCCACTGCCTGATACGGGCCTCGACGACACAGAGGCGATGGTCCTGATCGGGACCGGCCTGTTCCTCAGCGGTGCGCTGATCCTGTCCGCTTCGGAGCGCCGCAAGAGCCGCCGCTAACGGGCGACGGTATGGTCATGGTGTATCTTGGGCGAGGTAATCCTCAACCAAGGAGTCACCATGAAGGTTTTCATCGCCAAGTTGGCCGAACGAGCGGCCAAGACCTTTCTTCAGTTCTACTTCGCCAACTGGATCTACTTCGGTGACGGTGCGGTAGACTACGAGCACCTGTTCACCGAGGCGAACGTCAAGGCTGGCGTCGTCGGTCTTGCGCTGTCCGTCGCAACCTCAGTCGGTACCAAGAACGTCGGTCCCGACAACGACAGCCCGTCGGTCGTCTAGAGATTTCTTCGGAAATCACTTGACAGGCGCCATACGGTTGACGTATGGTGGCCCTTGCTGACGGGGGATACCTCGTCGAGATCATGGCTCGAATCGTCGCTACCGTAACGGCTGGGCGATAAGGCACGGTCTGGCAGACTGGTAAGGGCAGCACTCCTACCCGCCGCCGAAAGGCACGGATGGAGGGCATCAAAGGGCAGGGGAAACCCGAAGCCTGGCTCACGACTCCCGCAAGGAGCACACGGTCCACGCAAGCAGAACGGTCACCAGGCAACTTTGGCATAAGGAACTCGTTACCCTGGTGTGTGGGCACCCGAATCCCACTGATCGGAGAAAGGCCCCCGGCTTCGGCTGGGGGCCTTTCTCTTTGTCCGGGCGGCGCGGTTCTCATTCTGATGGAGGACTGTGGGTTTCTCCCCACGGTCGATGACTGGATGCGGCATCTCGACGCCGAACCGTGGATGGTCAACGCCGCCCGGAAACTGAGCCGAGAGTTGGTGGACGCATGAGCGACCTCACTCTCTCCACCGACGATGGTACGGTCACCATCCCACTCGCCATGCTCAGTGATCCGACCGTACGGGCAGCCCTGGCGGCAGCCTTTCGCACGGCAGATCGTGCGGCATCCCTCGCTGAAATCTGGGCGATGGTTGACGCTATGGTTGACGGAGAGTACCCCGGCCTCAACGTGGATTCGTTCGAGATTGAGTGGTGCTCGGAGTACGACGACGAGGGTGGGTACTACTGGGCTCTGGCCTATGCCAGCCTACTCGACGCCGACGGTACCCCCATCGACAACGATGAGGTTCTCGAATCCTTCCGTGATGGTCTTTACGAGGTCAACATGGATCGAGAGTCGATGCCGGACGGAACCTACAACAGGTTGACAGGTCTCGTGGCGACTCGGTAAGGTAGTACCCGTCGCGAGTAGAGCAGCGACCGCAACGCATCGGCCCGTTCTGCTGGTGACATCTCCCATAAGGCGCAAGGCTCCCGCTCGGTTTTTCGTGGTGGTTGGGCCGAGGGTATCCTGCGACTGGGGAGGTGTCACCTGCTGAGCGGGTCGGTGCGCGTCTGGGCCTTGGGAGCGAAACTCATAGCAATGAGTTCTGTACGTAGTGCCGGAGGAAGGCGTCAATAGCGAACCCATCTCCGTAACTATGTACGCCGAGAAAGACTTGACGCCGAGTCACGTACCCTGTATCGTAGTCCCCATGGCAACCACCCAGAACCTCAACAGAATGCTCGAAGGGCTCGGGCTCACTCGGGCCGACCTTCCATCCCTTGCGGAGTCTCGCAAGGCGTGGGCCGCGATGCGAGTGGAGTACGGATTCGCTGCGGGCGACGGGAAGGTGGACCTTCTCGCCGTGGGAGCGAACGTCAAGATCGCGAAGAACATCGTCCGCACCTGGACTCTTACCCTCGTGCCGTCTGACCTTAGCCTCCGGTGGAACGTCTGCACGTGGGCAACTCAGCAGTGTCGGAAGGCTTGCGTTATGTGGACCGCGGGACGGCAGTACGATTCTGTCCGCCGTGGGCGTCTCGTCCGCACGGCCTTCCTCGCTCAGCATCCCGCCGAGTTTCTGGCCATCCTCACCGATGAGATTCGTCGGCGCGAGGATGCGGGCGTGGCCTTCGGCCTTCGGTTGAACGTCGCATCGGATCTACGGTGGGAGAACATCGCGCCGTGGTTGTTCGATGGGGCGAACGTGCGGGCCTACGATTACACGAAGGCTCCCTCCCGGACCACCCCGGACAACTACCGGATCACGTACTCGCATAGCGAGCGGTGGACCGATGACCGCGTGGAGAACATGGTTGCGGCGGGTCACAATGTCGCCATGGTGTTCGACGTGCCTAAGCACCAGTTGCCCGCTACGCATCTCGGGATCCGAGTCATCGACGGTGACCTTACGGACTACCGCTACGGTGACGAGGAAGGCGTGATCGTCGGACTTGCGGCGAAGGGTGCGGCGAAGGGTATGGGCGGCGAAGGTCAATTCGTCACCATCGGGAAGGTGGCATGATAAGGTAGCGCCTTCCGTTAGGAGACCAAACGAAAGGGCCACCGCTACCTAGCGGTAGATAGGTGGCCCTTTCGTATATGGTCATAGGCATGGGATCTACGTGGGTACACCGCCTGTCTAACGTCGATAGTGAGTCCCGTACAGCAGACTGCGCAGCGTGCGGCCCGGTACGTGTTCGTCCTCGAAGGAACCATTGGCGCTGTACGGAAGCCGAGAAAGCGTGGCAGAGGTCTCAACATAATGGGACGACTAGGCTAGAGCGAGAGGCTAAGAGCGAGAAGCAGGGAGGGCTGTGCGCCATTTGTGGAGACGCTGCGCCTCTGTGCTGGGACCACTGCCACACCACTGGCAAGGATCGTGGAATGCTCTGTCGATCTTGCAATGTCGGACTGGGGCATTTCCGAGACGATCCTGCGCGACTGCGGAAGGCGGCGTCGTATCTGCGCAAGTATGCGCAGAACTCATAGCAATGAGTTTCGTTGGAACTCAGACCTTCGCCCCGGACTTGACACTGAGTACGGATGCTGTAAGATCATCTCAACGCAACCACTACTCCCTAGGAGGGAACGCAATGGAGATCTCCGCAGAACTCGACATCGACCAGATCGTCGATGAGGTCAAGAAGCAACTCGACTACGACGGCTTCGCCGACGATATCGCCGACCGGGTCTCCGAAGATCTGAAGATCAGCGACATCGCTGAGGAAGTCATCGAGTCGGACTCGTTCGAAAGCGCCGTTCGCGACGCCGTCGAGAACGCCCTGGGCGACCCGGCGGATGACGCCGTCGTCCGCGAGCGGTTCGCTGCTCTGGAGGCTCGCATCGCCACCCTGGAGGCCGCTCTGGCTTCGGCTGGTACCACGATGCAGGAGCCTGCCAAGCGAGTGCTCCATGGCGTCGAGGTCTCGCCCACGACCACCGGGCTGTTCTAACGGGCCAGGATGGTCAGAGGGGCTACCCTCTGACCAGTCCTACCCCCTAGCGCAAGGAGGTGGCTAAGGAAGGAGGCTCGGCCCTGTAGGTCGGGCCTCCTTCCGCGTCGGGGGCCTGGTCTCAAAAGCAATGGTAGTCTAGTCTGGTGAAGACCTGCGGAAAGTGTGGAGAGAGTCGGCCGTCCGAGATGTTCTATGCTCACGCCTCGAATAAGGACCGTTTGAGAGGCAGGTGTAAAGACTGCAACAAGGAAGACTCAGCGGAATGGAAGGCAGAGAATCTTGAGCGATCTAGGACGCTTGAGCGCCGTCGAAAGTTCCGAGCGAAGTACGGCATCACGCTCGAAGACTTTGACGCATTGCTACTCGCCCAAGATGGGCTCTGCGCTTGCTGCGGAACCGATGAGCCAGGTGGCTACGGCAACACACTCTGCGTAGACCACGATCACGTCACTGGCAAGGTTCGTGGCCTCTTGTGTAATGACTGCAACTTAGGGATTGGGCGGCTAGGGAGAGTGCGGGGGCTATTGTGCGACTACTGCAACACGGGACTGGGAAAGTTCCGTGACTCCCCTGAATTGCTTACGACTGCCGCAGAATATCTAGCCGAAGATAGTTCTTGACTCGGCCCTTGCAAGCCTGTAAGGTGTCAGTACGAACCCCAACCCCAAAGGAGCAATGAACATGAGCATCCTCGAAGCAGTTCCCGCCACCGTCGCCCCTGAGCGACGCCGCCTGATGGGCGAGGCGTACGATCTCTCCGGTGCCACCGACGCCGACTCGGCTCGGGCGCTCGCCGGTCTGGAGTGGGAGGCGCTTCACCGCCCCATCTACATCGACATGCCGGACGACATCGGCGGCGGGATGTCTCTCGCCGAGAAGGAGCGCTACGTCATCCGCTCCGACAACGGTGACCAGTTCGGTGCCGTCGGCCGTGAGCACAAGATCCTCACGAACGCCGAGATGTTCGACTTCGCCGACACGCTGTTGGCCGAGGCGGACACGACCTGGGCCGAGTCGCAGCCCTTCGGCGGCGCTCTCGCCGGAGGCAAGCAGCCCTTCCTGGCCCTCCGTCTGGGCGAGGGTGTGCAGGTTGCGGGCCAGGATGCTGTGGACTGCCACGTCCTGCTCAGCAACGGCCACGTCGGAAACACGGCCTTCACCGTGACCGCCACGCCTCTGCGCCTCCAGTGCAGCAACGTCGTCCGAGCCGCCATCCGCACCGGGAAGAAGGGCCAGGCGCTGTTCTCCCACACGGTGCAGCACTCGGGCGATCTCGCTTCCAAGGTCCGAGAGGCGCAGGCGGCGCTCAGCATCACGTCGGTCTACATGCGAGAGTTCCAAGGTCTCGCCGACAAGATGGCAGCCGTCGATTTCGGCCTGACCGAGTTCGAGGACTTCCTGACCGAGTTGCTCCCCATCTCCGATGAGGCTGGCGACCGGGCCAAGGATACCGCCGAGACCCAGCGTGCAGCCTTCCGTCACAACTGGCGGACGACCACCACCCTCTCCGACGAGTTGCGAGGCACGGCCTGGGGAGCGATCAACGTGATCACGGAAGTCATTGATCATGGCAACCTCGATGTCCGTCGGAGCAAGGTTCCCGCACAGGAACGGCGCATGAACTCGGTCCATTTCGGAGCGGGTGCCCGGATGCGAGACAGGGCGTTCCACCTCCTCGCCGGGATCTGATAAGGTCGCCCTTAGATCCCTCGACGGATGCAGAGGCCCTCGACTTCGGTCGGGGGCCTCTTTGCGTTGCGGGGCTAGCGGAACATTCTCATTGCTATGAGATATAGTACGGGAATGAGAAAGACCTGCACTAAGTGTGGCGAGACCAAGCAACTAGAGGATTTCTAACAGCAGCCCGACTGCAAAGACGGGCGGCAGGGTAGTTGCAAGGCGTGTGACAACGTACGAACGAAAGCCTGGAAAGCGGCACACCCCGAGAGTGAGAGAGCCACCAATCGGAAGCGGTATCTACGTGTAACGTATGGCATCACCCCCGAGCAGTACGACGATCTACTAGAAGCACAAAGAGGCCGGTGTGCGTGCTGCGGGACTGATGAGCCGGGTGGACGTCGCCGCAACACGTTTCATGTGGACCATGACCATAAGACTGGCCGAGTACGCGGATTGCTGTGCCACTCGTGCAACATCGGTATCGGAGCATTAGGCGACACCCTCGAAGGCGTGGAGAGGGCTGCGGCGTATCTGCGACTTGCGCCGCTTGCGTGAGCCGTGATAGGGTCTGTACATGCTCCGAGGGGGCCAACTACCAGGAGGACAGAATGAGCGCACACCAGCGATACCTCGAAGCCCCGTACGAGCGGGCCGCAGCCTTCGAGGCGGCGTTCGAGTACTGGTGCGAGGAGCACGACCGGGACGTCGATGACGACGAGGCCCTGGCGGACTTCGAGAGGTTCTGCGACCAGTTCGAGCGATAGCACCCCCGACAACGAGAGGCCCCGGACCCTAGAGGTTCGGGGCTTCTTTGCGTACGCCATTCCGCTATCAGGAGTACGCATTGCTTTGCAACTAACATGGCTGGATGGACTCAAAGACTTGCACTAAGTGCGGTGAGCGTAAGTCACTGGAACTGTTCTACCGTGAGCCCCGGCACAAGGACGGACGGCAGTCCCGATGTAAGGTGTGCCATAACGCGTCGACAAAGGCTTGGAAGGCAGCAAACCCCGAAAACGGACGAGAGATGCGCCTTCGGAAAGCGCACGGGATCACCATACAACAGTACGACGACCTGCTGGCATCGCAAAACGGACGATGCGCTTGCTGTGGCACTGATACTCCCGGTGGGAGCAGCGGGTGGTTTCACGTAGACCACGACCACGAGTCGGGAGGTATTCGTGGTCTGCTGTGTGGTGCCTGCAACATGGCAATCGGACTGTTGGGAGACAACATTGAGGGTGTCGCTAGGGCCATGTCATACTTGACTCTGGTACAGAGTCGTAGTACGGTGTGTGTAACGGCAAAGAACCCCAGACGAAAGGACAAATGCCAATGACCATGCTCATCGAAACTCCAACAACCGAGGTTGAGGCCCCGGCCATCCCAGACACGATCGTGGCGAATGCCAGAGAACTCGATGATCTGAGAACCGCCAAGAAGGTGATTGAGGAACGAGAGGGTGTCCTGCGGGCCGCTCTGATCGAGTACCTCGACACCATCGGTGAGGACGCCGTTGCTGACGGACCCGTCGCCATCTCCCGCTCGACGCATGACCGCAAGGGCATCGACCGAGCCAAGATGGAGGCTCTCTACCCCAAGGTGCTTGCCGCCGTTGAGACGACCACGCCGGTCGTGCAGTTGCGGGTCAAGATCAAGGGCTGACCCGTCATCTGACAAGACGTTCTCCTTCGGGACAGCCCTAGAAAGTGCCGCCGACATTCCTAATCGGGATCGGCGGCACTTTCGCGTCCGGGGGCCAGGCACCGGACTCAAAGCAATAGGACTCTCGGTGTACGTACACCGGGCGCTTGACTCGACGCCAAGTGTCGGCTAACGTAAGACACATGAACAAGAACCTCGACGGCACCGCTCTTAGCCGAACGCAACTGATCGACCTTGCCGTGGCTAGCGGACACGACAGGTCCAAGTTCACGATCGACGTCAAGACGGCGATGATCGTGCATCTGTCCCGCACGCTTCGGTTCGCCATGTTCGCTCGTGGCGAGTTGCTGCTGGACACGCGTCCTACGCCCGCCCCTGCTCCCCTGTCTCTGACGGTGGACCATGAGGTTCTGGCGTTCCTGGGGGCGGCAGTCTGAGAGGAGACTTGACGACTGTCACCCCTAGGGTGTAAGGTGTCTGTATGAACCACCGACCCACTCCCGCTCCGACCGCCACCCGCCACGCCATCGAGCAGGCCAAGGCCAAGGGATTCTCCGACCGAGACACCTGGCTCGCCATGACGGACCCCGACGTGACCTACCCGTCGAACCCAAAGAAGTACCCCGGCCAGATCCGGCGCATCCGGGGCAACATCGTTGCCGTCGTCGATGAGCGGATGAACCGAGCCATCACGTTCTACGAGAACGTCGTGGAAACGGCGCTGCGTCCCGACCAGATCGCCAAGGGCGAAAGGATCGCATCGTGACACACTCTGACGAAAGAGGACTGCCCGTCCCCGTGAGCACGGCAACCGGTCTGGTGCCCTGCACCCACGTCTGGATGCGACGCGGCACGGGCTGTGGCACCAGCGAGGACACAACGCTATGGGGGCCGACCTTCTGCGTCATCTGCGGAACGACGGCTGTCTCTGGCAGAAATGAGCACACTGATGGCTGATGTGACGATCACGGTGGACCGTGCCGACCTCGACTGGGTGCTGGACATCTCCGAGGGGTACACCTTCGCTGCCGACCGTATTCGTGCTGCGATCCCTGAGCCGACGTGGGAGCCGTCCGAGGCGATGGTGAAGGCGTATCTCAAGGCGTTCGCATCGAACGCCGCCGTCGCCCGACACACACTCATCGCACTGCATGACGCCGGGTTCGATCTGACACTGAGGGAGGGGCACGATGGGTGAGAACTCTGGCGAAAGAGAGCACCTGCTCGACGCCATCGTGAAGGCGTTGGAGCCGTACGACATCCCGACTGGCTCATGGACCGCAGCGGAGAAAGTCGAACCCGCCAGAGCCGTGCTCGACGCCCTCGGGCTGGTGCTTGTCGGGTGGTGCGACGACCCCGAGTGGACCGACACGACCAAGACGGTCGGCAGGCTCTGGCACAAGTCGAAGCCGCAGATGGGGGGCGTTCCCGTCTATCGACTGGCAGCACTCCCTGCCAGCGACGGATGGCGCTGTGGTCACGACAGCGACCACCACGAGCCAGGTTGCGTGTGGGAGGACCCCTCCGCCACATCTCCCGATTCCGAGACAGTCCGCTTCAGGACGGAGGCACCCGGTGTCTGACCACGACGACGAGTATGTGGCGCTGACCGAACCGCCTCCCAGCAACGCCCTTGAGGTTGCCCTGGACCTACTCAGCATGACGCCTGCCAATGCCGTCGAGGCGGCTCTACTCGAAGTCCTCACCGACCTCACGTCGGCAACCGTGCGCCTGCGGGGGCGCATTGAGCGTGCGCTGGAACACCTGCAAGACGACAAGCAATGGGACGCCGAGGCGACCCTGGAAGCAGCACTCTTCGGAGGTTAGGTGCCGCTGAGTGCTTCGGCGGCGAAGTGCCACGCCGTGTACGTGCGGTGGGGCGCATCGTTGGCAGGCGATAGGTACCACTGTCGGTCGCAGCACGACCAGTAGAGGATCTTCCCGCGCCCCTCCGGGTCGAGGATGATCGAGGGTGTTGCGGCGAGGTCAGAGTCACAAGGCATCCCAGAGAGTAACTCACAGCAATGAGTTCTCAGGGACAGCACCGACGTACGCCGAAAGTGCGTCCGCTTGACAGAGATGTATCTATACGATACACTGGTCGCATGTCCTCTTTCTACAACCACGTGACCGACTGGCTCTCGGTGGGCGGCGACCTCAACTTGGCGCAAGACCTCACCGGCCAGGACTTCTCCGTCACCATCAAAGAACTACAGGCTGAGGGCGTGACGCACGTTCTGGACGTCCGCTCCGAGTGGGACGACCGGGCCGAGTGGCTGGCCGAGGGGCTGGCCGACGAGAACTACTGCTATGTCCCGATCATCGACCACCAGGGGCACATTCCCGACGAGCGCTGGTTCACTGCCGTCGAGGAGTTCGTGCATCGGTTCTGGATGGATTCCGTCGAGGGCGACCGTCTCTACGTCCACTGCCACATGGGGATCAACCGCGCCCCGTCTACTGCCATGCTGGCGATGCTGACCGTGGACCCGCTCACACACCCGCTTGACGCCTTCCTTGCGATCCGCAAGGAGAGGCCCGCCGCTGGGCTTGTCTACGCCGAGGCGGTTGGCATCCGACACCTGCTGGACGTCGAAGGTCTCACGGCGGAGGAATTGATCGAGACGGGCGAGTTGCCGGAGTCTGTCGTGCTGTTCTCTGCGGCGATGGACAACTACTGGACGGCGGAGATGATCCAAGAGGTCAACCGAGGCATCGCATACTACCGAGATGCTGAGGGTGGGACTCTGATAGTTGACGCCAAGTAGCGGCTGTAGTACGATAGCCATACAGCGAGAGTCGCTGAACCACCACTAGGAGGAACTGTGCGCCAAGCAATCGAGGTCCGCTTCTTGGACGAGAACGACAGGGTTCGAGGCGGAGAGTTGGTCAACCCTCACCGGGTGATCGACCGAGGCATCGAGGTCGAGTTCACTGGTGACAACGAGGTCGATGTGTTCTGCCTCCGTAGCAACCAGGAGACTCACATCTTCCGCACGCACATCTCGCGTGTCGCCAGCATGAGGCCGGTGCAGGTCTGATGAGCGCCGCCATCGTGCTCCGAGCAACAGCGGCCATCTATCGGGCGGGCGCTTCCAAGTCTCGTGAGTGGACGTACAACAACGACGCTCAAGTTCAGGCGTGCGTCTACGACGCCATGGCAGATGAAGCAGACCACCAAGCCTCCATACTGGAGGGGAACTGAGATGAAGGCCCCGCTTCGGCGGGGCCTTTGTCGTTCCCGAGCGAGGCACTCTTCAGAAACGTATTGCTTTGAGAACGGTGTCCGCCGGGTGTTTGACACGAGGACATCGCTTCGGTAGGGTCAGAGTATGGAACCCGCCCGACAGCCCGCCGTGATCTTCGACCGTGATGGCACGCTCGCGTCCTGCCCCCTCCGGCCAGAGGATCGCTCCAAGAGTTCCTGGGCTGCCTTTAACGCAGCGCTGGTGTTCGATCCTGTCGTGCCTGTCGTGGCTGGGCTGCTCCGTTCCATCCGTCCGGGCGTGGCTCGCATCATGACGAGCGGGCGTGCTGCCGGTGACCATGCCGGTGATCTGTCTCGTCGGTTCGCCATGCGAGACTGGATCGCCAAGCACGATCTTCCCATCGACCTTCTGCTCATGCGAGAGGGCGGCGACCAACGCCGCGACTCGGTTGTGAAGGCCGAGATCTACGAGCGAGACATCGCACCGTTCTACGATGTTCGGTTCGCTGTGGATGATCGCCCACAGGTCTTGGAGGTCTGGGAGTCCTTCGGCATCCCGGTGCTTCGAGTGTCTGATCCAGACATTCCTTTCTACCTGGCAGGCTGACTTGACACTAGGCCAGGGTGGGCGTAAGATTGTCCTATGACGACTCACACCACCCTGGCCCAGCAAGCCGCCGAGGCAATCCAAGAGGCGGACTTCCGCGAGTTCTGGCCGATCAAGGTCCGCAAGGCGCTCGTTCGTGCTGCCCAGACTGAGGGCCAGTTCCCTCTCTACGCCGAGCGTGAGACACGCTGGGCGCTGAAGGCTGCGAGTGCCATCGAGTTCCGCATGAACAAGGACATCGTCGTGGGCGAGGCTTCTCTGTCACACGCCGAGCGCCGCCGATTGGTGGACGCTAAGTAGGTTGACAGACGGTTGTCGTTTGTGGTTAGATAGACACATGAGCACGATGACCTTCCGAGAGGCGATGGCACTAGCAAGCCAGCCTAAGAGCCGATTCTTCTTCGGCTCACCTTGTCGCTTCATCGCCCGTTGCGACTTCACCTGCCACCTGCTGATCCCGGCGCTGCTCCGCAAGGGCAACCTTGCCCAGCAGAGTGCATGGGACCGTGGGCGGCTGTTCGTGAGCCTGCGGCTCAACCAAACCTCCCCGCGCTGGAAGGCGCTCAACCAAGAATGGAGCATGGCATGAAGAAACAGCCCGTAGTTATCGGCCGGAGCATGTCGGCCGATGAGGCGAACAGCACATACGGCGAAAGGTTCGGTGTGGACTGGATCTACGCCGCAGAGCCCGAGGTGACCGTTCGGGTAGACGATCTGCGGAGGGCGCTGGCTGCTGTGGATATCGCCGCCACACTTGATGGTGGACTCTTGTCGGGTCCGCAGGAAAGAGCAGTCATGTCCCTGAGACGGGCAATTCGCGATGGGGGCCATTTCTGTCTATACCTTCCCGTTCGGGAATGCCCTGCGTGCATGTCAGCATGACTTCCCGCCCAGTAGGCCGACCCGTTACCGAGCCGTGTGGAAGCGAAGCGGCTTACAAGAGAGCCAAGCGCCGAGAGAAACAGGGCAAGGACCACTGTGGACCGTGCGAACCGTGCAAGGCAGCGTGGGCCGAGGCGCAACGCCGCTACTACGCCAAGCGCAAGGGGCTAGGCGTGGACTCAAAGCAATAGGATTAGTGGGGGGAGCGCTCCGACGAGTGCGCTTGACGCTGAGACACGAAAGGCGGTATCGTCGTCCCCATGACCACCAACTACTTCCACAAAGACACGGCGATCACGACCATCCTCATCCTCGTGGGCATCCTTGCCCTGGCCTTCATCGGGGCGACCTACCGGGAACCCAACCCTGCCAAGATCGGCGGGACTGAGGTCTCCGGGCTGCGCTGCGAGGAGGACGAGGTGATCGGCTTCGACGGTGAGCCCGACACGCTGGTCTGCATCCACATCGACGACCTACGAGGCATCGCTCCCCTGTCGGCTGACGCTGCCGTTCAGGGAGCCGCAGAGGACGCCTACGACATGGGCTACGCCGAGGGCTACGAGGAAGGGAGCATCGCCGCAAACTAGGAGTTGCATTCTCCTCCTAGTCTGTGCTTAAATAGAGACATGACAACGACCACCTACCGACTGACCACCTACGATCAGGAGCGCCTCGAAAAGGCGTCAGAGGGGATGTACTCGCTCTACGCTGCCGAGAATCGCATCCCCTTCTACATCCGACGTGGGTACTCGCTCGCTGAGGCCATCGAGTTCGCCATCATCTGGGCGAAGAACATGGTGGAGCAGTACGACCGCCGAGTTGACCACGGCACTGGCGCTGAGGGCTGGCGGCGAGCAGTCAACTAGAACCGAGACAGAGACAAGGCCCCGCCGAGATGGCGGGGCCTTTCTCGTTCTCCGGCTTCAGGCTTGAGTAGGAACGTATTGCTTTGAGTTCGCGAGGCGGACTAGCGCCAACCGAACTTCCGGGTGCAGGCTGGCCAATGGCCCCAGCCCCCTGAGGCTTGGAGTCGCTTGCCCATCTCGATCTGTGTGTCCTTGCTGGCTTCATGGGGATACCCCGTTCCGCCAACACCCCGCCACGAGGACAGGCTGAACTGAAGGCCGCCGTAGTAGCCGTTGCCAGTGTTGGTGGCCCAGTTGCCGCCAGCCTCGCACTGGGCGAGCCGCTCCCACGACGCTGGATCGCTCGGATCGCCGCTGCCGCCCTGGGCGGGCTGAGGGGCTGCTGCTGGCTGAGGGGCTGTTGTGGTGCGGGGAGCGTGCCGATGGGGCGCTGTGGTCGTTGTGGGGGGCGGAGGCGGCACTGTGGTCGTTGTGGGCGCTAGGGACAGCAGGTCTCTGAGTTGCGTATCCTCCTGCTGCTCGAAGGCAGAGGCGGAGTTGGAGGCGGCGGACACTCTGGTCTGTGGCTCTCCGTTCGCCGGGAGGCTGATCGCTAAGAGGGCGACCACTGCTCCGACTAGTAAAGCGAAGGGGACTCGGTTGTGGGCGGGCGTTGGGTTCTCTGTGGCTGCGGACATGGAACTTTCTCCTGGCTGGGGGATAGGAACGCCTGCCCTGGGGCAGACCGTCCGCATCTCCTGAGAGACACGGGAACCAAGGACCGTAGCAGGGTCCACACCCCCTTCGCAACAGGATCGTAACATTTGACATACTGCCATCGGATGCCTAGAGTTGGGGCATGCATCTCCACCACTACATCAATCAGGTCTGTGCCGGGCCTGGGGCCAAGCCTGCGCCATGCGGCGAGAGGCAGGTCTACCGGCCACCTGTTGGCCAGAGGACTGAGTACGCTGACGTTCTGGTGAGCAAGGATGACCTTCGATACGTCCTAGAGGATGCTGTCGCCCTGCTGAACCTGCACGGCTATCCGAGTGACGGTGATGAGGTAATCACTCGGCTCTACAAGTTGCTTGACTGAGCCAGAGTTAGTGGTTAGAGTGGGGGCATGCGAACCCTTACCTACTACAACTTCCACACCGTCATCGACGGGCGCACGCTCTCCTGCAAGGTTCTCGGTTGGTCCATCCTGGACGCTGTGGCCACCCTTCGGGAGATGCTCTACGACGGCGAGACCATCGTAGGGTGGGCGTGAGATGACTTCGACTTCCACCATCGTCATCGTCGTCCTGCCCCTCTTCGTCCTCCCGGTGCTTCGACGGCGATAGCAACTGAGGCCCGTTCCCTTCGGGGGGCGGGCCTCTTTGCGTTTTCTGGGCCGAGCGCCGTAGAACCTCAAAGCAATCAGGTTCGGAGGGTGGCCCGTCGGACTGCTCGATGCCCAACGTGCTTGACACTCCGGGCGTGGATGATCTAAGGTCAAAGCATGACCTCCACCACCACCAAGATGATCGGCCGCAAGTGCCCCGTCGGCCCCGGCGGGCGTGACTGCCCGTGCTGCGGCGACGCTCCCGGCAAGGCCCGCAAGTCCGCACGCCGCACCGCCAAGCGCGCTGAGCGCAACGCCTGGAAGCGGGAGGCGGGGCGATGATCTCCCGACGACCCGGACTCTTGCTCCTGGTGCTCTCTGTGGCGCTCGTCCTGACCCTCGTGGTGCAGATGGCGCAAGCCGTCAACGACGCCTCTGAGCGAATCGTGGACGGCACCCATGGCCCCTGAGCAACTGCGCCTAGAGGGTATCGTCGCCCCCTGCACCTACCGGCTGCGTCCGGCTGCCGTGTTGTTGGGGAGGTTCTGGATTGCTGAGTGCCGGGCCATTCTGGGTGCGGCGAAAGAATCTCTTGACGACCCTTGCCTGGCATGAGATAACTAGTGCATGACAACAACCACCACCACCCCCGCCCCGTCCGTCACCTGCTCCTACTGCTCCTATGGGAAGGTATGGGGCGGTAGCGTCCTGGCCCCTGAGCGTACCTGCATGGTCTGCAAGGGTTCTGGACGTCTCGCCCCGCTTGCTTGCGCCACCTGCGCCGCCCCTCTGCTGGACGGGCAGGCAAAGCGTTGGTTCGGTCCGGACACCTTCCACAAGGGTTGCTAGGGCTCACCGAGGTTCACTAGGGGCGGGGCTACGGCCTCGCCTCTTTGCGTTGTGCTCACCGAGGTTCGATTTGCTCACCGAGGTTCGTCCCCCTATGCGGCCTTTCTGCTGAGCGTGCTCACCGAGGTTCGTTTCCCTGAATGGGCGCCTGCCTGAGAGGCTCACCGAGGTTCGATTCCTGCGTGCCTGCCTAGGCCCCCTGCTGAGTGCTCACCGAGGTTCGATTCTGCCTTGCCCTGTGCGCCCCCTGTGCGCCCCCTGCTGGCCCCTCTGTGTGCTCCTGCTGCCCTGCCCTGTGCGCCCTGCCCTGCCTGCCCTGTGCGCCCCTATGCCTCTGTGTGCCCTGCTCTCTCCCTTCCCCTCCTCCCTCTGTGTGCTTCTGTGTGCCTTCCTATGCTCCCTCTGTGTGCTCTGTTCTCCTTCTGTGCTCCTTCTGTGCTCCTCTGCACCTGCTCTGCGCCTGCGCCTGCGCCCCTGCCTGTGCATGTGCTCCCTCTGCCCCTGCGCCCCCTGTTCTGCGCCTGCGCCCTGCACTCATTGCTTTGAGAGTGACGCCCGTGTTTGCAGACGCCCCAATTCCTGGGTGGGGGGCCTCCTCACAGGTCTACCCACACGCGAGCCTAACCACAAATTGCTTGACAGGCTTGTCTTCCCCCGATACTGTGGCGGGATGTCCTATCGAGATCGAGAGTACAATCCCAACGAAGCCCGCTTGCACGACCTCCTGTTCGGCAGGAAGATCGTCAGTGCAAAGAGGGTCGAAGCATCTCCCTCCAACAACTACGCAGAGGGCCAACTCGTTCTAGACAACGGAACGATTCTCCTTGTTGGCGGCAATGACGGCTGCGGCGGCTGCCCTTCCGGAACGTACTGGCTGACGGACCTCAACACCGCAGACAACGCCATCTCCAACGTCGTGGTTGAGGAAGAGTTCACGGGCAAGTACGAGGATGACGGCTTCTACCGCATCTTCGTGATCGCTGAGGATCAGAACCGACACCTCGTCGCTTCCTTCGAGGGCTCGGATGGCAACGGCTACTACGGCTCCGGCTACTGGATCTCCGTCGTCCCCTCTCCTCAGATGGAGGTCGCGCCATGACCGGGCAATGGGCCGTCCACAAAGCAAGCCGAACATACGACGGAGGGTCCTACAGCGGACCATCCCTAGTCGCTGCGGGTGTCAATGCAGGTCCGTACGCCTCAGAGGATGAAGCCAAAGAGGTGGCCCTCAAACTTCTCGCCGTAAACCTAACCGGCTGGGTCGTTGTGCCCTACCGCCCCCGCTGATCGTGCTCTCGCTATGAAAGGACCCGCCGCTGCCCCAGAAGGGGGGACCAAGCACGCTGTTCATGCGAGAGACGATGGAAGGTGTCGTTACTGTGGAGTGCTGACTTCTCACAAGCGACAGAACATGCCCTACAGCAGAACGGTCGATCACGTCATCCCCGTTTCCAAGGGTGGGCGGACCAACATCATCAACCTCGTTACCTGCTGCAAGGCGTGCAATGATGCGAAGAAGCACTTCACACTGGCGGAGATGGGCATGAAGATGCTGCCTGTACCTCTTCACACAGAAGAGCAGAAGGAGCAGTGGAGACGCATGACGTTCCCCGACACCTGTATCAACTGCGGCAGATTTTCGAGGCAGCACAGTCGCCCCCTGTATCACGGTGGTCCACGAGACTGCCGTAACGGAGTCACCCTCTTCCTGGCGATGGCGCACCACCAGAGTCTGGTTAAGCGTGGCCAGAACCCTGTACATCTATGGAGCAGCAATCAGCGCGACAGGCAACCCGGTACAACGACCGGTGGGGCGTAGTCGTGCTCAGTCCCTGCCCTGACTGCGGCCTGCGTCCTCGCTACCTAGTAGACGGCAAGTGGTCGACCGTCGAGATGGTCATCGCTATGCGACTTCCGACCAACCGTTTCAGCGTTCGCACACAGCACGCCAGGTGGTGCCCGTCTGAATACAACAGACTTCGCCGCTCCATTCGGTATGCCCGTTGACATACCACTACAGATCCCATACACTCGTCCTCTAGACGAAAGGAACCCAATGAACGTTGTAGACATCGCCATCGCCACGGCCATCCAATACCACAACGGCCAAATCAACAACCACAACGCTGAGCCCTACATTCTGCACGTCCATCGGGTAGCGATGCACGTCCGTGATCGTGGCCTAGACGACGACCATCAGGCCGTCGCCTGGTTGCACGACACCCTCGAAGACACGTCGCTCACGGTGAACGAACTCAACCGTCTGTTCGAGCCCAGAGTCGTTGCGTCGGTCCTCGCCCTTACCAAGCAGAAGGGCCAGAGCAATGAGGACTACTACGCCTTCCTCACGCTGAACCCCCTTGCGGCCCGAGTGAAGATCAGCGACATCGTCGACAACTTCTCTCGGAACCACACGATCCAAGACGACGCCACCCGCCTCCGGATGGCTGCCAAGTACTCCCTTGGCCTCGACATCCTCAAGGAGTTCGTATGACAACGAATCGTTGGGTCATCATAAAGTCCTCTCGTACCTACGACGGAGGTCTCGGCTACACGGGGCCGTCGTGGGAACGAGCGGGGCTGCCCGTCCCCACCAAACCTCTTACCTGGGATGAGGCGATCGCAGCCAAAGCGGCACTTGACGAAGTGAACTCCGTCGGATGGGGTGTCCGTGCCTACTACAGCACAGAGGATCCCCACACCGTGCAGAGCGTCTCGGCGGGGGGAATTGATCGCCGCCCCCACTCACGAGCCTGTGGCATCTCACAACACGCTCACGGACCAGCGTGCGGTCAAGCGCGACACCATCGACGAGCGAGTGGC
>ERZ1292642.435-Hain-H14-01um-R1-435-length-24383-cov-5_pt1 | contig 19443 bp, 26 predicted proteins | sample MGYA00564403_ERZ1292642 | MGnify/ENA primary metagenome ERZ1292642 (study PRJEB36523, sample SAMEA6512643) | groundwater metagenome | collected 2019-01-09 | study: AquaDiva: Metagenomics assemblies of 32 groundwater samples | reverse complement strand
AGCTATCTTCCGGATTTTAAAGTGTTCAATACAGATGAAACTCATTATTGGGTAGAAGTCAAAGGTTATATGGATGATAGAAGCAAAACAAAAATTTCCAGGTTTAAAAAATATTACAAAAATGAAAGTTTAAAACTGATCGATTCCTCTTGGTTTAGAAAAAATTCAAAAAATATTTCATTGGTATGTAAAGATTGGGAATGATACAAAAAATATAAAGGATAGGAATGAGTTTCGAAGGAAATGAAGAGAAAATTAAAGTAACTATAATCGTCTGTGTGTTTCTTTTACTTATCGTCGTTTTTATGTGTTCTTGTACATATAGTGTTAATTTTGTTCATAGCGAAGGAACCACTACAGATATTATAGATTCAACTAACGAAAATACGCCCACTTTGGAGCCCATTTTAAATGTTTGACAACTATGACAAATTTACATTCTTCCTAGCAATGTTTTTAGGATATTTATCACTTCTCATGTTCTCAATATTCATCATAGTAGGGTGGTTATCCTTCCGATGAAAAATCCTTTGTTTGAAAGCCTCCTAATGAGTGTATATGCCTCAATGCGTATAGCACATATCCTCCCTAAAACAGATTTGGTCTTTGAATTAGAAAAAATTTTATATATGCATGCAGATATACTTTTGAATCTTACTGAAGAAGGTATAATATATACTAAAGATTTGAAAAGATTGTGCAGTAAGTCACAGCATATAGTTAAGCAAATAGAAAAAATAAAACCCTTCGAGAGAAAAAATGAAAAAGAAATCAGGAAAAGTTGAGAAAGTTTTACATGAATTTTCTGAAGGAAAATTGCATTCGGGTAGAAAAAAAGGACCTATGGTTAAAGACAAAAAACAAGCTGTTGCTATAGCGCTTTCAGAAGCAAGAAAATCTGGGTCTAACATACCAAAGAAAAAGGGTAAATAATGTCACATAAGAAAATCATGGAAAAAGCTGCCAAATCTCTTAAGAAAGATGCAGCACACTATTCTAAAGAAGCTAAATCCGATATGGGAAAAGCTAAACAGAAAGATATGGTCGAGAAAAAAGAAGCTTTGTCTGCTGCTAAAGACCTTAAGAAAAGAGCTAAAAAGGCCCATGAGTATTAGAAGAAAGAAAAAAACTATGTCTGATATCCAGATTTTACAAGAATTCGTGAATAAAAAAAAAAGCCGATAATGAATGGGACGAATTCTTTAATAGATCTATAAATGATTGTTTTTACGATAAAGATGAATGTGTAAGAAGAATGGACGCTTGTTTGATAGCTGATCAAGCTTTGATATCACTAGGATACAACGATTATTTAAGGAAATAAATTATGGTAGAATGGCGTTTAGAGACCCGAAAGGTCTCTTCTTTGAAAGACCATCCTAGGAATCCACGAATACTTTCAAAACATGAAGGTGAACATCTTCAAATAAGCATCAAGAAATTTGGGTTAATAGATAAACCTATTATCACCAAAGATGGGAGGATTATTGGCGGTCATCAGAGAAAGAATATCCTAAAAAAATTAGCAATCAAACAAGTCGAGTGCTGGGTTCCGAATGAAGATTTGACAGATGAACAAATCGATGAACTTAATATCAGACTCAATAAGAATACCGGTGATTGGGATTATGACATTCTTGCCAACGAATGGGATCAAGAAAAGCTTATAGAATATGGATTCACAGAGGAAGAACTTCTTGGTGAATCTATACAAGAAATACTGAATGAAGAGGAAGAAGAATCTGAAATATTAGAACCCGCTAAGGATGAAGATGCGCACACGAAAACAGGAGATATTTACGAACTCAATAATCACCGTATCGTTTGTGGTGATTCTACTAATCCCGACAATGTTCATTTATGCCTTAATAAAGAGATTCCTATCCTAATGGTAACAGATCCTCCTTATGGAGTGGAATATGACCCTGATTGGAGGGGGAAGGCAGGAAAAGGACAAAAAGCATCTGGGAAAGTTCAAAACGATGACAAAGTAAATTGGTCATTAGCTTGGCATTTATTTCCAGGTTCCGTTGCATATATATGGCATGCATCTTTTTTCACATCTGAAGTTCATAAATCTTTATTAGATTCGGAATATGAAATAAAAAGTAACATAATATGGGCAAAGCAACACTTTGCATTATCAAGAGGTGATTACCATTGGAAACATGAGCCTTGTTGGTATGCAGTTAAAAAAGGACATCCTCACAATTGGCAAGGAGCAAGAGATCAATCAACAGTTTGGGAAATAGCTAACCTCAATTGCTTTGGTAAATCAAAAGAAGAAGGTGAAGAACGTACATCTCACAGCACTCAAAAACCAATCGAATGCATGGCCCGTCCAATACGAAATAATACAGCAATTGGAGAAGGGGTTTATGACCCATTCTTGGGATCAGGTACAACTTTAATAGCATGTCAACAGCTCAATAGAATCTGTTATGGAATAGAAATAAGCCCGGCTTATGTGGATGTCATTGTTAATCGATGGGTCAAATACATGAAAAAGAATAATAAAGAATTTATTATAAAAAGAAATGGAGAGCCGATCCAATGGCAAGACCAGAAAAGCCAGTAGATTGGAATATTTTAGATAAACTAATAGAAGCCCAATGTCCTGTGGAGGAAATAGCAGGAATATTTCATATGGGAACATCGACTTTAAGAAAAAAAGTTGTTGAAAAATTTGAGATAAGTTTTGAGCATTATTCAAAAGATTTATACTGTAAAGGTAGGGCTAATTTAAGATTAAAACAATATCAAAAAGCTATGGAAGGAAATATATCTATGCTTTTACGTCTAGGTGATGTGTATTTGGGACAAACGAGAGTGAATGAAATAAATGTTAATGAATCTACAGAAGAAAAGTTAGATATTTTAATTTCAGAAATTCAGGAAATACGTTCTGAAAATAATTCTTTGAACAAAGCTGAAAGCAGTAATAACAATGACTGATGGTCATAGTGAGTAATTGGAGTGAGCATTGCACCTGGAGGAAGCTCCTCCAGGTTTTTAATCATTTCTTTAATCATTTCAAGTAGTTCTTCTTTAGTCGGGGATGTATCCATAACTGTAATATGCAGAAATCGTTATCTGAAAAGCAACTAGAATTCATAATAAAATCAACCGCACATTGGAATCTCGCACATGGTGCAGTATCAACAGGAAAAACTGTTGGAACGTTATTTCGATTTATGGAGGCATGTTCTAATTGTCCTGATTCTCAAATATTCATGGTAGGACACTCTAGCGACACTATTTATCAGAATACAATCAGACTATTATTAGAAAGCGAAGAGCTCGCCTGTTTCCGCCCATTTTGCAGTTGGTTTACAGGAAAAAGACAGCTAAAATTCAAAGATAAAACAATACAAACATTAGGCGCAAAAGATGAAGGTGCTATTGGTAAATTCCAAGGATTAACAGCTTCTTTAATCTATTGCGATGAGATGACACTTTATCCTGAGTCTATTATAGACATGATAGACACTAGATTAAGAAAACCACACAGTATGGGTTTTGCAGCTATGAATCCATCACATCCTAATCATAAATGCAAACAATGGATTGATCAGGCGGAAGCCGGAAACGAGAGATATTATGCTTTACATTTTGTTTTGGACGACAACCCTTATATTGATAATGACTATAAAGAAAGAATTAAACAGTCAGCAAGCGGCTTGTTCTATAAGAGAAATATTTTGGGTCTCTGGTGTATGGCCGAGGGCGCTATATTTGATTTCTTCGATAAGAAGATTCATGTTGTTCCGCATCCCCCTAGGGCTGCTGAGTATTGGATTGCTGGTATTGACTATGGCACTAGCAATGCTTTTGCATGCGTGCTTATCGGAGTGTCCACAGGCAGGTACGAACAGATCGGAAAATGCATGTGGGTTGAAAAAGAATACTATTGGGATAGCAGAAAGACCAATCGACAGAAGATAAACAGTGAGTTTGCAGATGATGTTCAGCAGTTTCTTGAACCATATGCTGTAAAGCAGCTTTACATTGATCCGTCTGCATTATCAATGAAGTTAGAGCTTCAAAGGCGTGGAATGCATGTTGTAGAAGCTAATAACGATGTCTTCAATGGAATACAAATGATGACTACAGAAATGGGAAAGGGAAACTTATTTGTATTAAAAGACTGTCCAAATCTCATACGAGAAATTGAGAACTATACATGGGATGAGAAGAAAGCAAAAGAGGGAGAAGATGTGCCAGTGAAGAAAGCAGATCATGCTGTCGATGCATTGAGGTATTGTATTGCTTCTCATAAAGTACAAACCTATCAGCCATACAAAGATGGTCATAACGCCGATGAATATAGAATAGGAAGATTTCAACCAACACTTAGGAGAGGATTTTAGTGGATGAACAAGAGCAAAAGAAGATAGATCACTTAGAGCGTATAATTAATAATCTAAATCAACACTGGCATTCGATTCAATTGCTATTAGGTCATGTGAGCAAACCACTTTTAGTTGATGACAGGGGATTAAGAAATGTATTTCTTGAGATAAATAAGAGTATGAATATTGTTCTTGATAATCTGCGTCAAACAATCGAACAAATAGCTACTCTTGATGTTTCGCATACCTTGTCGGAAATAAAATACATTGGAAAAAGGCTTGATTCAATAGATAAAACCATTTCAGAAATGAAAGAAAAAGGATTGAAAAAAGAAGTCGAGCTTTCTTTCACATGTGATGGATATGAATTAGTTAAAAAGCCTGTTGGGTGTGATAGAGAAGATCCAATAATCGATCCTCTTTATAGTTTAAAAGTTATATTTGAACCTTTATCTGATATAGAATGTAAAGTTTTAACTCATCGATTCGGATTATATAACGCAACGAAAAAAACTTACGCTGAGATTGCAAAGAACAACGATTTCAATGTCCAAACAGCAAGTAGAATTGAAAAAAGAGCGTTAAAAAAACTAAGACATCCAGACAGAATAGAGTTATGTAGAACGATCAGGAATAAGGAATTACGTGTAGCCATATGCGGTGAGTAGTTGATATAATACTAAATCTGTGATATAATTCACGTTTAACATACCTAGGGGGCACCCGAAAAGCGGCATCTCACCGCCTGGTATGTCATATCATGAGAATAACTAGAGAGGTTATATGTCAAAAAAAGAATACTATGCTGAATATCATAAGTTAAACTACAAGCCAAAGCCTAATTTCTGTGAAGTTTGCAAGTCTGATTTAACAGGAACAAGAAAGAAAAGATGTGAAGGGTGTCGTCCTCAATCTCAGTGTGGGGGTTGTGGTAAATTATTTTATTATAAAGTTAAAATGAAAAGATGCACAACTTGTTATTATCATTGGTATAAGAAGAATTTTCCAGAAGATCATAAGAGAGTTTACCAAAAAAGAAATGCTGTTTCTGTTGAAAGAAAAAAAAGATTAATACGTATAAACAAAAATCTTCCTCTTGATGCGATTTTAAGAGGTGAAGGGCCTAAATTGGAAGGGTATCTTAATCCTAAAGGATATCGTCAATATCGGTTTTTTAATGAAGAAACACGCGACTATGTAACATATTATGATCATGTTCTGGTAATGGAAAAAAAATTAGGAAGAAAATTGATTAAAGGGGAAACAGTGCATCACAAAAATGGAATCCGTGATGATAATAGAATCGAAAATTTAGAATTATGGAATAAAGGTCAACCTGCAGGTCAAAGAGTTGAAGATAGGATAAATTACTATGTTGAATTTTTAACTCAATATGGGTATAAGGTAATAAAATAATAAATTGTCACCAGGAGGCAAGTTTGAGTTTTTATTATCCCCCTTGGAATAATGCTCTTGAGCCAAATCAAGGTAATGTGCGGCAGTGGTTAGATAATTTATATTCGAAATTTCAGCCTTAATCAATGGGCTGAATTGGATTGATTTAAAAAAAGATTGAGCAGTCTCGCTGGAATCAGTCCAACATCGATTAACATAATGAGTCGATGATAAACCTTCTCTGATTGACTTGGAAGCCCGATGGGGTAACAAGGCGGAAGCGAAAGCACCGTGAACGACTGAGCGAGAAGGCCCATAAATGGGATGCGACAGTCTGTTCCGCAAATATAGATGAAATTGCGGAGGAGGGAATAACAAGACCTCCCGCCTAGAGATAGGTCACCAAAGTAACAGTGTACAGACATTATTTTACGCCGGAAGCCAAACATTTGTAAATCGTTATTTTAACTTTAGCCCGACTACGAGCTATCAGCAATACTACTTCAATTTGATTCAGCAACCTATCAATATGGTGACTGGGTATGAAAGGCAGCATAGGAAACAATTCTCGTACGTCCCATGTGAAGGAGCTGATCCTCAAACTACAGATCAGTATACCAAATTAATTACTCATGCAGCAAATGCGGGATGCATCCATGAACAGAAGAGTAAAGCTAAGGAACTAGCAGCTGTAGCTGGAATGTGCTTAGTTCAACCCTATCTTGATTTTACAGGTAATGACCAAGCTCAAGGAGAGTTGAAAACAAAGATATGGGAATATAATTCATTTCTTGTAGATCCATATTTCCGTTCACCTGATATGAGTGATGCTCAATTTGTTTGGTGTCAAGAATATATTTCAAAAAAGGAAGCAGAGAATAGATTTCCAGATAAGCTGCAACAGATCGCTCCTATGGCAGGAACACCACAACGATATGGCAGCTTTTATTTTCTTCCAGAAAACTATAATATGGCTCGCAATGATTTAATGGTTTTGAGTTATGTTTGGTACAGATGGAAGCGTAAAAGAAAAAGGCTTTATAGTCGGTCTAGGAATCAGTTTTTTGATTTTTCTGGCGGTGATGTTAATCTTGAAATGATTTTATACAACATTCCTGATATGGAAGAAGTCACTGTAGATGTTCCATGTTGGAAATTAGCGGTAGTATTAAATGATCAACTCATGTTTCAAGGAGATAATCCGCTTGGTTTTGATGAGTGTCCTTTTATTCCTTATTTTTGGAATTATGAACCTCATATTAATTATTATGATTTGCGCGTACGGTCTTTGGTACGTACTATGCGAGATCCTCAATTTCTTTATAATTATAAGATTATTACCAATAATGATATTGCTGCAGCTACTATAAATGCTGGTTGGAAGAGAAAATCTGGTGCTGTAGCCAATGAAGACAATCTCAAGAAATCTGGTCAAGGATGGGATGTAATTATTAACGAAGGTTATGAAATGACGGACGTTGAGAAAATCATTCCTAGTGCAGTTCCAGAGTCTGATTTGGCACTTGCTCAGCAAATGGCGGATCTTATTTATAAAACATCAGGAATTGATCTTGAGAATTGGTCTGGACAGCAAGATAAGCAGATTTCTAGTCTTACAGCAATGATAAAACAAGCTGCCAATCTTATGGTATTTCAAAAGTATTTTGATCAATGGGATTTCTCTGACAAATTACTAGGGGATAGATTACTTAAAATTTGTTTGCATAATTGGAATGAAAAGAAAGTAGAGTTATATATTGGAGAAGATCCTTCTCCGTTCTTCTACAGTAGGATATTCTCAAATTATCAAACTATTGTTGAGGAATCAGATTTAACACCTACGCAACAGAATCTACAAGCTCAGCAGATGATGGATATTAATGCGGCTTTTCAAAGAGAAGTATTTCCTCCATCATTAGTTATTCCTAAGTTAAATATCACAGGAAAAGGCGAGATAATTCAATATTTACAGCAGCAAGAACAACAAATGCAGCAAATGCAGCAAGAACAGCAACAAGTTCAACATATGGCAGAAGATGCTAAGATAAAAGAACTTTACAGTAAGGCTACAGCGAATATTGCACGAGCAAGAGAAGATCATTCTAGATCAGAAAGCAATTTAGGTCTTTATGAAGAAAGATTAAGTATGATCGAAAGGAATAGAGCAATGTCTGTAAAAGAGAAGCAAGCAGCATTAAGTATTTTGCTCGAAAATTTATCAAAGTATGGATCTTTGGATCTAACAACTCAAGAAATGAAGCTAGAACAAGATGCTAGAAGAGTAAGATTAGAAGAAGAATTCGAAAAGCAAGATGTTGAAAGACGCACAAAAGCAAATGAGTTTTTGGCTAAGATCATGGGACAAATACCATCAGTTGAGCAGCAAGGACAGCAAATGCAAGTTCAAGAACAAACATCCGAAATGTAAATAAATTCTTGAGCAATATAATTACAATGTTATAATAAGGAACAAACAACAAGCGTCGCAAATGACGCAAATGGGGTAAATATGGCAATGGCTGATAGTCAAAAAAAGGGTAAAGCAATGTCTGGTGGACAACGCATAGATGATCATAGTTTTTGGGCAGGGAGTGCATCTAAAGAATCTCCTATGCCAATGAATTCTAAAATGAAACAATATAATTCTGCTGAAGGTGCAGGATCTGAAATGGATTATGAAGATACCACAGAGAAAGTTAAAGCTCAGCAAGTGATGGGTGTAGGTAAGATTAAAGCTCATCCTATGAAGCCTTTATATAGAAACTAATATGAAAAGAAATAAAGAACAGATAAATTCAAAATCTGGTTTTGCTGATCCTGCGCACATTAAAGAACAACGAGAAATTGATAAACCAGTAGATGGTAAGAATTCTCCTTGGGACTTTAGATGTCCTCAATATGACCAAAGATCTAGCAATTTTATTAATGCTGGTACTCATTATGGTGTCGGTATTAAGCAACCTGTTGGTCATAAAGACAACCCCAAAGCACGAGTTCCTGTTTTGCCTTTTGGCAAAGTAGATACAATGAGAGTAGATGAAGTTGGCTAAGATAAATAAGCAATCTCATACTTCGAGTGCTAAAAAAGGTGATGGGGATTGGCATGTTAGTCATTCTTCTATGGGGATGGGAGATTATTACGGTACTGGCATCAAAGCAAAACTAGGAAGAATGAGAGATGATTCTATGGGGTTGATGACTATGACCCCAAAGAAACTGAAGACTCCTCCGAAGAATTTGGCTTAGAATAAAGACTTTCTATATGTTGTTTTCTTTTAGATTCTAAACTTAATTCTCGATAGATAGCGTCTATTTGTTCATCTGATAAATCATCTGGTTCTTTTTGTTCCAACTTTTTCCGATAGTAAACAAAATCTTGTATACTTTCTAAGACTGTCTGATTTTCTGTAACATTACCCTTCGTATATTGTCCCCATAACTCTCTTGCTGGAATCATCCAGATCACTTTAATTAGATCAGATCCAGGATATGCTTTAAATAACATGGAATTTGTTTGGGCTTTGGGTTTTGTAAGTCTTGGTTGCCATATTAAACGTTTAGTTGCTCCATCTTCCTCAGTTCTAGCATGTGCAAATATATAAAAAGGATGATTTCCAAATGGTCTTTGATTAATCAAATCCTGACAACATGAAGCAATGTCGAATGATTGTTTGATAAAACACTGATAACGATCGTGGGTTTCAAGACGATTTAGTTTCATTTCAACCTTGTTTTGAATGGATATTCTTTACATTAAATTAAAAATTTAATTAAATAAAGAATATTTACACTTAAAATTTTAATTAGGAGAGTCAAGGATGACGGTCCAGCAAGAAAATCAAGGACAACCACCAATACAAGAACAAAAATCTAACGATAAAGAATTCAACTTTAGGCAATTAGAGGCTAGATACAAAAGAGAGCTTGAATTAGAACGTTCAAAGAGAGAAGAGGCTGAAAAGGCTCGTGAAGCTGCGGAAAGAAAAAGACAAGAACCGGAAGATGATGATAACTCCGATCCTTATGTAGATCACAAGAGGTTAGACAAAAAACTTTCTTCATTTGAGAAAAAAATGGAAGAAAGAATAGACAAGAAAGCCGAAGAAAAAGCCAGAGTTCTTATTGAACAGCAAAAAAGAGATTCTTGGTTAAGAAATAATCCTGATTTCTATGATATTTTACAGCATGCAGATAAATTTGCTCAGCAAGAACCAGAATTGGCAGAAACAATATTGGAAATGCCAGAGAGTTTCGAAAGACAAAAGCTTGTCTATAAGAATATCAAATCATTAGGAATACATAAGCCAAAACAACCAGAGCAATCTATACAACAAAAAATCGATGCAAATAGACGAAGTCCTTACTATCAGACTTCTGAGATGGGATCAACACCATACAACTCTGGTGCTGGAGATTTTAGTCAATCAGGACAAAAAAACGCTTATGCTAAGATGCAGGAATTAAAGTCGAAACTGAGAATATAATGGACAAATGCGCTAAGTGTGATGAAGAAGTAAAATATCCCACTATATTTGTAGAGGGTGGAACTGTATATCCTTTTTGCAAAATATGTGCTTCTATTGTTGACTCATTTCCATACACAGGTATTATTAAGGATTTCTTAAAACCAGAAGATGAAATGAGTCAAGTTAAAAAAAATATCTTTTGGGCACATAAAAGAAGAGCACAAGGTGAAAAAGTATGGTAGTGATCCTACATATCATTTACATTAAAAAATAAATTTGATATTTTATAAGTTTCGCACGCACAAGCGTCATGTGCACATCGCGTTAGGAAGATTCGCACCTTTCACAAGATGTGATCGAAAACGGCGTAAGTAGGTTCGCCAACCGATCGTCATGTCAATATGAAACTTCACGGATGAGGTTTTCATGTCGATTACGACAACCGGGAATTTGGGTCCTATGATTCTGCAGTCGCTCGCGCCTGCCATGCTTTACGTCCCAACCCCGACAATGAATTACATAACAGTATGTGACAAAGTATCTATGCCAGCTAATGGCGGTACCACATGCCGTTTTATGAGGCCAAGAGCCCTAACACCACCAACTGTTCAGTTAGGGAATAGCGGTATTGATCCTCCTGCACAAGTTCCGCAGAGGGATATTATCGATGCACAAATGGCGTTCTTCGGTACAGGTTGTATCATTAACGAACAGGTTATTTTGCAAGATCAAGAGGGTGTCCTTGCTTGGGTATCTGAAAGGCTTGCAGTAGCTATGAGACAGGCTGAGGATTTGATTTTACGCGACTACATTGTATCGGCTGCAAGCCAGATCAATGCAGGCGGAGGGTCTAATGGTGATAATCCAACAAACTTGGGGATCACTGACTTTAGCTTAGTAGCTACTACACTAGATACTAACAATGCCTACAAATTTATGTCAGGCATTGAAGGTATGGACAGATTCGGCACTGGACCTGTACGCTCTGCATATTTCATGCTGAGTTCTACAGAACTTCAGTCTGATTTTGATGCTTTAGTAGGATCTGGATTCTTATCTCAATGGAATTATCCAACTAATGCATCTGCATTACCTTCTGAATATGGTTCTGTTTATAATATTCGTGTTCTTACAAGTTCTGAAGCTCCCGTTGCTCGTGGTGTTTCAGCTCTTGGGTCCGATGTTTATTACAATACTGTATTAGGTAAACAGGCAATCACACACATAAATCAAGATGGTTATTCCATGAATTTGATTTATCGTGATCCTTATTATTCCGGCATGCTTGCACAGAATGCTACTTTGGCGGTTAAATTTGCCCAAGCTCAAGCAATTACGCAAGATACTGCTATTCGGAATCTTCTTTCAACACGTCTAAGCAATTTGGGGGTGTAACATGACAGAATATTCTAGAATGGCAAAAGGACATTTTACAGCAACTGGAACATCTCAAGCGGTTAATCTGCCTTTTGTTCCTGATTTTGTAGAATTTTGGAACTATACCAACATTGAAGCAGGACCAGCAGCAAGTAAGGCAACATATGCTTGGTGGGATGCTTCATTAATTGTAAGTTCATCGAACCCAACGATAGTTCAAGGCTATACAGCAGCTTCTGCATTGGTTGATGATACGATTGTTTTGAATGGTATTTCAGCATTCAGATGCGCATTGGGTCTTCAATATGGGGCGGTTGTATCTAGTGGAGGCACTCCAGTTTCTGATTTTAGTATATCAAAAGCAAATCCTGCTGTGGTTACTACTGTTGGAAATCATGGATTGACTAGTGGAGATGTTGTAGTATTTCAGAACCTGAGACAAACAGCAACTACAGGAATGCAGCAAATTGCTGGCATTGCCTTTACAGTTACTGTAACAGGCGCTACAACTTTCACTATTCCTTGGGATACATCTGGTTCAGCATATACAGTATTTGATACTGCAACTTCTACAGGAAATGTAGGGTCATACAAAGAAGTATTATGTCCTTACTTATATGCTCCTGGAGTAGCTATAATTAGCGGTATTACAAATGGTGCAACTACCACGATTGATACTACTTCTGCCCATAATTTTGTTGTGGGTCAAGAAATAGCTATTAGAATGCCAAGTGTTTTGCCTCCGAGCGCACAGCAATGGGGTCCGACAGAACTTAATTCTTTGCCAAATAACGTAACTCCAGGATCTCCGATGTATGGATATGTTATTGCGGTAACGGATTATAACACTGTTGTAGTCAATATCAATTCGACAGGATTCACAACCTTTAGCCCTAATATTCCATTTTCTAGTGTTTCTGGTTTGAGTTTCCCTCAAATTGTAGCTGTTGGGGATGTTAATACTGCTGGAGAGCAGATTTCGGCCAATTCAGCTCTATATCCTCCTCCATATATTGTTCCTATCGGCACTACACGTGTGAATACTATTAATGGTCCAGCTATTCAAGGCGCATTCTTCAATAATACCTCACAAGGTTTCTTTATTGGAGCTGGTGCAGCTACGAATAACACTTCAATAGTACTTATGATTGCAGAAGATATTATTGAATGGAGAGCTTATCTCCATGACATTAGTCTTCCAAGCTAGTTTTAGGGGGCTTTTGCCCCCTTTTTTGCAGATTGTTTTAAAATCTCTCTCGAGAAATTTTAAAAATTGAAAATTTTGGCGCCGAATTAAGTTATAGGATTTAAATGAGCACGCCGGCCATACGCGGACCAGTCCCGCCATATGCAAATGTCGATATACATCCGGAATATTATCAACCCAAAAGGTTTGTAATTGAGGATATTGATTTAGGACAAACGACATTGGTAACTACTACGATAGATCACGATTATGTGATTGGACAAGAAGTCAGATTGATAATTCCACCATCTTTCGGATGTAGACAGCTGAATGAACAAGTAGGGCTTGTTTTAACAATACCAGCTGATGATCAAGTTGAACTAGATATAAATTCTTCTGTCAATGTAGATCCTTACATTGCTTCATCAGCAACAACGAAAGCTCAGATATTGGCAATAGGTGACATTAACACTGGAAATATCTCATCTACAGGCAGAATAAACGTCCCAACATATATTCCAGGAAGTTTCATAAATATCTCTTAACAGTATGACGATTATATGATAAATTAAATTTTAGTTTTATATATTTGACATGGAGGTCAAAATTATGGCAGGGAAGCCAAATTTAAATTCACCTTCTGCACAAAAAGAATTGGATAAAGTAGAAGAACAATTCGATGTGCAAGAACAAGAAATTAAAAGTCTAAACTTAGATAGAGTTCTTCCTTCTAAGGAAAATTACCCAGAACATCAGATTTCTTCTAAAGAGATAGAAAAATCTCCTGATATTTATATCAAACCAAAAAGATCTTTTCCTTCTAGAGAAAAATTTAATGAGAAATTTAGGGATCAGTACAACCGTGCAAAAGAATATGTACATTATACAGTTCAACACGAAGAAATTAAGGGAGAAAATGTTGATTTTTGGACAAAACCATTTCCTGGAGTGCCAGCGGAGGAATGGAGCATTCCTTCTGGTAAAGCTGTTTGGATTCCTAGATATGTTGCAGATCATTTGGAAAATAATTGTACTTATCATCGTCTTAGAACCCAAGATCGCCCTACTAGTGTAGAGGGTGGAATGACATATTTCGGATCTATGGTTGTGGATGAATTGATTTATAGAATAAGTGCAAGACCTGTATCTACCCGTCGAACGATTTCGATGGGATCTCGTTAATGTAAAGCTGCTTTACATAGGGTGAAAATTGAATCTTCTTCAGGATATAATTACGTATGTTCGTAGGATAATAAAAAGTCCTTCTAATGCTGTTATAACAGACAGTCTGATTATTGATTATATCAATCGTTTTTGGATCATGGATGTAGATGCCAGGATACAATTATTTGATCTGAAAAAAATCTACCAATTTCAGACAATTCCAGGTTTTGATCAATATAATATGCCATTGTATGATGTGCAAACTGAAGAAGGTTCTCAGAGCATTAATTTTTATCCTGTATACCAGATATTTCAAGGGCCTGCTTATATAAATGGTGTGGAAGTCTTACTTCAGACTCAAAGATCTGTGTTTTACAATATATATCCTAAAATTGTCCAACAAGTTGTCCAAGTTGGTACTGGAAATGGGACGACAGGACCTTATAATTTATCATTTCCAATACAACCTTCAAATTCTAACCCATTAAATCCACCTATACAATATATCCTGAGAGGTCATGTGGATATGCAAGGGATTATTTCAACAGGTGCAAATGAAGATCCTCCTCTTGTAACAGCATTAGAAATAACCAACAATCAAACTTTCATACAGGATGTACCTGTAACAAATGTTTTTCCTTCTGTGTATATCACTTCAACTGCTTCTGATGGTTCTAATATTGTTGTCAGCGATAGTGGTCAATTTTTAGATGGTAATCTAAATTATGGATTATTAATGGAACCAGGCAATGCTCCAAATGGAAATTTGCCTTTGACAAATGGTCCTGGGGATGATTATACAATCACACAGAATACCATTAATTATTTTGATGGAACCATACAAAATCTATTTTTTCCTGTCGCAGTACCTAATGGTGCTCAGATAAATGCTCAATTTTATTTTTTCCAAAGTGGATTACCGAGAGCAATATTGGTATATAACAATGTTATTATATTACGAAGCCCACCAGATAGGCAATATCTTGTAGAAATTGAAGTATATATGACACCAGCAGCATTTTTAACGGGTTCTAATGCCATTCCTTTTGCTTATATGAGTGAATATATAGCCAGAGGAGCTGCAAGAAAGATTCTGGCAGATACAGGAGATGTTGAGCAATTTAACTTTTACGAACCTCTTTTCAAAGAGCAAGAAATGCTTGTTTGGAAGAGAAGTCAACGACAATTTACAGCCACTAGAACACAGACGATATATTCCTATCCAGGAGTATTAGGCGGTAACCCATCATATTTAGGTCCATAATATGCCAAGTTTTAATTATTTTAGAGATATTCCAAACGGTCCAAATGATCCTTCTGATGATCAACCACTAATGCAAATTAATACCAACTCCACTGATGATATATTTGCTGTAGATCATTATTCTTTTGGTTCTACAGGAAACTTAGATGGATGGCATATGCATAGCCATTATCCTCAATGGCCAGGTGTTCCAACGGCAGATCCAACAACAAATTCAACACAAGGTGTGGTATACACCAAAGATGTTGGAGGAGGTGTAGTTCAATTATTTTATAGAAGAGAAAATAATGGTGCTGTAATTCAGTTAACAGAATTAGGAAAGGTCTTTCATACTCCTACAATTTTATCAGGATCATTTATTCCTATGGTCGCAAATACTGTGATCACACTTCTTCCAGCAAATATTTATGGTTATATAATTTTTTTGAGTGGAAATCAGCCTCAGATGGGACAATTTTCTACAAATGCAACGGATGTTTTTACTTCTGCAAGTCCTATTATAAATGGCGTGACGGGAGCAATTAATATACCTATCATACTACAAACAAATATTGCCTCATTAAATCTTCAGGGAAGGCTTGGAGCTAATGGAGTTTCAATAGCAACACCTTGGCGAATTCATTACTGGGAAGTTTAATGGGCGAAAAAATAATCGTTGGGCCTGTTTCAAAAGGTCTTAAAACAGTTATAAAGCCTTTTTATATCGATAATGATTCATTTCCTAATCTAACAAATGCCTATACGTGGAGAGGACAATTAAGACGAAAAAGGGGAACAGATTTTCTCACTCGTCTTTCTCGTTTTTTTAATAGTGAAATTTCTACTTATAATCCAATACCAATCATACTGACATTGGATGGTACTGGAGCAGGAAATTTAATAACTGGATATGGATTAGATGTTCTTTCTCCAAATGCTTCGATATTGCCTGGAAGTGTGAGCATAGTAGGACCTATTGGTCCTGTAATTTACACAGATCCAACACAAGATGGGTTTCTTACACCAACTGGTACAGGCGGTCTAAATACAATAAATTATGCAACTGGTGACATTCTAATACCTGCGCAAGCTAATCAAGTTATAACAGCGACATTTAGGTATTTTCCAAATCTTCCTGTTATGGGTCTTGAAGACCTTATTTTAGAAGTCAATGACACAGCAAGGAATTTATCTTTTGATACAGTTTATTCTTATGAAATAAGCGTTAACTTTCCTCATGACCCTCATGATGTAAGTTTCTATAAAAATCCGGCAGCAGATCCAATATTGTATCCTGCTTATGTACCCAAAACTATATGGACACCATTAAGATGGAATGGTCAAGATTATCAGCAGTTTTGGACAGTTAATTACAATGGTGCTTTGTGGGCGACAAATGGAATAAATATTCCATTTGATCCGCTTACAAATATTGGAATGCAATTTAAACCTATTGTTTCTGTTACAATAATTATATCAGGACCATTTACAGGTGCACTAGGAACAGAAGGAACGGCAGATTTAGTAATAACAGGACATGGATTAGTTGTTGGTGATTTCATTTTTGTTAATGAAGTTGTCACTACAATAGGCATAAATTTTCAAAGTGGATATGTAACTCAGGTCATAGATGCAAATACAGTGCGTGTTGTATTTCCTTATGCAACGTTAACAAACAATGGAAGTGGTGGAATAGCTCAGTATCTCACAAATAATGCCAATCCCACATTAGATGTTATAAGGTGGTATGATGGAGATCCTACAAATACAAGTGCCACAGCGCCAGTTTTTGTTTTGGGTAAAGGTTGGGTTAATTTCATGCCTCCTTTATCTGAATTTCCTTTTTCTATCAATAACCTGCCTCCATTGATATATTACCTTGTTGGTGCTAGGATGATTGTTCCTTTTAAAGATTTTCTTCTTTTCTTGGGACCTGTAGTTCAGGCATCCACTGGTGTACCAATATATCTTCAAGATACAGTGATTTTTAGTGAAAACGGAACGCCTTATTACACAACTTCATATACTAATACTCCTTCAGCAATAATAGATACTCCAACATCAGTACAAAATGATTTTCATCCTATTTTAGTTCCAGTAAATCAAACGGCTATATCACCGGCTTTTTTTGAAGATCAAACAGGCTTTGGAGGATTTATATCTTTAGGTGTTGACGGAGCTATAACAACAGCATCACAGAATGAAGATGTTCTCATTTTGGGTTTTGATAATAACATTCAGACTAGACTGATTTTTACTGGACAAAATGTTATTCCTTTTAATTTTTACTTGATAAATTCCGAATATGGCTCACAAAGCACGTTCAGCGCGATAAACTTTGATAGATTTGTTTTAACAAAAGGAGAAAGAGGTCTTGTTAAAACAGCTCAAACATTTTGTGATCGTTTTGATATAAATATCATTGAAGAAGTATTTGAGATAAGTGAAGCAGATAATGGAAATGAACGGATATGTTCTCAAAGAGATTATGATAATGAATTAGTCTATTTTACATATTCAGCGTCAAAACTGCAGACAAATTCATCGATTACAACCAAGGCAAGATTTCCAAATAAATCACTTATTTATAATTACCGAGAAGAAACATGGGGATCAGCTCTTGAGTCATACACGACGTATGGACAATTTAGACCTAGAACGGGTTATACATGGGCAACGATCGGATCAACTTATTCATCATGGAATGTATGGAATCAATCTTGGGATTCTGGAAAAACAGTCGTTAGAAAACCACAAATTATCGGAGGAAATCAACAAGGTTTTGTTATAACAAAAAACAATGGAACTGGCGAACAGAGATCTTTATATATTCAAGATATAACAGGTAATACGGTAACATCTCCAAATCATGGTCTAAATGCAAATGACTTTATTCTAATTACAGATGTTTTAGGAACTGTATCTTCTCAAGTGAATGGAAAGATATTTAGTGTTCAAACAATAGATTTGGATTCATTTTTCTTAAACCCCGTTATTCCTGGAGGTACATATCTGGGTATGGGTGTAATTACAAGAATGTACGTGCCAAAGATACAGACAAAACAATTTCCTGTAGCTTGGGAAATTTCTAGGAAAGTGAGATTAGGTCCTCAACAATATCTCATAGAGACTACAGATAATGGAAAAATTACATTACTTATTTTTCTTAGCCAGAATTCAGCCTCTGCATTTAATGACAGTTTGATTCTACCAGAACCTGGTTCAATTAATGATAGTCTTATATACTCAACAATACTTTATACATGTCCTGAAAGCACAAATTTGGGTCTTACACCTTCAAATGTGAATTTACAATCTATTACAGGGATATCCCAAAGCCAAATATGGCATAGGATGAATACATCTCTTATTGGTGATACTGTACAAATAGGTTTTACTATCTCCGATGATCAAATGAGGGAATTTATACCAACACAAAGAACATTTGCAATTACAGGGGCAACATCTACTTATCCTGTGGTTTTGACAGTGAATAATGCATTATCTCCAGGAAATATGGTTCGTATCAGTGGTGTTTTAGGTATGACAGAACTTAACTATGATGGGACTCAATTTACTATTTATCAAGTTATAGATGCATCTTCAACTACATTAACGTTAGATTTAGATGGCACAGCATTTACTCCTTATATATCAGGAGGAACAGTTACTCAACTAAGTATGCCAAATCAATTTTCTGAAGTAACAATACATGGATTTATTTTGGATGTTAATGCTTCTCAGGTGTTAGCATGAATGAGAATATTTTTAATCAGAGTGCTTTTTTAAGAACACAAACTTCATTTCCAACAGATATTAATGAACTTGTACCACAATTAGATAAAAATTGGGTAGACACAGCGAATGCCATCAACAATCGTATTATATCACTATTTGCTACTATTAAAAGTGTAATTACTGGTGAGACTTGGTATATTTTCCAAAATAAAAAACAACAAACCCTAAGAAGGGTTTATATATTTGGAGCAATTGCTAGTGGTGCTACTCTTAATATTCCAATAAATATAAATAATTTCGATCAATTTTCTCGGATTTGGGGAACTGTTGTAACAGATGTTACAGATTGGAGACCATTGCCTTATATGGATCCAGTAACTCTTACTAATGGAATTGGTATTAAGGTAACTCCTGTAGGTCTTCCTGCCGTTAATAGCATACAAATCGTAGTGGGTGCTACCTCACCAAATATTGTTAAGGGTTTAGTTGTATTAGAATGGTTAAGTCAGGTATTTTAAAGAA
>ERZ1292642.618-Hain-H14-01um-R1-618-length-19472-cov-6_pt1 | contig 19472 bp, 28 predicted proteins | sample MGYA00564403_ERZ1292642 | MGnify/ENA primary metagenome ERZ1292642 (study PRJEB36523, sample SAMEA6512643) | groundwater metagenome | collected 2019-01-09 | study: AquaDiva: Metagenomics assemblies of 32 groundwater samples | reverse complement strand
GGCGGCGGCGGCGGCGTGGGCGGCGGCGCGGGCGGCGGCGGCGGGGACATCCCTCGATCTCATCGCCTGCGCCGAGGCCGCGCTGATCGGCATCGAGTGGGAGGAGACCGCCTGATGACCAAGACGACCGACCCCGACTCCCTGGAGCGCCTGTACGCCATGCCTCCTCTCCCGGCGGAGCCGTGGGGCATCCGGTGGCGGCAGCAGTGGGCGGTTCTATGGGCGTGGCTGACGCAACCGGCGGTAGAGATTCTGATCGAGCGGCAGCAAAGCCCGGACGAAGAAATCGCCCGGCGCCTTCGCGTACAGCGGTCGGCGTATCGCTCGGCCAGACGCCTGCGCCGGAACGCGCCCGAGAACAACCGCGAAATCCTTGCGCATATGACAAGGCTGCTGAACCTAGAGACGCAGCCGGGCGCTCGGAAACGGGCGCGGCGACCTGCGGAGGAGCGGAAGCCATGACCTGTCACGCGCAGATCGGCGGGCGTATGTGTGAGGAATTCGATGTGCTCCCAACGACCGTATTCCTTCCTGGCACGATGTCGTTACCGGCGTTGCAATCTTTGGGCGCTGACTTGACCGGCGAGACAATCTTGGGCGAAACCCAGATCTGGCTACGCAACGTCAAGGAATCCATCTGGCTCGACACGGCGGCGCTGGCGCGGTGTCTGTTCCCGGAGGACAACGTATGAGCCACGCCCGCGAATGGGCCGAGCAGTACCGGGAGCATTGCGCCAAGGTGGCGCGGCTCCAACACGAAGGCCCGCTGCGGCTGATATTTTCCGAAACATACTCAGCGGACTGGCCGGATGGACAAACAGCGGTCTACGGCATGATGGCTGATGTGACCGATGAAGGCCACATGCGTATCCGAACATTCCACACAGGCGAGGCGACCTTATCGCCAGAGCGGGCCATTGCCTACGCCCGCTGGATTCTGGAGATTTTTTCGGAGGGAGGAACATGAGCAAAGCGCGCGAGTGGGCCGACGCGAGGACAGAGTCTATCAACCGAACGCCACCCAGACCATGCTTTCCTGGCCTTGCCTTCGCCGCATATGTGACCGATGCGGGCGAGTGTGAACTGCGCGGCGATGGAGAGAGCCAGAGGATGATCCTTGCCCCGAGTCGCGCAATAGAGTTCGCCCGCTGGGTTCTGGCGACGTTCGAGTGACGCCATGACGATCCTAGTGGCGCTCTTAGCCGCCATCGCGTTCACAATAGCCACATGGGCATGGCTGCGTACTGAACGGTTGGAAGCGGAGCATCAAGTCGACGCCGCCCTCTGGCAGACGATCCAGGACAAGCTCCTCCGCCACGAGCAGCGGCTGGATGAGCGGCGCATGGTGGACACCGGGACGAAGCGCACGAGACGCAAGGAGGCGTGAGCCTTGATTACAAAACCCGGCGTGTATGATCTTCCGATGGCTGAGTACCACGCGGATCCGTGCCCCGAACCCTCGTTGTCTTCATCGATCATCCGCCTGCTCTGCTCGGCCTCGCCGCTGCACGCGTGGACCGCGCATCCGCGGCTGAATGCTGCATATGTTGCCGAGGAGTCCGACCGCTTCGACGTGGGCACGGCGGCGCACGCGCTGCTGTTGGAAGGGGACGACACCATTGCCGTGATCGACGCCCCAGATTGGCGAAAGAAAGAGACTCAAGCCGCCAGAGATGACGCCAGAGCAGCCGGGCGAACGCCTTTGCTCATCGCTCAATACGAATCCGTCGCCGTCATGGTGGAGCGCGCCCGCGAGCAATGCGGTGCGCATGAAGACGCCCCGATTCCGCTGGCGAACGGGCGCCCCGAAGAAACCCTGATCTGGCAGATGGCTGGGACTTGGTGCCGAGCCCGTTTGGATTGGCTCCACGCCGACGGCAAGACGATTGATGACTACAAGACGACTAGCGCGTCCGCAAACCCGGCCGCATGGAGTCGCACCATCTTCGGCGGCGGGTACGACATTCAGGCCGCGTGGTATCGCCTCGGGGTGCGGGAACTGCTCGACCATGACGCCGCGTTCCGGTTCGTCGTACAGGAAACCGAGCCGCCCTACGCGCTGTCCGTGATCGGACTCAGCCCCGATGCCCTGGTGCTGGCCGAGAAGAAAATCCTATATGCATTCGACGTATGGCGCGCTTGCCTGAAGGATGGCCGCTGGCCCGGCTATCCGACGCAGACGTGTTACGCCGATCTGCCGCCGTGGGAAGAAGCCGCGTGGCTGGCAAAGGAGCTGGCATGAGTTTCAGTTTTCGGCAGGCGGTTCGGCAAAACGCGGGACTCCTGATAGGTCTCGTCGGGCCATCGGGAAGCGGCAAGACTTACTCCGCGATGCGCTTGGCGGCCGGGATTGCCGCGGCGAGTGGCGGCAAGCCCTTCGTCGTGATTGATACCGAAGCCAGCCGCGCGCTCCATTACGCCGATCAGTTTGCCTTCGACCACGGCGACTTGACGCCTCCATTCCGACCCGAGCGATACCTGGAGGCCATCATCGCGGCGGACACGGCAGGCTACCCGGCCGTCGTGGTCGATTCGTTTTCGCATGAGCATGCAGGCGATGGCGGGCTCTTGGACTGGCATGAAGAGGAGATGCAGCGGATGGCGGGCGAAGATGCCCGCCGCCGAGATGCGGTCAACATGGCCGCGTGGATCAAGCCCAAGATGGCGCACAAGGCCATGGTGCAGCGGCTCCTGCAGGTCCGCACACATCTGATCCTCTGCTTCCGCGCCGAGGAGAAGATCGAGATGGTGCGGAACAAGGACACCGGCAAGACCGAGATCATGCCCAAGCGGTCGCTCTCCGGATTCTCGGGATGGATTCCGGTCTGTGAAAAGACGCTGCCCTATGAATTGACGGCGAGTCTGCTGCTGAGCCCGGAGCATCCCGGGGTGCCCTTGCCGATCAAACTCCAGGCCCAACACCGTCCGCTCTTCCCCGAAGGCCAGGAGATCACCGAGAAGTCGGGCGAGCTGCTGGCCGCATGGGCAAAGGGCGGAGTCGCAAAGCGTCCAGCCCCGCCCACCGGGGAGGCCACCAGCGGGCCTCGGGAGGCGGTCCCGCCGGCTCCTGCCGAGGATACGTCCCTGTCCTCGGCGGCGGGGCTGGACGATGCGGCCGAGCGCGACGTGCTCCTGGGCAGGATCGAGGCCGGTTGGGCCAAGTGCAAGACACCTGCGGCAGATCAGCTCAAGGATTGGGAGCGGCAGATTGGCAAGACGCCGTTCTTGAAGGGCGGCGACCTGGCGGCCCTCGCGGGGCTGCTCGCAGAGTTGCAGACACGCTACAAGGGAGGCAAGTGATGGCCCGCGCCACTTGGTCTCCCGACGACCGCGCTTGGCTCGACGCCCATCCTGGCGAAGGGCTCCCACCCGCGAGGCCCTACCCGCAGCGCGGGTGGTACGAGTGGAACCGGCAGCCTCGCGCGGCGGGCGAGCCGCTGGCGCCGCGCGCTCGCTGGTGTTTTCTTTGCGGCCCGCCTCCCGGCCACGGCTCGGCGGTGTTCATGCTCCGCCCCGCGAACGCTGATCCCGCGCGGCCGTGGAACGCCTTGAGTCAGACAGATATAGCCCGCTGGCTGGCGGCGCATCCGGGGGCAACGTGTAGCCCGAGGGTGGCGCGGCATCTAACGTGGTGGGCGAGGCACTTCGGTGGCTAATCTGCGCGACTTCCTCTTCTACGAGGAACCCGGCATCACGCTCTACTGCGGTGATTGTCGCGAGGTGCTTCCGCTGCTCCGCTGCCCGAACACGAGTTACTGTCTGGAGGCGTGTGATGCGCGATGTGGGCCCCACGTTCTTGTGACTGATCCGCCGTATGGCATTGCTTACAATAGCGGCTGGTCGGATGAAAAGCGAATCAGGGGTGACCTAGATACCTCCCTCAGGGATTGCCTGCTCGTCGAGTGGGGCACGAAACCGGCGCTTGTTTTTGGGGGCTCGTTAATACCACGTCCGGTGACCGTTCGAGAAGTTCTCATTTGGAGCAAAGGCGAGTGGCCTGGGATGGGCGATCTGGCATTCCCATGGGGGCCCTCGCATGAAGAGATTTACGTCATCGGCAATGGGTTCGTCGGGCCGCGCGAGGGCACAGTGATCTCGGTGCCGCGGCTTACCGGATTGCTACGCCATCCAAATGAAAAACCCGTCCAGCTTCTTGTGCGTCTGATTCGCAAGACTGTCGGCACGATAGTCGATCCTTTCGCGGGCAGCGGCACGACCCTAGAAGCCGCTAAACTCCTTCGTCGCCGCGCCATCGGCATCGAGATCGAACCGAAGTATTGTGAGATCGCTGTTCGCCGCCTTCGGCAGGAGGTACTGCCGCTATGACCTACCGCATCACGGCCGAAGTGACCTGGAGCGAGGTGGAGGCAGAGACGATCTACGATACGATCAAGGCAGTGCAAATATGGCTCGAAGAAAAAGGCGATTCTGGCAAACTCGCCCCCTCGCATATCACCGTCCGCGTCGTCGCGGAGGAGGAGGCGACGTGATTGGCTGGGAGTGCCCCAAATGCGGCTCCGTGTTTGGTCCATTCGTCGCAACCTGTTTCTATTGCGGACCACGGACTCTGACATCTGGAAACACTGTCATCGCCCCGCCGATGGAGAGGTGTCCCGCGTGTGACAAGACACCATGCGACCAGTCCTCAACGGCATGTGCGCCAGAGGAGGCGAAGTGATCGTGAATTTCACTATCCCCGGCGCGCCTCCATCGCCGAACGCTCGCGCTAGCACCACGCGCGGCCGGATGGCCTCCGCCAAGGCGCAGCGGGAGAAAGCCTACGCCTGCGCGATCAAGGCGCGGAATAGCATGCCAGGGCACTTCGAGGGCTTCGCCTGCCCAGCGCGCATCATCTTTACCGTCTATCGTTCACGGCTTCTTGACCCGATGGTCAATCTCCCGGCCTCGTTGAAACATTATCAGGATGGCGTCTGCAAGGCGCTGCTGCCCTTGGGCGACGGCCCCAAGGCACCGTATACCTGGATCGTGCGGGCGGGCCGGGTGAGGTACAAGCGGGAGGAATGCGTGGAGGTGCGGATTGAGCCGGTGCCCCATGCCTGACCTGACCTTTGCGAGGGTGGCGCGGATCATCGAAGCCGGGCCGGCAAATGGCTATGGTGATACCTATGACGACATGGCCCGCGCCGTGCTCGCGCTGCTGAAGTCCTATCTGCGGCATCGGCGGGATTGCACCGTGTCGCCCGAGCATCCGACATCCTGTGTCTGCGGCTATGCGGCGCTGATAAAGGAGATAGAGGATCATGCCTCTGCCTGAACGGTTCGCTCGGTTGCGAGAGCTGGAGCGGAGAATAAACGCGATGGAAAGTGAGGAGCCTCCGTGGGCCCTCGTTGCGGAGCGCAGTAACCTGCGTGATAGCCTCGCCCCCGCGCTCCTCGAAGCCGTCGAGGCCGCGGCGGAGGCGCTGGAACGCCTAGCCGCACTTACTAGTCCTTGTGTCGAGCAAGGTTCATGCCCGCACACAATTTGTATTCGTATCCGAGAAGCAAGACAGGCCCTCGCCCGCATCGCCGAGTTGGGGAAGGAGGCGGGCAAATGACTGTCTCCGAGGCCGCCAGGATAGACAAACTGAAGACATCTATTACTGAGATCAAGCGCCTTGTGTCAGAGAGCGGGCGTGATGCGACGTTCATCGGGGAAGTCAGGATGCTTCTATGGGAGATCGAGAGCGAGCTAAATCGGCTCTCCAAGGAGGCTCCCGATGACCCACGCTGAGGCGGTGGCCCAAGTAGCGAAGGATATACATCAAACAATCCGTCGTGAGATCGTCGTGGCGTTCGTGACATCACTGACCCCATACCAAAGCGGCAATGCTCTCGATGAGTTTCTTCGTGGTTACGACAGGAATGGATTAAACATGATCCAAGATGCCCTCGCCGACATCGCTCAGGCCGAGCCCCTTCCCGACTGGAAGGAGGCGATTCGGCTTATGTGGTCTTACGTGGAGCAGGCCGACATGCCTGACGACGTGTGGAGACTCATCAGGGATCACCCAGCCGTCGTGGCGGCGTTCAAGGAGACGCCATGACCTACGGCATCCGCCCCGATCCGGAAGATCGCGGCCACCTCCGCATCCGCTGCCCTGTCTGCGGCTATCGTGGCTGGTCAGACGATTGCGGCCATTGCCCACGTTGCGAGCCCGAGGGGCTGACGGTGAGTGAGAGCGACCTGATTGCGGAGGAAGAAGCGCGGCAACGGCTTTACGAGGAGGAGAAACCTCGATGACCCTCGCTGACCTCGAAGCCCTCGTGCGGGCGGTGCCTTCAAGGGGCAAAGGCGTCATTGTGCTTTCAGACGGAACAGAGTTCCGCGATGACATGCCCGATTACCCCGCCATCGCCCGGGCGGTGTGGGAGGCGGTGGAGGAGGAGCGAGCTCCAACGTCGTTGAGTGATGCGATTGTGGCGGCTCGGGCGAAGTGGTACAAGGATCATGGCGGTAAAGATACCATCCAAGTCCTCTACGCGCAGATGGAAACCCGCCTCGCCGCGCTGGTTGCCGAGCGCGACGCCCTCCATGCGGACCTCCGGGCGCTGCGGGAGACGCTGGAGGATAGCACGGGACTGTTGAAGGCGCTTGAAGGAAGTGACGCGAATGAGGACGGCCAGGTGAGTCAACAGGTGAGTGAGAATATCACCGCCTTCGCCGCCCAGGCCCGCGCCGAGGAGCGAGAAGCGTGTGCCGCACTGATCTGGACCTGGGCAGACAGACTTGGGGGCTTCGAGGCGCAGCAACTGATCGAGGCCATCCGGGCGCGAGGAGAGCGGACATGACCTCTCCCTGCCCCCACGACCGCCACGCCCGCAGCAAGGCCGCCATCGCGGGCGACTGCCCGGTATGCCTGCGGGCGGAGGTCGCGGCCCTCCGAGCGCTGGCGGAGGCGCTTACACGATCACACGTTGCGGGGTGTGACTGTCGTCGCTCCTATGGGAGTATGGACGACTTCAACACATTTGATGACCCGCAGTGTCTTGATCGTCGCGCCGCCCTCCGCACCCGGGATGAGCGGATTGCAGAGGAGAGGGCCCGAGCCGACAAGAACTTCGAGTCATACGAACGGGTCAAGGTACTCTATTCTGCCGCCGCAGTCATCCTCCACCGCGACGGCTACGTGTCCCACGCGGGCACCTGGATCAGCAAAGAGGAGCGGGAGCGGATCAGCAAGGATGGGCCGTGAGTACATGGTATCGCTGTCAATTCTGTTTGAGGTCGTACCCAGCGAACGCCTGGAAAGCCTGCAAGCATCACTGCCCCGGATGCGATGCCGCGTATGACCCGATCCTCGCACAAGAGGAAGACGACTGAGCCATGACCCCGTCCTGTCTCCACGACCGGCACGAGCGCAGCAAGGCCGCCATCGCGGGCGCCTGCCCAATCTGCCTGCGGGTCGAGAACGCCGCGCTCCGGGCGGAGGCGGCGCCGGGCTGGAGGGAGCGGTGAATCATCGTCCCTGCGCGTGGTGCGGCACATCGCTGGGTCCGCTCACCCAGCAGCAGAAGATCACCAAATACCATCAGCCAACGTGCGCCCTGCGGGCTAACGCCGATCGGCAACGCTGGGTGGATCGCTGGCCCGGCGCCGTGTGGCATCCGCCGCATCTGAAGGAGTGGCTGTTCTGGGAGATGCAGGCGCCGCTCCCGCCGCCCTCGGAGGACTGGCCGCAGGAGGCGCTGGCGGGCATCGGGCGGCATTACGGGTGGAGATATAATCAGTCCGAAAGGAGACGACCTAATGAGCCTAGCCTATAGCATCGAAACGATAACGCCCGCATTAGCAGCCGCCTACCTTGCGACAAGCGGAATAAACCGGATGGTTCGGCCGCGTCAGGTTAATGAATATGCAGACCGTTTGAGGCGCGGCCTCTGGATTCTCAATGGGGAAGCCCTCAAATTTAACCATCACGGGACGCTCATCGACGGTCAGCATCGTCTGCTCGCCTGCATTGAAGCCAACGTTAACTTCGAGACTGTGGTCTTCCGTGATCTGAAAGAAGAGAGCCAGGACACGCTGGATAGCGGACTCAAAAGAACTTTGGCGGACTACCTGCGATTGCGGAACGTGGCGAATCCGATGGTTTGTGCGAGTGCCATCCGCTGGCTATGGACGCTAGCCAGCGTGGCTCCTGGTATTGTTCCGGTAGCAGTCGCGCCGACTGGCAGAGATGCCGAGAAGATCCTGAGAGACTATCCTGTTGTCAGATCGGTTGAAATGGTTGGCGCCTGGAGGGCACTCAGGACAGAGGCGCAACGCGGTCATGCAGGACTGTTCTCGGCGCTTCATTGTCTCCTGGGAATTGAGCATGGAGTAGAGATTGCCAATGAGTTTTTCGAGCCGGCGGTAAGCGGCCTCAAAGTGCAAGAAGATAGTGCCATGTGGCTCTTGCGACGGAAGATGGCGGGAACGCTCCGACTAACCGAAGTTGAACTTGCTGCAGCAACGATCAAGGCGTTTGAGTCGCACCGGCGCGGCACTCGATTGCGGCAATTGAAATGGAAACACGGCGGGAAGGAGTCCTTTCCGTCTTGGAGAGCCGAGGACTAACCGGGTCCGCGTCGCAATCGCGATGGCCCCGTTTCCCACGCACGTTCCGCGCCGACACGGAGACCATACCACCACCGCCAGCGCGTTGTCCAATGCCACGGGCGCCAGTACCACTCATCCTGCGCGGCCTTCCACTCCATGAACCAGAAGAAGTACGTGTCCCCCTCCAGGCGTGTGATGATCCGTCCCCCGAGCGAGCCGGTAATGGCCCGCTCCCGAATCTCGGCCGGCGACAGGCCCATCGGCAGGCTCCGGAGATCTCGGTGCAGGCGGTAATGCGCGTCATGCTCCAGGCACCCGAGGTCGTAGAAGTCCGGTACGCCGGAGCAGGAGTCGAGGTTCCACGCCTGATAGAGCGCCCAGACGAGCGCGACATACCGTGGATCCCGCCAGCGTTCCAGATAGCCGCGCTTGCTCACGGCACGGTCGGCGGGAAGCCGTGCTCGATCCGGCACCCGTTGCCGTCGATGCTGATCTTCGAGCCCGGCTCGTTGGTCCGCCCCACGTAGAGCCATCCCGATCCGCCCATCAGCGGGACGGCGGGCGCGGGGATCAGGGCCCCGCCGCCGACCATGACGCTGATCGCCAGGCACGCCGAGGCGTTGTCCTTGGCGAGCTGCTGGACGAGTTGCGCGGTGTGCTCGTTCGAGACAAGGCTCGCGCACCCAGAGAGCAACAGCCCAAGCCCGATCATCGTGGCTCTCATGTCATCACCGCCTTAGGGTCGTACTCAAGATGCGCGTGCTCATTCTCGGTGCCCTTGCCCTCCCAGAGCACATCCCACTCGGGGCCGAGCGCATCAGCCAGGCGCGTGATAACGCTCTCGCGTTGCTCGAACCGCACATCCTTGATGCGCAGGTCCATCGCCAGGCCCCGGTAGTGGAAGGAGTCGCTCTTGTGCTGGCCGTCGTTGATCGAGGTGATCGTGCAATCCGCGCCGATGGCACCATACACCTGCTCGGCCAGCACCGCCGCCAACGCGAGTTGCGGCTGCATCCCCTTGAGCCGCACGCCGGGCTTGAGGCGGATCATGGAGCCCTCTGGAGATTGTCCAACAACGCGAGTTCGCGCTGGATCGCCGCAGTCTGTTGCTCGATCCGCCGCAGTTCATTCCGCACCGACAAGAACCGTTGCTGTTCTGATGCGGTCAACCGCGAGCCCAATCGTTCGAGTTCGCCAGCTTCCCGCTCCAGCAACGCGCTCCGCAATTCAAGTGACGATGACCGGACTTCGAGAGTCGTTCGCCGCATATCCCGCCGCACTTCCTGATACTGCGCTTGCGCCTCCGCTTTGGTGTGATAGCGAGCATCCAACGCGAAGGCGGCGCTGATAATCGCGGCAACGCCGACCACGAGAGATACCGCCGCCTTCACTGATAGCGGCGAGAGCGAGAAGTCGGACGGTTGGCGCATGGCGCTGGCGGTAAAGTCCTCAGGGTCATCCGCGCGCCGCTGCGGAGGCGTCATCAGCCGCGGCCTCGGCGGTCGAGCCATCCGAGTGTGGCAGCGCGCACGATTTCGCCGCCGCCGGAATTGCTGGCGCGGCTCCGAATCTTCGCCTCGACGTTCGCCCAGACGCGCACTTGAGCTGCCACACTATTTACGACACCCGCCCCGTCCACGCCGACTGACGCCAGGGGCGCCGCGCCAATCGCTGGGGCCTGATCGGTCACATCCAGAGAGGAGAGGTACAGATAGACCTCGGTGCCGGCGACGGCCATGACGGTTGCGGCGTTGAGAATCGCCAGCATCTTCTCACAGGTGGGCACCGTGAGATCGCGGTTGACCGCGGTGATGCCAGGATTCGTCGCATCCACGTCCAGCACGGGCGTCGTCAGCCAGAACTCGTCCCCATACTGCGTGAAGAGGAGGATGGCCCCCGCGCGCCGTAGGATGGCACCCAGGCGCCGCTTCTTCGTCCAGCCGGTCGGCATCGTCGGCGCGGTGGCGCTGAGGGAAAAGAGTGCATCCGCCACGCCCAGCGTCGGATTCCCGATGAGCCAGACGTGATAGGCCGAGTTGGCGATGGCACCCGTATCGAGGCCGCCATTGCCGGTGCCGATGGCCCATGCGGCGTCTAACCGCTTGGTGAAAGCAGACGTGAGGATGATAACCTCCCGGTCGCGCACGGCCGCATCATCGCTGGCCGCCGCGCCGACCGCGATGTCGATGTCGTTGGTCGCATCGGCAGCGTTGTTGGAGACGGCAAGGCCCGTCAACTGATCGAGCACGGGCACCTGACGATGCGGCACGCCCCACCAGTAAGCATCCACGAGGGGGGCTCCACCGCCCGTCGCGTTAGTCGCCGCGATGCCCACGGCTCCATGCGGCACCATGCGGTCGCAGTTCGAGCCGATGCCGGTGGATTCGACGGCCTTGCTCGTGGCCGACTTCCTGATCCAATCGCCCCGCGTGATCGTGCCCTGCGCCTTGATGCTGCGGACGAGCGGCGGGCCGACCTGGAAGAGTCGGTCACAGTCCTCCGGGATAGCCGCCGCCGCCACTACGTAGAGACGCCCGCACCCAGACACATCGACGACGACGACCGCCCGGTCGCAGGTGGTGGCCGTCGCCAGCACATCGCCAGCCGTCAGGGCTCCATCGGTGAAGTTCGTCAGATTGCTGACCGCCCCCGCCGCCCACGCCGGTTGATTCGTCTCGGGCGCATAGGTGAGAATGGACCCGTTGATACTCGGTGGCGCAAGCCGCTCGACGACCCCACCCGCGCCGCCCACTAGGAGGTCGCCGCGGGTCGTGATCGGGTTGACGTATGTGCCCGTTGTCGTCAACTCGACAAAGTCGATGGCGTCGCAATCGGCATTGGTGCGCAGATATCGATTCCCCGGAATCGGGTCGTCCAGCACGAGGCCAGCCGCCGCGCGGATGGACCCCGCCGCCACCCGCACGGAACGCGTGGCGAGCTCCTTCACCTGCTGCGCCAGGATGGTGAGCTTGTCGAAGGCGCGTTCGAGCGTGGCCGCGGCCATCGGGTCGTTTTCGACCAGATCGACGCTCTGCGTATACGGCGTCTCCCGGACCAGCGCGATGGCAGCGCTCGTGGCCGGCGCGGTGGTCAAGGTCACGTTGCCCGTGCCGGGGAACGTGCCCGAAATCGTGTAGCCCGTCACCTGGAGCACGTTGTCGATGTAGACCTCGACATCCGTGCTCGCGTCCGCGATGAACGTGAAGGGATACGGCCCGGTGCCGAGGCTGCCGGTATAGTCGTTGCGGGAACTCGTCGCCGCGATGGTCATAGGATCACCTCACCTCCTCATGGTCGGATGCTGCGGATCAGGTTGCTCATATCGTCGCTGCGCCGCTCAAAGCCGCGCGGCTGCGGGAGCAGTGTGGAGGCCGGCCGGAGGGCTTCCCCGCGCTGCTTCATCTTGAGCATGAGTTGCGTCTGCAATTCCGGCGAGTCCGCGATGAGTTTGTCGTGAGCCGCCCGCCGATAGCGATAGATCGTATCCTTGATGAGCAGCGCCTTGCCGCCGTCGGGGCCATCGGTCTGACTCTTATAGGCGTTTGATCCGATGAGATCGGCCAAGGCGTCCTTGAGCAGGGGCAGGCCAGGGGCCAGGCCCTGCCCAGCCGCCAACTTGACATATTGTTCGTATTCCTTCGGTTCCAGCGGCACGCCCTGCGCGACGCTCGGCTCTGCCAGCGGATCGCCCTGCGGGGGCCGCTTGCCGAATACCCATTTCGCGGGCATGGTCACGGACACGCCTTGCCGCACCATCTCCTCGCTCACAGGCTGAAGCCCTGGCGTCTTGGTGTAGATCGGCGAGGCAATGTCCGGGCCGAGGCCGCCGCCATACCGGATCGGCTCCGCCCAGAGATTCATCCTCGCCGGGAGCGACGTTGAAAACGGCCAGACTCTAGCCATGACGGCATCGGTGAGGCTATTGACCTCGCGCATCGTCGGATCAATCGTGCGCGTGAGTTGCGCCACGCCCGCCGGGACGATAGTGCCGCCAAGCCGTCGCAGCCATTGCGCGGCCTCTTGCGTCGGCGCCTGGATCGCTTCGAGCATGTCCGCGAGCCCAGTGACATAGGTCTTCGAGAGCATGTTGTTGCTCACGCTCAGGGCCATCGCCGCGCCAAGCTGCATCGCGTCGATTTCATCGAGATCACCGACGATGTCCGCAAAGTCGGACGCCATACCGAGGAGAGCGCCCAGCGGATCGAGGCGGTTGTACGAATACCAGGTGCCGCCGACCTTGATGGAGTAGGGCTGATGGGTTTCGAGCCATTCCCGGCGCAGATTCGGATCACGCGGGCCGCGCCCGGTGATGTAACCGCTGGAGGCCAGCACCGAGGCGGACGCCATCACCATGCCGCCCATCTGCACGCGGGCCCGGGCGAGGTCAGCCCGCGCCCCGCCGGCCGCCAGATCGGCCCGCACCTGGCCCGAGAGGCGATTCAGGAACGGCGTGCGCTCGCCCACGTATTTGAAGATGTTGACCGGCGTGCGCAGGAAGGGCAGGATCAGGCGCGCGAGCGGATGGCTATCCCGGAAGGCCGCGATGGCGCTGCCGGTCTCCCCGAGTTGCTTGGTGAAGGTCTGGTAATCGGCGAATTCATCCGCCAGAGGCTTCACCCGCTTGAGAAAGTCCGGGTCGCTGATGAGATCGGCCATACGCTTCGCGCCGGCCTTGCCTTCAAGCCCCTCATTCCTGACCTGGCGGAGCGCCTGCGCGTTGAGTTCCATGCGGAAGTTGATGGCCTTGAAGAATTCGTCGGAGGCCATGAGGAAGCGGCCGGGGAGACGGACGCCCGTGCCGACCAAGTCAATGGCCCGTCCGAGATCACCCGAGGCGCCCATATTCGCGCCGCTGATCGCCTTGCGCGTATAGGACTCGACCTTGGTGCCCGCCCGCACCGGGACGCCTTCACGGAAGGCTTTGCCAGCCAAGCGGAGCCCGTCCATGGTGCCGCTCACGAGGCCCCACAGCATCTCCGTGGCCTCGCCTTTGACGACACCCTGGCCGCCAGAGGAGAGTTGAGCGGCCAGCGCCCGCTCGGGGATCGCCCACAGGGTCGTGAGCGTGTTGGAGAGGAAATTCGTGACGTGAGTCGCCGGATTCGAGAGCAGCGCATTGATCCAGTATTCCGTAGCCATGTCGGCCCAGCCGGGTTGCGTGGCCTCCCGGGTCATCTTCGCCAGCTTGGCCGGGCTATCGACCGCGAGAATCATCTGGGCCATGCGCTCGGCATCGAGCGCCGTGCCAGCCCGGCCGGTCATCGTCTCCGCCACCTCGGCCAACTTACTGGCGTGGGCAATCGTCCCATCAGCCTGCATGCCCCAGACGCGCAAGGCCCGGCCCGCCTCGGCCCGTACTCCGAAGGCTTGCTCCTGAATGGCGGCATGCAGCGAGAGCTGGTCCAGCATGGGTTGGCGGAGATCGAGGTTGCCCGCCGCGACTTGGCCCGCAAGCCCGCGCAGGCGCTTGGCGGACGCACCCAGGAGACTGACCATCGCCAGGGATTGCTCGGCATTGAGCGCAGCGCCCGCGCGGCGACTCAGAAAGTCCTCGACCGGCATGTCGAGTTCGCGGGCGAGGATACGGAGGTTCTCATCCGAAATCTTGCCGCGGCGAGCCACTTCTACACGATCCCGAAAGACCGCCGTCGTCCGGTTAATGACCTCTTCGAGACCCTGCTGATCGCCCAACTGTTCCCAGCCAACCTTCAGCACGCGGTCGCCAAGGTCCAGCGCGTCGGGATTGGCTTGGAGGAACGCCTTGGCCTCGTCGGGCGTGACGCGCTTGACCTGAACCAGCGGACGCGCTTCGGTCTTCGCGGCGACAGGCGCCTCAGCCGCGCCGCCAACCTGCACGCTCCCCCGTTCGGATGTGGCAAGGGTTTTCAGTTCTTCCTTGCTCAATCCTTTGGCGGTTCTTAACACCTTTACCGCCCGGAATAACCCGTCCGCTAACCCGCCCAGCGCCAAGCCTTCTAGGGCATTCTTGAACCGACCCTCGGCACCGGAATCAGCCGGATCGGCCGCCAGATATTCGCTGATCGGATTGCGAAGCGCGGGGGCCAGTTCGTTCAGCATGTTGGAAACGCGAGGGTCGTTCGGATCGAAGACCGTGAGATCAGTGAGCGCGCCCGCCACCGCTCCGGCGGCCCCAGCGCCCAAGCCAGCCGCGCGGGTGGCCTTGAAAAACGGCACGAAGCCGGTCAAGAACTGCGACGCGCCGCGAACGATCTCCTGCATGGCCCCTTCGGCATTACGGACAGGCGGGATCTTGATTTGCAACTTCGGGCCTTCTGGCAACTCGCCCATGATCGTATTCTCGCGGAGCCAGCCCGCAAGGTCTTCCACCGCCTTGCCGCTCTGCACGACGGCCTCACGCACGCCGCCCACAACCTGCGTGGCGATACCACGGACGAGGCCGGGCTTCGTCTTGCGCTCTTCGGTGCTCACCTGCTCGGCCGCCTTGCCGATCTCTGCGGGCGCGGGTGCCTGCTCGCCCGTCAGCCCTTGCAGGAAGCGGACGTTATCCTCCGTCTGTGCCGCTTCGCGCCCCTTCAGATAGTCCGCCGTGAGATTATCGTCCGCCACGAGGCTTCTCCTGGCCAGCGGGCAGCAGCCCCAGCCGCCGCATGAGGTCGAATTGCCGGTTGAATTCGGCATCCGGGATGAGGCCCGCCTGCTTGGCGGCCAGCAAGTCCTGGTGGCTCTGATACCGCAAGAGCCGCTTCGGCCCGGGGTCGCCCATCTGGAGCGGCGTCTGCGTGCGCACGCGGTCCACGATCTTCCGCGCGAGTTCGGGCAAGCCATCGAGGCCGACCTTGCCCGACCGGGCGATGTCGTGGTACTCGCGCTCGGCGTTCTCCAGCCGCGTGGCCTGCTCGCGCGTGAGGCTTTCGAGTGGGCCCACGCCGCCGCGGAGACTTTCCCGCAGTTCATGCAAGCCTTGCTTGAAGAGCGGTTGCTGGCTGATGTCCTTCGCCGTCACCTCGTCGGAACGCAACTTCAGCAGCGAGGCGGCCGAGCGCGGGCCAGTAGCGGCGAGTTTGCCTTCGGCCTGAATCCGGCGAATCTCGGCATCGGAGTGTGACTGCGGATTCTCCAGCAAGTCCAACTCCAGGCGATTGTAGACGATATCGTCCGTACGCCCGCCGGCCGCGGCGCCGCGGCGAATCTTCTCCGCGAGCCTTCGATAGTCCTCGTCAATGGCGATGCGATTATCCTTAGCGGTGCGCAACCCCTCAGCCGTCAATGTGCCAGCGTCGGCCTGCTCGTCCAGATCATCCACCTGGCGCTTGCGTTCTTTCTCCGCCTCGGCCGCATCCTTCTTATCCTGCTTCTCTTGCAGGCGAATCTGCTCCCGCTGGCGCGCCTCGATGCGACCATGGGCCACTTCGACATAGCGGTCCCGCGTCTCGGGGTCCATCCCGATATAGGTGGTGTCGGCCTCTTTCAGAAACGCCTCGGGATCCTCCTCACGTTGCCGCCGTCCGCGTTCTCTCAGGGCTGTCTGACGCACTTTGATCAGTTCCTCGTTGACGCGCTTGTCGCCCCAGAGCGGACGCATGGCCAACACCGTTTCACGCGCATCCCGGTAGTGCGCCGCGAACCCTTCCAGATCATCTAGGGGCGTAAGGCCCATGAGCGTGCGCTTAGTGTCCAAGATGGCCGTCACGCGCCCTTCCTGCTGCTCGATAAACAGCGTATTGCGGTGCTTGAGCGCGGCCGGCTGTTGCCGTGCCAACACGTCGGTCGCCACCGCCTCGAAGCCTTGGCGGCTTTCGGGGCGCGTGAGTCGCTCGCTCGCGGCCCGTTGCAGCCGCGTCCGACCTTCTTCCCATTTGCGGCTGTAGGCGTCGGGATCGCGCTCCGTGAGTTGCAGGTCGGCATCGAAGAGTGCCAGGTCCATTTCGAGCGCGGCCTTGGCGGCGTGGACTTCCGTCTTAACGTTGAGATCATGCTTCGCCGCGGCCAGCTCGCCGAACGACTCGCCCAGGCGCATGAGGCTTTGGCCGATGGCCTGCGTCCCGGTGAACGCGGCACCGAAGCCCTCGGGGCGAATGCCCGAGGGCACGGGAATGGTCGTTTCAGCGAGTGGGAGAGGAATCCGTGGCATGGCTTAGGGCACGTACCCGCCGCCGTAGGTGTCGGCGTAGGGATTCTTCGTCCCGCCACCGCCACGCATCCTGCCGAGATTCATGCCCGCCGACCCCAGGCCCGTCAGCAACGTGGCGCCCGCCCCCAGCGTGCCGCCCCGGCGCGCTTGGCGTCCCATGAAGCGGCGCAGCGTCGCCTCCGTCTGCAACTCGCCCGCTTGCAGCTCGCCCCCGTAGCGAATACGCGCCACGTCCAGCGCCGCCTGTTCGGCGGTATCCATCATGGCCAGCAAGGGCGAGCCTTCCGTCGTGACGCCCATGCCGCCCACACGGGCGCGCTGCGTGCCCTGGATGCGGCGGAATTGCTCGGCGCGGTTCTCCGCTTCCACGGCCGCCGCTTCCTTGGCCGCCGCCGCTTGGCGCTCCGCCTGCTTCGCGCTGAACTTCTGCGCCTCCTCCGTGGCCTGCCCCTGCGCATAGGCGCTGTAGGTCGCTACACCTGTGCCTACCACGGCTGCGGCGGTCCCGATGTACCCAAGCAGGACGCCCGTCTCCACACCCGTGCCACCCGAGATCATCGGCACTGGCGCGCCCGCGATCATCAGGAATTCATGCCCCGCGCGAGAGACCAACTCCATGCCGAACTCAACCCGGCGATGCACCGGATAGAGGACGTACTTGTAGGCGGTCTCGCCTTCCGGCCCCCATGCGGGCATGATCGCCTCGCGCTCGAAGCCCATGGCTTCGACCCAGCGGGCATGCAGCGCGGTATCCGCCAGCACGGTGGCCTCGACACGGCGCAAGCCGTGCTCGTCAATGATGCGCCGCAGCGCCCGGACCACGGTGCGATGCACCATGACCGGATGCTGGCGCCCCAAGGGGCTGATGACCGCCCAGGCCACGCCCAAGCCACGCCAGGGGATCAGGACGCCCGCGGAGCCCAGCAAGGCACCATCCAGCAGGCCGCTATAGGCGGGCCCCTCGCGGTAGGCCATGGCGATCTTCGAGGCGGCGGGATGCCCCGGCGTGTCGAGCCAGGGATACACGGCCGGCGCGATCATCAGGTAATGCGCGGGCTCGTAGGGGACGATCTGAAGCGGCATGTCAGCCCCCAACGTCGAGGATGCCAGTAATGAGTAAGACCGTGGCCGGAAGCGGCTGGGTCTGCGTGATGGTGATCTGGTTCTGATCCTCCCAACCGGTGACCTGCACCTGCTTATCGCCGGTGAACAGTGGCGGCGGCGCGTTCATCAGATTGCCCGCCTTGCGGAAGGGGATGATCTCGCCCTGGACCGTGAGCCCCAGCGTCTGAAGCAACCTCACCTTGATCTCGCACCAGCGCACCTTCATGGCTTGCAGGGTGCCCCCGCCGAAGGCGACTTCGGGCCGCACGGTCTTGAGCGTGGACGTATAGGCCAGCCCCACCTCAACCTTCTGGGCCGCTGGCGAGACGTTGATCTCGCCATCTACGACCACCTGGGCCGGATAGACCGCCCCGTCGCCCACAAACACGATGGACTCGCACTCAAGATGGCCGAGCCCGCCGACTTTGGAGACGGCCGCGCCCGTGTCGCAGGTGAGCGCGCAATCCACGTTGAGCGTGCGGTAATACTGCCCCGCATCATCGAAATATTCGATGGTGCGCACGGTCGCCCCATTGAGCGTCCGCTTGACGGCCACCCAGACCTGATGCCGGTCACCGTCAGGATGCGGGATGACGGCCACGGATTCGTAACTGTCTCCGGCGCGCGTGGCTTGCCGAGTCCAGGCCACCACGTCCTGATCGCGGAGATACGTGCAGGCCAGCAGTTGCCCGTCGCTCCGGACGGCCCAGATGACCGAGTTGGGCTCCTGCTGATAGGCGAGTTGCGTAATGGTCTTGTCGCAGGTCAGATGCTCGGCCAGCAGGAGCAGGTCGGGCGCGACGTGGCTGTCCACCTCGAAGGAGAAGACAAATTCCCGAATCTTCTTCTTCGAGCGCGTCAGGAAGAGGATGACGTTGCCGACGCGCAGGGGCGCCACGGCGGCCGAACCGTAGGTCGTCTCCGACTTGAACAGCACATTCGTCGGCGTGATCGGGTTGTCGGCGCCGCCGGTACCGATAAACTCCCCGCCCGCGGTGCCCGCCGCCAGCACCTTGCTCCCGCGAATCCATCGGATGCCGTTCACCTGCGCGGCGTTGAGCGTGAAGGCCACCGCATCGTCATCGAGCACGCCGAAACCCAGGTTCTCGTAATCGGCCGTCTTGGTCCCCCAGAGCGTATCCGGCTGGGCCGTCGTGCCGCCGTACCAGAAGCGATCCTCGAAGGGGTTGACCGCGGCCGGGAAGCCGTTCTGGGCCGACCAGGCGCCTTCCTCAAGGGTCCAGGCGCCCGAGGGGGACGCCGTGGCGCTGCTGGCCTCGCCGCGGATCGTAACCGTGACTTGCGTTGTCGAATCCACCGAGGTGATCTCGACCATCCCGCCGTTGATGAGAACATATTTGCCGCAGTCGCCGGTCTGATAGCCGCTCGCCGCCGCGCCCTTCCAGCCCGCCGCCGCCAGCGTCACGGTCGTACTGAGGCCAACGGGACTCTTGGCGGCGAGGGTCGCTTGCGTCAGCGGCGACGCGATGAGTTTCCAGTTGGCCGCCGCGTTCGCCGTCACGTCCACGAAGGCGTCGCAGATGTTGCACTCTACGACCGTGGCACTCGTGAAGGTCTTGATGCCCGCGCGCGCGCCCGCATTCGTCCCACCGGTGATGAGCACTTCCCGGCCTACATCGGCATTAAGGAAGTCGTTGTGTGAGCTGGTCAGCGTGACGTTTTGGCCCGAAGTAGCTCCGGGCGTGATCGTCC
>ERZ1292642.617-Hain-H14-01um-R1-617-length-19530-cov-6_pt1 | contig 19530 bp, 27 predicted proteins | sample MGYA00564403_ERZ1292642 | MGnify/ENA primary metagenome ERZ1292642 (study PRJEB36523, sample SAMEA6512643) | groundwater metagenome | collected 2019-01-09 | study: AquaDiva: Metagenomics assemblies of 32 groundwater samples | reverse complement strand
ATCTTTGTTTCCCCTTTGTTGGTTTGGCCGGGGGTGGGGTGGGGGCGGCGGGCGTGGCCTGGACCTCCCAGGCCAAGGGGTCTATCAGGCACTGGTGCCCGCCTCCCTCGCGGCAAGGACGCTACGGCCGTCCCAGCTTCTGTGACAAGGGTGTCACCCGGGCGGCGTCGCCCCGAGTTCCCTGCGGAGGTACGCCCGGACCACGTCGAACATGTCCGGCATGAGATCTTCGGCCTCGTCCGAGCTGACCCATTTGACCTCGTCTAGTTCGTCGCGGTCCGCGGTGATGGCGTCGACCCCGTTGACCGGTCTGCCCGCGATGTACACGATGTCGCGCCCGGTTGTCGGGTGTACCCGTTTCCCGAGGTTCATGCTGGTTGCCACCGTCAGCCCGGCCTCTTCTTTGACCTCGCGGACGGCGGCGGCGTGCTGGTTTTCACCGGGTCTGATCTCGCCGCCGGGAAACGTCCACGGGGGGCGGTCGTCGTTGCGTCTGCCGACCAGGACACCGCGCTGGCTGGTGATTATGGCGACGACGACGGGCCGGGTCTCGGTGGTGGTGGTCGTGCTCAGGATTTTGTCCAGCCAGGTCCGTGACCACAAGAACCCGATGTTGCGCAGGATGTCCATCTTGCGCATGGGTTGTTCGGGGTCGTTGTAGGCCGCGCGGACCGCCGCGGCCAGTTCCTCGGAACCTTTTTCGGCGCGTTTCAAGTCCTCGCGGAGGGGGGCTGCGATCCGGCGCAGCGCGTCAGCATGATCGGTCATGGGGAGGATTGTCCTGCCCACGTGTGTGCCAAGTCAAGCACGCCGCTCATGGCACACGGGTTGACTTCCATGCGCACCAGTGGGCAGACTGTTGGCATGACTGAATCGACGAAGCTGGTCACCGGCCAGCCCGAGTACGGCAGCGTCGAGCACTACGCCGAGACGATCCGCGACGGCGTCAACGGCGGCTCCGTCAGCGCGTATGCCCTGGGCGTCATCGACTCGATCGCGAACAGCGACCGCGGCGCGGACGCCGACCGGGTCACCCAGATCCGCAACGTCCTGACCGCCGCCCGCCAGGTCATGGGTGAGCCGCGGTGAGCATCGACATCCCAGCCCTGCTGGAACGCCCAGGGTTCCTGCTGCCCGGCCTGGTCCTGGGCGTGATCGTGCTGCTGTGGATCGCCGCCCGGGTCCGCCGGATCGCCCGCAGCCCCCGACCCGACGACGCCCTCGCGAACCTGGCGATGCTGATCGGCCTGGGCTGGTCGTCGGAGGCGATCTGGGAAATCACCCAGGAGCGTCTGCACTTCCCGATCGGGTTGACCCTGCTGCTGTTCTTCGTGCTGGAGTCGCTGCTGTTGCTGGCGATGATGCGGGCGAAGCGCCACGTCGAGGAGTTCGGCTGGCCCGGCCGGTTCGGCACGACCGCGTGGATCGTCGCGTCGGCGATGGCCACGGTCGGCGCGTTCGCGTCGGACTCGGTCGCTGAGGCTGTTCTGCGGATGGCGATCCCACTGCTGGTGACCAAGCAGTGGTGGGACGGCGTGGCCGGGGGCAACGCGAAGCGGCCGAACTCGGCCACGTCCTGGCGGTGGACGCCGCGCCGGCTCCTGCTCTGGGTCGGTGCGATCGAGCCGGGCGAGCGTGATGTGGACACGGTGAATCGTGAGCGGTTGACGCAGACGATGACGCGCTTGGAGTTCCGCCGGCGGCACGGCAGCGCGCGGCGGAAGGTACGCGCGGCGGGCAAGTTGGCGCGTCTGAGCCTGACCGCCGACGACGACATCATCGACGAGGTGCGCCGCCGGGCGGACCGGGCGACCTGGTTCGAGCCGACGCACGAAGAGCCGCCCGTGGCGCAGCCGAAGTCGGCCATCCTGGCGAGTGCGGCCGCGTCGGCGAAGCGCCACCGGGTGCGTCACCGCCACCTGATTCGCAGGGTCCGCGTGACGCACCCGGGCCGGGTGGTCGTCGCAGCTCAGGAGCCGCGCCAGGATCTTCGATCGACGCAGGACCGGGATCTCGTTATCCGGGCCATCAAGGACGCCCATCCTGCGTTCTCGCAGCGGCACATCGCCCTGCTGGCCGCGACGTCCGAGCCAACCGTCCGGAGCGCTCTGCGACGCACCAAGGCCGCCGGGGCACCACCGATCACCTCCGCCGAAATCCTGGCGCGCGCCGAAGCGAGCCCGGACTTCGTGGCGGCGCGGGACGCCTTCCACGAGAACGAGAGGCGCATCGCCGAGACACCGATCAACGGCCGGGAGCCCGAGCTGGTCGGGACCGGTCACGGCGAGAAGGAGAACTGAGATGACCGATCAACGGTCGACGACTAAGGCGGACCGTTACCCGTCAACCATCTGGTACGAGTACCGCACCGACCTGGTCCCGCCGTTCCTGATCGCGGCCGTGGCGGTCGTCTTCCTGGGGCTGATCTTCGACGACCGGACGGTCACCATGGCCGGTCTCATCACTGCCGGTCTGACGATGTTTTCCCTGTTCCCGGTCTTGTTCTTCGAGTACCGGGCCGACATGAAGTACGACCGGGAACACCCGCAGGACGAGCCCACCAACTGACCTGACCCATTTAGCCCTGGCGGGCCGTTTTCCGGCAAAGAATCGCGGCCCGCCGGGGTCCCTCTGAACGGGAGTCCTCATGATGACGCACACATGCGTCACGCACGCGGAACGACTGGCCACACCCGGCGAACTGGCCGGGCTGCGCGCTCAGGGCATACGCCCGGCACCCCGCCGCCAGCTCACCATCATCACGGCCCCGGGCGCCTCGCCGGCGTACAACGCCTGGCCGATTCTGGTCATCGTCACCATGCAGGTGGCAGGCCTCGCCGCGGTGGTGGCACGGTGAGCGCAGAGACCCCGCACCGGAACTCTTCAGTCTTCAGTACTGAAGAGTTCCACAGGGCGAAACGGGCCCCACTGAGCGTGACGGCCCGCCCGGAACCCTTCAGTCTTCGGTCCTCCCTGAGTGCCCGCGGCGCCTGGCTGAAGGAATGGATCGTCCCGCCGAACGTGCTCGCCGAGCCACCGGCCGCGTTCGCCGAGTTGACCGCTTATGCCCACCGGGGCGCCTGGACCAGTAGCACGTCGGGTCCGCTGCGCAGGCTGGCCGGTTTGTGGTTGTTCGTCGTGGTCCTGCCGGCCACGTTTCTGCTGCGGATGGCGGAGTGGTTGTTGCAGCGCCCGTCCCGGGCGTTGTTCGCCACGGTCGTCTGGCAGTTGGTCATCCGCTCGGACGGTCCCGGCCCGTGGCTGTCCGCGCACCTGTTCCGTCCGATCTTGTCCGGTCTCGGCTGGATCTTTCTTTCCTGAAAGGAGTTGCGCCATGGCAAAGAGTGCAGCAACGGCGGGCCTGCGGTCCGCGCACGCGAAGAGCATCAAGGGTCTGGCCTGGGCGTCGTTGGTGATCGCACTGGCCGACGGGGCGCTGCTGCCCGGGACGTTCGTCGGCGACGCGATCAGCACGGTATTCGGCTGGTTGCCCTGGGGGCCGGTCATCCCGATCATCATCCTGATCGTCGGCTGGGTCGGGGTCTTCCTGGACTCGTACCTTGACCTGGAACCGAACCAGGTGGCGGTCTGGGGGGCGTTGTTGCTGCCGTCGGTGGCGGCGTCGATGTCGGGCGGGTTGGCGGACTGGACCAAGGACATTGCCAGCACGGTGCTTCAGGCCATCGACCGGTGGCTGTTCGCGGCCGCGCCTGACGGGCTTGGCTCGTCGACCCTGGCCGTCGCTATCGCGGTCGCGGTGGTGCTTATGGCGCAGCGGGTCGTCAAGAAGTCCCGGAAGGGCTGATCTTCGTGGAACTCTTCGCCGTCCTGCTGGTCATGTACGTGGTGAAGATCGCCGCCGAGGACACCTACCACGGGATCAAGGGCACGCCGAACCCCCGGCACGCCGCCCGAGCGCGGCGGCAGCGGACCCGCAGCAAGTCCCGGACCTGGGGCGCGCTGTCCAACTACTGGGGTGACCTCGTCGAGGACGCCACCGAGGCCGCCACCGAGCACCGGCGCCGTAAGGCCGCAGAGCGCCGGCAGAAACGAGAGGAGAAGCCAGACGAGGAAGTGCTAGACGCCGAGTACTGGGAGGACGGCGACCGCGAGCCGCACCAGGATCCGTGGGAGAAGGCCAGGCCGGTGTATGACCCGAACGACACGCTGAACTGCCGGCTCTGCAACGGCTCGGTGGTTGTCGACGGCGAGATCTGCCCGCGCTGCCGGGCACGCCAAGAAGAACGCAACGCCGAATGGGACAACCCGGCGGCCACTTCCCCGGCCGCCGACCCGAGCAACGTCTTTCAGTTTCCGAACCGATTGAAGGAGAACGACATGGCCAGCACCGCTACCGAAATCCAGGGCCTCGACCAGGCCATCGAGTACGCCCGACACCTGTCCGACGAGGCAGCCCAGCACGGCTCGGCCGGTAACGAGGGCTACATCGCCCGCCTGGCCGAGCGCAATGTCAGCGGCATCACCCTGCAGTCCGCGGCCGCCATGCAGGAAGCCTTCGCGAACGCGGCCGCCGCCGCCGAGGCTCACGCCGTGGATCTGGAGGAGGGCAAGGTTGTGCAGGAGGCGTACGACCAGGCGCCCGACTCGGGAGACCAGGAATTTGCGCAGGGCGGTCGCTGAAGAGCGGGGGCTGGGGAGCCCATGGCGCACGGAAGGGATGAGAGCGCGATGCGAGGAAAGGACGACCTAGGAACCAACGGTGTCCTCTATCCGCGGCGCATGGACTACACCCACGCCGACGGTTTACCTGAGGGTGTGCAGTTGGCCCGGACGGTCCAGCCGATCCACCGTGACCGGATCGGCTGGACCGTCTCGGCGGTCGACAAGACCTGGAACCACGTCGCGGTGATGAACTCCGTGTGGAGCGCTCCGGACGGCCACTGGGTCACCCTGCCCGGCACCGAAGTGGATCTGAGCGTCTGCCAGCAGGGCGGGCCGAGACACCCCGAGCTGGACCACAAGCGGTTTCCCGACGCCGAAACGGCAATGCGGGCAGCGTGGGATGCCGGGCTGCTCTCTGTGACGGTTATGTTCCCCACCCGGGACAACGAATTGCAGGACGGAGGCTGACAAACAACAACAAGGGCCGGGCGGCATTTGGAGGGCCGCCCGGCCCGCAGCACATTTCACACCATGAGGAAGGAACCATCGTGGCGACCACGACGACCCGCACGCCCGGTACCGGGCTTGCCGTGCCGGTGCTGTCCGAGCCGACCGGCCTGGGCGAGCAGGCGAAGCCGTGGACCGCGATGGGTCTGCTGCTGCTGGCTGCGTCCGCCGAGCGGATGGCGGTGCACCTGTCCGGCCACGAAGCGGAACTGGCGCTCGGCACGGCGGGTGCCGCGTTCGTCGTCGCGGTTGTCCTCGCGACCCGGAGCAAGCGGCGGCCGATGTCCAAGCACCTGCGCCGCCGGTTCATCGCCGCGGTGTGGGGCGCCGCCGGCTGGCTGACGTACGTGGCCGCGAGCGGCCTGACCTGGGGTGCGGCCGCCACCCTGACCACGGTCGGCGCGTTGCTGTCACTGCTGTACTGGCGTGAGCACCGCATCTACGGCGGCCCGGAAGTGCAGATCCTGCCGGCCGCCGAGGATGACAGCGACCTGTTCATCCGGCGCTGGGCGGACAACCTCGGCGGGAAGGGCCGCCCGCTGGGCGGGTCGAAGCTGACCGACCGGGAGGTGATCCGGTCCGGCTACCGGTACACGCTGCGCCTGGTGCCCGCGGATCACAGCGTCTCCAAGGTGCAGGGTATGAACCTGCGGTCCGGGCTGGAGCTGCTGCCGGGTCAGCAGGTCATCGTCGAGGAGCATCCGACGCTGCCCGCGCCGGCCGCGCTGCTGACCATCGTCACGAAGTCCACCGTCACCGCCGACCAGCCGTGGCCCGGCCCGGCGGGGGCGTTCGACCCAGCCACCGGCAGCGTGAACATGGGCCCGTTCGCCGACGGTGAGGGCATCGCCCGGTGGGCGGTGTACCGCCAGGACGGCATCTTCGGCGGGTTCCTTCAGGGCGGCCAGGGTTCCGGGAAGTCCCGGCTGCTCGAGACGATCGCGATGTCGTGCGCGTCGTCGATCAGTCACCCGACCGCGGTGTGGTTCGGGTGCGGGCAGAACGGTGACAGCTCACCGTTGCTGGTCGACACCGCCGACTACGTGGCCACCACTGCCGAGGCTGTGCTGGACATGCTGACCGCGGCCGAGAAGGTCATGACGGTCAACGGCATCGAGAACCGGATGAACCGGCAGCGCGGGTTCACACCCACCCTGGACCGGCCGGGTCTGCTCATCGTCATCGACGAGTTCCACAACTTCCTGGACTACAAGGCCATCGGGCCGATCGGCCTGCAGATCCAGAACAAGATGGTCAAGATTGCCCGCGAAGGCCGCAAGGTCGGCGTCGCGCTGATCCTCGCCACCCAGGAGCCACTGCTGGCCGCGTTCGGGCACCCCAGCAAGGCGGACCTACTGCGGTCCTGCCTGCTCATGGGCAACGGCGTGATGTTGCGCTCCGAGACCAACAACGCCAAGCAGGTGTTCAAGGTCGAGGTCAACCCGCGGGAGTTCCCGTCGCTGCCCGGGTACGCCTACCTGGCCCGGCCGGCTGAGGGCGAACGGCAGGCCCCATTCCGCGGCTACTACGTCAACGACGAGCAGATCCGCCGGTGGGCGCACTCGTTCCCGTGGCACTCACTGCCGGCCCGTCAGGCGCAGTACGCGGGTAGCCGGTACGCCAAGCGGCGAGAGGTCGCCGACGTCCAACGCCACGAGGACGAGGAACTACTGGCGATGCTGGACGCCGGTTCGTTCGAGGAGCTGCAAGAGATCAGCCGCGAAATGGACCTGGTCGAGGCTGAGTCATTCGGTGATTCGATGCCGTCCTTCGCCAGGGTGGTGAAGTTCTGGGAGAACAATCCGGCGGCGGCGCACGAGGGCACGGCCGCCGAGCGCGGGGCCCTGAGCGAGGGTCAGCGAAAGGTGTTGGCCGCGATCCAGGCCGGACACCACGAACCGCGCGCTATCAAGCAGGTCACCGGATATCGGACCACGCACACGCACAACCTGCTGAACTCCCTCGAGGATGCGGGTCTGATCGAGAAGGCCAGCTACGGCAAGTACCGATTGGCCGGGGCATTCTAGGGCGGCGGTACGACAAAACAGAGCCGCACCAGACCTGGGGAAGGTCTGGTGCGGCTCTTTCGTTTGGACGGGTCAGGGGCGGCCTGACCCGCTCGGAACAGGGTAGGTCATCTACGCCAGGCGGTGTCTCTATGTTCAGAACATCGCGACTACGCCTTCGTGACCGCGCTCGGGTCGTTCGGCTGGCCCATCCCGGACGTCAGCATCGACGTCAGCAGCGATAGGACGGCCGCTCCCAGGGCGAACCCGGCGGCCATCGGCCAGTCCGCGTCGACGATGTTGAAGCCGCCGTCGAGGGCCCACATGCCGAGCAGGGCCTGTGCGGCGCTCTTCGCGGCGCGCTCGGCCGCTTGTTTCCAGAAGTTGGCAGTGAACATGACGTCTCCAAGGTCTCGGGAGGAAAAAGTTTCCGGAGGAGTGGCGGGTAATCGGCCCGGGAGCACATACAAGCTTCCTGGGCGTACAACGGGGGGTGTTTCTACGGGCAGTCGTACGCGGCGCGGAGCCGGGCAACGGCCTCGGCTGCACGGGCGACCCGCGCGTCACTGGGGCGGGCGACCTGCGCGGCGCTGGTGGACTCCGCGGTCAGGTCGAGCAGTTCGCACCACGCCTGCTCGCTGCGCTGTTGATTCACCGTCGACACCCAGATCGCCGCGCCTGGACCGGCGACCGCGGTGATCACCATGACCAGCCACCAATGCCACCCGGGCCGGGCCTCGGCGACCTCCGCCCGGTGCCGCTGCTCGGCGGTCTTCGGCGAGTCCCCTACCATGACGCCCCCCGGAACACGATCATCAGCGCTACGGCTCCGACGGCGCTTCCGGCTGAGAGGCCGATGACGGCGGCCCGGTAGAGGTCCCCACCGTCCGCATAGCCCACGCAGCCAGCGCGCCGGGCACCAGGGCGATCACGATGCCGCCCATGAACACGGTCGGGTTGAACGGGTTCGCGACGGTGCCCTGGTAGATGATCAGGAACCAGCCCGCGGCGAAGCTGAACGTGTCCCGGGAGACGACCTTCCGGCCAGGGCCCCGACGTGTGCTCACTCAATGGTCCGCCTTTGCGTCGGCCCCCGCCGGGTTCTGGGCGGGGGGGTGGAGCTAGCGGGACGCCATCCACAGACTGGCGACGCCGAACACCAGGGCCAGCAGGATGCTCAGACCGCCGAGGATCGCTCCGACGTTGAGCCGGGTTTCCCCGGTCTGCGCCTTCACGCCCTGGGCCTCGTACTGGGCTTTACGCAGGTCCTGGATGTCTTTTTGGATTGGTTCCAAAGCTGCGGACAGGGTGGCTGTTGCGGCCACGGCAGACGCGGCGACCTGGGTACGCAACGTTTCGGCGGACGTAGCGACCTGCGCGGCAAGGGTGGTGGCCTGCTGCGCGGACACCTCCGCGGCCCGGTTGACAGCGCCCACGTCCACGGCGCGGATCGCGTCGATGCGCGCCGTCTCGGTGACCCGTAGCCGTTCGTCGTACGATGCGCGGACCGCGATCAGCTCACGGACGTGCCGGACCTCCACCTGCCGCAAGTCGTCCTGGCGTTCGATGGCCGCGTTGACCAGGTCCAGGACGTTCTGTGTCGGGTCGATGACCGGGCCACCCTGGGCGTCGGTGTGGACGCCGGCGGAACGGTAGGCGGCCGACATGCGGGCGCGGCCGCGGGTTCGGGTCATGCGCTACACGGCGAGGAGCACGGCCACGGCGGGCCAGTCCACACCGGGGACCTGCAGCAGCAGCGCGGCCACCTGCTCCGGGGTTTGCCCGGCGCCGAGCGCCTCACGGACCCGGGCGGGTAGCTCGGCGTCGCGGGTGGCGTCCGCCGCGGCGTAGGTGTCCATCTGCGTGTCGATGTCCCCGGCGATGCCGACGGCGGCGGACGCCGCGTTGCGGGCCTCGACGATCAGCTCACCGACGGTGCGCCGGTTCTCGTCGCGGCCGTAGGTGACACTCATCGTCGCCGCCGGCTGCTCACGGACCAAGGTCTTGAGGTAGTTCGTCTCGGACTTCACGGCGGCGGTCTCGGCTTTGACCAGGCTGGTCAGCCAGGTTTTGTCTGCGGTACTGAGCACTTCCAACCCCCAGGGTCGTGTGTCGTCCTCGGCCGCCCTGCTCTGGCGGATGCTGATGTGCACGTGCTTGTCGTGCGGGTTCGGGCCGGAGTACTTCTGCCGGCGGAACCCGTTGTCCCGGTCGGCTATCTGCCGGTTGTAGATCCAGTAGTGGACGGAGGGGTGTGCTTCGGCGGCGGCGATGATCGCCGCGACGTCCACGCCGTCTTTGTCGATGTCGATCGCGTTGACCGAGTCCCGGCTGTTCGGGTTGTGATCCGACGTGGACTCGGTATGCGACTGGTCGCCAATGGTGCCGTCGGACGCCTTGTCCCTGTTCGGCCACCTGCCGTTGATCTCGGCGCGCAGTACGGACAGGGACGGGGCGAGGTGCCAGGCCATTAGGTGGCCTGCTGTGCGGTGTGGTGAGCCTGCTCCGGGGACTCGGGATGGGCCATGGTGCACCTCCTCGGCTTGATGGTGTAGACAAAACCACAGGACGCCTGTAGGATTCTCTACATGAGAATGCAGCAGCACGAACTAGACGCATGGCTCGGCGACGGCTGGACGACCGAGCAGCGGCAGGCAATCGCCGAAGACTTCGGCGCATGGGAGAGCGCAAACCCGAACGCGGATCAGGACGAGGGCGCCATCATGCTGACGGCAATCACTCAGCACCACGACGGCGTGCTGACCATCCTTGACCTTGACCGGGTGCGGCGTGAGGTGCGTGCGGCCGTGATCGTGTCGGTGACGCTTGGCGGCATGTCCGAGTCCGAGGCGGCGCGGGCGGCTGGTGTCGACCGGGGGACGGTCCGCAAATGGCTGGGCAAGTAGAGCGCATGGACAGCGACGAACCGTACTCGCAGGTCCGCGCCCGCCGCGCGGCCCAGCGCGCGGCGGGCAAGGGCCCAGCGCTGCGCCGTGACCTGCCCATCCACGACATCGCAGCGGCCTACCATGCCGGCGACAGCCTGCCTACCCTGGCCCGCCGGTACGGGGTGACGCAGCGGACGATTGAGATCCGCCTCGAGATCGCCGGGGTGCCGCTGCGACCCAACGCCGAGGCGACCCGGTTGGCGCACCGGCCCGGCAAGCGACAGCGCCACGGACGAACGGGATGGCGTGCCGGGTGTCGCTGCGACGAGTGCCGAAGCGACCACAACGCCGAAGCGCGCGAGCACCGGCTCCGACGGCCGGAGGCGCAGCCAGTGGTTGAGCCAGTGGTTGAGGTGAAAACCCGGGTGCCGCAGTCGGTGAGTGCAGCGGTGGACGCATTGGCGCGGGCCCGAGGTGTCAGCCGGTCGGAGCTACTGCGTCAGGTCATTGCCGACGGGGTGCGGGCTGGCGTCCTGACGGGTCCGCAAATGGCTGGGCAAGTAAATCTTGGTGGCGCTGTAGACAAACCTACAGCCGTCCTGTAGAGTTATCTACATAAGGCAAGAGGGAAACGGACAGAGGGAGATCGAGATGCGAGACGAAGACGAAATGGAATGCCCCTCCTGCCAGGACACCGGATACGAGACCTGCGACCACCGGGGGACCAAGAGGGACGAGCACGGGTGGTGCTGGGAGTGCGATGCAGAGTCCCCCGACACGGACCGGCCGATAAAGATCCTCTGCCGAGTAGGGCACGGGTGAGGAAAGCGAGAGGCCCCCGAAGGGGGCCTTCTTTCATCCCAACTGTGAGAGCGCTCTCTGACCCTCAGCCTCACAGGTCTGCGAGGACTTCGGCCTTGCAGGCGTCCCAGAGCTGCGGGTACCCGGTGACCATGGCGGCCGGGGTCACCCCCAACTCGAGCAGGGCCAACCCGATGGTGCGCCACGTCGCTTCGGACGCGGGGACGGTCCACCCGTTCGGGCCGGGCAGCGCCGCGAACATGACGACCACCGGATCGGGCAGCGGGCGGATCAGCCACTCCAGGCGACCGTTCACGGTGCGGCTGATACCGGGGATCGACGTCGGCGACCCTTCAAGGGTCAGCGTGATCGTGTCGATGCCGGTCGGAAGGGCGGCCAGTTCGGCGGGGGTCAGCGGGATGGGCTTCTCACCCCACGCCGACCACTGCGGCGGGGAGTCTGCATCGACGACCAGGTACATCAAGGTCCGGATACCAAGGTCGAGCGGCACGGGGCGTCTCCTGTCGGGGGGTCATGCGGGCTCGGCCCGCTGGGCATCGTGTTCCTTGAAAGCGTTGTAGAGGGCGGCGCGGGACACCGACCGCTCCTTGCCGCTGGCGGTCTTGTACGTCAGACCCTTCGCGATGCTGGTGACGGACTCGCCGTCCTGCCGGCGGCCGAGCGCGATGCGGAGCATGTCTCTGGTGATGACCGGGCGGCGTCCGCCGTAGCGTCCCTCGGCGCGGGCTTGGGCGAGCCCGGCATGGGTCCGTTGCACCATCAAGTCGCGTTCCATCTCGGCGAATCCGGCCAGCATCGCGAAGAGGATCTTGCCGACGCCGTTAGGGTCATAGATCCCCGTCAGCGGGCCGGACAGGATCTCCAGTTTCACGCCGAGGTCTTGCAGGGACCACGCGGTTTGCATGATCTCGCGCATGTCGCGGCCCATGCGGTCCAGACGGCTGACGACGAGGGTGTCACCGGGGCGGAGCCGGGACCGGACGTCATCCCACTGCGGGCGCGGGCTGCCGACTTTTCCGGACCTCTTCTCGGCGTAGATGTTGGTCGGAGCTACCACTGCCGTTCCGAGCGCGGCCATCTGTACCTCCAGCGTCTGCTCCCGGGTGGACACCCGGGCGTACCCGAAGCGGCTGTAATCGATCTTCGTCTCTGTTGTCATGCCCCGACCGTGCATCAAAGGTGTCCACAAAAGCAAACTCAGGAGCGAGTTTATGCACACTCAGATGGACGATTGGACGGGGATGAACCGGACACCTGACGTGGCTGTCGTCCGGCGTCCGCCATATGGTCGTTTGAACCCGCCCTAGTTGTGCTGAGGGTCGGAAGGCTGGAGACGGTGCGTTCGTGCTACCGCTCGCGCCTCCGCCCGGCTTCCAGCGTTGTACTTCCATCCGCACGAGCATGAGGCGGTGCTGGTGTCACTGTGTACGAACCGTCCGCCAGAGCCGTTGGACTTGGTCACGTACCTCTCGTTCTGGTAGGCGTCCAGGATGGTCCGGGTCTTGTGCTCCGTGGACTCGACGTCGGCGAACACGGGCGGAGTGTCCGGACCGTCGGTCATGTTGCGTCCGGCGACCAGGGTTCCGTTGGTCCAGAACCCGCAGGCGACGCCATCGCGGATCAGGTTCAGAAAGGTACTGGTGGCCCGGCGGTCGGCGGTGCTTGAGATGAAGGAGCCGTCGCCGTGGTCGGTGTAGGTCTGGCGGTCTTCCTCGCCGTCGCCCCAGACAACCTCGTAGTGGTTGACCTCGGTGGTAGTTGACTGGGTCATGTCCACTCCTAAACGTTGTCCTGCTGGTATGGACAACGTTAGTGCTGCTCTGGACTCCTTGTCAAGCTCAACAGGACAACGTATCGTCGGCGGCATGGACGGATACCTCACCACAGACCAACTCGCCATGCGGCTCGGCGTTCAACGCGCCTCGGTCTACCGGATGCACACCCGCGGCGACCTGCCCGAGCCCGAGAAGATCGGCCGTACCCCGGTCTGGCCGGTCGCGACGATCGAGACTTGGGAGAAAAGTCGACCGACGCAGGGCTGGCGCAAGGGCAAGAAACGCGGGACTGCCGACGCTTGATCAGCGTCTGCGGACGGTGGGCTTACGAACCAACGTCGCGAGGGCGCGGGCGACGGACGGCGCGTGCGAGTCCAGGTCCAGAGTCGCCGCCGCGTCCGACGCGCTGTAGCTGGTCGCGGCGACCTTGAACACGGTGTTCCCGTCACGGCCCGCGTTGTTGAGACTGTCCGGCGACGCGGCCACCCCGCGCACCCGGATCAGGGAGCCGGCGCGGATCTCCCACGGCATGACCATCCGACCCAGCTGGTAGTCCACGATCGGGGCGGCCACGATCAGCCGGCCGGCGTTCACCGGGTTGGCGTGCTCGGTGAGCCACTGGTCACCGGCCCGGTTCGCGTTCGCCGAGCTGGACGCCTCGTCGCCGAGGTCGATGAAACCGGTCCGATCAAAACCGGCGTCGGTCAGCACCTGCACCGACGACGTCCGGATGGCCCGCTGGGTGACACCCCGGTTCCGGTACCGCACCATCACCCGGTCGAAAATCGTGTTCCCCGAGGCGGGGGCGGAGAACCCGTCGACGACGTCCGCCTCATACCGGACGGTGTTCGGCCACGGCACCCACTCGAAGCGGAACTTGCCGGTGGCCGGATTGCTCTCCCACAGGTGGTAGGTGTACGCCTGCTCGAACCCGATCAGGTCCTCGAGGACTTTCGCCGGGGACGCCCCGTCCGGGTACGTCAGGTGGTCGATTTGGTGGGTGGTCGTCGCGATCGTCGCGTTATCCCCGTCGACCGTGGCGGTCAGCACCCTGCCCAGCAGATCCGCGATGACCTGGTGGGCGTACACCCAGTTGTTGGCGTAGTCCGGGTTGGTGGCCACGGCGTAGTCGGTGATCTCGACGCCGCTCTTGGCGTACATCATGGTCCGGACCACCAGGTCGGTGATCTCCAACCACCACGAGTCGGCGTTCACCGAGCCGGCCCCGGCGGTGTAGTGGAACCGGATGATCGGCCAGTTCCGGCCGTTGGTCCAGGACGTCGACCCGGCGGCGGGGTCGACGATGCGCCCGACGGTGCCACCGGCGAGGTTGAACGTCCCGGACCAGGGGACGTCCGCGGCGCCGACACCGTACGTCCCCGCGTACAGCGACGCCGTCAGGTTCGCCGAGGTCAACCCCATGTCGTAGGTGAACGCGACCCGGGCCAGTTTCTGACCGGCCGCGCTGATCCCCCGGTGCGCTGCCACCACCCGCGACGGGATGGCCCCGTCCACACCGGTTCCTTCGGGGATGTGCAACACCAGGGCCGGGTCGCCGGTGGCGTTGTTGTCGGTGACGTGCGTAACGGTCCCGGACCTGGTTCCGCCCGGGTCCGTTTTCGCCCACGACGACGGGTCGGTGTCGACGTAGTACAGCATCCGGGTGTCGTCGGACAGGTGCGCGGACCCGCCCACGGCGGCGAGCTGGTACGTCTCACCGTCGGAGCCTGCGGTGCGGCCCGGGTCTTGCAGGCGGCCTTCCCACGCGGTGGCCCCGCTGCGGGCGTCGAACACGTACAGGCGTGCGAAAGGTGTCACCTCGCCGGGGGTGAACGCGATGGGCCGGTGCAGGCTGACGGTGCACTCCGAGTAGCCGCCGGGGCTGGTGGACCCGAAGGTCAGGTCGTCGACCTCGTCGCCGATGTGCCGGTACAACCCCCGGGACGTTTTGATCGCCACCGTCAGCGGCACCGGGATCGTCATGACGGCTTAGCCGCGCGGTCGCAGTGCTCGCACCAGTAGACGATCCAGTCCGTGCCGACCAGGACAGCGAGCATCAGGAACGGGCACAGGGAGCACCTGCGGAATTTCACAGACGCGGTCATGTCGTCGCCGGTTTCAGCGGGAACAAATACCGGGGTGTGTAGCTCGCGGTGATGTACTGCGACGCGGTGACCGAGTCGCCGCCGCCCAGGGTGGCCGTGCCCGTCCCGACGTCGCGGATGTAGTAGATCCTGTTCGTGCGACCAGGGGTGATCATCAGGCCGCCTCCCGGGTTCTCCATCGGCTCCACCGAACTGACGTCGCCGGCGGTGTTGCGGCAGAACACGGTCGGGCGGGGGCCGCCGGTCACCGTGAATGTGTCGGAGGAGAAGTTCTGCACGGTGGGGAACTTGACGTAGCCCAGCCGGTCGTCAGCCGGCGGGAACAGCAGGACGTCAACGTCGAGGGTTCCGGCGCCGGAGATGTGCTGGATCTGCACGCCGAGGAAGTTCCCCTCCGCGGGGAGCTCCACACCGGAGATGCCGTCGTAGACCGGGTCGATCCCGATCGGGATCTGCATCAGCTGCTGCCCCGGGGTCAGGTCCACGTAGAAACAGTTCGACGCCGATGCCGGGGTCGGCAGGCGCACCGTGTCGTTGGTGATCACCACATTGGTGGTGCCGTACTGCAGGCGCATGTCCCACACGTCCGCCGTCGCGGACTGCCGGCACCTGGCCAAAACCCGGTACGAACCCCGGGCGTCCACGCTGGATGTGGTCGGGAACCGGGTCGTCGTCGACAGTCGCGTCGCCATGGACGCGGCGCCTGAGGCCACCTGCATGTAGTTCGACCCGGAACCCGACATGGCCGCCGAGTTGGCCTGGACCGACGTGTTAGAGCCGGCCGTCATCGCCTCGGCCTGCAGGAAGAACGGCGTCGCCGATGGGGTGCCGCGGCGGCGCACCGAGAACATCGACACTAACCGGCCAGTCGCGCCGAGCCCGGTCGAGTCGTTGGCGATCCGCAGATCCAGCGGGCACTCGACGTCCCCCTTCGGGGAGGTGATGTCGAAGAACATGCCGTTGGACCCGGCGGCCGGGTTGTTCGTGACCGAAACCCCGGTCAGGGTTTCCCTCAGCCCGTACCCGAACGGTTCGCAGGGAATCTCGATCGTCGCCGACCCCCACTCCGCCGCGTTGAGGAGCAGGTTGTACGCGGCGTCCGGGGCCGGCAGGGTGCGGAAGAACATGGCGTTGGTGGCGACGGTTACGCGCAAGAAGTTCCCGGCCGGGCGGGTCAACTCCCTCGCCAGGGTCTGCAGCTTCGCGGCGGCGAGATCCTTGGTGGTGTGGTCCACCAGCTGCAGCGTCATCCGGATGACGCGGTTCGTGAACGCGCGGGCGGGCATCAGCTCACCGTCGGCGAGCATCGACGCCACCGACGCCGACCGGGTCCGCGGCGGTGACACGTCCGGGTCCTCCGCCAGCATCAGCCCACCGGACCGGGAGTTCAGGTCCAGCCGGACCGTGGGCGACGATGCGATGGAGTCGACGAACTGCCAGGTACTCATGCGGTCCTCGCGTATAGGTCAACGGCAGCGCCCATTCGGGCGTCGACTCCGCCAACGCCGCGGCGCACGTGCTGGCCGACGACGTCGCCGTTACGTTCGATCGCGGACCGGACCGCGCGTAGCTCTGCGATCAGCGCGCCGACGTCCATTCCGCCACCGGCCATGGCGGCCATGGCCTGCGGGCCGGCGATCGGCTCCGGCTTCCCGGTCCCATTCGGGATGAGGTTCATGCCGGGTTGCAGGGTCCTGAATCCGCCGTCGTCCATGGCGATGTGGATGTGGTTTCGGTGGGCGTTCATCAGCCCTTCGGAGAAGCTGCCCTGGTTCTTGCCGCGGGTGTAGGCGTAGTCCCGTTTCCGGGTCCGGTGGATCAACTCAAGGGGGCGTTTGGACGCTAGGTACGACGCGAGGGGGTCCATGTTGAACCCCATCCAGTCAATCGCGCGTCCACTGCCGTGCCATTTGGGGTCACCTGGGCGATATGCGTTGCCGAAGCTGCCCATCTTGGGACCGGACTTGATGAGCTGCAAGACCCGTTTCCACACGCCGGAGTCACCGCGCTGCGCGGACGGCGACGACGGCCAGTCCCCGAACTTCGGGGCGACCTTCGCCAGTGCCTGCTCCATCGACATCAGGTACGTCTTCGACACGTTGACCTTGTACGGCCAACTCCGGGACGTGTCCACCGGGGCGACCTGCCCACCGGCGGCGTGACCCGGAAGCTGACCGGTCGCGTTCATCTCCTGCAACAGGCCCGGGTTTGCCCGCTCGAGCTTCTGCCGGGATTCCTTCTTGATGACGTACTCGTCGGCGTGGACGATGCCGGCGGGCTGATACTTCGACCCGGGGCCGGTCCAGCCGCCGTCGGCGTGGCCGGTGAAACTCAGGCCGGTCTTGCGGATCTGCTCCACCGTCTTACCCTCGGCCAGCGCGCGCTGAGCCCAGTACAGGCGGTTCAGGGCCTCGACGACGGTGTTCATCCCGTCCAGGACCAGGTCGGTTTCCTTACGACCCGGGATCTTCCCGTACGTCGCGATCAGCTTGTCGGTCTCGGTCTTGTTCAGGCCGAGCTGGCGGGCCTCCTTACGGACAGCTTCGGTGCGGGTCTCGTGCTTCTTGCGGGCACTGTCGGTGGACTGGCCTTGTGCCACGTTGGCGAAGTACATCTCATTCGACGCGCCCAGCAGGCCCTGCAGACTGTCCCGGTTCGCCCGGCCCGCCGCGGTGTTCAGGTCCAGCGACCCCTTGTTGCTCTTCACCGAAACCGACAGGGCATCCCACGACGTCGCGTACGCCTCGTTGGCCTCCGTCCCGGCAATCGCCGCGCCGAACAGGTTCTGGCTGGCGGTGCGCAAATTGTTCGACAGGTCCGCGGCCCGGCCCTGCTTCGGGGCCATGGCATCCAAAGACGCCGACAAGGCGTCCTGCGCCGACGTCGCCGCCTTCTGCGCGACGGTCAAAGCCTCCTGGCGGATCTTCAGGTCCGCGGCGGCGTCACCGGTCAGCCGGATACCACTCGAAGCGTCGATCTGGCTCAGTGTCAGGGCTTTCGTCTCCGCGGTCAGATCCTTGGTGGAAGCCCCGGTGGCCCTCAGAATCAGCTGTAGACCCGACTCGCCGCCCAGTTTCTGCGTCCAGTCGTACAAGGTGGTCAGCATGCCGACCAGGTTCGCCGTGGAATCGACGGTGCTGTTCATGACCCCGAACAGGGTGTCCAGCGCGGACGAAGCCACATCGGCGTTACTGGCCATGGACTCCAGGGCCGAACCGACGTGGTCACCGATCCCCGCGATCCCACGGGCGATCACCTGCACCGGGCCGTTAGCGTTCGCGACCAGCGCCTCCACACCATCACCCAAGTCGGTGATCGCCGAACTGACACCGGCGGTGAGGGCCGGCACGTACTTCGCGGAGTCCCGGAAGATGCCCTCAATGTCGACCGTGGCCAGTGCCCGGTCGATCTCCTTGATCCCGGCCAGGGCGGGCTGCACAAACCCACCCGCCGCGGTGAGCAGGCGCCGTTCCAGGCGGTCACCGAGACCCTTGATCTCAGCCTCGACCCGCTCATCCCGCCGTGCCAGGGCCAGCCCGCCGACGACACCGCCGACACCGGCCGCGCCGACTACCGCACTGGAAATGGCCGCCGCGAGCAGCGGGGCGCCGGCCGCGCCGGCCGCACCGAGGGCGGCGATGAGCGGCGGGGAGATCGGCATCTTCGCCAGCAGCGGGCCGAGACGGCCGACCAGGCTGGTGGTGAAACCGGTGGCGGCTTCCGGGCCGGCGTCGGCGGTGACGTCGCCGATCTGCTTCCGGAACCGGGCCAGCTGGCCCAACGCCTTCTCCGTCTGGATTTTCACCTCGACGGTGGCGGCCTGCCCCGACAGTTCCCGTAGGCGGGCCTCGGCAACGGCGATCCCGGCGAGGGCGGATTTCGGGTCGGCCTTGATGTCGATCGGGTCAAGGTCGAACCGCTTCAACGCCCGGTTGAGTTGCCCCCCGACCTGCTTCCCGGCCTTACCGCCCGGGTCGGCCTTGCGGAGCTTCGCTTGCAGGCTGGCGTCGAAGCCGTCAACGTCAGGTTCCACCTCGACAAACGCGCGACGAAGCGCGCTCCCGGTCACCGGGAATCACCGGAACCGAGAGCGCCATGTTTCAAAGCCGCCGGGACCAGGTGCGGCTGAGGTGCCCGCCCCTCTCCTCCGAACTCGAGGAACGGCCCGTAAAACGCGCTGTCGTCCCAGCCGACCACGAACCCCTCAATGCCTGTCTCCAGGTCGGTGGTCTCCTCGACCACGATGTGACGGCGAAGGTTCCCAGACCGGACCGGGGCGAGCCGGCGGGCATCACGCTGGATGTCCTTCGCGAGCTTGCGGGCCACGTCCTGCACCTCGGCCGAGTTCGCGATATCCCGCAACGCGCGCGGGTCACTGGGCTTGTTGTCGACGCGCATCGCCTGCCCCCTTCATCGGATCCGGCCCTGGAACGCTTTCTGCAGCCGCTCCTCGCGCCGCCTGTCGGACGCTGTGACCGGCTCGGCCAGCCACTCGTCGATCTCCCCGTACCGGTCCCGCAGGTGCCGGTGGGTGATGTTCAGCAGCAGCCGGGTTGTGATCAGGTCAAGCCAGCCACACGGTCCTCGACCGACACCAAGTCCGGGGTATCCGAGGACGACGAGCTCAAGGTCTCCGAAGTTTGCGGCGGCCCATCCTGCGAGGTGGGCTGCCGCTCGGTAGGGAGATCCGCCTGCGCACCCAGCAGGGCGAACACCAGCCGGATCAGCTCATCGGTGGTGCACCGGCGGTCCACAGCCAGGCGGTAGAACAGGTCGAACTGGGCATCATCAGCCTTGACGTCGC
>ERZ1292642.614-Hain-H14-01um-R1-614-length-19598-cov-6_pt1 | contig 19598 bp, 34 predicted proteins | sample MGYA00564403_ERZ1292642 | MGnify/ENA primary metagenome ERZ1292642 (study PRJEB36523, sample SAMEA6512643) | groundwater metagenome | collected 2019-01-09 | study: AquaDiva: Metagenomics assemblies of 32 groundwater samples | reverse complement strand
ACAGTTACATCGATAACTGCCTTGGGTGCTACAGCAAATACTGATGTGTCTAGCTACGCCTACTTTATAGTCCGACCAACATAATACACACAAAACAACCTTGCAGTATTTAACGTACTGCAAGGATCATTACAAAAGACGGGAAGAATATGGATATATCAAACAAAGTACATTTAAACCTTAAAGAATACACAAAATGCCACATCGTGTGCGATGTCGATTGCCCATTGGGTGAAATTTACGATTATAGCTGTGCTTTAAAAAACTTCGTGATCAATCGCATCAAAGAACATGAAGAAGCGGAAAAACAAAAAGACGAGGAAGCCCCTCAGGAGTAAAAAATGGCTGAATTAAGCTCAGTTCAATGTGTGACGAAGTCAGTTTTTAACCCAGCATCTTTAACCGGAAGCTATCAAGCAATGAATGGAACCGGTTTCTCCGACGATGTAAAGATTATGAAGCTCTACAATGGAAGCACAACCGTTTCAATCGACATTAGCCTTGATGGCGTCAATGCCCATGACTTTATACCTCCATTAGGTACATTGATCGTGGATTTCCAAGCAGGCCATGCAGACAACTCCTCTAACGGAGCAGGAACATTGTATGTCAGGAAAGGGCAAATCCTTTGGGGTAAAACAGCTGAATCTCCGGCTTATTTGCAAATGATCGGATATCGCTAAACACATAAGGATTAATCAGATGAGTCAATTTTTTGTAGGAATTCAATCGGGCGCTATTCCTCCTTCTGTACCAACAAGCTTTATCACAGACAATGGAACAGCAATCCCTGCTGGAAACATTTTAAATGTTAATGGGATAGATTCTACTGAGGATAACAGCAATGGTATTATAACTAGAGCAACGCCTGATTCAGGGAATAATTTAGCAGTTGTTTTAACAAATAGAATCGTAGGAACAGGAACTAGTACAAATGCTTCTGTGGTAAATTTAGCCACGTTGGCCCTTGCTGCCTCGGCTAAAGTTTATCGGTTTCAGTTCGACGTATCCGGAAGAGATACTACAACAGGTGATGGGGTCGGTTACACAATCTATGCATCCGCTAGAACAAACGGAGCTGCAGCTACGATAATATCTACTCCTTTCGTAGATAATGATGAAGATGCTTCTCTCGTATTAGCTTCGGCTGACGTAGTCGCATCAGGGAATAGTGTTATTTTGCAAGTAACCGGTGTTGCCGGCTTAACAATAAACTACAGCGCTGTAGGAACATACGTGGTGGTGTAATGTCAGGATTTGATAATGAAGTACTTTATGCATCCGGTGAAAGGTTAGAGAGATCTACAACTCAAGCAATCGCATTAATGCAGAAAACGGCGACCGATGTTTCAATCATTAACTTCACTGGAAATCCTGAAGGTCTTGTTGCCGCAAATCCGGCTTCTTTGTGTCATGTACCTTCAACTGGTGCCGTTTATAGAAAAGCCACAGGAACAGGTAATACAGGATGGGTTTTAGGTACTGAAACAAATTTGACTCCTGATACTGGGGGCCAAATTTTACCGGTTTCTGGAAATATCAATGTTTTTGGACAGCCCAGTTTATCAGCCCAAGCAATGGAAACTCTCAATGTAGCTAATGATCTGATGGTTGAATGTAGAACGTGGGTAACACCTTATGTTGTTGATGCTACTACTACTACTGGAGAAAGAGGAACCTTTACGACCATTCAATCGGCCATAGATGCCTGTTTCGCAGATGGAAAAGCTTCTCAACTAGGTTATATAGAAATAAGAAAGGGAACTTATGTTGAAAATCTAAGTTTTCCTGCAGGTAACTTTTTTATCCATGCGCCGACTCCTAATAATTCAGTGGGTATCAACAATAATGTTGTTATTATACAAGGAGGGCATACTTTAGCGGATTCTGGAAGTCTAATAGCTCAAAATATCCGATTTACCAATGGTTTCGTTAACCCATCATTTAACTTCACTGGTACTCCTTCATTTGCATCCTTTTATAGCTGTCAAATTTCTGCAAGTTTAGCTTCACCTATGCAACTCACCTTTAATGATTGCACTGTAGATAATGTAGGAATGACCTTTTCTGACGGAGCTGTTTATGCTTTTGATACGCAGTTTGGAAGCTTAACGTTAAGTGGAGGTTCACAAAGTTTCTATAGATGTGCAATTGGTGCAGGTGTTGTTCTTTCTAATGCAGTGGCTCCAGTTTGCCGTTATTGCATTTTGGGAAATAGCTCTACATGGACTGGAACTACTTCCGGAACACCTGAATTCTATGATTGCATAACAGAAGCTAAATTTAATTATACGGGAATTATAAGGGTAGGTGGATTGTCTCAAGGTCTTCTAACCACTGGAGATTTCTTTGGATCTAATATCACAGAGAATTTAACAAGAAGCACGCAAGGAAATGTTTTGATCCGTCGCACAGTAGCAATAAGCTCAACTGTGGCCAACACCGATTATTACATAGGCGTTACAAGCACCGCGGCAGCAAGGACTATAACTCTTCCCCATTCATCAACCACCAATCTAAAACCGTATAAAGGTCAGTGCTTCAAGGTAAAAGATGAATCTGGAGCAGCCGGAACTAATAATATCACTGTTGCTCCCAATGGCGGTAATATAGATGGAGCAGCAAACTACGTGATAAATACAAATTACGGATTTGTAGAAGTGATGTTTGACGGCACAAATTATTTTAAGATAAGTTAAGGTTAATAATCAACAAAATCATGTCAACAATTAAGAGATAGAAATGGACAAAAAAATTAAAGCCATAGAAAAAAAAGAGAAGTCCTTAGTCAAAGACACAAAAAAACTCCTAAAAGCCGATAAGAAAAACGACAAAATCGTTGCGAAAGCTAAAAAAATGAAAGGAAAATGCTAATGTTACGTAATATTTCGTTAATATTTTGCGTTCTTTTGTCAGGATGTACCTTCAGCTTTAACAACATCGCAACGGAAGGACATTCTTCCGACGTTGTCGACGAGGAGCAATCAGCAGATGCTAAGGTTGACCCTGTTTTGTCCCTTCCACCACAAATTCTATAGGTTGACTATGCCATTAAAGAAAGGTAAATCGAAAGCTGTCGTGTCTTCTAACGTAAAAGAGATGGTTAAAAGCGGCTATCCGCAAAAACAAGCAGTAGCCGCTTCGCTGAATCAGGCAAGGAAATCCGGAGCGAAGATTCCTAAGAAAAAATAGAGGAGCTCTGTTTTAAGCGCTCTTCTCTATTTTCAAGGCCGATCTGTTCGTCTGCTCCCATTTTAAGAGATTCTTAGAAAAGTCTTCAGGCTTATTAATTATCTTATGCACCCACTCTTTGTATGTCAAATCATGGCTTCTAACTAGGAACGTAAGATAATCCTCAACAAGCTGTCTGTCTGGAAATGCATTTAATGCAGCCTCAACCTTTGCCTTGCTTAAAAGCTTAGCTTCTAATTTCCAAGGTTCTTCATGAGCAATTGCAGTTTCTGGAGCAGTAATTGCCTTTCTTCCCATCGCTTTCTCTCCATCATCATCTTCATCAGCACAGATGCCAACGATAGCAGACAACGCATAACGGCGAGCATAAGTTAAAGATGATCCAAGGCTTTGCGGATCGGCACGCATTATCATCAAAGGCATGCGGCTTTTAATCCACTGACCAGAAGAATGGCCGAGACAAGTAACCAAGACCATAGATTCTTTTGTTCCATCAACCGTTTGAATGATTGAAAGTCCATTAGATGATAATGGTTCGCGGCAACATTCCCAAACAGAAGCTAAATCAGCATAAGAAGATTTAAAGAACGGATTCTTTTTATCCTTCAGTGCGTTTGTTATCTTCCCTTGTGCCTTTGCTAGCGCTTGCATCAGTTCGTTCAATTGTGGGCTTTGTATTGCGTCTGTTGATGTTTCTTGTTGGTTCATAGTAATCCTCTTGTGTTTATTCAAAATTTTGTGTATTTTGAGGATGGATTAGGACATCCTTCTAAAGCACCAACACCCCTCGAAAGCTGTTGGTGCTTTTTTAATCTATAAGTTCTTCTATAATTAGATTCTCTTCTTTACTGAAAAACATTTTGTATATTTCAAGACACTTCATAAATAACGGAATGTCTTTTTTGTATTTAAAAATTTCGGGCTCCTTCCCGAGCTTGTCAAGCTTAACAAACCAAATATCCTTAATGTCGTATCCATTTTGTTTACCCAAGTGGGCATAGCCTGAAGCTTGCAACTTCCATGTTGCGTTTTCCTTAACTGAAGTCTTCCAGTCGATAAGGGTTAATCCTTTTGGCCCTTCGATCAAAAGATCGGGCTCCCCAGTAAGCAGGTGCTCTTCGCAGTACATCCGTGTTTCAATTTCTTTGATAGGATATCCATCTCCCCAAAACTTTCGCATGGACTCAACATAGCCCTTAATCTCATCATCAACATCCCAGAGACCTCCGGTCTTTAAGAAGCTATGAATGACCTGGTGGGTCCTTGTCCCAAGTGCAGCCTTAGCTTGCAAGATTTGTTCTGGTATGGTGCGGTAGCCAGTAAAAGGGGATAACACTTTGGTTACCCGCGTGTATCCCTCTTTCATGCCTCACCTAGATAATCTTCTTGCTCTTCGATCGTTAGTTGAAGAAGATAGGCCAATCTATCTTCAAGACAATCGAAGTATGAATCATCATCTTCTTCTCTATGGAAATCTAAAGCGCTTACGTTCATACTCTATTCCTCTATCCGCGGAATTTCTTGACAGAAACCATCGGATTGTTTTACTTTTATAGCACAATCTTAAGGAAAGTGAATATTTAACGCAAGCAAAAGTACAACAAAAATGAAACTTTCTGAATATTTGGCCGAAAATGGAATCTCTCAAGTTTTCTTTGCCTCTAAAATTGGGTACGATCACCACTATTTGAATGAGATTCTTGGGGGAAGGCGAAAACCATCCAAACAGTTCATTAAAGCCGTAAACGATTACCTTGAATCTGCACAAAAGCGTGCACGAGAAAACCCTGTTCATATCGATTGGGAATCCTCAGAAGGAAAGAGCAAGAATAGTGATGATCAGAGTTGAGAAGAAGAAAACAAATCCATACCAACACCGCCTAAACACCTTATCTGCAAATATTTCCCTAAAAACCTCGAACATAAAAACCTCTATTGAAATAATACTTTAATAATACTAATTTGATTTTTAGGAAACCTAAAAAAGGAGTTTCGTAAAAATAGTATTAAAAAAGTAATAATTTCAAAAGGATGGTTTTTGTATGTTGAAAGGAAAAATGCTAGTCTGCGACGAGTGTTTTCATTATTTAGCTAAGAAAAACACCACCGTAGCCTCATTCTGGTGCTATCTTTGCACTCTATTTACCAACAAAATGACTCCAAACAAGCCAGCATCTCAATTCGATTCTAGATTCACAACACTTGAGGAAGAAGGATTTCTTATGACCACAGAAGTTGGGATAAACGCCCTAGGAATCATGCTTTTTGGGTGCAACGATGATCGACAAGTTATTTGTTTAAACAAGCATGTGAGTGACATTAATGTTTAGATTTGATAATCTCTGGCCTAAAAACAAAACCCCTAGAACGCTGTGTTCTAGGGGCCTAATAATAAGACGTTCTTAGGACTCTCCCCAGAGCTAAGAACCAAATTCGAAAGATGATCTGCAAGGATCATGACTACGTTTATACCGGTAGTCTGATTTAAGAACAACAACAATGTTCACCTTCGATCATTCTTTCTCTAGCACAGGGAAAGAAAGTCCAATGAACCAAGCTACTTTTCAGCGCAGCCTACACGATAAAGAAAATCCATATGTTATGATCTCTAGGGAAATGGCCCAAGATAGGACTATTTCGCCGAAAGCAAAGGGCGTCCTCTTATACCTGCTTTCATTGCCTTCGGACTGGAAGGTTTACCATTCTCAACTAGAAGAAGGGTTGGGTGTTGGGGAAGAATATATCACGGGTGCAATGGATGAGCTTATTTCGGCAGGATACGCTGATCGAAGTAGAGAAAGAGTAAAAGGGCTATACCAGCCATACAACTATACAATCAGAGAATTCAAGAAAAGTTTACCAAACCGGGAAAACCAGCCCGGTTCAACCAGCCCGGTAAACCAGGAACTACAAAGTAAACATTCTATATCTACAAAAGAAACAACAACAAAAACAAAAGCGGCTTCGCCGTCTGTTGTTGTTTTTCCTGAAAAAGAAAAGAAGGGCTTCAAAAAGCCGGCTAAAATCTATGACTGCCTCAAGAAAAGTCCGGTTCCGTTGCTAGTTGAAGACATGGAAGAAATTTCAGCCAGAAACGCAGAAGAAGATGTCATAAATGGATTGGAATACACCATCGCGAATCAAGAAAAAATCAAGACGACTTTCGTTCAATACCTGAAAATGTGTTGCGCTAAGAAGCTGAAGTTGTCAGAAAAAACAAAATCCAAAACCAATCACGAAAAAATAGCAGAAATATTCACTGACGGAGAATTGTATAACTCAGCAGAATGTATTTTGAAAAACGACGTTATAGCTTTTCAGAGAGGTTTGAAGCACGAGCAATTAAAAATTGATAAATATTTTACATGGAGTAGATTAAGAGAACTATGCAAGACATTTGGGATAGTCCTTCCTTAAGCAAGGGCGTAAAAATATATACAGACGAAGATGAAGAAACGTTTATAGTTTCAGACGTTGTTCGTTATATGGATTTCAATAGCGATTATCAAAATGACTTTGTTTGCAAAGTCAATGATTTCTTGAACGAAAAAGGATACATCACACAAAATCAACTTGATGTAATTAGAAGCATAATAAAGCATGACGAGACGATTCTGGAGTTTGTTCAAGAAAGAAGAGAAGTAAATTGGTAGAATAAAAAAAAGGATAAGCATGAAGCACATAGAAAAAATAGAAGATTCGTTTGAAGAATTATCACAAGAAGAAGAGGCTTATCGAAGAGGTTTTTCACATGGATGGCATGTTGGTAAAACCAACGAAACTATAACAAAGTGGGATATAAGCGAATGGAGAGAAAGCAGGAAATTAATGGGGGCGCCAGGAACGCCATATTCTAAGAGAGAACTCTCCGGTGACAAAGAAATCCTTAATCAAGGAATGTAAAATATGTACCAGGAGTTTGATGAAGTCTATGATTACAACAAATCCTGGGCTTTGAATGAAGGAACAAAGAATTGGGGGAAATATGACAATAAAACGGATAAATTCAAGATAATAGCTTGTCATAATTATTGCATGATCGGTAATGATATTTTTGATTACATCGATAAAAAAATGATCGAAAAAATCACAGAAAAAAGAGGGTATTAAGTGAAAAATTCTCATTCAGATATCCAATACGAGTTCGTCGTTCCCATCAAAACTGTTCCAGAAAGCAATCGCGATGGTGAGCATTACATAACCAAGTCGAAGAGACATCGCACGCAGAAGCTCCACATGTGGGCCGTATTGCATGATAAGCACATGGACATACAATTACCGTGCCGAATCAAGTTAACGCGTATAGCGCCAAGGAAACTAGATAAAAACGATAACTTGCCAGTTTCAATGAAGTGGCTGATCGATGAAATTTGCGATTATATATTCCCTGGGCAAGCAGCCGGTCGAGCTGATGATACCGACGAGATTGACTTCATCTTTGACCAAGAAAAAGGAAAACCAAAGGAATATGCAGTGCGGGTGACTATCTATCAAAGGAAAGAATGTTGCTGTCCTTGCCATAGACAAAGTAAGAGCGAAGGAGTTCTTTTGTGTTAGGTTTATACCTGTTTATACACTGTTATACCCGAAATCGGGTATAAATCATTTTCCGAACAAGCAATTTCTTAGACGGTTAAAGCTTAAAAGCTTTTCTTCAGTGCTTGGAAAATTAAGATGCCAGCTTTCTTTATCAGAAATAATCTCTATTCCGTACTCATCACACTGGATACTATTAATTTTTTCAACGTTTAAAAGGAGATTACCGACGCTTGCATGATCTATTTCTATAAAACACACGCTATCTTCCACCCACATGAATTACTCCTTTGCTTATTCCTCTTTCAAGAATTTCTAGTCTTATCTTTAATTCTACAAGCTCATTGCCAAAAGAGTTTTTGGTAGCGTGATGACTTTTTCTAACCTTATCATTCGACTTAATCACTTTCTGCAAATCAGCGCGTATCGCATCCATCTCACATTCATGCTCTGTCTTGAAAAATTCTAACTGTATAGCTACCATTTTAAAAGTTTCTCCCGTTGTTTGTGAGAAACAATAATTAAGCGGGCTATTTTTTTCTAGTTATTTGTAAATCGCGATTTGGAAAGTTCACATCTAGCTTATCGCAGAGAGTTCTTAAGCTGTCTTCAAACTCCGCATCATCGAAGCTATCAGGGTTATAGAGGTGCTTCATAAGGTCGATGAGGTTATTACTCGCTGTATCAAGATCTCTCTTAATGCCCATGCATGTATAGCATTCGGGGTCACAATGTTCTTCGTAAGGTTCATCTGGGCCGTATAACGCCATTGGAAAACTCCTGGTAAAGACCAAAATGTGCCACAAAAATGAAAATAACACAACAAAAATGAAACAAAAATGAAACCCTTGCAAAAAAAGACAACTTTTCTTAATCTGTTTTCAAAATACTAATTACTTTAATTGAAAAGGAGGGGTTTATGTACACATCGGAAGCAGATTTAGCGGGTTACTTTGCTGATTTAGTTAATGAAATGAGAGAGAACAACATCTTCACAAAGAGCACAACTTTCCAAGAAATAGCGGAATATTCTGATGAAAGAATAGCGCTAAAAGAAATTCTTGTAGAATAATGAGCGATGTTGATATAGAGGGAAGCGACCCTTAAAAAAGGTCATTTTTCAATATGTCTCCTTGTTATTGTTTTTTTTAGGCGGGTTTGTCAGGACCCGCCTTTTTCATTTGTGCTATAATTGTTAATATTTTAGTGTGAGCGTTTGACAAAGGATTGTTAAATGCGCGAAATCGTCCAGCTTCCGATCAAGGGGCTAAAGTTGTTAGAAAACAACCCAAGGAAGATCACTAAAGATCAGTTCACAAAGCTTCGAGAAAGCATCCAGAAAGATCCAGAATACTTCAGTAACAGGCCATGTCTAATTAATCAGGTAGGCTCAACATTCACTGTATATGCTGGCAATCAGAGGGTCAAGGCTGCTAAGCAGCTAGGGTGGAAGACCGTTCCTTGTATTATAGAGAAAGATCTTCCTGAAGATGTAGTTAATAGTAGAATTTTGAAAGATAACAAGACGTACGGGGATTTCGATTTTGACATTCTTGCGAACCTCTATGAAATAGACACACTATTAGAGGCCGGCTTTACGGCAGACGAATTGGTTGGAGCCGTTCAAGATATTAATGTCGAAGAGATAGAAGAGAAAGCAAAAAAAGAAGACTCAATCAAGAAATGCCCTCATTGTGATGGAATATTATGATCATTAACGACGACTGCCTAACTGCAATGCGAGAAATGCAAGATAACTCGATAGATTTCATTGTAACAGACCCCCCATATGGGTTACACTTCATGGGAAAGGAGTGGGACAATGGAATACCCGACGAATCATATTGGAGTGAAATGCTCCGAATCCTTAAACCAGGTGGTCATTTGGCTGCAATGGGAGGAAGTAGAACTTTTCATAAACTCACTTCGAAAATCGAAGAGTCAGGGTTTGAAATACGAGATTGCATTATGTGGCTCTACGGATCAGGATTTCCTAAAAGTCACAATCATTTCGGTTTAACTGGTTATGGTACAGCTCTAAAACCTGCATATGAACCTATCATTATAGCTATGAAACCATCGGATGGAACATACAAGAAGAATGTTGAGAAATGGGGAATAGGCGGGGTTAATATTGATGCTAGTAGGATTTCTGGAAATTGGAAAGAAATTCTACCGAATAAAGGTGGAAGATCTTCAGGGATTATGGGTGAAAAAACTATTCATCCTGGTGGGGAATGTCACTCAAACGGACGATGGCCAGCGAATATCATCTTTGATGAAGAAGCGGCGCAGATGTTGGATGAGCAGAGTGGGGTTGGTAAGTCTTCTAAGGGAAAATGTTTAGCAAAAAAAAATATTCCCTTGTTGAAAGAAGCAAAAGGACTACACACGCCTGGAAGAATCATGGAATGGGAAGGTTTTGGAGATTCCGGCGGTGCGTCACGCTTTTTCTACTGCGCAAAAGCTTCGAGTAAGGAAAGGAATAAAGGGTTAGAGGGAATGGAATTAAAGGGCTCAGTTTATTCGGCTAATGCTAAAAATGGAGAAGGACTAAGGGTTTCTGATAGTAAAATACCGAAACAAAATCATCATCCAACAGTTAAACCTATCGCCCTAATGAAATATATCATCACACTCCTTGCGCCTCCCAATAACCCAACCTTACTCGACCCTTTTTGTGGGTCAGGCAGCACGCTTGTTGCAGCAAAGGAATTAGGAATAAACGCAATAGGGATTGAAAGAGAAAAAGAATACTGTGAGATTGCGGAAAAGAGAATTTCAGCGGTAGAGACGACACTATTTAATTATGGAACTTAGATGGTGTATATAAGAACTGGCAAACCCAGAGGCCGAAAACCTGGGCCAAATAAGAAACCACTCGAAGTCAACCCGCCACAGGGTAAGTTTAGACCAGTAAAACCAATCGACTGGAAGCTTGTTGATACCCTTCTTATTTCTGGATGTACTGGTACTGAAATAGCTTCTCATTTTGATATGGATAAACATACATTTTATAATAGAGTACAACAACAATATGGGATGACATTTACCGATTATTCCAGTGAAAAGAGATATAAGGGAGAAAGTTTACTAAGACATAAACAATTTGAAGTAGCAATGAAGGGTGATAAAACCATGCTTGTTTGGCTTGGTAAGAACAGATTGGGACAGAGAGAGACAGAAGAGAAGACATTTCTGGCCCCGAATGACGCATACTTAACAACGATTATTGCAGAACTAAAATCCTTAAAGGAGAAAAAAGATGGATCCAGCTAAAGAGCCGCTTAGAGATAGAAATCACATTTACTTATGGAATGATATTATTTTCCCACTATGTCTTTGTTCACTTGTAGTTTCATGTTCCTATGTTTTGTATTCTTTAGCTTGTCTTTTTGATAGAATATAAATGCCTTTAAGCGAAAAGCAAATAAAAAGCTTCAACGAAGCGGATAAGCGATTCAACATATGGGTTGGGGCGGTAAGGTCTGGAAAAACTTACGCTAGTATATTAAAACTGATTGATGTTATAAAAAACGGTCCACCAGGTTCTGGAATGATAATAGGTGTTAACCGTGATACGATCCAACGTAATGTACTGCTTGAATTATACAAGTTCCTTGGATGTGATCCGCCAGGGACAAAAACTACGGAAACTAAGATCTATGGCCGGAACATATATTTTGTTGGTGCACACGATGAGGGTGCGGTTCGCCGAATACAGGGGTCGACGCTTGCGTTTGCGTACGTTGACGAAACCGTTTGTGTTCCAGCTCCATTCTTCCGAATGCTCCTTTCCAGACTTTCAGTACCAGGCGCCCAATTACTCGCGACCTGCAATCCCGAATCGCCGCAACATTGGTTTAAGAAAGAGTTTATCGATAGGCAAAATGAATTAGATTTAATCCACTGGAACTTCCAACTAGAAGATAATCCATCATTAGATAAGAAATATGTTGAAAGCTTAAAAAAAGAATATACAGGAGCATGGTATGCACGCTATATACTCGGTGAATGGTGTATGGCACAAGGGGCTGTATTTGGTGATTTTGACAACGATAATGTTTTTGACAATGATTTACCCGCGCCAAGTTATTGGTTGGCTAGTTTAGACTATGGGACTGTAAATCCAACAGCATGTCATATAGCCGCTGTGAGTCCGAAACAATGGCCTCAAATAAGGATAGAAGATGAATATTATTACGATTCATCAAAAGCCGGACGATCAAAAACTGATGCTGAATTAGCAGATGATATTAAACAATTCATTTCATGGAGGCCTATTCGAGCCTTATATGTCGATCCAGCCGCAGCCTCTTTGAAGCTTGAGTTAAGAGCACGTGACATTCCCGTTCTAGACGCGAACAATGATGTTCTTTTCGGTATAAAGGTTATGTCTAAATTTATCGCAAACAAGAACCTCGTCGTTAGAAAACCCTGTAAGAACTTAATAGAACAGATACAGGGATATGCTTGGGATCCAAAAGCGGCGGAGAGAGGAGAAGATAAACCCATTAAAATTAATGATCACGCCGTGGATTCTTGCCGTTATCTCTGCGCAAGCGCATTCCCTTCAGGACAACTGAGCCATCCCGATGAAGAATTAAGCTATGATCAATTAAGAAGGAAAGTTTATGGAGACGACTCCATATTTGGGTTTAACCCACAAAATTCTGGTGGATATATGTAGATCCCTGTATACTATGTTCATACATGAATAGTTTAGGGTATACATGAAGATTTGTAGAAATTGCAATAAAGAATTTAATTATAATGGGTTTTATTGCCATTCGTGTTCAGAAAAACTCAGGATGGAAAAAAGAAAAGGTGTTCCTTGTAAATCTTGTAATAGAGTAATAGGAATTTGTAACAAAACTTTTCATTTATGTAGATGTTGTTATATCAAAAAATTAGAAAATTCCGACCCTGTATACAAAGAAAAGAAGCGCATAGCAAAATTTAAATCTCGCAGGAAATGTCGCGGACAAGATCCAGATGCGCCTTTAATGAAGAATAGAGCTGGAGAAGGGTATATAGATCCAAACGGATATAGGCAATTGAGTAAGAGAAATCATCCTAATTCTGGTAAATTGGGAAGAATTTCAGAACACACTTTTGTTATGTCTAACTATTTGAATAGGCCTTTATCGGATAAAGAAAGTGTGCATCATAAGAATGGGATACGACACGACAACCGTATTGAAAACCTTGAGTTATGGCATCGAGGTCAACCTGCAGGTCAAAGAGTAGAAGACAAGATAGATTGGGCTAAAGAGTTTCTAGAAGAATATGGATATAGTGTTGACAAAAAGTTTCACAAAAGTTAAACTTTTTGAAACTAAACATACAACAGAGAACGTGATGGACTGGTATCAAGTATACACAATCGGACTTATAAATTTTTTATTGTTTTTCTGGATGGCTATGATAATTACTGAAAAAACTGATAAACTGCATCATGACCTAAAAAAATTAATCGATAACTTAGAATCCATCAATAGTAAAATGGATGAACACAATCGAAAAATACATCAGATTATCGAAGAAATTAGAAATAAGAAATAAGGCATCTTACATAGGGTAAGTATGTCGAGGACATGGACGTCCTAAGCCGTATATGGCATCGTTTCCAATTTAGGCGTTCATGTTCTTTTTTAAGGAATAAATGATTCAGAAAACAACACGTATGACAATGCGTGATATTCAAGAAGAGCGTGTGTTTGGAACAAATATTATAAAATGCGACAAGTGCGGCGTCATTGTTCGCGAACTAACGATAAGGACACGTGAACATGTTGGAAAATGCGCGAAATGCTTTTCGGATATAGAGGATTTTCAGGAACAGAATGTCGTAACTGAAGAAGATTTGATCATGGAGCTAAATGTTTAAGCGATTTCATTTGAAGAAAATGACAAATCTTTCGATGGCTCCACATATAGTCTAGAGGGATATCAAAATTTTAAAACAAAAAACAACGACCAGATCATTTATATTGAAGATGAAGAAAAATCACACCAACCATAAGAAACATTATCAGACGTAGAGGAAAAATGAGTAGCACATCCGATCTAACCAACGAAGACATCAACGACATTTCTCTATCTATTACAGAAATCATAGAAACCAGAACGTCAGGAAATGTGGATGACATGTATCATGTTTATCTGCACTCCCTTTCCATTTTCTTGATAAGTACTTGTATTGATAAAGATCATTTAATGGTAGCCGTGGATGAGCTTAAGCATATGTGCATTCATTACTACGACGAGCATCAAAAAATCCTTGCAGCAAAGAACCTCTAAACACAACCCATATACCACACATATACAGCACATCTATCTAAAGCTGGTATATGTTGAACATATATCAATCATATATTATATATTACCCATATTATTTACATAGGGGGATCATATGATTGTTGTGGTAGGAGGAATAAAAGGTGGCACTGGAAAAACAACGATTGCTACCAATCTTTGTCAAATGAGAGCTTCAGCTGGCAAGAAAGTCTTATTGGTTGATGGAGACGATCAGCAAAGTTCTTACGAATGGTCCCTACACAGAGACCATAGATTTTCCGGAAAAGCAAACACAACTACATTCGTTACTGTATGTCTGACTGGTCGAGCTCTTTACACAAACGTTATCAAAATGAAAAACGATTACGACGACATCATTATCGATGTTGGTGGTAGAGATAGTGGATCACAAAGAGCAGCTATTTGTTGTGCTGATATTCTCTTATTTCCATTTAAACCAAGATCTATAGATATATGGACACTCAATCCTGTCAAGAGATTGGTAGAAGAGTCTTTATCACAAACAGCCAAGGCTTATTCGTTCTTGAACCAAGCCGACCATCAAGGCATTGATAACAAAGATGCTTTAGAAGTTCTTAAAGAATGCGAAATCATCAAAACACTTCCCGTTATAATTAAAAACAGAAAATCATTTGCCAATGCCTGTTCAGAAGGATTGGGGGTGAATGAGCTAGTACCGACAGACGAAAAAGCCTGTAAGGAATTGCATGAGCTCTACTGTTATATATATGGTTGACATATAGTCTCCATATCTATTATATATTGACTTTTCATATACATAACATAGGTGTTCCATATGGCTGTAAGCAAACCTTTCAGCGACGAAGAGAAGAAAAAACTCAAATCCATTGATAAAGGGTATAAAACGTATGTGCACAAGGTACATTTTACAAATGTATTATTTAGAATCCCTGTGGAAATACTAGAAAAAGTGGATGCTAAGGTTAAGGAAAGACCTTGGACGACAAGAACTCAATGGATCATGGAAGCAATCGAGGTTAAATTAGATGAAGACATATAGAAGAACTCTAAGACTAGATCCTTCACAAATACGAAGGAGAAGAAAATCTATAGCCCGATTGTGGGTTATCTTAAGGAGGGATTACAATGCCAACGTATGATTATAGATGTCCTAACTGTCGGTTTACACTTTCAGTATTCCATAAAATGAATGAGAAGCCATGCGTTTCTTGTTTAGCATGCAACTCAGACAAAGATATGGAAAAGATTATTAGTGTAAGCCCATCTCTACACTTTAAGGGTAGTGGGTTTTATCAGACAGACTACAAAAATGCGGGGTAACAATGTCACTTAAACCAGTCGGAAGAAATCTAATAGTTAGCTTTAAGAAGCCTCAGGAACAGGATAAAACAGTTGGTGGGCTTATATTACCTAAGAATAAGAATGCTCCAGATGAGCCTGTGGATGCTATCGTAATAAATACAGGAGAACAGTGTGAATATCCTATTCTTCCAGGTGATACAATTCTTATGTCTCCATATTCAGGTATACCTATAAGAGGTGGAACGGAAGATGAACCACACAGGCTGATTGTTGAAAAAGATATCTTAGCTATAGTGTCAGAATGATGCAGAAAATGCTACAAACGTTAGATTAATAAGATCTGTATATCTAATTTCCAAACTGGCAGAATACCATGCAGGAAAATTAGCTACTGTCCGTATGCAGTGGCCTAATCTTTGGAAAAAAATGGAGAATGCAAGTGATCAACTGGAATGATATACGAGATAACATATTACCTAAATCAATAGATGAGGTCTTTGTTTTAGCTGAAACTGATGATTTCACTAAAAAAATAGTAAAAGACCATACGTTTTGTGGGCCAAATGTTTGGATATACATAGGGAAATTTGATAAATCAGTAGGGTGGGATATATATGGGACTGATAATGGTTTTAAAGTCATAAAATGGGCCTACATTGATTCTGAAACGCGTTCATTATTAAATTCAGTCCTCGGAGATAATAAAAGGATGGTCTAACCTGTGAAAAAGAGCACAAGGATGTGAGCTAAGTCCTTTTGCTATCTTATATATGTTTTCCAAGGTTATATTCCTTTCGCCTTTTTCAACAGAACTTATGTAATTAGGGTGTAAGTTTGACAGCTCGGCTAATTTCTCTTGAGAGAGTTTTTTTTCGAGTCTAAGTTTTCTTACAGCCTTACCAAAAGCCGTTTTAATTGGTGTTTTTTTTATTATGCGTTTCGACACATGGTTCTCAATTAATGCGTGCATGATACGCACAACGAGAGAAGCAGACCACACACCATGCGTTTATTTGATGTATGACAATTAATTACTTTAAATTAAAGAAGAGAGATGACAAAGAGCAAATATCTTCAATACAGCCTCATATTTTCTCAAAGAGTTGAACTTGAAGAATTGCTATCGAGCGGTACCTCAAAGACACAAATAGCTAAGATACTAGAAATCGATAAATCTACCGTTTACAGAGAAATGAAGAGGTGTGAGGGGGCATATAACGCGGAGGAAGCACAGCTTCATGTAGACAGAAGAAAAGAACAAAAAGCAATAAGTAACTCAAGACACCGCAACGAAATAAAATTTAGGTTAGATCAGTTAGAGACTAAAATAGAAAGGCTAGAGAACCTCTTAAAAGGAAAATAATGCATAACAACCAACTAATACGACAAAGCGCTAAGCATGACCTCTGGCAAGCTATATATCCGCCACTTGTCCTCAAGGTAGAGAACCGCATATGCGACAACTGCTCTAGGGTTAAAAGCTCGGAGTTTTACTACAGACAAGAGAAGAGCATCAAGACGGTCTACGCATGTTCTTTGACCTGTTTTAATGAATTGCAGAAGGGAAAGAAATGATAATCTTCGACTTAGACAGCCTCGCTAATAACGAACATAGACGTCATTTTATTGAGAAGCCTTGGGATTGCTGTAATAAGTGTTATACCATGCTGAAAGTTGGTTATGAGTATCCAGAAGGCTGTGAATGTGGCCGCAATCCTTTTACATGGAAAGAAGATTACAAAGCATATAACGAGGCTTGTGATAAGGATGAGCCTATTAGGGAAGTAAATGATATTTATTATACTATTAATTATGCTGGAAGAGATGAAATATTTATTTGGTCTTCAAGAAATATTTATTTCAAAGTAAACACTGAAACATGGTTGACAAATAACGATATTTATTGTGACGAAAATGTCTTAAAAATGCGCCCAATCGACGATAACTCACCTCAAGAACAGTTATTCGAAAGGTGGTTAGACGAACTTATCAAAAATGACCGAGAAACATATGATATAGCAAATAGAATACCTAAATATCCAGTTGACTTCGTCTTCTCCTCCCATAAAAAAACGATTGATATGTTCAGAAAACGAGGGGTGTTTGTGTTTGATTGTAATCAGGAGAAAGAATGATCTACATCTACATATGCCCTTGCTGCGGAAATAAATATAAGAACGAATTTCCTAACCAAAAGATATGGTGTACTTTTTGTGGCTGTGTTTTCAATCAAAGCGGACAAGGATAATATGAGTCCTATACAAAATAAGCCCTCTTTCCTAATCAGGCAGGAAATCGTTAGCTCTGTTGGTCGCGATAATATACGAAAATTTGAGCTATGGGCATTCGACATGTCTCCAGTTAAGTACAACCAAGATCTTTTAAGATTATGGAACCTGCATCATGGATCGAATATGCATGTCTCAGAGAATCCACAACAAGGTTTTAGCGAAATAATAAACTATTGGAGTGAATAGTGAACGATCAATGCACTCAATGCCGATTTAGATTCACAGAATCATCCATCCAAGCTTCTAGAAGAGAGAGACAGCGGCTACCAGTACTTTGTCAGGAATGCTATCGATTAAACATGGCAGAAGCACGCGCCAATAAAAGATCGATGTTAGAAAACGAAACATCAAAGCCGAAGATCGAGGAAATGTTAGAAAACCTAACGTATTTACATGGTCAACTCAGTCCATCTCTACTCATGAGAAAGCTCAAAATATCATATGATAGTGCTAAAATAATCTGTTTATCTAACGGATGGAAATCAGATTAATAGTTGGAAAAAAAACGCCATTTTATTATTATATCTTTTGTCTGTATAGCCCACGACAAGACAATCGTCGAGAAGACGTTAAAAGCACATCGGGGCTTGCTTAGCTCTTCAGCTTTGCAACTGGCGAGAGAACAACTAACCGCTTTTGAGCGTGAGTTCGATGTAAACCGTCGGGATATCGGCCTAATGGTACGATAAATCGAGTAAAGTAAATTATTGTCGCGAGATATCAATCTAGTACTTTACTTGTCAAAAAGCTTTCACCATTAGGTGGGTGTTGTTTACATGAACTAGCCCAAGAGCTCTGCCTTTCAAAAACCAAATAAAAAGATAAAATTTTAATTGCATTTAAAATTAAAATCCTACAGGTTGGGATTAAATATTTTAATAGGGCAATTTAATGGGCTCATACGATTCAGAAGGATCTGGACCGGGACTAGGTTACATTGACGCAAGCGATGTTAACGCTAAGAATATCAAGCAGATGATGGATCACTTTTATCAGTCTAGCTACCCAGCAAACGCAGCTTATTGGCAGCAAGGTGCAATCGATAAGCGTTTCAAGGTTGGTGATCAAACCTTGTGGTCTATGATCTACGGTGATCAACAATACACACAGTCTAGAAGATTCTTCTTTAACTTGATCCGTCGGCATATCAATATGATTTGCGGGTATCAAAGAAAGAACAGAAAATCAACCATCACGATGCCAAATGGCAATGAAGATGATCCATTATCCGACGATTACAACAAAGTTTTAAAGTGGAGTGAGGAAAGGGATGGCTTCCAAGAATATTTATCTCAGTCTTTTGAAGGTGCTTGTGATGTTGGCAGCAACCTCCTTCATCTTTATCCCGACTATACTCTCGATCCTATCTCTGGTGATCTATTTACTGATCAAGTCTCTTATAACAACTATCTCATCGATCCTTACTATAGGAAACAAGACTTAACAGACTGCTCTTTCATATGGAGAAGACGTTGGGTAACCAAGACAGCTGCCAAAGCCCTTCTTCCTGGCCATGCGAAAGAAATAGAGAAGATGAGACCTTCTGGCATTAAAGATGGTAGATTCCCTCTACAGGCAGAGCTATTGAATTTAGATACCAACCAACTGTTTGCATACGATGAGTTCCATTACAGAACGACACGCTCTTCTAAAATCATTGTGGACCCTAAATCTGGTGAAGCTGTTGAGTGGGATGAAGACGAAGAAGATGGACCGGATATGCTTGAGAGAGTCTTGGCTACACAGCCTTGGCTAATGGTCAAAGAAGTTCAAGTTCCTACTGTTAAGCTTGCTATTAAAATTGGTGATAAGGTCCTATACGATGGACCCAATCTTCTTAACATCGACCCATACCCATTCGTTCCAACACTATGTTACCATGAGCCAGATATCCAATCTTACGCTTGGAGGCAACAAGGTATCGTTAGAAACTTAAGAGATGCTCAGTATCTATACAACAGACGTAAAGTAATC
>ERZ1292642.608-Hain-H14-01um-R1-608-length-19715-cov-6_pt1 | contig 19715 bp, 27 predicted proteins | sample MGYA00564403_ERZ1292642 | MGnify/ENA primary metagenome ERZ1292642 (study PRJEB36523, sample SAMEA6512643) | groundwater metagenome | collected 2019-01-09 | study: AquaDiva: Metagenomics assemblies of 32 groundwater samples | reverse complement strand
AGTAAAATGGAGCAATATAAACGAAAGGAGTTTTTTTAGATGATAGATTTTCCTGTTAATATTCTTTTTATTATGTTTCGTTCCTTTGGTGATATAGTAATGTCTACTTCTATCATAAGGGCATTAAAAGAAAAGTATCCTAAAAGCACAATTGTTTATTTAACTTCAAGCAACTGTGTGGATTTACTGGTTGGCAACCCAGATATTCATGCTATATATTCCGAAAGGGACTATATAGAACCAATGAATTTTGATATAGTGTTTTCCCCTTTTATGACTACACAATCAAGATCCGAATGGTGGCAGTATCATAGGAACATGATGGACTTATATGCTGATGGTTGTGGGGTGGAATTGAAAAACAAGCAATGTTATCTCTATCCTGCGGATATAAACCATCTTAAAATACAGCATAGCATCCCTGATAAATATATCCTTATACAGACCAAAACAAGGGATGTTACAAAGGATTATACGAGATGGGATGAACTGATTGCATTAATAAATGAAAGGCTCGGCATACCAGTTATACAGATAGGGGGGAAGGACGATCCTATTGCTAAGGGAATTGCATTAAACCTATGCAATAAAATTTCTTTCAGGGAATCAGCAAATCTAATAAAGGACGCCCATGCCACTATAACACTTGATAGCGCTGTAGCACATATAGCAGGGGCAGTAGGAGGAAAAAGAATTATATTATATGGAGCTACTAATTTTGAATTATGTGGAAGTGGAAATAAGTTTAACAATGCTGCTATTAATCTTGCGATGCAAGATACCTTTATATTAGAACCTGAAAAGCGATTGCCAGAGTGTAGCAGTGGAGCATGTTTTAAAGCCCAATGTCCTATAGGCTCTTGTATAAATTCAATAGAACCAAAAGATATAGTAAAATATATTTAAAAAAATGATTACACTGTTAATGATAATCCAAAATGAAGAAGCAGTTTTAGATAACTGCTTAAAATATGCACAACCCCATGTAGATAGAATGGTGCTAATTGATGGCGGTTCAACTGATTCAACTGTTTCTATTGCACAGAGGTATAATGCAGAGGTTTATGAGCATCTTTTTGAGAATCACTTTGCAAATCAGCGCAATAAGTTGCTTAATTATGTAAAAGAAGGATGGGGATTGTGGCTTGATGCTGACGAGGTATTGTGTTTATTCCCTGATAGACTAAAAAGGTTAGTGGAATATTTAGAGGCTAACGGATATGACTCGGCGAGCTTTAATAGAGCAAATCTGCATAATGACAGCATAGAGAGCTTGGATAGGCATACGAGGCTATTTAAACCTGGCAATGTGCATTGGGAAGGAAAAATTTCAGAGGGGCTTGCAGGATTACAAAGGACATATCATACAGATTTTACTATTCTACATGCAAAGGATTGGGATAGGCAGAAAAAGCAGAACAGGTTTTATTATAAAATAGCGCCAGAGGCATTTAGTGAGCCACCAGATGGAGTTAGTAATGGGATATAAGGAAATACCGCTGACACAAGATAAAGTAACATTGGTAGATATAGAAAACTATGATTATTTAAATCAATGGAAATGGTTTGCAGATAAAGACCGAAAAAACAGCATCTTTATGGTATATAATGAACCCCGATGTCCAGAATGTAAAGGCAAAACAATAAAAATTGATAGTTGGATGGAGAGACAAAATGAAACCAATAACAGTAGCCATTATAGCAACAACAAATCATCCTGTAACTTCCCTTGCGATTGAAAGCGTATTGAGACATAGGAGGGATGAGAAAATTGCATTAATAATTAATGGGCAATCAGGCGTTAATACTTGGCCGCAGGATTGGACAAAAAATATAGCTGATAAATATAAAATACCAATTCATGTAATAGCTGAATATGGCGTAGCCCATGCTTATAATAAGGCTATTGAAATAAGCGGTAATGATGACCTTGTTATTATGCAAAATGATGTTATTGTTACTCCTAATTGGCTTGAACCGTTGCAGAAGCTTGCTTGTACCCATGAAGATATAGGCATGGTTGCGCCCTTTACCTTTCCACAATGGCCTATGAACCATAAACCATTTGATAGCAGTTTTATGAATTATTTAAAGACAATGGCGGAGCAGTATTGGAATGTAAGGCCAAGACTATTTCAGCAGGAGCCGACAAAGGAATTGCTTGAGCAGATACTAAAGAATTTATTTAGCAATCTTGATAAGTTTGCGGAGATGTTTGTAGAAATATATAAAGATACCTTGCCTTATGATGATGCTTCTATGATGTGCATATATTTCAAGAGGGATGCTATTAATAGAATAGGCAAATGGGATGAATGGTTTTATCCTTGGAATGGAGAGGAGTATGATTACAGGGCAAGGATGAACAATGCAGGGTTATTCAGATTAACCAGCTTTCAGAGCTTTATTTTTCATTGGACATCAGTTACTACCAGACAGCAGATAGATGAAAATTCAGCGATATTTAAGGCAGGATTGGCGGAGGGGGGCAAGATAATGCAGAAGTGGACTAAAGGCGAGGCAGGGGAATATTGTCCTGTGGCAACGCAAGAGCCAAAACGCAGATATAATAAGTATAAATTAAGAACAGATGAAGAACCTTTAGACGGCAGGCATTTTATGATACATATTCCTGCTGATAATCAATGGTGGGGTAGCTAAAAATGGAAAAAGAATTTTTATATATTCTCAATCAAGGAATTTACAGGGATGATATTGCAGAAGTTGCTATTTCTTCCCCTGCTTCTTCTGAATTGTATGGGGCAAGTTATTTTAATGCAGATAAGGACAGTTATGGATTTGAGGATTACAGAGATGGGCAATGGTGGGAAGATGAAGCGCAGCAGGTAATGAATTTATATAATCCTGATACTGTTTATGAGATAGGTTGTGGATATGGCTTTTTAGTCAATAAACTGATGCAAAAAGGCATTATGGTTTACGGCTCAGATATATCTGAATATGCTATTCATAAGGGATGGGAAGAATTAGGATTGAATGAAGAGATTGCTGTGTTAGATGCAACATCAAGCAACTTTGCAGGTGAAGTGCCTTTCACAAAAGGGGAGCTGGATTTATTAATAGCAAAAGACGTTATAGAACATTGGGGAGATAAACTTGAACAGGGCATTGAAAATATGGTATCTTTAGAGCCAAAATTTATTCATATTGTTACCCCTATGGGCGAGACTAAAGATTCACCTATAACAGCTCATTGCAAGGATAAATATTGGAATGAAAAGCTATGGTATTACATAGGAGCTAACAGCAAAACGGATTTAACGCATACTGCCCTGCATGAAAGAAGCTATTGGGCAGAACAGTTTGAAAAGCATGGATACAAGGAAAGAAGGGATTTAAGCGATACTGTTAAATTTCCGACACATGAATCCCCTGATTATGCAAAGGGAATAACTTTAATATTGGAGAGGGTGTGATGGCCAATAAACCAGAAGTAAGCATGGTAGTTGTTTGTTATAACAATCTTGAATATACAAGAAAGTGTATAGATAGCATATTGCTTTATACTGATATTCCTTATGAGCTTATTGTTGTAAATAATGGCTCTACTGATGATACGAAAGAATATCTTGAAGCAATATCAATAATGGAGGATAATTGCAAAACAATAACCTTAGATAAGAATTATAGATTATGCAGGGGGATTAATGAAGGGTTCAGGGCTGCCACTGCCCCTTACATTATGATGGTAGATAATGATATTATCCTTGCAAAAGGAACTGTAGAGGGACTACTTGAAAGATTAAAAGCGCATCCTGAATATGGGGCAGTAAGTCCTAATTGGTGCTTAAAGGATATTAATAATAGCTGGCATAACTTTTTTCCTGATTCGGATAGCATTTTATTTAAAATGGACGAATTTCTTAAAACCTATACTATCCCAATGAAAGAAGGACATATATCTGACTGGATGTTCGGCTCATGCTTTATGACCACAAGGGACGTATGGGATGAGGTAGGGGAATGGGATGAGCAGTTTCAGATAGGCTGCATGGATAATGATTGGGCATGGAGGCTGATGTGGACTGGCAAGTATTATCCAATGGTATTTACTGATTTGCCCTGCTATCACGAAGGGGAAGTAACAAGAAAGGGCTTGAACCCAGACCATGCAGAGCTTGAAGCAAGGGATTGTGTATGCTTTGAAAAGAAGCATGGGATGAGCCCGCATGACGTTAGTAAATTATGCCCTAAAAGAGATGAGATGAGGGCAAAGGTGTCCGGCAAGGAAATGAAGAATGAAGAATACAAACCTTATACCCTAAAAGTTAATGCTCCTAAGCCAAAAACACTGGTAGGCACGCTTGCGCTTGATAATCTTGCATTAACTGATTTATTCTTAGAGAGCCTATACAGAAGCGTTGAGGTTGGCAAGGATGTGGACGTATTGCTGATTGACCAGAACAGCACAGAGGATATTGGCGGTTTAAGGGACAAATATCCTATGCTGAATTATATCAAAAACACTAAAAATGCAGGGGTTGCTACTGGTTGGAATCAGATTATAAAGTATGGGGATTATGATTATTATGCAATTATGAATAATGATATTTATTTATTCATTTACTGGTGGCACAGCGTAATTGAGCAGTTTAAGAATAATCCTGATGTAGGTTGGATTTCCTTATTAACGCCTGACTTTATGGAAAAGACAGAAGAAACAAGGCTGGCAAGGGATAGGTATTGGCCTAACAGGCCAGAGTTTATTGAAGATATTGAAACTGCAAAGAAACTATTGGAATACACCTATGCGCCTTTTGGCGGGACGGATGCTTTAGCAAGAAGACTAAGGGCAAAATATGCAGGACAGAACAGCGGCGGGGCAATGGCGACAAGCTATATTATGAGAAGGGAATTAATAATTGATTTGGGATTATTTGATGATAGCTATGATGAGGTGGGCGGGCTTCACGAGGATAAGGATTATCACCTGAGAATGGAGATTGACGGAAGATGGAAAACGGCAGTAATACATGATGGCTTTGCACATCATTTCTCAATGATGACCAGAAGGGGAAAACTATTTGCAAAGGAAAGGGGGGATGAATGGGAACTAACCAGAGAAAAGAACTGGCGCAAGAAATATGGTAGCGCTACAATTGATGTAGAAATAAAAATGAGTCATGCAGCAATATTATAACTAAGCGAAAAGCGCGAGACATACAGGTACAGATGCAAAAATATAATGAAAAATTTGTAGAAGAATTTATTAAGGAATATCCATTAGAATTTATTGGAGAATCTTTATCTTTATATAAGCAACAACCCATAATAGAAGGATTAAGGCCTGATTTAATATTTAAAGATAGACAAAACAACTTTACAATAGTGGAAGTTCAATTAAATGCTTTAAATAGAAACCACTTATATAAGACATTAGAATATCGTGATTTATTTGCAGAACATGAGAAAAGCAATATGCCAAGAATAATTCTATTTTGTAATGAAATTAAAAGACAATACGAAAAAATACTAAAGATTCATAATATTAATTGTATATGTATGGAGAATGAAAAATTCTGGAATTTATGTGTTTCTTTAAAGCCTGAATTAAAAGAACAGAAAATTAAAGAAACAAAGAAAAAAGAACCTTCAATATTTACTGTAAATGATCTTTTTCAAAAAATAAATTTTCCTATTAAAGATATAAGAGAAGATATAGATGCAATAATTTTTCATCTTTTTGATAAAGATGAAGTTACTCTATATAAATATCATAATTATCAGATATCTACTTTCTTTAATAAAAAGAAAGGTGGTTCTTTTTATGTATCTTCAGACTACGGTTACTGATTTACCCTTTCAATTAATTATTGATAGGAAAAGTATTAGCGAATGGACTACTGATAATATACTAATGATACACGATTGGATGGAATTAATAACTCATCAGATAGAAAGCAATGTTGAAATTATTTTAGGAAGAGTTGGAGACCCTGATTTTTTTAATTATGACGACCATTTGAGAAATAGGAAAAGAAAATTTGATAATATTATAACAAAATATGGAAATAAAAGAGATGAACCTTATAATATAAAAAAACTACAGAATGATATGAATATTTTAAATAACATTGCTTTTTATGTAGGCAAATATCCTTCTTTATCACTAAAAAGATTATGCGAAGATATTTCTATTCAAGAAGGTGCAGGAACCCATCAACGATATTTAGATTTTCACTTAAATTGTGAACGCGATAAAGAAATCGTTGAAAGCTTTATTATAAAAGAAAAAGGGTATTGGTTTACTATTAATTTTAAAAGCATTAATAGAGATATTGCAAATGCTTTGCTTTCTTTAGTTCATAAACTTCACAGTGCTTATCGTTTTTATAGACTAAAAGATAGTAATAAAAAAATATGTGATATTATTCTTAGTAAAAGAGAAACTAATTATGTAGAGCTTAAAAATGTATCTATTGAAGCATTAGAATTATCAGCAAAATATTTTAGACATTTAAAGTAATACGTTATAACCAACGCAGGTTGTGTTTTTTTTTCACTATTATCCCCATGTTTTTGCAAACAGGGGGATTACTAAAAAAGGAGTAAAGTTGGACAAAAATTCAATGTATGTAGCAGGGATGGTTTTCTTTAGTGGATTATCTATCTACTGTGCAATTAACAATCTCACTTTATTTGGGATAGCATCGGCTTTTTTGGTGTTTTTGCTATTGGTGGCGTATAAATAGGAGATGATAATGAAAGAAACTATCTTTGGATTAGCTAAGAAAGTTGTTCCAGTATTAGTGTTATTTGGCATCTTATTCAGCGCCTTCTTCTTCTTAGACAACAGATATGCCCGCTCTGAAAATATGAAGCAGATTGAACAAAGGCTGGATTATAAAATAGTTGCTGACCAGTTAAAGGATATTCAAATCAGAATATGGACATTAGAAGACAGATATGGACAGAATCTTGAAAAGACTAATGATATAATAAAACAGGAATATAGAAAGCTAAAGGCAGAAAAAGAGGAATTAAGCAAGAAACTGGACTTATTAAGAAAATGAAAAAAATTAATCTTGGTTCAGGAAATAAGTTTTTTGAAGGCTACTTGAATGTGGATTTGGATGCAAATGCGCCTAATGTGGACGTAGTGGCTGATATTTCACAGACATTGCCCTTTGCAGATGAAAGTATTGATGCTATAATGGCTTCACATAGCCTTGAACATATAAGCTATGTCCAGACAAAAGAAGTGTTAATAGATTGGAAAAGGGTATTGAAACAGGATGGAGTAATTGACATTAAAGTCCCTGATGGCCGATTTGCTATGGAGGCGTATTTAAAAGGCAGTTGGTGTATAGATTATGGCTTTGCAGAAAGAAATATATTGCCTATGATATTTGGCAATCATGGGGATATTTACCAATTACATAGGGCGTTATTTACTTATCAAAGTTTGTGGAATCTACTAAGCGAAATAGGATTTAAAAATATTAGTAGGATATATGATGATGGAACACCAGCGCATGAACTATATATAAGAGGATTTAAATAATATGGAATATCACATTGAGCTTCCAGACAAGGATTATGATTTAATTCTGACTGAATACAAAGAGATACCGCTTACACAAGGCAAAGTTGCTTTAGTTGATGTGGAAGATTATGATTATCTGATGCAATGGAAATGGCAAGCAGATAAACATAAAAACGGAAGATTTTATGCTAAGAGAAGAATGCAAAAGAAAAATATATATATGCACAGGGGAATATTAAACACTCCAAAGGGCATTGATACTGACCATGTAAATAAAGATGGTTTAGATAATAGAAGAAGCAATTTAAGGATATGTAGTCGTTCTCAAAATATGATGAATAGGGGAAAAACAAATAATAATATATCTGGGTATAAAGGGATTCATTGGGATAAGGAGCGTAAAAAATGGGGAGTAGAAATTACAATAAATTATGAAAAAAAACATTTATTGATTTATAATAATGCTGCAAAACAATATCATAAAGAGTTTGCAAGATTAAATGATATTAAAGGATGAAAGGGGAAAAAATGAGAACAGTAACTATAGGATTGTTAACCTTAAACCATTTAAGTTTTACTCAATTATGTCTTGAATATTTATTTAAAAATACTGATTACCCTTATGAGCTTGTGATAGTTGACCAGAACAGTAGTGATGGAACGAAGGAATATTTGCAAGATATAGAGCGAACCTATGGCAGCATTCAACCTATAACAGTTCATTATATGGATAGAAATGTAGGCGTAGCGGCAGGGTTAAATATCTGTGCCTTGCATAATTTAGACAATGACCTTGTATTTCTGCAAAATGATGTTGTTGTAGGGCCTAACTGGTTATCACCACTTGTATCTCTTGCAGATAGTAGTAATAAGATTGGCATGGTAGGTTCTTTTTTATCGCCAGAGGTAAACTTTATAGACACTAAATGCACAGAAGAAACCAGACGCAAGTATGAGCAGGAAATTATGTATAATTTGCGTAACGACCCTACAAAAGAAAGATTAAAGGAATATCTTAATTACTTTTATGATGGGGATTTTGACGAGTTTGCTTTAGACTTTGTGGAAAGAAATAAGGATACGCTGCCTTATGACGAAATAGTATTTATGATGTCTTATTTTAAGAAAGAAACTTTTAAGGCTGTAGGTTATTTTGACGAAAGATATTGGCCTTACGGCTCAGAAGAATGGGATTTCATGTATCGTGTAAATAATGCAGGAATGTTCAGGCTGCTTTGCAATCAGAGTTTCGCTCACCACTGGGTAAGCATTACTTGCAGAAAGTTATTAAGGGATGATCCTGAACTTTATATGAAGGATATCCCTACAGGGGAATTAATGGCTACAAGATGGGAAATGAGCAAGGCGCATGGCGGTGAGGTATGGCCGGGCAGAAGCTTTGAGGCTGGCACAATAGTTAAGCGCAGTCATGCAAAGTGGAGGCTAAAAGAAGGGATAGACAGCACGATAAAGGTTACAAGAAATGGCATTACTGGTTACGAGGCATTGCCGGCGGGGAGTTATTTTAGAGAATGAGTTTAAAAGTAAGTTATAAAAAAGGCACAAATAAAAAAGCTCCAAGGGCATTAGTTAAGTGTAATTGTGGTTGCGGATATGCTGTTGATATTTATTATGATAATGATGGCTTAGAAATTGGGGGCGTTCAGGGAGACATTGACGATTGGAGAAGGATATTATTTCCACTATTAAAGGTCAAGAAGGGGGAAAAAATAGATGAATAAGTTTTTTACAGATGATGACTTTGCTAATCCTGATTATCAGCAGATAACGCTTGAATTAGAGGATATATATTACAAAACTGGCAGAAAAGAACATGACCCTAAAACTGATACTTATAACGAAACAGGCAGAAAGGGGGAATTATACTGGTCAAGAAAGGTTGAGTATCCTTGGGCTTTGTTAAGCAGTGAAGCGATAAGGATTGATAATGGAAAAATTAAATGTGGGCTTACTTTACATAACAAAAAAACTTTATCAAATAAGATTAAGATATTAGATGTAGGCTGCGGGGCATCGCCCTTACTCCCCTATCTTGCCAAAAAAGGATATGATTGCTGTGGCATTACGCCTGACCCTATCAATCCAGAAGGCGTTAAATTCCACGATGGATTACATGGCTATATCCCAGATTTAGGCAACAGAATAGGGGTTGATATTGAATATAAGAGGGCTGGCATGGAAGCCATCCCTTATCCTGATGAGATGTTTGATAAGGTATATTGCATATCCGTAATTGAGCATGTAGCAGATGATATTATGATTGCAGGGGCGAGGGAGATGGCGAGGATTTTGAAAAAGGGCGGATTACTGACTATTACGATGGATACCCACAACCCTGAAGTTGAGCTGCCAAGGGCGAGAAAGATTATAGAAGCATCAGGTTTGCAAGTATATGGTGAAACGAATTTTGATTTCAATAACCCTTATGATTGCATAAAAGGAACAGATAGATATAGGCAAGGTCGTTATTGGGTATTTGGATTTGTATTGGAGGGAAAATGAAAGCAAATAAGATAAAAAACATGTTGCCTATTGAATGGTCTTTAAATATAGATGCTATAAAAAATGCTTATTTAGAAAGTATAGACATTATTGAAGAGTTGTATGATGATAATGATTGTAATTTAGACCATCATGGACATTGTCAAGAACATGGATGGAGAGATAAAAGTGAATGTCCACATGAAAGAGCTAAAAAGTTTTTAAATATTAGACGATACTAAAAAAAAGAAAGGATACCATGAAAATATCAATAATAATAACTTATTGGAACAGGCTTTCGTATCTTGAACGAGCTTTAGCAACCATAGTATCACAAACATTTCCCAAAGATAGTTATGAAATAATTGTAATTGAAGGAGGGGACGTGCCTTCTGACGTTATAGTAGACAGCTATAAGGAGCAGGCTGATATAAGGCTTGTTAAGCTGCCACAGAAGCAATGGTTTAATATGTGGGGTTATCCTTGCAATATAGGGATAAAACTTGCTAAATACGATTTAATTATGTTTGCCAATCAGGATGAGTTATGGCGGGATGATATACTGCAATCGCTATCAGATAGACATGAAAAGGATGATAAGTTAATATCCTATGGTTATCACGTTTATAATGTAAATGACTACAGGGCAGAGCAGTTGCCAAGGCGACCTACCTGCCACGAAATTAAGAAGATTCAAGAGCAGGAAGCTCCTTTAATGAACTTTCATCAAGGGGCATGGAATTGGCAGGGGGTGATTGCTGCATGGGAAGGAGACGTATATAGGGTGCCATTTAACCTATCCTGCCTACGCACTGAACACATGAAGGCCGTAGGGGGCTTTGATGAGGCTTTCTATGGGTATGGATGGGCTGAAAACGATATTGCTTGGAGATTAATTAACTATGGGCTGCATGTTGAGCAATCTAAGTCTGTATTTAGATTAGACGCTAATACTGTAGAAATAAGGGATATTGTTGGCAGCGATTATGCTATAATACATCTAAATCATGTGTTTGACACAAGGGTAAAGCATCCTAATATAGACCAGAATAAATTAGTTTTTGATAAATTGCATAATATGAAAAAGGGAGAGTATCTTGCCAATGAAGGGATGAGTTGGGGGAAGTTGCCATGAGCTTTAATTCAGGCTATAAACTATTATATAATCCTGACAGGGTTAAAACATTATTGGAAGGCAATATTCCTAAACCTATCACTGTAGAGATTTCCCCTACGTCTTACTGTAACCATGCCTGCACCTATTGCGCTTTTGATAGTGCAAGGAATACTGCCCAGCTTGAACCTGCTGTATTTAAAAAGCTGATTAGGCAATTATCCAAAATGGGCGTTAAAAGCATTAATATATCAGGAACAGGCGAACCTTTAATCTATCCCAATCTTATTCAATTTATTAAATATGCTAAAATAGAAGAAAGAATATCTGTAGGATTAATAACAAATGGCAGCTTACTGCATAAGGCAGATGATGAGCTTGCTGAACTATGCTCATATATCAGAATAAGTCTTGACGCTTGCACAGCCGAAACGCATAAAAAGATACATGGTTCAGATGATTTTGACAGGATAATTGAGAATATAAAGCTAATTGTTGGAAAGAAGGCAGAGATAGGCATACAGTTTGTGCTGTGTAATGAGAATCAACACGAAGCTGTGCAGATGGCAGAATTTACAAAGAATTTAGGTGTTGATTATTTGCAATATAAACCTATAGTATTTTATGGTAAGGATAATCAGTTATTAAAGGATATAAAATTTGACTATTTAAATATTATAAAGTATGCAGATGAAAAATTTAAGATAATTGTAAAAGAAGAAGAATTTTTAGAAATTTGTGAGGGCAGGGACTACAAGTCCTGCAATGCTGTTAAGCTCGTAGGTTCAATAGTAGAAAATGGGGATATATCTATTTGCTGTCATCTAAAACATAAGCCCGATTTCATCGTGGGCAATATCAATATGCTTGATTTTAATATTCTATGGGGTTCTATCGCACACCAGCGAATAATTGATTCCATAGACGTAAACAATTGTCCACCATCCTGTGGCAGAGGGGGGATAAACAAATTCTTAGAGGAGACAATAAATTCTACAATGGATATTAAAAATAAAGATTTTATTTGATAACTGAACCTAAAGTTTACATTGTTATTCCGCCATCACTTTGGCTGATAGATGATAGAAGCTGTTATCTATTAGGCAGTCTGTGGATTACTGCCTATATTGAGCAACTTACCTATGACGTTTCTGTTATTGACTTAGCATCTTTAACAGAAGACCAATGGAACATTCCTTTTGATGGGCATATCTATGGCATAACCTGTCTTATTCCTCACGATAAAACAGTCCGCAAGATTACTAAAATCATAAGGCAAAACAATCCAGAGGCATTGATTGTGCTTGGTGGTCCTCATGCTACTACCTTGCCTGAATATCTTTTAAAAACTACTGATGCTGATATTTGTATCAAGGGAGAAGGGGAATTAACTATAGCAGATATTATTAAATATAAAATAGCCTTTCAAGACAATCAATCTATTCCTTATGAGCAGATTGCAGGGATATATTACAAGGAAGATGGGCTTGTTAAATTTACAAAGCCAAGAGAATTAATAAAAGACCTTGATACCCTGCCATTACCTGCTTTTCATAAAATAGATATGGATAGCTATTCCGCAAATGTAGACCATAAAAGATTAAATATAAAAGGTAAAAACGCTATGTTTTCAAGGGGTTGTCCTTATCAGTGTTCCTTTTGCACAAGTCCGTTTATCTGGCAGAATAAGTTAAGATTTCATAGTTTAGATTATGCAAGAGAGATGATAGAGACTTTGTTATATAAGTATAAGGCTGAGGGGCTTTATTTCGTAGATGATAATATCACTACGCCATATAAAAGATGTTTAGATTTTGCAGCGCTTATGAAACCTTACAACGTCCCTTGGCGGGCATTTGCAAGGACAAATGATATGGACAGAAAAAGACTTGAAGCCATGAGAGATGCTGGATGTTGTGAGCTTGATATTGGAGTAGAGAGCTTTAATGATAATATCCTAAAAATCAATAATAAGAATGTTACAGGACAGCAACAGATTGACGCTATATTATTATGCAAAGAAATAGGAATAACGCCTAAATCCTGCTTGATTGTAGGATTGCCGGGCGAGACTGATGAATCCATAGAAGATACTCTAAAGGGAATTGAAAAGACAGATTGCACTTATTCCGTAGGCACGTTCATTCCTTTACCACAGTCTGATATTGCTGCTAATCCTGAAAGGTATAATTATGAGATTGATAAAGATATAGGATATAATATGTATATGTCTACGAAGTGTGATAATGGAAAAGGCGTTGTAATACAAAAGAATGATAAGGAAAAGGTAAGGGGTTGGCTTGATAAAATAATGGAATCTATAGGCGATACGTCTTTAGTCTATAGACAGGCAAAAAGGAAGAAAGAAATTGAACGGTAAAAACATTCAAATAGCAAGAGATAGGTTTTCCCCTTTTAAAATCTGGAACCATATTGATAGGATTGTTGGCATTATAAAAAATGAAGTAGTTTATCCTGTAACGATTGAGTTAGACCCAACCAACGTCTGTAATTTTAAGTGTATCTTTTGTAACGACCAGAAGAAGGTTGATAATACCAGATTAAGGATAGACGTTTTGCTTAATCTTGTAGACCAGTTAAAGGCATGTGATATTAAAAGCGTTGTTATAAAGGGCGGTGGCGAGCCTTTGCTTTATCCACAGATAGATACCTTAATGTATAAGCTATCAGATATAGATTGCTTAACTGGAATGATAACAAACGGCTCTATGCTATATAAGCATATTCAATCTATAGGGGATAATCTTGATTGGATAAGAATTAGCCTTGATGCTTTTAGTAGTTATACCCATCAGATAGTTCACGGAAATTACACAGTTGACATTAACAAGATATTTGATAGTATAGAGGAATTATGCAATAGTTATCCTGATTTAATGGTTGGAACGAATTTTGTCGTTAATAACCATAATTACAGGGAAATTCTGCCTTTAATCGTTAAACTTGAAAAGCTCGGCGTTAAATCCATCAATATCAGGCCGCCTTTCCTGTTTGAAGGGGAAATTAAAGAAGAAGTATGGAAAGAACTTGATATGATAATTAATAAAAGTGATTCTATCAGCAAGAATCTTATAGTTGTATCACAATATAAATATAGAGATAGGGATACCTATTACACCAATAAGAAATGGGATAAGTGCAGGGCTACGCCTTTGATAGGCAGCATAGGAGCCGATGGAAATGTATATGCCTGCTGTGCCTTAAAGGGATTTAAGGAGTTTAGTTTTGGAAATATTAATGAAGAAAGTTTTATAAATATCTGGCATGGCGAGAGAAGGAAAGAAGTAATGAACATGATAGGCAACGCCACCTGCCAAAAATACTGTAGTGATAGATTAGACACATATAATAGATTATTAAGCTACCTTGCTAATAAGGAAAATAGGAAAAATCTATTTCTATGAAAATCTGCTTAATTAATCCCCCATCTCCTTTTCTATCCGACCAAGGAGCTTTACCACCGCTTGGTTTATTCTATATTGCATCTTCACTTGAAAACTATGCAGATGTTTCTTTCATAGATATAGGATTAGGGGACGTTATACCAGAAGATGCCGATATATATTGTTTTACCTGCAATATAACCCAATCTGAATGGTGTAAAGAGAATATACCTAAATATAAAAAGATTGGCAGAACTATTATCGGCGGGCCTTATCCTACCATTACTTATGATAACTGTGGCGCAGACCAGCTTATTGTAGGCGAAGGAGAATTGAATATATTGAAAGCTATTGAATATCCTAAAAAAACTATCTTTTATGGTAATGGCGACTTACAGATTGATACTATACCATTCCCTGCACGAAGAATGTGCAAGGCCGAAAGATACAAGTATTGGATAAATAAAAAACTATCCACGCCTATTTTTACAAGCAGGGGTTGTCCTTATTTCTGTTCATTTTGCAGTAAGGGCGTATTCACTAAGGTTAGGTTTAGAAGCATTAATAATGTTATGCAGGAGATAATAGAAGTCTTAGATTTAGGTTTTGGGGCTATTAGGGTATATGATGATAGCTTCATTTGTAATTATAAAAGAGCCATAGAATTACTTGATAGAATTAAACCATTAAATATTAAATGGAAAGCTGAAATTAATAGCAAAAATCTTTATAAAGATGAATTAGCAAGGAAAATGGCGGAGGCGGGATGCGTTGAAGTGGCAATAGGGGTTGAAAGCGGCAGTCAGGATATATTAAATAATATTAATAAGCAAACCACAATAGCCCAGCATACTATGGCTGTTAAGTTATGTAAAAGATATGGCATAAAAACAAGGGCATATTTAATGGTTGGCTTGCCGGGGGAATCATGGAAAACTATTAATGAAACTAAAGATTGGTTGCATTTAGCAAAAACAGACAGCATAGGAATAGGCATATTCTGCCCTTATCCCGGTTCTGATATTTATAACCATCCTGAAAAGTATGATATTAAAATCTGGCCTCATACTAATAAGGATTTATGGTTCAGGGGAAAGCAAGGCGGACAGAAGTGTTTTGTTTCAACGTCTAATTTATCAAGAAAAGAAATTTTAGAAGCTAAACAATTGATAGAGGAGGGATATAATTAATGACAACAGTATTGATTACAGGAAGCGCAGGATTAGTGGGGGGGGAATGTTGTAAATTGTTCAGAGAAGAAGGATGGGATGTTATTGCAATAGATAACTTTCTTAGAGGTAAACTTTTTGGAAAAGAGGCTGATACGGCTGAAAATGCAATTATATTAAAAGAAAAGTATGGAATAGATACAATTAATATGGACTTTGCAGATGATGCTATTGCTGAATATATTGAGAAAGCAGATGCTATCATTCATAATGCCAGCCAGCCTTCTCATCCTAAATCTGTAGAAATACCATTAAAGGATTTCACTACCAATGCAGCTAAGACGTTATTGCTGCTTGAAAAGGTAAGATGGCACAATCCTAAGATACCTTTTATTTTTAGCTCAACTAATAAGGTTTATGGGGAAGCTCCTAATTATTTTGGATATAAGAAGGTTGGCAAAAGACTTGAACCTGAAAATATGATGCTGTGGGATGGATTTAATGAAAGCCTAAGCATTGACGCTTGTATGCACACGCCATTTGGCATATCTAAAATAGCTGCAGATTTATACACACAAGAATATACAAGATTGTATGGACTTACAACAGGGGTATTTAGGATGGGATGTATAAGCGGAGGGATGAGCAAGGCATCCGAATACCAAAATTGGATTCCCTTCTTTATTAAGAAAGCATTAACTGGAGAGAAACTTTACATCTATGGATATGACGGTTATCAGGTAAGAGATATAATTCACGCCTCCGACCTTGCTGAATTGTTTTATCAATTTATATTAAGTCCTCAAAAAGGGCAGGTTTATAACGTGGGCGGTGGCAGACAAAACTCTATTTCTTTATTAGAGGCTATTGATTTAATAGAAGAAATTACAGGCGAAAGGATTAAGTATGAGCTGGCGACTGAAAGGGACGCAGATCATAAGTGGTTTATTTCAAATACAAATAAAGTTAGAAATGCTTTTCCATCATGGAGAATAAGAATTGGATTAAAAGAAATATTTATAGATATTTATAAGTCTTTAAAAGGAGAAAAAAATGAATGAATATTTTATTGAGTTTTCAGATAAAGATTACGATTTATATTTAAAAGAATACAAAGAAATACCACTTACGCAAGGCATGGAGAATTTGCGAGATTAAATATATTATGATTAATAAAATTCTTTTTCTACAGGAATTGAGCGCTGGCGATGTAGTTATGACTACAGGCACTATTAGGGGGCTAAAAGAAAAATATCCTGATAGCATTATAGATTATATGACATCGCAGCAATATGCGAATATTTTAGAGGACAATTCTGATATAGATAAGATAATTAACTGGGGAAGCGCAATAAATCAGAATGATTATGATTTGATTTTATGGCCGCATCATAAAATACGAAATGCTGCCTTTGGCAGGCAGGATGTTCATTTAGCAGACATCTATGCAAGACTTTGTGGGGTAGAAAGGAGGGACTTATATGTCAACCCCGATGATTCCTACCAGATAGACCTACCTAAAAACTTCATCACAGTTCATACCACATCTCATCCAATGAAAAATTATGATAGATTTAACGAGGTTGTAGAGTTGCTAAAAGACGATATTGACATAGTGCAAATAGGAGGAAAGGACGATATTGCAATCAATGCAACAAAAACAATAATAAATCTCTGTGGCAAATTGACTTATAGACAAACAGCGTTTATTATTAAAAAAAGTAAATTACATATAGGAATAGATAGTTGTTGTGGGCATATTGCAAGCGCTGTAAATAAGTTATCAATAATCTTATTTGGCGGTACTGGGGCAAGGGTTGTCAGGCCTATATCCAATAATATAGCTATTGAACCTGATTATCTAATGCACTGTTCTATCTTGTCTCCTTGTTATGGCATAGCCCCTTGGCCTTGCAATAATAAATGTATCAACACTATAGACCCAAATATTTTAGTTGAGAATATCAGGCGAAATATTAAATAAAAAGCCTATTGATGCTTTTAGGAAGAAAAAAACAGGGGATAGATATAAGTATTTTCAGGAATATCATGGTGTTAAAAGCAGCACTTTTGAAAAAGAAAAAAAAATAACAGGCATCTTAATTGGCAAAGAGACGCATAAATATTTTGAAACTATTAAGTGTTTAGAAAGAATATCTAAAAACAATATCATAACGCTGCCAACAAGAGATATTGCGCTGCTAAATGGAACATTAGAAGGCGTGAAAAAGGGCTGGTGTTTTATAATGCTTGTTGGTGAAACAATAGATGATATAACAGCTATAGCTATTCAGCATTATATCAAAACAATAGATTATGATGCATGGAATATATATGTTAAAAAAAAAGAGCAGAGGAGAACGGGCATTATCAGAAAAAAAACTTTTAGTTTACAAACAAGGCTATTCAAATATTATGCAAATTTTGAAAATGGATATATAAGAAACGTATTATGTATTGGCACAGCATTACAGGGGACGATAGAGAGAATAGATGGCAGACATTCCAGTTAGAATGATTTTAGAGGAATCAAGTAAGGCAAAACTTAAAAATGCCATATCTTCTCTAAAAAAAGAGGTTAAGAAGGAGCTTTTTCAACATAATGGCACAAATGGAAAGCTATCTAAGCAAGTCCGCAAAATACTCATTTCTAATATCATATCACAAAAATATATAAGTTTATCCCTAAACGTAACAGTGGCAGGTAAAATGATAGAAAAAAGCCACAAAGCGCAGCAATCTTTACTTAGAACAGAACCTCATACCTCAAGATATAAAAGATGGAAAAGACAATATGGTATTGGCAGGGGTAAAAAGCTGTGGTGGATATTATTCGGAGATTTACTTAAATCTATTGAATCATGGAAGGTTGAGGATGGATTCAAGAGCGGTATTAATGCTTATGTAGTGAGCAGGGGAGGGGCATCATGGCAAGGGAAGGGAGATAAAGGCGCTCCTAAACCCATTGCTATGTATGCAAGGATATTAGAAAAGAGACAGCCGGTTTTTCATCCTACGCTAAACGAGATTATACCTACATGGCAGGCGGAATGGAATATCGCTTTAGAAAGGATAGGCAAGTCATGGAAGTGAAAGACATATATCCAAAAGACGTTTATTACGTTATTGAATTTTCAAGAAGCGATATAGAAAAACTAACAATGGCGTGCAATAGGATAATAATGAAATTTAATTTTGACGGCAATACAAAAGAGGATGATGCTTGTAAATTCTTTATAAATAACTTCTATCCTATGTTAAAGGAGTTGGTAAAGATGGAGGATAGTAAGATTGAGTCTTGATGCTACAGCTTTATTATTGAACGTTAAAAAAAGTATTAGGAAATATTTTCTTGATAATTTATATACGACAGAAGGGTATGAAGTAACCTTTGATAAAGGATTCGCTCCTCCAAAGGTTCAAGGGTTGGAAAAGGATAATTGGTATTCAGTTAATTTTATAAGTAATAATAATGAAAATCAGGCATCAACAAGCATGGATATTGTAATTGCATCAAGGGTTGACCCAGAAGGCGACATAGTCATGGGAATGAGGGATACTTTATTTGCTTATCTAATAGGAAATGAAGGCGGGCAAAGAAGCATTACGTTATATAATTGCGCTAATCCTGCAAATCTTGCGTCTATAGGCGGAATGATTATCATACCTGAATCAGCATCGGGGATAATGGAGGCAGAAGATGGCACAAAGTATATTATTTTTCCAATACGATTATTATATGGAGTAAAGATATGACAACAAATTTAATAAGCGGTGAGACTTGGGTTTACTGCAACAACTGTGGTAAAAGATTGGCTGTAAAAACAAATTATGGAACTGTGCGATTTAAATATGCTAACCATGTAGATATGGAGATACATGGAACCATAAAACTACGATGCTTAGACAGAAAATGCGAAAAGTGGCAGTTAATAAATATATTAAAGATATAAGGATAACTGGAACTTCGTTGCAGTTAATAAATATATTAAAGATATGAACTCATAGATTTACAATAT
>ERZ1292642.607-Hain-H14-01um-R1-607-length-19740-cov-5_pt1 | contig 19740 bp, 40 predicted proteins | sample MGYA00564403_ERZ1292642 | MGnify/ENA primary metagenome ERZ1292642 (study PRJEB36523, sample SAMEA6512643) | groundwater metagenome | collected 2019-01-09 | study: AquaDiva: Metagenomics assemblies of 32 groundwater samples | reverse complement strand
CTGATAACCTGACCGAGGTGCTGTGCGCGGTGAAGTTCAACGTGGACGGGATGCTTCACGAGCTGGTGAAAAAGCGGACGGTAACCTCAGCCTCTTCCAGCATGACCCGGGACACCTCGTGATGATCTTTCCACCGCTCCAGCAGGGGATCACCTGATTCCAGCTCCCTGGTTACCAGTATTGTTATCCCGGACTGGATGATCGCGCGAGCACAGTCCGCGCAAGGAAACCAGGGCACGTACATCGCTGCCCCCTCCAGGGCGATCCCGTGCCGGGCAGCGTTGTAGATCGCGTTCCGTTCCGCATGCTCAGTCCACAAGTATTTCTCCGGGCGCTCATGCCGTTCGTCTACATTATCATCTACCCTGCGAGGAAACCCGTTGTAGCCGCCAGACAGGATTTGCCTGGCATCCCCGACGATGATGCATCCGGTCTTAGTGCTGCGATCCTTGCTCCAGCTCCCGACTTCTCTCGCCAGCTTCAGCCACCGGGCATCCCAGTCAGTCATTCAGGATCTTCTCCGCGAGTTCAGGCGTGATTCCCCAGGCGATGTACTCATCCAGGGGCATGTCCGGGTAGATGATGACAACAGGAAGGAACCCTTTTTCCGGGGGGACCAGCTTCTCGTTGTTCAGCCAGATAGCCCCGTCCGCGATCTTCCTCCTGGCATCCGTCAGGGATCTAGCCAGTCCCGCAGCAACGAGCATCTTATCAACAGCGCAGGGATGATTCACGGCGATATCAGGACGAAGCCAGAGCATATATCACCTCGCACCCCCGCCCGGAGTCGGACCGGGCAGCCAGGTTTAGGAAACCCGGAGAAAGATCCGCAATCGGGGGCATGACTGCATTCGCTTGTCCGAGGCAGCGGCGGGAGTCGAACCCGCGTTTCCGCTTTTGCAGAGCGTCACCTGGCCACTCGGTCACGCCACCATTATTTTACACGCCAGCAAACAGGACACTGGTACTTGCGCTTATGCCGGCTGCCGTACCAGGCAGCCTCCCTGCCTTTTCTCATCTTAGCACCGCAGAACCGGCAGCGCCTGCCTATCCTGATCTTCCTCACGCACTCACGACAGGATTCGAACCTGCAATCCCCGGCTCCGGAAGCCGGTGCATTATCCATTGTGCTACGTGAGCTAGTATACGATACATGTCAGTCCAGTCCAGCGAGCCGGTAAAGAGCCAGGGTGGCAGCACACGCGACATTAAGCGTAGTTCCCGTGCCTATCATGGGTATCTCTATGCAGTTATCTAGCAGATCAACAGCCTCGTCCGGTATTCCCGAGTTCTCGTGACCCAGCACGAGGATCGTCTTCTCTCGTGCCATCTTCAGGTCATGAAACCGGATCGCCTCATCAGCCAGCTCTAGCCCGATGATGCGGAAGCCCTTGTTTTTCTGCGCTTCCAGCCATCCGAGAGCATTCGGACGGCACCAGTGCACATCCCCCCGCTGGGAGATCGTGTAGCCCTTGTTCAGAGCTTGCGGGACCCACGGGTAATGCGGGATAACCAGGCAGGCTCCGGTAGCCTCGCAGGAACGCAGGAGCGTGCCCACGTTAGTGCCATGTAGTGGCCAGAGCATCGCGCAGACTATCCAGTCGTTGCAGCGCTTCTTGCTCCTGGGGTGACGTTCACGCGCAATGTCTTCGCGGTTCTTCTTACGGATCTGGTGTTGCACTGACTGGGGCACCGGACGTGATTCCCTCCGCCCATGCGGCAGTATATGCATGAGCATCTGCAGGTCAGGACGATCATCTTCATGACTTTACCTTCATCGTCGTCTGGAAGATACGTGCTGGACGTGAGACTCGAACTCACCATGCCGGAGCGAGGGTTTTACAGACCCTCCGGAACACCCGTTCCTGTCCAGCGGGTCAGATGCTATGAACCTGACCCGGATAATATCGTGTCATGATTACTCCTGTTATTTTCCTTCGGGTGACCGAGGAGGATCGAACTCCCTTATCCGGGTTCACAGCCCAGCGCCTCAACCATTTTGGCTTCAGCCACCATATTGTCTTGCCCTGACTAGGGTACATCCCGGTCGTTCTTCTTGTCAAACTACTTCCTGGGAAGCCACCCGGTGGTGCGCACGATGTAGTAGGTCAACAGGATTGCCGCGATGAGGCACGCCCCGGAGATGATCCCGCTGCGGCGGAACTGCTTCTCAGGTGTCCTGCGATTCATGTCGTTTCCTCGTCAGCCAGAGTAGGGGGTGCTAGGCGCGAGCGTAGCGGACGGAGACGGGCTAAGCGAACTGACCGAGGGTGAAGGGCTGGGGCTCGGGTTGAGGCTCTCTGAGGGCACCACAGCCCCGCTGGGAGCGTAGCTAGGGCTGAACGAAGGCTCCGTGGGTGGTGCCTTCGTGCTGTAGTTGAACGAGGTTCCGTACTGCGCCGGCCCGCCGAAGTTGCTGTGCACCGTCTTCCCGGTCGCCGCCTCAATCACGAAGAGGGTGAAGAACGCGGACAGGATGCAGATCAGCACCAGTCCCGCGCCGAGCCCGAGAGATCGCAAGGGGTGCTCCCGGCTGTGCATGATCCGCTTCTGCCTAGCCCGGACGAGAGCCTCTCTCCCCAGGGGAAGTTCCTTCAGCCGCTCCTGGATGTGATGCCCCGGCTCGGCGTCAGCCTTCTCCTGCTCCCGCAGTGCCCGGATCTTCGCGTGCGCCTTCCTGGCGTTGTTCTCCGCGACGACGGCGACCGTGGAAGATGCTCCCGCCCCGATCGCTGCCCCGTAGATGGTGCCCCCGTCGGAGAACAGGCTGCCCAGCAGCATCGCCGCTACCGAGGCAAGCATTGCCGCCCCGATGCCGAACGGGCTCAGCGGTTTCTTCTCAAACAGTTCAGTTTTCTTATCATCAGCCACGTACCCCGCGAGGGTAACGATCCCCCGTCCCCGCTTTGTAGGAGCGGAACTCTTCCTTTGAGCTAGCGGGGCTTATGTTCCCGGTATTTCTCCTGATCTTTCCGTTTGCGTTTCATCATCCGCACGATCGCCTTCCGCAGTCGCAGGCGGGCTTTCCTGCCTCTCAGCTTCCTCAACCTCCAGCATCGGCCAGCAGTAATGCACGAAAGTGTCATCACATAGCAGCTCAACATCACCGCCCTCGCCGAAACCGAGGAAGATTCCACGGACTACCACCTCCGCATCCAGTTTCACCTGGACTTTCTTCCCTAGGAGAGCAATCGTCCGCTCATGCCTCGCGGTAAACTCCGGTCCCCACTTCGCCTTGTTCTTCAGGTGCCAGGCGGGAGCGTCAAAATCCTCACTCATATGCCAGATCCTCACTCATATGCCAGCACGGAACTTCCGGGGCTTGCGCCCGAACAGGTTCCGCAGGAGCTTGCTGCGTCCCGCTTTGCGCCGCCTGCCTGCTCCCCGTGTCTGCTGCCGCTGTACTTTAGCCCAGTGTGCTGTCGAAGCAGTCTGCGGGTTCCGTGACACACCAACTCCCTTGTCAGTGAAAGCTGATTACCGCACTCGCAGAGGGACTCGAACCCCCGGCCTGCCGATTCGTAGTCGGCTGCTCTAATCCGCTGAGCTATGCGAGCTTGAAGGGATCAAAGACTGCCGGAGCTAGTCAGCGGCGCGACAATGATCCCTTAAGTAGGCGACAAGGGAATTGAACCCCTGTCTCCGCAGTGTCAGTGCGGTGCTCTCCCGTTGAGCTAGCCGCCCGCCGCCGCCGTCGTCGTATCCTCCATCGTCACCAGCCCGAGGCGGTGCTTGATACCGTCCAGCCACTCACGACGACCTCGCTTTTCTGCCTCATCCTGCTCGCGTAGTTTCCGGATGCAGTATCCAGGAGTTCCGGGACCTCTGTCCCAGAAGATGACGGCATCGGATCGTGAGTCAGGCAGTGCTCCGCGTACTCTCTCCATGATTCCTCATACGTAAGGACATTCTTCCAGTTCTGGTCATCATTCCACCACACAGCATCGCCTGGTTCCCGCTGATAGAAAGTAAAAGCGCGGTGACGACGAGAGTTGAACTCGCTCTAGAACCTTGACGGGGTTCCGTGCGAACCGGTACACTACGCCACCATAAACCTGCTTTGAGGACGGGGCAGGACCCGTCAGCGGCTTGCGACCCTCGCTCCGGTACCTGGATTCGAACCAGGAGGGGCTGGTTAACGGCCAGTTCGTTTACCGATTAACGGACACCGGAATGGGTTCATTATTGCTTGCGCAATTCGAACCAGTGTTCTAATATTAAATTATGCCTTATAAAGATCCCGAGCGCCAGAAACAGGCTCAGCGGGATCATTATATCGCCAACAGAGAGAAATATCTTCGTGCTGCCTGTGAATCAGGACAGCGACGCAGACAGAGAATCCGAAAAATTATCCGGGCAGCTAAAGATAAGCCTTGCACTGACTGCGGAATTAAGTATCCCTATTATGTTATGCAATTTGATCATCTTGCCACCTTCGAAAAGGTGATTGAACTCAACAAGGTAGCCAGCATGGGCTGGTCCCCCGTTGAGATTGCTGAGGAGATCGCTAAGTGTGAAGTCGTCTGCGCAAACTGTCACGCAGAACGATCTCATCAGCGTCGCCAGGTCGTTAAGCCTGACGATCTGGTGCCGGGGGGAGGATTCGAACCTCCGACTTACGGGTTATGGGCCCGTCACGCTACCGAACTGCGTCACCCCGGATCGTTGTGAAAATTATAGCAGCCTTCAGAAAGGCTGTCAAACGTAGCGATATCTCGTGCCGACCGAGAAACTAGTCCTTATGAGGGACTTGTGATGAGCCGTTTCACCATACCGCCAGTCGGGACTAGCGTCCCTCCCTGATCACCTGATCGATTCCGCAGACCCGGTACTGCCACCAGCGACGAGACGGGTATACGCGCTCACCGGGCTCCAGGCTGACTTCCATCAGTTCCGCCAGTTTCACCGGGCAGTACGGGAGCGTGTCCGGGATCTCCGTAAGTTCTTCCAGCTCTAGTATGCTCATGTGACCCCACAGAGAGTCGAACTCTGTTCCTGAGGGTGAAAACCTCAGATCCTAACCGATAGACGACAGGGCCAGATTACTTACTGCAACCACAACGGCACCACGGAGGACAATGCCCGTGATAATCAATCTTGCACCATGAGCAGATCCTCTTTTTCACGTACCCCTACAGAGACTCGAACTCTGTTCCTGAAGCTGAGAACCTCAGATCCTACCTATAGACGATAGGGGCAGAGTTGCAGGCTGCGCCTGCAAAACTTTCGCACGCCATGAGGGACTCGAACCCCCGACCAGCACGGTAGAAACGTGCAGCTCTGTCCTCTGAGCTAATGGCGCCTGAAACTTAGTTACTCGTCGTCGTGGTCATGCCATTTGGTGACATCATCCATCAGATCCTGAAGACGAACGTATTCCTCGTGAGTCAGCTCGATAGGCGGCTGACCGGAAATCTGGATCTCAACCTTGCCGTCTTTTTCCGAGGAGATAGTCACGTCCTTGTGAGTGACCTTCTTGCCGGGGATAACGCGCCTGCTCATTTCCCTGCCTTTCTACCATACCTCGAAAGCTTCCGTCGGCTGCCACCATCCTGACCACTCGTGCCAGCCGACACGGGTACCAGGCTCTTGCGCACCGAAGGTCATATGATACCAGGAGGTATCAATTTCTTCATGCCCTGTCCCGTAGAACAGGATATCACCCCTGCGGGCTTCATCCAGGGGAATCTGGTGAAAATGACCTTCCCCGTTCGTGGCGAGCTGAGTGAACGTGTCACGCCCGATCCAGATGCCCGCGCCGTGCAGGAATGCCTGGCTGACCAGGCCACTGCAATCGTATCCCTGAGCACAGCTGGTGCCGCCGTAATCGTACCAGCAGCCAGCCGCGTAGTGCTCTGCCCAGTTCAGGGCCTGATTTCCCGGAGAAGAAATACTTGCCTTCGCCGGGAGAACATTCAGGAACAGCGTAAGCATGAACACCAGCATCAGGATGAGGATGCTGAATGTCGTCCGGCGGCTTGATCTAGCATGCCGCCCGTGGGGGAGGATCTGCATTCCCCTAATGTAACGCCGGGGTCTCGGGCTTGTCAGCTACTTCGGGAAAAATCTCACCCTCGTAAAATGAGGCTGTCAGTTCTTCTCGCTGCTTATCAGTCAGCCCGTCCGAGCCGATCCACTCCCAGTCAGGATCTTCGCTGTCGTCTCCGACGATCGGCGGCATCTCCATCCTGCTGCCTCCTGCGCTTCGCTGCGCTGAATGCTTTCCTTCGTGCCGCCAGCCTAGCAGCTTCCCTCTTGCGTTTCAAGGCTTTGATCAGCTTCTCGATGTCTGCTGTCATGTAGGCTCGGCAGGAGTTGAACCCGCTGCGCGCTGCTCATAAGACAGCCGTTCTGACCGGTGAACTACGAGCCCGTGGGCGAAGGAGGAGTCGAACCTGCCTACCACCTGTGTATCAGACAGGCACTCTGACCGTTGAGTTACACGCCCTCAGATAAAGATATCACGGATGCTTCCCGCAGCCGCGCACATGATTGCAGTGCACGCACCGTACCCACGGACAGCGTACTTTACCGCAATGCCGCCGGTAATCGTGCTTCTTGCCCGGCTGGCAGGGTACGAGCCGGTAAAACCTGAATCCTGGCCCTCTTGGCATGCGGAAGGCAGAGAGCACGATTCCCAGCGGTTCCCCGCCCGTCCGGGTTCAGACCGGAGCCCGCGACCCTGGCGGGTTTACCTTCCGAAGATGGTGCGAGATTCGAACTCGCGGGGTTGTTACGCCCACTGGTTTTCGGGACCAGCGCCTTAAGCCGCTCAGCCAACCATCCGAAGGGAGTACGAGATTCGAACTCGTGAGGGTTTTACCCCTACTGACGTTCCAGGTCAGCGCCTTAAGCCGCTTGGCTAACTCCCCGCGTTCTTCTTCTTAGCGCGCCGCCTGTTCTCGCGCTTGACCTTCTTGCCTGTTTTCACCGTCAGGATCCGCAGTCTGCGCAAAGACCCCCTGTGACCCCTGCGAGCGGACCGGCGGAGCTGTTCTTCCTCGGGCTTGCTGACCACATATTCACCTTTTCTTCCTGGGGTCTTTCATGCCCGTGGCATGGGTGGCGTCTGCTTCATCGCGGCGGCAGACAACCGACAATTTGCCGCATTTTGGATGCCCGCACAGCGTAGCGGGGGGAGGTGTGTTTACTCTCCTGATCATCCTGGTACGGTAAACCGGATGTGATGTATGACGCACGATGCGAGGGCGGATGATCACGCCTCGCGAGTTCGCCCTCACCCCGACCCGGTGACCGGACCGGAAGAACGCGAATACGAGCACCAGTATGATGATCACCGCGATGATCCACATCTCTACCCGCTCGTGAGATGGAAGCTGCCGCAGCCATCCCGCCCGCCGTCGAACAGGCAGCCCAGGCACTGCTTATCGCAGGCACAGGGGCTGTGCTCCTCGTGCTTGCCGTGGATCGTGATGTCTTTGCGCGCTTTCGCGGCGACACTCAGGACGGCTGCGGTCCAGATGATGAGCCCGGCGGTCGTCTTGATGTTTCTCAGCTGGTTCTTCAGTTTCATGACTATCTCCGATCCGGATCTTCTGGCCAGGTGCGCAGCAAACGCTCCTCCATGTTAGAGGGCTGACAGTCGTTTTCCAGGTCTACGGTGACGGAACTCGCCCCGTTCGGGTTCAGGTTCATGTTTCATTTCTTTTCTAGCCGGTGATCTTGCGAGGAACGTGCGAGATTCGAACTCGCGAGGGTGTTACCCCTACTGCCTTAGCAGGGCAGTGCCATCAGCCGCTCGGCCAACGTTCCGTGTGCCGCCGCAGACGATCCTGAGTTCAGGCGGGAGGGACGCGGCGGCGCTGCCCTGCCTCTTTACCGGAGGGGGTCCGGGGTTCCCGCACCCGACCGGATAAGACCGAACTGGAATGAAGGACTCATGATTTACCTTTCAGTAGAGTACCAGGTGCCCGGTAACCGGGTCAATCCTCTCATCGGTGTCAGGCCCGATCGCGGCAGCGGTGTACGTGGGCACGCCCCCGAACTCGGTGAGCTCGGCGTCTTCGATCAGCTCCGCGACGAGCCCCGCTTCCCTTGCGTCATGCACGAGAGAGAGCAACTCTTCCTCGGAGTTCACCACGACGCAGATTTTCCGGAAGTTACCTTTGATCCAGTCGCATTCAGACGCCGAGAAATGCGCAGGAAACCCCCACTTATCATTCCAGCGAAGCCTGTTGCACAGGAACGCGATAGAAGCATGCGCGCCCTGTGCGATTTCCGTCCCCCGCTTCATGTGCAGATCCTTGCGGATGATGATGACCTGCTTTACGGGCGTCTCTCGCATTTGCACCCCGGACAGTTGCATCGATGACCGAGAGGGCAGCAGCAAGATACTAGCCTCTTACGACTGCAGCATTTCAGTCCTGTGAACCATCTGATCATTACTGAGCACCGCTTTTGCCGGTCTTGCGATTCCGCCGCCAGGGAGCATACCAGAAAGATCCTGCCAGCATGATTACCCAGGTAACATTAAACAGCATAAGCCCCGGATGCGAGTGCATCCAGATGGTACCTGATGGGTAAACCTTAGTGAACCACAATACGACCTCTCCGAGAGAAAGGACTATCATTGCTTTCCAGAAAGGCTTCGTCTTCACTTTAGTGCTCATGCAGTATCTCCGCTTCACAGTGCTCGCAGAGAACTGCATTACATGCGGGGCAGTAGATCTTCCCCTCATCGTTGAGGGCTAGTTCCCCCCAGCATTCGCTGCAAGCGTATTCTTTCAGGTTCTTCACGTGCGCAAGGAGGGAGTCGAACCCTCACGACCGAAGTCACATGCTTCTGAGGCATGCGTGGCTGCCATTACACCACTCGCGCATTGATGGCTTCGCTCCGGGCTCTAGTCGAAGTACCCCGGCTGTGCAGCACCGAAATGCTGACAGGTTCAGCTTTCCCCGCCGTGTTTTCGACCGTGGTGGCGGTTCTCAGGGACGCAAGCCGGTTCTTCAGGCACCATAGTCCGGCACTTGCATGTGCCATCGTGTCCCCTTTAAAGCCCTGGCTACCGCCTTGTCTTACGGTCTTGCCACTACTTGCTTTCACCAGGTCTTCTGAGCGAGCGACGGGAATCGGACCCGCGTATCCGCCGTGGGAGGACGGGACTCTGCCATTGAGATACACTCGCAGGAACAGGCAACTCGTATACTAATCCTGACGCACCAGGACTGGTGAGCGTTTGATCAGGGAACAACTCCCCTGAGACCCGTCCAGAGCGGCTGACCGGGTTCGAACCGGCGACCTGCACGTTGGCAACGTGCTGCGCTACCACTGCGCTACAACCGCATGTACTTCATAATCTACTGCAAGCTTAATGCCGGTCAACTGACAATTCTTAGGTGGACTGACGCGAAGATAAACCTGAGTCTTCGTTTCGTTCACGGGAACCATGTACACTTTGTCGGTTTCTCGGCAATATACTCCGAAAAAATCTGCTTCACCCTGATACCCTCTCACTCCGGACTGACTGGAGCTATAAGCATTAAAGATTATCGCCCCGTTGCGAAAACGACCAGTCTTGCACTGTACTCGCTTCAAAGTCGAGCCTACATCTACGATGAGGTCGTAACGAGCTACACCAAATGGTATCGCAACCGTGAATCCAGTTGCGATCAATGCAGCTAGAACCCGACCTTCCGTAAGAGAACCTACTCGACTTGTGTCTTTAACCACGAGCCCGTTCGGAGAATTGAACTCCGACTATATCCTTACCAAGGATACGTGCTGCCGTTACCACTAAACGGGCTTATTTAACCAAGATCGCGCTCTGCCGACTGAGCTATCCAGGCACGGGGCAGTCACCTGCCCTTGAACTTCTTCTTGTCTTTCTTCCTGCGTCGTCTCTTCCAGACGACCGGGCCGAGCAGCAGCCCGTCAGCCTGGAGCACCTTCCGCTTCTTCCTGCCCTGCATCATATCACGTGCAGGAGGAAGAGCACGAGGATGATCACCACGACCACGATGATCCACCTGCGGTCGTGAAGCTTCTCCCCGTTCCTGCGGACATCCCTGCGCATGCTTACAGCGTTGCGGCGGCGTTCTCTCAGCTCGCGGCGGCTGGTGCCGAAGGCTCCCCGGCGGCTCATGATTTACGCTTCTTCTTCTTCTGTTTGCGACGGAAGGCTTTAGTATGCCTTTTCGTCCAGCCTTCTTCGCTTGCTTCATATGCCCGCTGCTGCCTTTCTTGTTTCAGGCTCTTAGCGAGTGCTTTTCTCTCTTCTTCTGTTTCAGGATGCCATTCAGAGCTTTTCTTTTGCTTGCGCTTTCTCGGCATTACGGCACCTTCCTGGCAGCGGGCTTGTCAAGTGCCGTCCTGAACTGACCATATTCAGGAGCGCGGATGAACTTGCACTTCCCGTTGACCAGCACCATGATCATCATGCTAGCTGTCTGTATTTCACGGTCAGCTACTTGCATCTCCCCGAGAATCCTTCCGGCTGGCTTAGGAATAAAACGAGATGTAACATTCCCTTTTCCTGTTCCGCCAGAATTGCCTCCAGGGGATGACTTCTGCTGCTTGCCTGCTGATGACTGACCACCCTTATTCGGAAGCTCGTGCGCATCCGGAAAGTCAGTACTTCTGATTTCCAGTATCTCCATCACTCTCGCCTCTTCTGTTCCGGGAGCTGGACTCGAACCAGCACCTTCGACTTTCAAAGAGTCGCATCCTGCCGTTAGACGACCCCGGAATGTCACTTGTTCTTCCTGAGAAGTTCCTGCTTTAGCTCTTCCTGTTTCTTCGCCACTTTCCGGACGAGCCGGGAGCGCCTCTTGTGCCGTATCTTCCTTATTATCTTCTTCATGAGCCCTCATCCTGGATCGAACAGGAATCCTCAGGGTACAAGGCTGATGCACTGCCATTATGCTATGAGGGCAAACTCAGTATCTCATGCCGCATTTACGGCAGTGCCGTGCCTGTTTCCCGGCGGCGTGCCTGATCCGGCATCTCTTGTGCTTCCCGGCGCGAGGGCAGTCCGGGAATTTCCGCTTCCGCCACTTCATTTCTTTTCCCCTCTTCGTACCCGCGACGAGACTTGAACTCGTACGACCCTTGCGGATCACAGCGATCTCAACGCTGCGCGTATGCCTTTTCGCCACGCGGGCTTACAACTCATTCCCCTGGCAGCATCTCCTGCTGCACGTCAGTCTTCGCTGGCATGACGGTCTCCAGGTTCTTGCGGAGAGCCCCCTCGAAGCACAGTACCATGTCCGGGATGATCAGGCGCTGCCACAAGGGCAGATTCTTGTCCAGGATAGCGGACTTCACTTCATCCTGAGCCGCGAGCCCGGTGCCGAACTCGGTGATGAACTGAAGGATCTTCTCTTTGCGTTTCTCATTCTCGTTCACGAGCCCCTGTCCCGAACCGAACGGGAATCGGACGCTTACGAAACGCCTGCTCTTGCCTTTGAGCTACGGGGGCATTGCCCGTTTGTGAGACAGGGATGGGCTTCCCTGTTCGTAATACCTCCGGGGAGGGCGCGCACCTCAACCACAAGAGGTACCTCTCGCTTCCGGGGCTGGAGTCGAACCAACGGGGGCAAGGTTCAGAGCCTCGCTGGGATGCCGGCATCCCACCCGGAAATGACGGCAGATGTGGAACAGGGCATCTGCCAGGCCCCGATCGACTTTCCCGCGAGGCAAGGAAGTTCAAAATCCTCAGGAGAAATCCGTTCCGTGCCCGTTTTTGCAAGACCGATGGGCTTCGGTTCTCACCAGGAGAACCAGGAAGGAAGGCGAACCTGGTATCCCTGTCATTGCGTACCCGCGCGGGGAGTCGAACCCCGAAACCGCAAGGTTTGAGCTTGCGAGGTATGCCAGTTCCCTTCACGCGGGCTTACAAACCCTTCGGGTGCCTGATCCCCTTGGCTTTCCGGCAGCATTTCCTGCCTTCATGCACGCCGTGACGAGGACAGTGCCATACTACTGTTCCGCTCATGTTGTTTCCTGGTACTCCCGGCGAGACTCGAACTCGCATCCGTTGCATTAAAGGTGCACTGCTGGGCCAATTCAGCTACGGGAGCGCGGAGGGCGTTCATACGCTTGCATGTACTCGCGTTTCACAGCTTTGCACTCCTCGCATTTAGGTGGTCCGCAGTAACGATACGCAGACAGTGTTCCGTGCGTTCCCTTGGCTGATGTCCTGCCAAGATCTTCCAAGGTTTTATCCCAGTGACAGTCCTTGCAGAGCAACTGGCACTTTTTCAGTTCCGCCTGGAGCCGCTTCTCAGAGAAAGTCCACATCGTGCCCCTGCGACCATTCCGGCTGCCGCAACGCGGATCTTTAGTTGTGCGATCGATATGATCGAATTCCAGGTTTTCCGTTGAGTCGCACCGGACGCACTTTCCGCCAAGTTGCTCAACAGCTTTCGCTCTGCGTTCAGCACAACGCTTCTTCATATACTCACGCATGTAAGCGTTGTACTCTTCGCGAGTTTTCCCGGCAGGCATAAATTAATTGTATCTGCTCTGCCAGGGAACTGCAAGTGATCCGGGTGCGATTCGAACGCACGACCTGCGACTTAAGGGGACGCCACTCTGACCAACTGAGTTACCGGACCATTACTTTGCGCGCTTATGATTGCGCTTCTGCTTTCGCATGGTATTCTCCTTTACTGCAGAGTTGCAAGCTTCGCTTGCAAAACCTCTATAATACCTCGTCAAGCTGACTGGATTCGAACCAGCGACTTCCGCGCCCCCAGCGCGGCGTTCTGCCAAACTGAACTACAGCCTGAAGCCGAACGCGCGTGCCTTCTCTTCGTGAGCAGGCTGCCAGGAACGCTCGGTCGTGCAACTGGTGACTGATTCCGGATCATGTCCCGGAATTACCGGAGTAATCTTCTTCTCCGGGATAGCCTTTTTGCGGAACACGAAGACCGGGTGATCCTCAGCGTGGAACCAGGTTACCTCACGCTCGGTGCTGAGTCCTTTATCAAGATGAGCACTGAGAACGGTTACCCGCCCGTCCGTGCTGACGCAGGAGATCGTCAGCGTGACGCACTCGATCTCCTCGCGCTTCTCGTAATCAGGAATCCTGCTCTTTATTTCTATTGCCACGAGCGGATAACCAGAATCGGACTGGCATCACCGACTTGGAAGGACGGCGCTCTGCCATTGAGCTATATCCGCAAGAGTTGCAGCTTCGCTGCAAAACTAAGCCTGCCCGAGAACAATGTTAGCGGTGGAGGGACTCGTGTGACGTGCATCCGTTACACTAAGGCTGCCTTACGGCAGCTTGCGGAGTCGAACCGCTCCTCCCCTTCCCAGAGGGTGAAGTATCTCCGGTGCTTTCGCATCGGGCAGGTGTCTAAGGAAAAGCGTTCTTTGCTTTTCCTGGCGGGGAAAAAAGGAGTCGAACCTTTGAAGTACCCGTGTATCGTCGCATCTGGCAAGCCAGAGAACAGGGTGACGACGGGATTTCCTCCTTGGACGGAGGAGTTGCGCCATGCGCTTTCCCCAGAAAGCCAGGATAGAGAACAGAGGCGGCAAGACTGACATAGTGTTCTACCGTTGAACTACGCCCCGAAGGACGACAGGACTTGAACCTGCATTGCTCACTTACAAGGTGAAGTAAGTCTCACCTGCGCATCTATCCTGACAGTGCCTCCCCCCGCGTTCGAATCGGGTTCCGCTGCTCTTCAGGCAGCTGTTTTACCGCATAGACTAAGGAGGCGTAGCATGGCAGAGAACAAGTCCGGCAGCGGTTACACCCTTCTTCAGGGCTTCTCCCCTTCCCGGACGAGCCGGGGCTAGCGGGAAGCTTGCGGTCTCGAAACCGCGACCAGGTTACCCTAGTTTTCCAGTGAAGTATCCGCGAGCCTTCGCATCTGCCATGAGCATGAGGCAGCAGAGAACAAGCCCGGCAGGGGAACATTCGGACGCCTCGCGGCATCCTGATTGTGTATCAGGTGAAGTATCCCCGTACCTTCGCATCTGCTGCTTCGTCAAGATGGGAGGAATCGAACCTCCGCTACCGCGTCCCAGGCGCGGCGTGATGCCATTTCACTACATCCTGAAGCGGCGGGAGGGACTGGGTACCCTCAAGTCGCGGCGCAGAGTTCCCTTTTATAGTAATCTGCGCGACACCAGTCCGGCGGGTGCGACCCTAGATCAGCCCCGAGATTGCGACTCTCGCACCTCAGGCGGTTGCCCCCTGGTGCGTGCCTCCCTTGGCACTGGCTGATCCCGTACTGCCGTTACTCCCCAGCCTGCGCGTAGGAGTTATTCCGGCACCACCTCAGCCTGGCCGTCGCCAGGCTTTGTCTGGAACCCCGGAGTTGAACCGGGTTTCTCCTGAATCCGAATCAGGCAGATTACCGTCTTCCTCGTTCCAGAGGTGAAACTAATGACTCGGGTGTATCGTGCCCGCGATGATCAAGATGAACATCAGTACCAGGAGGGCAAGGATAATCCATCCTGTTATGTTTGCCTTCTTCTTCACTTTCCGCCCGCTTTCCCGATGCGGGACAGGGCTGTGCGGAGGTCGTCCGCGACCCATCAGCATCATGTTCTCTTTTCTTTCCTGCGTGGAAGCTAGGGGATTCGGACCCCTGACCTACTCGCTGCCAGCGAGTTGCTCTACCGGGCTGAGCTAAGCCCCCAGAGTTGCAAGCTGCGCTTGCAAAACTTTGCCCCAGAGCAGCGGAATCGAACCGAAACCTCCCGAGTGTCGGGCGTGCTACGTTATTACACTATCTCCGGGATGAGGCGGGGGACGGGTTCGGTACCGTCATCTCCCTGAGGCGTCCTGCCTTGAACGACCCCGCCCAGACTGCCGGTCTGCGTTTTTCACGGACCCGGCACATTCAGTACTGAGAATCTTACCAGGTTCCCCTGGCTTGTCAAATCAGCAGCCTGCGATTTTTTACATCGCACAGGCGTCCCTGTTCCCGCGAAGCTACCGTTCCAGACGGGGTATCACGGTTCCGGCTGCTTTCGTGGAGGTGGGGGGAATCGAACCCCCGTCTTGAAGTCTCTTACCAGGTGTTCTACGAGCGTAGCCTGTTTGCTTCCATTGCCCCGGCACTCACCAGGCGAGGTGCCTCACGGCAGGGCTGCCGCGTAACCCAGCGGCGGGTACTGCATTGCCTGAGGCGCCACCTCTCTAGCTGACGTCAGGCACCAGGACGAGAGGAGATCCTGGGCTGACGGCTAACTACGCGGCCAGCGCGTAAGAGTTAGCAGGCAGAACAGTGTTGGCACTTGCGTGTCTTGCGGCTTTTTTACGAGGCGTCGCCCCTCGGCTCGCTTTCCCTGCTGAGACGACATCAATCGAAGCCTGTCACCCCCGTGGAGCTTGCGGGATTCGGACCCGCGACCCCTTCGTTGCGAACGAAGTGCGCTACCAGGCTGCGCTAAAGCCCCGTGATGGCTGATTTTATGTGCGATCATGGGGCTCCTTCGCAGAAGCGCCGCACTCCCAGCTCAGCCGGACTGTCCCGTGGAGACTACGAGAATCGGACTCGTCACAGCAGCTGTGCAAAAGCCGCTCGCCACCTTGGCATGCGTCCCCATAGCCCAGGAGTGAAGAACCTCCTGGGCATTTTCAAGCGAATGCAGTTATGTATGAACCGGGATCAACTCCGGCTCGCATGCACATTACCCCCCGTGAAGGGGTGGTGCTCCGCAGGGCCAGTAGGATTCGAACCCACATCTTCCGGGTTGGAGCCGGAAATTCTCGCCGTTGAACTATGTCCCCGTATGTAGTTGTACCACAAGCGAAGAGCCCCTGCAAAGTCTTTCGGCTTCCGGGGGCTCCCTGGGTTTCCAGCGGGGGGCTGCCGGTAACCCAGGGAGCTGTCCAGTCTGCTCAAAGGCGTCCTGAACCCAGCCGGATGTCCAGCTGGTGGTGATCTTCGGGGCTGGCTGGATGCTCATGACCCCTACAGTACATCCTGAAGCAGGGCTTGTCAAACCGGATCTGAAGTTTTTTCTCAGTGAACGGAGTTGAGGATCCACGAAGCCGAGACGAACAGCACGATGATCAGCGCGCAGCCGAGCAGGAACAGGGGCATGCTAAACGGTTTCTTGCTCATCATCACGCCTTTCCAGGTGCTGTCTTGCCGCTTTTCCTGCGGATCTTATACAGGATGAACAGGAAGATCGCGACCACCGCGAGACCCCCGCCGCCCCCGAATCCGCTCAGGTTCACGGTCCCGTGATACACGGGCAGGTTCCACCCGTACTTCACGCACATGACGTACGCGCTGGAACCAGGAGCCGGGGCTATGTAGGTGTGGTACGGGTTCATGAACTGGTTGCAGTACGCGGCAACCTTGCTGTAGACCAGCGTGTTCGCCGGAGCCGGGACCGGGGGGGCGAGAGGCATTTACTCCTCCCCCTGCCGCCGCATCAGGACGACCACGACGACAATCAGCGCGATCAGGAACAGCAAGGTGCCGACCGAGACGTTCGAGACTGCCGTGCCGATGTGCGCAGCGCCGCCATGGGCGATCTTCTCAGTGGCGGAATCCAGCGCCTTGTACTGGCCCGTGATGAGCCACCCGAGAGCCAGGGGGATCCCCAGGTGCCAGATCCGGATGTCAGGGGAGCTGCGGAACAGCAGCAGCAGGATCCCGATCCCCAGGATAGGGAGCGCGTACTCGAACGCGTAATGCGCGAACACCAGGATGTCATGGATGAACGAGCTGCCCGTGGCGTTGCTCACAGCCAGGTAACCGGTCATTTCCTTTCCTTTCATGCTGCTGACAAGATGGTGTCAGCGTACCCGAGTCCAGCTTGCAGGTTTCCCTGCCCTGCGTTGTACGCAGCGAGGGCATCACGCAGGTTCCCCCCGTTAGCCCGCAGGTCACCGCGCATCTGGATGACATAGCAGGTCATCGCGTCACCGACGCTGAACGGGGAGCCTTTGCAGTTATCTCCGGACCAGGTGCCGGGCATGAACTGAGCTACTCCCTGTGCCCCCGCCGGAGAAGTGACCGAAGGATCTCCCCCCGACTCCTCGCTGATCTGCGCCCGTACTACCGTGCAGGAGATCCCGATGTTACGGGCAGCCCCGTTGATCATGCTCGCGGGAACTGATCCTATCCCGTGACATGAGCCTGAGCCGTGGGGAGCGAGGACTGCCGCCGACCCTCCGCCGGCAGCTACTATCCCGGCGATGATCGCGGTCAGCCAGAAACCTGTGCTGTGCCTTCGCCTTCTCCTGCGGGACATTGCACGTCACTCCGCTTGCTGCTCTTGCGGTACGAGGCACGCCGCTCCGGGAGAGTCACGGTATTACGTCGTTCTGCTTCCTCCCGGAGAATCCTGCGGTGATCTCGCATGGCTCCTTTGTACTGCTTCCCGGTGAAGACGCTCATTTATTTACTTTTCTGGCTTCTTCGGATCAGCAGGCTTGACCTCTCCTGGCGGACTTTTCGGCTTCTCTTTTCCGCGCTTGAAGAACGCGCCCTTGCCTTTCATGGCTCTGCGCAAGGACTTGCCGCCCTTGGTCTGTTTGCCCTTCTTCTTAGCCATGCTTAACTCCTTTGCGCTTCCTGGCGCGGATGACTGTCTTATCTTTCCACCGAGCCTGTTTACGACGAAGTTTCCTTCTCGCTGCGCGCACCTTCGCGGCGCGGATCCTCTGGTAGCTCACACGCCTTCCTCATCTCAGGTTTTGCAGCGGAGCTGCAACTCTGGGGGGACTGGCCTATCCGCCGGCTCTTCGCCAGTCCTGCGGCAGAGGCTGCAAAAAAGCGCCCAGTATGGGGCCAGCGCGCTTTCTCCAGGACGGTCTGCCTTCAGTCTCCCGCTTACCTGTGGGATGATGTAAGGGGAGACTGCCTCAGGAAGCGAGGGTAACCAGGTCCTCGCCGATCTCCTGAGGGTCGGTAACGCCATCGAACAGCACCACGTGAACGTGAGCCTTGCCGAACTTGTCCTCGGACTGGTTCTTCTGCGCCACCTGCGTGTACTCCTTGTAGGTGGCGAGAGCCGGGGCACCGTGACCCACGATCGCGATCACGTAGACCCGGTTGGCGTCCGCCTGGAGCAGGTACGGCTCCAGATCCTGCCAGTCGGAAGCCTGGCCGTCGGTGAGGATCAGGATCTCATGGACGCGGGTGTCGTCCTCGTCATCCTCGAACTCATCGTCGTAGTCCTTGAGCGCCAGCTTCAGCGCGGGGACCACATAGGTGCCGCCGCCCCAGGCGATCGAGTTGAGCCGGTGCTGAAGGTTGGACTCGTTCAGGTCCCCGATCTCGGTGGGGGCGGAGGCGAACCCGAAGGCAAGCAGCCCGCCCAGCTCATCGGAGCCCCCGGCCTGCTCAGCGGCAGCCTCGGAATCTTCCTTGGCGAGCGCCTTCACCAGCAGGGGAAGAGCCTCGATGACGATGCGGCGACGGGACTTGTCACCGGGCTGCCCCCATTCGCCGGCGGGGTCATTCTCGTCCTCGGCGGACCAGTCCATGCTCCCGGACAGGTCAATCAGGACGACGGGCTCGTACTTGCGGTTGTGCTTGCGGACGGAGGTGATCTCCGAACGGGGCGTGCGGTTCGCCTGCCCTGTTTCTACGCGGTCAGTCATTCGTTTCTTCTTTCAGAGAGGAAGAGGGCTCCCTGCGGGGGGGAACACGGTCCAGGCGTCCCAGCCTGAGTGGTGACTTTACCTCAGGACAGCTGCACCGCAGGGAGCCCGGCCTTACTAGCAGTACGGGTGGTGATGCGCTTTCAGGTACGCCTGCCAGACCGGGTTGAACTTCAGGTAGCAGTGATGCTGGACGACCGGGGCGACATGATGACAGAACGGGAGGAACTGGGTGAAAAAGTGGAGAAACATGATTATTCACTTCCTTTTCGGTTTCATTCCAGATCATACCCGGTGTCCTTGATTTTGTCAAAAAGCCCTGGTCAGGGAAGTGGCAACCCTGACCAGGGCTCTCTTCACGGGGTACCTGACGCCGAAATCAGTGACCGCGTGAAGCTTTCAGGACAGAAGGGATCGCTGGTCTCCCTTGCCGCCGTTCTTGCACGGGAGAACGGGAGTCTTGCACGGAACCGGGTCAGAGGTCACCGGGCAGGGCAGGGTGACGCGGGTAGTCACCGGAGGGAAGCAGGGGAGGCAGTCGCCGCCATTGCCCTGGAAATCAGTGCTCAGGTGGATACCCTCGGTGCAAGGCTGCGGCGGGTCACACGGACGATTGCTGTCCGTGGTGGTGGCGTCCTGCCGGGTGTTCCAGTCATGTCCGGTGGTGATGCAGGTGACGGGACGAGGGGGGGTGATGCACCGCTCCTGCCCGGTCCAGGTCCACCAGTGATCACCCGTGTGCTTGTACCAGGCGACGGAGATGGACTCACCAGGAAGAACAGTGATCACGTCGCCCTGCGGGTAGTCCCTGGGGTAACCGTTCAGCTCGACCCAGTAGTACTTGCCGCCGATAGTGACGGTGACTGTCTCCCCGGTGGTGTTCTCCACCCAGAGGCGGTTAAGCTCACGCGGGGTGGTCACCACCGGGTAGCAGGTGCCGCAGTCGTTCCGGAAGTCGCCTCGGAAGTCATTGCACTTCGGGTTGCACTGCTGCTTGAACTTGCACTGCACGGGCTGGTTCACCACGGCAGCAGACGCCGGTCCCGCCATCATGGCGATGGAACCGATGCCCATCGTCGCGGCGAGAGCCGCACTCGCGAGAAGGCTGCGAAGCCTCATGTTTATTCCTTTTCTTTTTCTTGTCTTTCCTTCGGATCATTCGTACCGAAGGTTATCATGATCAAGTCCGGGGTGC
>ERZ1292642.606-Hain-H14-01um-R1-606-length-19747-cov-8_pt1 | contig 19747 bp, 23 predicted proteins | sample MGYA00564403_ERZ1292642 | MGnify/ENA primary metagenome ERZ1292642 (study PRJEB36523, sample SAMEA6512643) | groundwater metagenome | collected 2019-01-09 | study: AquaDiva: Metagenomics assemblies of 32 groundwater samples | reverse complement strand
CAGCATCAACCTTATAAACTCCCGTTTGTTCATATACCATTGGTTGGGAATTGACATAATAACCTTTATTCGCAGGTAGATTGATATTATCTGCGAGGACACTAATTAAAGTATCTTTTACAACATTGGTTCCACTTCCAGCAATAAGAGTATCTGATGTTAAAACATTAAGTGGAGTCCTTTGAATATAATCAGCGAAAACTGGAAGTGGATTACCATTGAATGTAGCAGCACTAATATCACCTGTCGCAGTAGCATTACCAATAATCGTTAATGTTTTATCATTCCCAATTTCACCAATAAAAACATCTCCAAGAACATTCAATTCTCTACAATATAAATCCAAACTATTAGCATATAGTAAATTAGAAATAGACATTTTATATATAAGGAATTTATAATATTATTCGAATAAAAAATATATCTACTTCAATATAAACGATGTCTTTAAACGCAATTCCATTATCACTCGTAAATGAAATCCCTGAGCAATTTGATTTAAAAAATAAAAAATTATACTCTGTTATTAATGGACCAAGTGAATTCGAAATTCGTTCATTCACTTCAAATTCATTAAGTCAATCACAAATGTCTTTTACCTGTCATCCTCCTTCATCTGATACTCTTGTTTATCCTATTATTTACAAGAAGGTCACATTCAGAGTATATACACAAGCAACTGGGGCTGCTGCTGCTGGAAGATATGGATGGGCACAAGGAACCACAAGTGCAGCAGATATGCTCACTCGTAGAAAAATTATAGCACCTTGTGCTAATCCTCTAACCGCAGTTACTGCTTCTGAGACTCTTATGATTAATGGTCAATCGGTCGTATCTGGTCCATTAGGTGAATATCAAAACGCATTTTCCAGATTTTGTAATGATTTAGATGATAGAACAGGAAGACAATCATTGGCTCCATCAATGTTAGATGAGTCTCATGATTATTCTGTTGGGGTTGTTGGGACTGACGGAACCGCATATACAAATAAAGACGTATTCGCAAAATATAACGATTTAGGAACTACACAAGTATCCAGAGCAGCATTCTCTGGATGTAATTATGCGGCTGCGGATGCTACTGCTACCGGAGGTTATGCTGCTTTATTACCATATACCTCAGTATATGTAGACCAAGCGGCTAATCCTACTGCTAATGTAAGATGCTTTGATTTTACAACAACAGAACCAGTAATGATTAGTCCATTTTATTACAATAAATCTGCTATTGGTCAAATTAACACCCTTACCTATTCCTGCCAATTCGCGAATCTCGAAAGAGCAGTTAGAATTTCCGGTGCTGCTGCTTTAAATACAGCAGCAGGTATGAATGTTCTTGGAGTTGTTCCAACTTCTGCGAGTATTATGCTTATGTTTGCTACCCCTAAATTATTGGAGAAAATTTCAAGACAAGTATCATACAGTTATCAAGAAATCACAGTTAATTCAGCAATATCAAACACACTTGCTGGACCAGCAGCATTTAATACTGATGCTTTCCAATGCCCAGGAACATCCCTCGAATCTATCCCAAGAAGAGTTATTATATGGTGCGAAGAATCAGACGCAAGCAGAGTTGGTGCTGGTGCTCTTCTTGAAGCATCAATGATTAAAACAAATTCATTCAAAGCAACCTTTGACAGCATTTCAATTACTTTCGGTAATCGTTCAGGAATTCTCGCAGATGCTAACACACAAATGTTATATCATCTTTCAAAGAAGAATGGACTCAATATGAATTTCAGTCAATTTGATAAATATATTGGTGGAGTTGTCGCTCTTGATTTTGGTATCGATATTCCACTTCCTGATGGTGCCTCAGTTGGTTTGAGTTCAACAACTCAATTTTCAGTAAAGGGAACTATTAGAAATGTAAGTGGTGTTCAAGTTCCTATCCAAGTTAAATACGCTTTAATTTATGATGGTTGCTTCAATATGCTTAATACCACAGTTAATAAAAATACTGCTGTTCTTAGGTCAAGTGATATTTTAAAGGCTCAACTCGAAGCACCAGTAATGGTTGGAGAGTCTAAGGTCGATAATGTCTTTGGTGGAAGAGTTAATGATGGTGGAGCATTCAACCCGCTTATGTTATTGCCAATCTTCAAAATGATTAGAGGAATCGTTCAAACAGGAGCACCAATCGCAAAAGGTATCGCAGATTTTGGGGAAAAAATCGGACTTGGTGAAATGATTATGGATGCTAAACAAGACGGCGGCAAAATCGCAGGTGGTAAAATCGCAGGAAAGAAAGCAAAAGGAGGAAAAGTCATTTCAAGAAGTGATTTATACGAATAAAAAAAAAAAACAGTTTATGCTTTGCCAAGATTTATAATATGGTAATCAAAGCGAACAAAAGTATTTTTTTTTTTGTCTTAATGCTTTCTAAACATCAACTTCATCGTGAAATTAGAACCAGAAGGAATGTATAATGGATGTAATCTTCCATACTTATCTTTCCAGAATACTTGTAAATCTATTTGTTTTAGAGCGCCTCCACCACTTCTCATTTCGGTCACTTGGAATTCAGAAGGTATAATATAATTCTGAATACCTCTCGTATGTGTAGCATTTGCTCCTTCCAAATTTAACTCAAAGTCCTTCAATATTTTTAATGTTCCTTCCTCAGAGTTGTTATATAATTTAATATCATTGCTTATCTGTTCTTCTACGATTGGCATAGTTGATGTTGTAAATACAATACTACGAACTGCCATAAGATTTCCCAAATTTGGATAATAAGTTGTCATAACATATCCGGCAGTTAATAATGTATTAATAGCAACACCATTAGCCTCAACCAATGTGGTAGTTATATCATTATCCCCAGTCCCACCAACAAATATTTCAAAATATCTACCATCGGATAAATCAACGATAGCACCATTAAAATCCCTACAAAATGCCTCGTATAAGTGCTTATTAACATATATTCTCTGATGATTTGCTGTAATTCCACGATAAATTAAATGAAGATAAAGGTCAATAGATGAGGTTGTCTTATTATATACGAAATATGGAGAACGGGAATCTCCAATGGCGGTAGATGATGTTTTTAATGCTATATTGAGCATATCGCAGAAATGGTTAATGTTATAGATATATGGCGCTTCATATCCATAGTCTAAATATTGGATGTATGTTTGGGATGTGGCAGGCGTTAAGAATGCTTGTAATGTTATTGACCAATAATTATTATTAACATTAGATGATAAAACCGATGTAAAATTGGTTGTAGCGTCAGTTGGGAATATTATAACTGGCGTATCCGATAAATCAATTTGGAAACGTGGAATGACTAAATCATAACCATCTATTTTATCAATTAAATTCGAACTTCTTGTGCTGTTATAAATAAGTTGTTTCGAATCAGGTTCCGTATTAACCGCATTTACATTATAATAAATCGTTCTATCTTTGTTCGCATTATTTAAAAAGGACATCTTTATATATCACAATATATAAAAAATATTACATAATATAGGCAAATGGCAAAATTAACCCAATCATTAGCAGCATTAAAAAACATATCTTTATCGGAAACACAAGTTAGCAAGATGTCAGACACAAAAGTTCTCCTTTATTCAGAACTATATAAATATAAAACCTTGGAAGAATTACTCGACCATAATGGAGGGAAAGTAATAATATTATATCTCCAAACTGACTCATATGGACATTGGACCACCCTTATTAAAACAACCATAAAAAATAAGAAGAATGATAATGAATGTGTAGAATGGTTCGACCCTTATGGATTATTCCCAGATGATGAATTTGAATTTTCAAGCCCAGAGATGAATGAAAAACATAAACAAGATTATAAATATATTACACAATTGCTTAGGGAATCCCCATATATATTATCATATAACCATTACAAGTTCCAAGAGAAAGCGCATAATGTGGCGACCTGTGGTTTTTGGTGTGTCAATAGAATAAATAATTCAACCCTAACATTAGAACAATATAAAAAAATGATTGATACCAATTTAAAGATGGATAAAGAACTTAAAACCCGTGATGATGTTGTTGTCATTTTGGAATACCAACATTATAAAAAAACATTGAGTTAATTATAGCATATATATTCCACCAGAGTAGGCTATAAAACGAGGTACCTCTTTATGAACACATATCCATCTGGATGGGAGATTAACTGCTTTTTCAATTTCGGCAGCATCTAAGCCAAAATACGTTTTTAATACGTGAAATAGTTTATTTCGCCCTGTTGCTTCTGGGAATAATACCAAATACTGGGAATCATTAAGAACAACACGAGTATCAATGTAATTACATATCTGATGCCCAGTGGTAATAACTGACACAAATTCATGTCTTCCTGCTTGTAATAGTTTATCTCGGAGAATGGAAACGACTTTTTTATATTTTTTATTACTTATGGAATCAATATCATCGAAAATAACAAGACTGTCGTGTATGTCTTCTGGTTCTATTGGGTCTCCCTCTACTAAATCTTTATCAATAGAAATACGACAGGTTATTAATCCATCTAATAGTTTATCTTTTTTTGTGTCTGAGAATAAAATAATCTTATTCTTTGGATGATAGTCTTTGTATTCCTTTATGAGTGAAGCACAATAGGTACTCTTACCACATTCAGAAGGTCCAGCGATATACGTTCTAAATACCATTTTACTATCACCATCGTATATTCCGGTTTTTGGTATCTGTTGGAATAATCCATCGTATATTTTAATTTCATTCGTTTTTAACTTATCATCATCGTCTCCTTTCATATCCTTCAATATTCCAATAATTTTATTTATTCGTTCATTTTTGAATATATTATTCATCTTTGAGCCTTCTATCGTTTTATATTCATTTGATGTTATTTTTGTTTCTCCTATTCTCTTTAACTCAGTATTTAAGTCTTCTTGTGATATTATCTTTTTTATGATAATATTCGAATCTGTTTTTTTCTCCTTTGCTTCTATTCGTTCTTTTGCTGTCATATCATTATTGATAGTGGTAATAAATATTAAGGTTTCATCATCATTACCACCATTAACATAACCAACGGGTACTGACCGCTTACTTTGTTTAACTCCAAATGATAACATTATATTATATACCCTATTTTTATTATGGTTGATTATTATTCTTCGTCTGAAAACTGATATTCAGAACTCTCCAAAGTTAGGGCTGTTTTATAATTCTTTGTCTCTTTTTCAACTGCTTCATCCATAACTTTTGTTAAATAATGTTTGAAGAGGGCTAAATTACTTTTACCATCCTTACTCTTATGTGTATGTCTTAAAACATAATCGCAGTATTTGGGGTTTGTTGTTAATACGTGTCTAAATGTTGAACCACTCTCAATACCAGTGCATATTTTGAAGTCGTCTAACTGTTCAATGGTCATTCCTCCGAATCGTTCTACCATTTTATAGGTTCCTTTCTTTTGTAATTGGAGTAATTCGTCCATCGAATAAAGTTTTAATATGTATATTTATATACAGATTTTTATATAACTATATTAATATAAACGATGCCTAAAAAACAAGCAGTAAAAGGAGGCAGTATTACAGAGACATTACCAAAAATGGAATTTATTAAAATTCAGGATACTATCCTTACAACTTCAAGAACTCTCGATAAATTAGAAGAAAGAATTATTGATGGATTAAATGATAAACAAACTGAGGCTGATTATAAGAATGTATATGGGTATATCGAGAAATTGAAAAAATACGCTTATTTTTATCGTTTTGATGATATTGAGAAAGCGATGGGTGAAATTTTGGCGGTATTTCCATATGATTCTAAACGACCTTTACCCACATTGACAAAATCACTCACTGTTATTTATAATACTGTAATAAAACCAGTTATGTTAAGAGGAGTATTACCAAGAACAAAACCAGCAACCTTCACCTTAAATGATAAATGGATGGGTATTTTACATACTAACGAAAAAGAGTGGGGTATGTTGATTAAGAAAGATATCGCAAAATCAACAACTGACTTTATTTTGGATACAGTAAAACGAATGGAACAAATACAAGAATTAAATGACAACATTAAACATATAATAATGGATTTCGAAAAAGCGGAAGAAGATTACGTTAAACTTACTGGGAATAAATCAATATCCAAACAAAAGAAAGACGAAGAAGACAGTAAATTAAAAAAGGTTTCCAAATTCGTATCTAAACCAGAAGCAGTCGCAGCAATTCTCGCAAAAGCAAAAGTGGATGGTATGTCAGAAACAGATACGAATGTATTAAAAAGTAATTTAGAACTTATGACAAATAACGACATTAATGATTTACTTAAATCATCTGGAATCGACTTAATTATATCAAAAGATACAGGACAAGCGGACGCAACACTTATCAGACTTAAACAGGTAGATGAGAAAGAAGAAGCAATTAAAGATATTCGTGAAAAAATCAAATTGGCTAAATTTAGAGAAAAAGAGATGGAAGATTTACAGGACCAAGTGCGAGAAAAAATAACAAAAAAATCAGACCTAACAGAAGATTTATATAAAGCACCAGAAGAGGACAAAAAAGACCCTGCCAGAGCAGCATTAAAGAAGAGAGTTAAACTACAAGAGAACATTAACGCAAGACTACCAGATGATAGTAATGATATTGACAAAACAACTGCATTTATTACTCAGATTAATGATTTGAGGGCTGAAAGTGTTGCGACAATACATAAAGGACTTGGTGCTGTAATTGGGACACGTTCAGAAATAGAGAATCCGAAATTATCTGGAAAAATTAGAAAATCAAACGAATATATCGAATTCGTAAAACAATATAAGATAGACCACAAAGCAGAAATAGACGCAAAGTATAATAAAAAAGATGGAAAAGGAAAGGCAAAGAAACGTATTATAGATATTAAAGAAAGAAATCAGAAGGTCAATAATGATGCGATGTCAGCATACAGAATCTTTTTAAATGGTGGAGCGAATCCAACATTGTCATTTGAAGGCACAAAAGATATTATTATTGATGATTTCGAACCATCCCTCACAGTAGAACCAGAAGAACCAACATTAACAGTAATGCCAGAGGGTGGGGCAAAGAAAGAAAGAAAACCGAACAAATATTTAATGTTTGTAAAGGAATATAGAGTTAAAAACAAAAAAGCAATTGATGAGAAATATAAGAATGCGAAAGGAACAGAAAGAAATACAGGAATTATCAAAGATGCGGCAGCGGCATACAGAATGCTCGAAGGTGGAAAAACTACAATATATGAACCAATGACAACCTTTGAAGCGGGGAAAGATGAAGAATATGTTAAGATAATTGAACCGATTGAAGAAATCGAAGAAGAATATGAAGAAGAAGACTCCGACGAATTATATATGGTAAAAAGTATATACTGTAAAGACCCAATCCAAACAAAAATAAATTTAGTGAGAAGTCAGAGACCAATTGATTTAGGATATAATCCAAATTCTGACACTATGACCCAAATGGTAGGATTAGATCCAAGTGATATGGCATCTATGGTTCGTATGGGTTTCATTGGAGATGATGCCGAATTATTAAGATTAAGACAAAATATATTACTACCTAATACGCAAGATGAATATGGAATTTATCTCAATAAGGGTGGTAATAATAGCGTTAAAGGTCATTCTGAGGAATTCATCGCATTCAATTCACCATATCACAATGCAGCAAAAATGACTCATCAATATGTCCCAATTAACGATTCTAATATCGCGATGAACCATACAATCCAACATAATAGAGGAGCGATGGCAGCAGTAAGAGAACAAGGAGCATTAGAATCTGTTATGGCATTACGTAAGCGACTTAATATTGGTTAATCCATATGTTTTATTTTTTTCATCCATATAATATAATGTCTTTAATTCGTCTTGGTCCATCACCAAATATGAGAGAGTTTCAGGTTAGGCACGGAAATGTCATAATTGAATCAATTACCGTTTGTAAATCCCCAATACAAAAAACATTTGATACAATATTAAATATAGTATCGTTTGGGACTTGGGCGAGTGCTAAGGCTCAATATTCATATGATGACTTATTTCATCTTTATCTTATCGTAGTCTTAGTCGATAAAACGATTGTTCGAATAGAAAAAAACCAAGTAATAATAATGTCAAGCGTTCCAGATTTTAAACCACCAGATAATACTCGCTATATAGATATAGACTCATATGAAGAAAAGATAAAAAGTGGAAGATTAGACCAATTAACAATAAATACAATTATGAAGATGGCTGAGATTGATTATGGTTTGGAACGTATTTATTTATACTCAGCTAATCGTTTTAATTGCCAACAATTCCTTCTTGACTTATTGATTGCTAATGAGATTATAATCCCAACAAAACAACGAGAACCACTTGAACCAGTGAATGGATTTATCCCTACATCATATTTTGGGCAGATTGGAATTACAAATGAAGATGATAAAATATATGAGTTTATTAATCAAAATTCAAGCCAACTGTTCAACCAGATGCCAAGACTAATAGGGACTGCTGTTAATGGTTTAACAGATGTTGCTGCGACTGTTGATAGGATATTATATGGGGCTGGTGTTTCTAATATACAGACTGTTCTCTTCGATAATTCAAAATTCTCGGAAGAAGAAGCGGAGGAGTTCTTAGAAGAACATAAGATAAAACCAATTAAATCGGTCCATTATACCACTAATTATCTTAGATATCGTATAAAAGACCCGAAAGAATTTAAAAAGTTCTATACCAAGAGTATAGAGGATGGGATTAAATTCGTCATCGGGTCAAAATAAATAAAATTATGTTATTTTTTAACTCTTATCAATATAAGATGGACAATGAAAGAACTCAATCAACACTTGATTTATATGAATCTAATTATAATCGAATTATTGAGAATATAGGATATGATTTTACTCTCGATGAATTATTAAAACATTTGGAAGGGTTGGCTGCCAATACACAGTTATCCTACATACAATCTATCGTAATAACAAGAGAACTAAGAAGTGGTGATATATTCGACTACTTTATAGAGTTAAAGAAAGAAATTGACACCAGAACACAAGGACTAACCGATAAAGAAAAAGAAATTGATTTTAGTTGGGAGAAGTTCAAGACAACATATAATAATATGGAAACTGGCACATTACATCACCTTATAGCCTCATTATATTATTATTTGCCACCGCTCAGACAGAGTGAATATATAAAGATGAAGTTTGTTGAATCGAGGGGGAAATATGGTATGAACTTTAAGAAAATGAACGAGTTTAATTATTATGATTCGGACAAGCAAACATTTACTATCACCAATAGTAAGACCCAAAGACATTTTAAGAAAAGAGTTTTAGATATTCCAGATAAACTAAATAAAATAATACTTTCGTATAATCCAACAGACGTGAAGTCATATGATGATAAAGATTATATATTTAGACGGAAATTGACCACTTCTAACTTCACAAAAATATTGAATAAAATATTTGGGGATGGAGTGAGTGTGGATATTTTGAGGAAGACATATATATCCTCAGTAGTTCCAACAATGAACATTTATGAAAGAAAGAAATTGGCGACTATGATGGGGCATTCTCTATCAAGCCAAATGCTGACATATGATAAGAATATTACAAACAAAACAGTCCTCCAATATAATTAAATATCAATTAAAAAATATTAAACGTTATCATATAATGGCAACCAAAGCACCAAGAAAACCAAAAGCATCGCCAGAATATAGAGTATTACAAAGATTCCAGACTGAAATTTATGCAATGGATAAAGAAATACAAGAAAAAAAGGACAGAGATATTAAAAACTGTTTTGATATGATGGGTAAGATTGGGAATGAACGTATTAAAGATTATGGAGAAGATTATGAGACAGTTTGTAATGAGTATAACAACCATTATATGTATTCTCTTAGTTTAATCGAGGATGCTTTCGCATATAGACTTAATATTGATTATTTAAAGTTAGTGTCCAAATATCAGAAACAACTAAAAGCACTTAATAGTCTTATTGACTTAACAACTATTTATAAACAATAACTCCCAATCACTTTCTTTTTTTTTTTGTATAACTATATAATATATGACTGATTCAGAGACTGTAATCTTAGTTCTACAAATCCTCACACTTCTATCCACAACATTATCCCCGCTTATCTTGGCATTATCCCTATGTATTAAGAATATAAAGCGTTCAAATTGTTTAGGTTCGAGTCTCGAAATGAAAAATAATGTGGAGTCCCCAGTAGAAGAAACTCCAATCATAACAAGACCAATAGATATACAAAAAACAAAGAATAAAAATAAAACACATAAGAGTCCAAAAAACAATGATTTATATGAAGTTTGATATTACGATGAACTTATAAAATATCATTAATTACTAATTAATTAATTTATATTTAAAAAATATATGAGTTCTTAATATATAGAGCAAATGTTAAAATTCTCCAATACTATCAAAGCAAAAGAAGACTATTTAAATAAAGAAGATGATGAAGTCATCCTTTGCGATATGAGGTCATCTTACATTAAACTACAAAGCAATAAAGTATATGATTTTGTTATATCTAATCCAAAATACACTCTAAACGAAACAATATTTAATGGAAAGATGATTAAATTATATTTAGATATTGAACATTCAACTCGTCCTATGGATGAAGTAGTCAAAAAAGCAATAGAAACTGTAAATGCTGATGGTTATTTTGATTGTAGTATTACCAGTGCTTGTAGAGTAGGCAAACAATCATATCACATAGTTTTTAACGATATGCTTTTCTCATCAATGACACAGATGTTAGCATATGTAAATTGTAGATTTGGAGATGAAGATGGAGTCGATAAGCAAGTGTATTGCGATGGAAGACAATTATTTAGAATCCCATTAACAACGAAGAATGGAAATACCGAAACAATACATCACTTAGTTAATAGTGAATTAAGACAAATAAAAAACGAAAAAACTAAAAGAGAACATTTTATTAAAATGTTAATTACCGCAAATAATCCATCAACTCAATCTTCAAGAATGTTAGATTTAATAGAAGGCTTACAACTGGATAAAAAAGAAGACGCACTACAACCAACAACTCGTAAAACCACAAAACCAGTAAATTTAAGGTTGATTAAACACATCCTCGATAACTTACCAGAAGAATATTATACAGATGGGAAGTTATGGAGAGATGTTGGATTTGCTCTTGAATCTGCGAGAACCATAAATAATCAAGATAAATTATTCGAATTATGGGACGAATTCAGTCAAAAAGCCGATGAGGCATATAATGCTACTGATGTTGCTAATATATTTAAATATGCTGCTAAGAAAAACAGCGATGATATTACCGATGATGATGAAAGTTTCGCTGAATGCTTCAAAGATAACACAAGAAGAAAAAAAACCATCCTTTCACTCTACTATATGGCAAGACAGAATGGAATTAATCTTTTTATTGAGGAAGAGAAATTCCAAGGATATAATGAGTTTGTGGATTATTATAACAATAAGACTATCGAAGATATTCCACTATTCATATTGGAAATGTTCAGATATATTAAAGTCCATAATACACAAGAAATTTATATTATTCTTGATGTTCATATTGATGGGGAAGGTTTCATTTCAAAATATAGCGCAATTAAACAAAAAAAGATTAAATCAGTCTTTGAAGATAATCATATATATTTTAGAAATAGCAAATATATCGAATATGTTGAATCCGAAGAAATAGAAGTCCCAAAGGTTAAAGCATCTGACCTATTACAAGGAAAAGAACTTATCGCAGACCTAAACAGACAAGAAAAAGAACGATTATTATTGATTAAAGAAGCAAAGAAAACAAAAATCGAAAAAGATAGAGAATTATTAAAAAAATCAAAAGATAGTGGAAGACCAACAAAGCATTATACCTTTTTAGAAGTAATTAAAAAATATACTGCTTCTTTAAGAGTTAAAGATACTGAGTTTTTACCAACATCTGGTCCTCTCATAGAATCCACAAGCAACTTATCTTTTAATTTCTTCTCGGGATTTAGAGCAGCAAACTTATCAGCAATCAAAAAATATAACGAGGATGAAGGAGGAAAAGAAGGACTTGAATTGGTCTTAAATCATATTAAAATGGTTTTGGCTGGTGGAGATGATGGATTGTATGATTATATTATAAGATGGTTCGCTCATATCTTACAGTTTCCACACATAAAGACTTCAACCTGTCTTGTTTTCACTTCGAGACAAGGGGCAGGAAAGAACATCATATTTAACTTTATTGGAACTTATTTATTTGGTCGTGAATACTTCGCATCATATAATAGATTGGAACAAATAACAGGGAAATTTAACGCGAACAATGCCCAAAAGATATTTTCATTAGTTGATGAATGTACCCATTATGATGAAAAAGGATATAGTGGAATACAAGAAATCTTAAAAAATCAAATCACCGAAGAATGGCAAGTGGTAGAAAAGAAAGGGATTGATTCAGTATGTGTTCCAGTATATAATAATCTTATCCTATTATCGAATAATAAAAATGTGGTAAAAGTGGATGAGGGTAATCGTAGATATGTTATTTGTAGATGTTCAGATACTTATGCTAAAAATGGAGATAATGATGACGAGAATGAAAAATATTTCGATAAATTGGGAGATGCTCTAAATAAAGAGACTGGACAAGCATTATATAAATATTTGATGGGTATAACTGTTGGAAATATAAGAAAGATTCCAAAATCAAATGAGACCTTGGATGATAAATTGGGAACATTAAAACTTATTCCAAGATGGATTTATGAAGAATATGGAATTATAAAGAGAGATATCGGACTTAATAAAAATAAAATCGATTTCACAATGAAAGAATTATTCACGGTCTTCACTACTTATGCTATGGCAAATGGGATAAGACACGATTTAAACACAGTAAAATTGAGCAAGTTGGTAATACCATTCATAACTTCAAGTAGAAAGGTCAGTAATATGGCGCGTTATGTGTTTGATGATGAAAAAGTTATAAAAACATTTAAACTCCTAACTATTGACTATGAAATAATAGAAGAGGTCAGATGTGAGGATGAAGATGAAGATAATGAAGATTATAATTATGGTAGAGGTAATGAATAAACGAAACAAAAAAAAAAAAATTGTTTTTTTTTTATTCTACTTGTTCTATTATTTCTACTGGTTCTAATTGCTCGTCTGTTTTTTTTACTTTTGGGACTTTTGGGACTTTTGGGATTTTTGGGATTTTTGGGACTTTTGGTAAAACAAATCCAGCAGCCACTCTCTCTTGATACTCTGCTTCTTTTTCTGCCTTAACTCTTTGATATCTTCTTGTATTGGTTTGAAGGAGTCTTTCACGGTTAGCCTCATAATATTTTTTATGATAATTTTGTTTATTTACTGCACTTTGCGCTCTATCCTCATCGGTTAATTGCTTTGCTGGTCTTCCTTGTCTTCTTGTTTCTGACATTTGTTATATATAATTGAACATAATTATTTAATCAAATAAATAATTAAATGTATAATAACTTTATGTATCTTTATATAACGAATGTCAATAACTATAACACACGGAGATGGAGTGGTAGGATTGGATACAATTAAACAAAGTAGCGTTGATTTAGTGCTGGTTGATTTACCATATGGACAGACGAATTTTGAGTGGGATGTGAAGATTGACCTTGCTAATATGTGGGAAAAACTCAAAAAATGTTGTAAAAAGAATACTTTATATATCTTCTTTGCTACGACCCGTTTTGGTTTTGATATTATCGAAAGTAATAAGTTATGGTTTAAATATGATTTAGTATGGGAAAAGTCCAATAATGTGGGTTATTTAAATGCTGCGGTTATGCCTATGAGAAACCACGAGATGATTTATTTATTTGGAGATAATAAGAACGATGACCTTGACCTTGTCCTTAATATGGAGTTGAGAGCATATGCTAAAAGATTATTTGAATATATGAATTTGGGAGGTATGGCTATAAGAAAAAAGATGGGTAATAGAACGATTGAACATTTCGGATGTTATAGGACTACTCAATTTGGGATACCTACTGCTCCTAACTATAAAAAGATGTGCGATTTATTTGAACTTAATGACCTCGAATATTTGATGAAATATGAAGATATGAAGACTTTATTTGAGAAGGAGAGCAATAAAAAGACTTATAATAAGGTTGCTGGGGAGAAGTGCCCGAATAGTATATTGAAATTCGCTAATCCTAAAAAATCACTACACCCAACCCAAAAGCCAACCAAACTTCTCGAATGGCTTATAACAACATATACAAATGATGGGGCTACTGTTTTGGACTTTACTATGGGTTCAGGCTCAACTGCTATTGCCTGTTTAAATACTGGGCGTAGTTTTATTGGTTTTGAATTGGATAAAACAATATTTGAAACGGCAAAAAATAGAATTGATAACCATATTATCGGAGAGGATTAATTAATAATAATAAAAAATATAATTCTCAATATATAATGAATTCAAGTATTATAAAAATGTTATTTGATTTTGGATTAACCCTTAATAAGGACGATTTAATTAATATGGAGTTATGCGATTATGCTTGGGAATGTATTCAAAATAAAATTATTGAATGTATTAAGAAAACAGAGAAAGAACAGGAGTTAATTTATAGAATTGAAAACACTACTGATGTTAGTTTTAAACGTGGTTTTTATGACCAAATATTTATAGATAAATCAAATAAAATCACTGAGGACTTGATGATTTATGATCATATAAGAGATTTAATAACTGGTCTTACCAACGAATAAAAAAAAAAACAATTTCTTTTTTGTTAATCAGTGTATAATTTCAATAATTCACAACATAAATCCAACACTCCGTCGTCTTCATATTTAACTTTGTCATATGACATGTCAAACTCTTTTTTAATTTCACAAATGGATTGTTCTGTCATTTCGAACTCTGGACTTTTCATAATTCCTTCTTCAAGTTTTCTTAATTCCTTTGCTGCCTTGTCTTTACTTTGTTTGATGTGGAGAAAACTAAAATATAACTGAATAAATGGAACCATAAACGATCCAATATTAGTGTCGGTCAGTTCTTCGAAGTCATTGAAGAGTTCTAAATCTGGTTTTGATTCTGCGAGAGATTTAATTTGTTTGAATACTTTGTTGATTTTATCCATTGGTATATATTAATGTTGAGATAATATAAAAATAATAATTAATTATTAATAATAAAAAATATAAAAATGAGTATATAAACCAATGACAACCATTTATACAATATGTTTAAAGGAAATAAAAGGAAAAATCCCATCCGATACGAACTTATTATATGTTGGGACAACTGATAATATAGATAAATGTATTGAAGTGTTTAATGATAAAGCGGCTGAATTAGAACCATATTTTAAACAACGTGGTGAAGAACACCACATAAAATTTGTGGCTCTCTCAGATAAAGCAGATAGAGGAAGAAAGATGGAACCATCCGAAGAAAGAAGAGTATTATTTGAAGAGGTTAATATGGGGCATTATGAATTACAAACATCACCATCAGTATATCTTGATAAAGTTTATGATAGTTTAGATATTAATATTTGTCTTTTTAGTTATATTAATCTTTGCGACTTAGAATATAATATTATAACAACAATTGAGGGAAATTTAACCGATGACCAAAAAAGAGGACTTGGTTATTTATATTGCGGAACAGGACTACATAATAACCCAATGAATAGACATATGACAGATACATTAACAAACATACACATATTAGATTGTGTGAAATTGAATGATTCCATCAGTATGACAACACCAATTAATACGCTAACTCATTACATTAAAGTCGATGAACCTTATAAAATCAATAAAAAAGACCCATACCAAAGGTATTTTTGGTAATTAATTAATTGTTTTTTTTATAGATTGTAATATATAGATGACTTCGATTTACATAATCACACCAAAACAGAACGCAGACCAATATAACGTATTATATATTGACTATACTGATAATCTAACGAAGACAATAAAAACACATATGGATGCATATGGGATTGCGGATAGTACCAGACGTTGGAATTCCAGAAATGGACGAATTCATTATATTAGTATTGGAAGTAGTGAAATTGGATGGGGCATTCCATTTGCTTTATATGATGAGATGATTGATGCTGGTGGATTGGATAGGTTTGATTTTAAAATCATAGCAACCCCTATAAGTTATACATCAAATCCAGCACTTTTTATCCCAAGGTATAAAAAAACATACCCTATTAGAGAATAATGAACATAAAAATATAATGAATATTCAAGAATTATTTAATAATTGTAAGACTGATACCGAAATATTAAAAATGTGGATTACCAACGATAAAACAGAACATCTGAATAATAATGATTTCCTTATGTCATATGCCCACTTTGTTTTTAATATGTTTATGGATTACCATAACTTATTCCATAATATAACAGTTCGGAAGATGGCAAAGAATCACGGTGGCATATTTGAACAGGTTTTTAAGAATAATAGAGGTATTATATACAAGAAACGAATTTTACAAGACAATATAAATAATTAATTTCATATTAAATAATCTATAACTTAGTATATAAACAAAAATGGAATCATTAACAAATTACGAAAACCAAATCAATTATTTACAAGAAGAATTAAAAAGAGTTATTAATCCAGTCGAAAATGGATTAAAGACCACTTATTATAGTAAATATTATTTATCTCATCGTGATGAAGATGAAGAAATGGAAGAAGCAACCAGCGAACAAAGAAAAAGAAGAAATAAAATAAGATTACCAAAGGGAGCAAAAACCAACGATTATGTTAAATATTTTAACTTAATGTATTCTGATAAATGTTTAAAACTTAATGAAGATATAAGATATATCCAAGGATTAAAATTACAATTTGAACAGGTTTTATATGCTCATATGGCACAACAAAGGCGAAACCATAGCCTAATTATGTTAATGAATGGCTAAATATTATAACTTTATTTTTTTTGTTTTGATAAATACTACTGACCAAATAATTAATTTCATATTAAAGAATCTATTACGTAATCATATAACCAAACCAGAACATCAAAAATGTCAGTAATCCAAAACCTCGAAAAGAAAATTAATTTATATGTTGAACTTATTGACGATATGACAAAAGATTCAAACGATTTATATGCTAACCGGGAAATAATGAGAATCACACCAATTAAAGCATTAACACAAACTGTAAAACAACTTAAAGCAGCATATACTGATATAATCAACTTAGATTTAGATGAAAGTGATTTTTACAGTGCTTATCACAAAAAATATTATGATGATGTTCTTAATTTAAAAACTAAGAAACCATTAAAGGCTGATTATATCTCTTATTTTCAACAAATGAAAATTTACGATTTATATGTTCTTATGTTAGAAATAGACAACTATAATAATATTATCGAAGCACATAAAAAAGAATTGAATATGTTTAATACTGAACTAACTAACCTCAAAGAAAAAGAAGAAATATTTAGACTTAATATACTAAAAAATATTGCTGCGACTGAGAAAAAAACAATGTTTAGTAATGTTGGTTCTTTAATGTCGTTCAGGTTTAATTAATCTTCATCCGAAAAATCAGAATCAAAAGAATTATTTTTTTTTTGTTATGTCTTAGTTTTAATCGTTTAATATCTTGTCTCATTTCTTCTCTTTCGTTCCTTAATGTTAATAAATCTGTTCTTATTCTCATTTCGTTTATTCTTGTTTCTATATTGGCAAGGTCCAGCCACATTTGTTTATTATTTGCCTTTATATCATCGGCTATTTTATTAAACCTTCTATTATTTGCGGTAAGGTTAAATTTGGTTCCATCTTCATAATCTATAATATAATCCCCTTCGATAAATTCACTATCCATATATTAAAGGGTTTATTTTGTTTCATCGTTATTAATTACTTTGTTTAGATATTGGAAATTAGAATATTCCAAAGTTCCTTTTATATTTCTTAATGCTGATTGTTCCTTATGATAATACGCCCTAATATTACACAACTTTCTATTTACGAAATCTAAATATAAATTTGGTGTGTCGTGGGTTTCTTGGATTGTTAAACTCCTACTCTCATCGATTATACGGATGGCAACTTCTACGTCTTGTAATCTTACTGTCGCTTTATCGTATAAATCAGATGTAGGACCATTGATTGTTTTTAATAATGAGTTAAATTCATTTCTATAATAACGAGGATATAATTTGATGAGTTGGTCAATTAATTCAGTTGGCATTCTGTCTTCTTCTTCTTGTTTTAATTGCTTCTCCTTGTTGATTATTTCCTCTCGTTCTTTCGCTTTGGATAATTCCGAAGTTAATAAACTGTTTTGGAGTTTTAATTTTTTGTTTTCTTTTTTGATTTGTCTTTCTTGTTTCATTAGCCTTTTTATTGATTTCATATGTTCTCGGTCTTGGTCTTGGAGTTCGATAATTCTGTCTGTTAATTCTTCATTTTTTAATATAAAGTCTCCATTAGGGAGTTTCATTAAGTCGTCGTATTTATGACATAATTCTGTATATTTTGTTTGTAATTGGTTGTGTCTTTCTCGTTGTTTTCTTACTATCTCTTTTTCTTCATTGACTGCGTTAAGAAATCTATTTTTATTATCTTCTTCCAATTTGTTTAATGTTTCATAATTGAACTCTAAAACTGAATTTTTTTGATATAACGCAGTATAATCCCTATTCGAATCACAATATAATTTACAAAATCGATGCATTTCTGTTTCATATCTTTTGCATTTCTCTTGTTCGGCTTGTAATGCTTGGGTAAAATTTGTTTCATCTTCTTTTTTATACCCGTTACGCTCGATTGATAGTTCTTTAATCCTATCAATATTAATTTTTGCGTTTTTCATAAGATTAGATTTATCAGTCATCAGTTCTTTAATCGCCCTATTTGATAGGTCTTTATGTTCATTATATTCTGCTAATAGTTTATCATAATCGGACACGATAAGATTATTGAGGATTTCAGGAGTTTCGATATTAGTTAATGGAGTTTGTGTTTGTTCTTCCATTGGTATATATTAATATATATTATAAAAATAAATTAATTATAATTAATATACAGATGAGCGTTTATTATATTATAACACCAAAACAGAACGCAAATAAATATAACATCTTGCTTAAAGGGACTACCGATGATATATTAAAAACAATTGAGACACATAAAACAGTGTATGAAAGAAGCCAATTAAAAAAATTATATAATATTAGAGATGGACATACCCACGATTGTTTATATAATGGTTATACATTCGGGACTCCATATGAGTTATACGACGATATGAAAGATGGTGGAGGATTTGACAATTACGATATCAGAATTATAGGGAATCCAGCACCATATATTGCCAAGCATTGTAGAATCGAACCAGACTATGAACTTATAATATCATTAACAATTTAGCATTTTCCAATAACATCACCCATCATTCAACCCTTCTTTTTTCCATTCCCAAAATCCACAATTCAACTTATCCAAAAATCACCACAGCCTTAATATGCCTCAATACCTCAAAAGGGGAGTATGTTTAACCCCCCTCTCTTACCTCCCTACTTTTTTATTCCCCCCATTCCATCCAAAAATCACCACCATCCAAAATATGCCACTTCCCCCCTCAATACCTCAAAAGGGGAGTATGTTTCAACCTCCCTATCCAAAAATCACCACAGCCTTAATATGCCTCAATACCTCAAAAGG
>ERZ1292642.605-Hain-H14-01um-R1-605-length-19775-cov-5_pt1 | contig 19775 bp, 21 predicted proteins | sample MGYA00564403_ERZ1292642 | MGnify/ENA primary metagenome ERZ1292642 (study PRJEB36523, sample SAMEA6512643) | groundwater metagenome | collected 2019-01-09 | study: AquaDiva: Metagenomics assemblies of 32 groundwater samples | reverse complement strand
TGTGGCCGGGGATGCAAATACTAGGACATGGCGAGGCGCCCGGTAAGAGTTCTAAGTGTCCCGGTGTGTTACTGGATATGAATCTAATCCGGTCAAGAGTTGATACTGCACTGTCTGTTGAAGCGCCATCTAGGCCTGGGCCTGGGGATGAATCTTGGGCACTAGAGACGGGGGACACCTGGCGGGAAGTTGCTATTAAGATAAAGGGCAGTCATGACTTCTTGATGCAGACTATGCAGAGGTTAGAGACGGGATTGCTGGTGCAGAGGGATACGTTGAAGTTAAGAACGGGGGAGGCGGATGAGATGTTAGCGGTATTGAGGGGGATATTGAGGCCAAATGTGTAAGAGAGATTTACTTGAGCAATTTCACCCAAATAACTCTAGATACTATGAGATTTTAAACCAGATAGGTAAACTTCATGAGGCTAAGGGAAAAGACTATGATGGCAGTGAGCAGTACGGTAACATTCGTAAGTCCGCCAAAGATTGGGGTATTCCCACTTGGGTAGCAGCCCTTATCCGTGCGTCAGATAAGATGGCTAGGTTGCAGTCTCTATATAAGAAGGGTGACCTTGCAAATGAAAGCGCCATTGATTCTTTTAATGATGGAGCAAACTACTTTATAATCGCACGAGTATTATATGAGGAAGAGCAGACGGATAAATACGAAAAGCAGTTAGACAAATTAGATAAACAAGACGCTAAAATAACTAGCCAACCGGGTTTATTTGGGAGCGCTCGTGGTATCGCCTAAGCCTGATACACCAGACGCTATTGTAGACTACCTCGAAACCAAGTTTGAGAAAGACAACAAGAACGTAGCAGTTCAACGTAACATCAAAGATCGTCCGAGCAAACTAAACACCCGGTTAAAGCATCTTACCCTGATGCAGGCGCATGCTGAGGTTAACACCCTAATCGAAATGATATCTCGAATAGCCCCCTGGTACATCGGCCGGGGCGAGAAGGTGCAGGCAGTCTATCTACCAGAGCAACTTACTATAGAGATCATCGACCCACTTACAGGAGGAAAAGATTACATGGTAGTCCCAGCGAATTACTATCTAGTAGTTGGGAATACGCTAGCAGAGCCAATACCGGCCACAGAGTTCATTCAGAAGTTCCGATTTTACGATCCGGTTTCGGGCCAGAGTGCCAGGGAATAATACGCATTTTAATCTTCCTGACGTTGATTTAGAAAATGAGCCAAGAGCACTGCGAATTATAGACTTTTGCAACAAGCTAGTAGAATTTTGGAGTATGATCTTTGGCTTAACTCAACAGTGGAATATAACAACATCTTTTAGTCCAACGTGCGACAGGTCTGAAGCTGAAGAGCGTATGAGAGGCGAAGTTTATTTCGCAATAGGGGCCATAAATAGCCACGACGTTACCAGAATGCGGGCGCATATTACTTTCTTCGTTCCAAACTTATTGGAGCACGACGCTGAAGAGCTAGATGACTTAGTGCGCCACGAGCTTAGCCACATACCCACTAGTATCGCACAGCTAATCAAAGGCGCAGGCACAGAAATATCTACCCAGATGGTAGCTAACATAGCTGGTCGGGCATTTAACGCTACCAAGAACAAATGGCATAAAGATTACCCCAAGTGGCCAAAGCTAGCTACCGTTAATGTTGAAGAGGGTAATTCCAACTAGAGCCTGCTCCATAACGTAGTCCAATCGACCGGGTGTTATTATGTCATCTTCTCTTATATATACTACCGTATAGCCATAGTCTGATTGCAGTCGGCGCTGGTCATCAACCAGCTTCGCGCGCTGCTCAGAGGTTTCCAAGTGCCAGTGCTCCCCAATAGGGTTTAATACTAACCCACCCATAATGTCGGGGAGTAAAAAGTCTACAACCAATCCGCCGTACTCTAGCCGACCGCCCCCGAGCGAACTCTGGAAACTGAAGTCGTAGTCGGGTATAAACTTCTTCCGAATAGTTAACCACCAGTAGACATTCCACTCCGGTTGGGTAGCCTGTATCCAGCCCGGTTTAATACCCGGCGCATCTGTCTGTATAGTCTGCCGTCGAGCTATAGGCCCCAGCCTTTTTCTAATAGGCGGCCTATAAATCCTTGGCGCCCTTGCCTTTGGAATCTTCCTAGCTGGGCGCTTTACTCTTCGGGGGGCTTTAGGCATAGTGGCCCCCTACTGCGGGGTTACTTCTAAGACAGTCAAGTGAGCTTCGCCCGCCTGATCGGTAGCTGTTCCAACCGGGCCAGTGTACCCAGAGATAAGTACTAACTTCTGCTCTGAAGGTCCGCCAGAGTGGTAGGTAAAGGGCACCAACTTACGGAGTTCAATAGCAGTGTCTAGGTTATCATAAGCATCAGCCGGGAAGTTCTGGTCAGGCTGCGGCCCATTTAGGTCGATGGTGAAGTTGTATGAGTAAAGGGTTTCGAATTCCTTCAGGTACCTAAGCTTAAGAAATACTATCTTTGGGCTTAGGGTAGCGGAACCAGAAGCTAGTTCTATCTTGAATCTAACGTTGTAATATAGGTTACCCAACTTGTCCGCATCGAAGTATAGTGTATGATTACCGGAAGCTGTGATTGGCGTAGTACTGAGTAGTACCCCAGTTGAGTCCATTAGATATGTATAGTTGGGCGAGTCATCAGTAGCGAAAGAAATTTTTACTGTTTCAGTAGATGTAGCATCTAATACTCGAACCTGCGCCGATAGCAGAGTCTTTTGGACATTAGCCATATTAGCGTCGAACTTGGGAAGTATTAGCTCACCCGAAGCATTAAAGTCCGTAGATAAGAATTGCTCGGGGTTATCTGTGGTATCGAAGAGTTTAATATACTTTAAAGCTAGACTCTCATTGTAGACTACTAATCCTGGTGTCAGTATATCAGTTGATGGTACATATGTCAAAGAAGTTATTCTAGTAGGATCACCAGTAGTTATCTCAAAGTTATCGTAGGTTATAGAAGTACCGCCATTAGTACCATCTGACATTCCAATGCCATGCCTAGTATTACTCTGGTGAGTAGTAGATGTTGTACTCATTCTAAGCACACCATCTATATATATAGATATGGCTGAACCAGATAGCCGCGCCTCAACAGTAGCGCTTGTCTTACCAGAACCGGCGTCGTAACTTGCCACATTCGTAGCTACTGCGGAGCTAACTGAAGCTAATGTAAATATTAATCTTGTCGGGCCAACACCAGGAGTAACATAGTCCATTAGAACCCGCCAGTAATTATTCACCGAGGCATCAGAACGGAATACTAACATTGCACTATCAGTAGCTGTAGATGTAGCTAGATCAACGGTTACATTACAGTCAGATACGGCAGAGGCGTTGACAGCCTGTTTATCGCCTGATGAAGTAGATACTAGGTAGGCTTTATTAGATGTTATTCCCCAGGTTGATGTACCTAGAGTAGTCCATGAAGCCCCTAGGGTTGTAGCACTGTCTGCCCTAGTGAAAGCATCTGCAAATACTGAGGTTTCGGCTGCCCCCGACTGCTTTGCTAATACATGCCAACCTTTACGATTATACGCTCCCATCCAAGAAGATAGAGATGTGGTGTTTGTAGAGTCGAATGCTGCAATCAGGTAGTTATCAAAGCTAGTACAAGTTGCCGCTATAACTGACCGTAAACTGGTAGGTACCCCATCTCCCTGGTTTGGTCCCCGGACGATCCTTGCCCCATTAACAATCTGATTCATATTCGATGCCTTACCATACCAGGCGTCTCCGTCCCATGAGCATAACCCTTCGCCGTTTGAGGCGTTCGCATCGGGGAAGTCGATGCCCATACGATACCACTTTTTAGCATCCCAACTATGTATAAATATGCCCCGCTCAGTTGAGGCAATTAATGCGGGCTCACCTATTAGATTACGGTAGGCTAATAGCCCATTTAGATTCTCGAAGGTGTCAATAGACCCCATACTAGTTAGATTAATAGAAGTTGCATTATCATTGGTTGAATACAACGCTCCGGCTGAGTCTAAGATAACTAAGTCCTCATCGTAAACTGCTAGCCAAACTGCTAGGATAGACCCCCCACCGGAAGCGTTAGTAACCGTAGCAAAGGTAGTAGTAGCAATATCATACCTTACCAGTCCGTTACAGGGGAACCAAATATCTCCCTTCCATGCTATAGGAGGGGAACCCATTACGGCAGGTAAGCTGTATTCGGTGCCTCCCGAAGTTACCCAAGTATTAGTTCCTGTATCGTTATAGGACAAAGCTGTGTTAAGCCCGGCAAACCTCTTGACTCGGTTACCGCCGCCTATATAGGTGAATCCCCCATATGTTATCCCATTGACAGGGTTAGCATTAAAAGCGGCACCTACTTGTGTAATAGAGTTAACCTTCGGTGGCAGGGTCCAATAGTTCTTGGTCATGGTCCACATGTTCGAGTCGGAGAATCGGTCAGGAAACTCCTGCTCGTTCATGTTAATGACACCCAGGCCGCCAGTTAGATCAGACCAAATAACCTCGTTAGCGTACTGCTGGTCGGCAAGAGAGGAATCCCCTGTCCTATTCTGTGGCGCAAGCTGAGTAGCTTTAGAACGCCGGACGGTACCCTTGATCTTATACCGCTGTCCGTTAAGTGCAATCTCCCCAGGATTTCGGGGTTCAATGTTAGTTGGAACTGCCATTTACAGATCGTTAACTTTATAGCTACCGGCGTGGATTTGGGTACGGTTCCGGTGTTCCGCCTCTTCAATCTTACGTAGCCAGCCAGCAATAACGGCGTTCGCATTCGGCCGGTTACTCATCCACGCGGGGTTCCTATTATGTAGTTCTAATCCCGCGTGAGCGACTACGTAGTCAAATGGCACGTCTAAGGTTGTAGTATCCGCACTAGGTAGACCGGGCGCTCCTTGGCCCCACAAGCGGAGTACTGACCCATCATAGGATGAAAGTTTACTGCGACCGCTTGGGGTTATATGAAGATACTTAGTGCCGCCTGATAAGACTTCCCAATCTTTGCCGCGTTCTAATAGGATTAGATTCGGCTGCGGGTTACGGAGTATAAAGCACAGGTCACCGGCTTGTGTAGTCCAAGCTGAGCCATCATTTTTTGTGATACTGCCGTCACCATATCCGGCATCAGTAGAGTCATTAGCCCACACTGCGTAGTTTGAGGTAGATATAGTAAAGGTTCCTTGAAGAACTATCCAATAGGTAGTGTCTTTGACTAACCTGGGTTTGGCTGTAAAGGTAAACTGTTGGAACGTTGGTTCGGTAGTTAGACCAGACACATCTACGTTGGCCGAGGTTGCAATAGCTGTTCCATCTGGGGCGGAAGAGCTATTACCTTCTATAGTTACTGAGATGTTTCCGGTCGGGGTACCAACTTTAGCTAGCATCAGGTAAACTGTACCCAGTTGGAAGGAGGGGTTATTGGTCCGGGGTACAAAGGATTGAGCGATCTTGGTTCGGGCAGCGGCATCTCGAAGGGCAAGTAAGGTGTCCCAAGATGAGGGTGGCTGCTTAAGACGATGGAAGGTGGCTAGGTCGGCATATACTCGCGCTAGATATGAGAAGGATGTTGGGATAGTATATAGTGAGCGGTTGCGCTCGAATACTAATGTGTCGTCGTCTACATCTTCGAGCATTTTGTGCACAACGGATTGTATAGCCAGGTCGATGGCATCATTAGCATCCTCTACTGTAGCTGCCGCACGGTTCCAAACTTCATAGGTTTCACCAGTTGCGGAAGCAGATTGTGTGGGTATAGTAAACGTTCCGGCCGCAGTATAATCTGAGACTACAGTAGTAAACCCTACTGTGCTATTGCGGATTTGCCGGTTGTTGAAGTAGTCCGCTGCCCATTGACCATTTAACCCAGAGTCAACAATAGTTGTAGTTGAGCCGCCAGTCGAGGTACCTGTTAAGAAGTCCGGTCCCAGGAATGACCGGCCGAGAATTAGCCTAGTCTGTAACCTAGTTTTACTATTCTGAATAGCCATTAGACTCCCCCTATCTCCTTAGCTACCCAAGCAAACAACCCTGCTAATGCAGTAACACTAATCCTACCTACTATGTCTAACTTCGACTTCAACCCGTTTAATGCTTTAACTTCTTCCTCTATAGTCTTTACCCTACTCGCCAATTCTGTTACACTTTTACTAATGTAGTGGATGTGAACGTGTGCTGGGTTGGACTCATTTAAGTTGGGAAGATCGTCAAAGTCAAAGTTCTTGTTAGGCATAAGTATATTATACCATAAGGGTGTTAGATAGGACTATCTTATTTTAACTAGTTTACCGCCATTTATAGGTTTATTTCCCCCATCCGTATAAACACTTCCGTCGCGTAGGAATACAGTTGTAGCGTTAGTTTGCTTATACCAAGTAGCATAACCGCGTTCGGCAAGAGCTACTGAAACCTCATCCCAGTGATATATTTCATCTTCGGTAAATAGACCAATGAAGGGGGCTGCTTTACGAAAGCCCTCACCTACGGTAGGCTGGTGGACAATAGGCGGGGGAGGCGGCGGAAGATTCCAATTGTCAAGCTTAGGTGTTTTGGCTGCGCGTTCGATAGCTTCAAAGATGTTATGATTGAAGCTCATGTTATTTTGGCCGTGGCTGTGTGTAGGATCGTCAGCTATAAAGTAAGTCCACCCCAGGATAGCAGGATCAGCTTGCCAGAAGTATCCCATGTTGACATAATGCTGTGGGGAGTTCTGGTTAGTAACTTGGAAATTGCCGCACTCGCTGATGAACAGCAGCTTACCAGGGAATAATCTTTTAACTAGCTCAACTCTTGCTGCCCCTCGCCAGAGATCATCAATGGGTGCCCATAGCTCGGGGTAACAGTGTACGTCCAATATGGGACATAAGTCAATACTGGGTCTGCAAATATCCAGTCCCACGAATCCGTAGTCGTCTTGGTCATCTGAATGGCCAGGGGCAGAAGCTGGGTAATGTAACACTGCGTCATCGCACCCAGGGATCGCCAAGAAAGCTTTGATGAATTCCCGGTTCCAAACGTTAATGTATTCATAATCCTCTCTATCTGCCCGTCGTCCGGGATCAGCGCCGTGGTCCTGTGTACCTCCGGCAGACTCATGTCTAAGATTCTGCTCATTAGCCCAGGTTAGGTGTTTTGTAAAGGGTTTGTGTTGTAGGTAGCGTTCGGCGCAGGATCGCGCCCAAACTAGGGGGCTAACATCATCCCAATCCGGTAGATAGTGTCGAACAAGGGTTAGAGCTAGTGGGGCGATTTCTCTGATCTTCGGTAGCAGGTTAGCCTGATCATCGAGTACGGTAAAACACCCATTACCTATTAGCCTGGTGTGGCTCTCGTGGTCAGCTTGACCATTAGCAAGATGCAAACCGAATCCGTGTCTAGCCATTATGCTGCTACCACATTCCCGTCATCACTGAGCGGTCGCCAATAAGTATCTATTCTAAGTACTCCACCACTGGTTGTATTATTGATATGCGCCGTTAGTATATTATCAGTTATAACAACCTCTTTAACAGCGGCTGGAAGGGCTATACCGTTGGCTGTTGGGGTTGTACTTACCCAGAACTCATTAGCATCTATATCTGCAACTAAACTCGAAGCTATAAATAGGGCTGTGGAAGAAGTTACACCTAGGGATATACTCGCCGCACCACCAGATTCCGTTAAGCTAGTGGTGCAGAACGGTACTATCCGGTATATCTCTACCTCCCCGGTAACCGTAAAGAAAGTAGTGTTAGTATTAACTAACCCTAGGGTCGATGCCCCGGTAAAAGTTATAGCTTTAGTTGCTCTCCTTGGACCAGCTATCCATAAGTCGGATAGTTTAAACCCTGGCCCACCAAAGGACCGATTGGCCTTGAACTGCTCGACCAGCCAATTTCGGTCCTCCGGTGTTAGGAGCATAGCGGCTAGATTACTTTACGCGATAGGTTAGTGTAGCGGGATTAACCTCTACGTCGGGCAGTTTGGCTCCGACTCTCCACCAATGGAGCATCTGTCCGAAGCGGGCATTGAAAGCCTGTACCTCAGCTTTGATTTCATCCGGTAGGGGTAGCCACGGATCGGGGAGTACTGGACCAGGTTTTACTTCCTCTGGGCTAAGCTCGGCTTCGTATCCTTCTGTGTCAGCTATCAATTGTAATTCCATCTCCTAAGATTTATAGTCTAATTATACCAGATTTTAGAATATCGTGCCCCAACTGCCTTTTCTCACAGTTAAATCATTGTTAGCTAGTTCACTTCCAACTCTAGCAGCCAGGTTATACTAATTAAAGAATTCTACGGTTAGACCTTCGTTCACAATGTCGTTAGTAGCTACAGCTTCGCCAGTACACTTAATTGTAATAGCAGCCGTATCAGTCTGTGTAGCAGTACCATTCTCAACATCTACTAAGGTTGTGGTACCAGCCTGAATTAAGTGTGTCTCCCAATCTTGGGTACTAGCTCCTGTTCGCCATACAGTAGCCTCAACTTTCCAGGTGTCAACCTGGTTGATAGTCAGGGAGGTAGTTAGGATTACCTGTGTACCGAAGTAAACCTTCAAAGTTTTAGCGTTAGCGTTGTTGGCGGCGGTGCCCCAAGCTCGAATGCGTACTCCTTTACCATTAGCCGAGAGGGAGTTAGCGGGGAGGGAGTAGGTTATTAGATCATCCTCGCCAGCATCTACGTTACCTACAGCAGTATTGTTTACATTAGCTGCTAGGATTGCCTGAGACTGGTCATTAGAAGTACCCTTTTCTACTGTAAGGCCACCATCTACTGTAGCACCACCAGCAGTGACTACAAGGCCACCTGCTGTAACTGTTAGCCCACTAGCAACTACTGCCCCCTGAGCCGCTGTAAGTCTAAAAGCTTCTGTTAGTACAGAGGGGGCAGCATCTGTTGCTGTAAGAAATGTAATTGTGCCCGGCCCTCTAGTAGTAGCAATAGTCCCAGCCATATCCGCCCGTATACTAGCTGCCCTTACATACTCTCCGGCAGCTACTGCACCATAGAAGTCGATGGTCCCAAGGTCGTCCCCTGTAGTAACAACTGTAGGTGAAGTGAATGTACCCCTGGCCTTCCTAAACTCTACTACCGGGCCAGTAGTAACCGCACCAGTACCAAAGATAGCTATACGAGGGTCCACTACACCGTTATATAATCCTGCATCTACGTTCTCAATAGCTTGCCCGATTATAATAACTGGTACGTCTACAGCTCCACCAGCAGGCAATTGAATAAGTAGTTCGTTGGCGTTGGCATCGGCTGTTTCCCACAATATCTCAACTGGCCCGCCAGTACCCATAAGCAGGGAAACATCGTCATTGTAAGTTGTATCGGCTGAACGTACAGCCAAACTGGGGTTAATAATCACTTTAGATTACTGCTCTACCAATTTCACGCCAAGCCTGCGTGCCGCCAATCTCAGACAGCACTAGAGTTAGAGTGTCGCCAGCCGAGGCTACGAAGTCCGTCGCACTTGCAAGTAGACAGACAGCCGTACCAGCACCACCGGCTGTATTGTACTTAACGGTTGGGGTCGAAGTAAACAATAGTACAATCTGGGCGCCATTCTGCCAACCAGCAGTTGTAATAGCATTAATCTGAGTAGTTCCCGTAATCTCAAAAATATTACCATCAGCCCCAAGCGTAAGATCATTGGCAGAAGCTATGTCAGCACCCTGGTTGTATTCCAACCTAGACGTAGTTCTAACGTAACCTACTGTACCCGTTCCTGTTGCCGCACCGGCAGTAAAGGTTATAATACCACCAGCAACGTTGCCGCCTGTACCTGCCGCACCCGCAGTAAGGGTAATATTTGCACCAACACCACCAGTGTCACCGGCACCACCAGCACCTGCTGTGATAGTAATAGCGGCCCCAGCCCCACCAGTATCGGTTGCGCCAGATGCGGCACCACCAGCGCCTCCAACAAGAGCTAGTGTTCCACCCGCACCACCAACGTTTGTACCTGTAGTAGCTGTAACAGCACCACCAATACCAGATGTGATGGTAATATCTGCACCACGGCCACCAGTTGCAGTACCAGAGACTGCTAGAGAAACAGCGCCGCCAGCACCGCCTGAGAAAGTAATGTCTCCACCGTCGCCGCCTGTAGCAGTAACGCCTGCGACTGCGGCGGCCGCACCAGCACCTGTAGTAACTGCCCACGCACCACCAGCCCCACCCGTAGCAGCAGTAGTAGCAGAATCTGCTGTTCCGCCCGCCCCACCTGTAAAGGAATACCCGGCACCAATACCGCCTGTGCCTGTAGTAGCAATAGTAGTATTTCCGCCTAGTCCACCAGTAGATGTAATAGAACCTGCGTGGGCTGTACCGGGGGTTGTGCCTACGGAAGCCGGGGTAGACCCTGCTGAAATAGTTAAGAGGCCTGTTGATGCAATACGTAATCGTTCCACAGGAGTCTCTGATCCATCCGGGGAAGTGAAAAACCCAAATCTGCCCGGCATATCCCCAGCACCTGGGGTCCCATCAACCGATAATCTAATGTATCCAGATAAACTGTTGAAGTCAGCTCCGTCTGCTCCATAGAATAATATAGTACCAATAGTATCACCACTATTAACTGCGGTATTAGAACCTATAGTTGCATGTCGGCTCTTAATAAAGGTTAAAGCAGGCCCACCCGCATCTGCCGACCACCGCCCAATCAAGACACCCGAGTCCGCTCCGGCTGAACCTAGTATTTCTGCTTCATAAAGTGCTCCGTCAACTGAAACTTGTGCAGTTGCCCCAATAATTAATCCAGTTGAATCTGCAACCACAACATCTGTAGCAGGCGTCAGGGTTACCAAACCCGACGCTGTAATCAGCAACCTTTCAGTCATTACCGATGGAGCTGCATCAGTAGCTACGTTAAAAGATAAATTACCCGGCCCGCGTGTCGTAGCGATTGTGCCTGTCATATCCGCACGGATAGACGCGGCGCGAACATATTCGCCAGCCGCAACAGCGCCATAGAAATCGAGTGTACCCAAGTCATCAGCACTAGTTACTACGGTAGGTGAAGTGAATGTTCCTCGCGCCTTACGGAATTCAATAATTGGCGCAGTAGTAACCGCCCCCCCCCCGAACAAGGCGATCCTAGGATCAACTACTCCGTTATAAAGCCCCGGATCAACCGACTCAATCGCCTGGCCGACGATAATAACCGGGACGTTAACCGCGCCGCCAGCAGGAAGCTGTATAAGTAATTCGTTAGCATTAGCGTCAGTTGTATCCCACGAGATTCTAGTGTCTAGGCCCGTGCCGAAAGAAAGCAACGCATCATCTAGTAAGTTTAACCCATATGATGTTGCGTCAATTGCTAACTGAAGCTTTTCCTTAACCTTCATCTCGTGTTACCTCTTAACCGTACTGAACTGCGATTACCGCATCTGTCCCATCTTCTCTAATTGCGCTAAACCCTACAACCTCAGCCCTAGAATTAAGAAAAATCCAGTCCCCGTCACCATTATGGAACCCAGCCGTAGCTGTAGGTGTAGATGCATCACTCCACCACCGAATGTCCTGGTCCTGCACCTGGATAACCGCCGAGTTAGCCGTAGCCGGAGCAGTTAATCCAACTGCCGTAGTACTAACGGTAATAGACTCCGCTTGTGAACTGATTGTGCTATTCGCGCCGCCCGTTACAACTAACATATTATGTCTCCTACTGGTAGTATATTACGCGCAGCGAACCACTAGTAGCAGTCGTGCGTATAGCTAAAAATCGTCTGACCTCTTCTGGTTCGGTGAGCCAACCAGTCTCATCATTGTGAATCAGAATACCTGCTGTAGTGGTTGGCGCTGTACCATCAGTAGTCACCCGAATATCAGCAGTTTCTAGTCGCCAGAACGCATACCGCGCCGCATCCGGGGGAGTAAGAGCAACACCACCAGCAGTATCATCAATTGTAATCGCCTCATAACTGGACGCAATAGGCGTTATATCTCTCTGAGGTAGTGGCATACTCTTACTCTCTCACCTTCATAGTATGTCTATTATACTACATTATGCAGCATTTGTTTCAGATAATTCGGCCTTTTCAAGATCAGCTTTCCGCTTATTCCGCTTATCCTTCAACCTCTTAGCATATAGCTTAACCTCTTCAATAAGCTCATCCTTAAACAAATCATAAGCTTCCGAGTGCCATCCCTGCATATGCATGGCTAGCGCCTGAGCATTTGGTACTCGCTTGCCACAGTTCTCCTGGTAACATTCAAACTCAAAGTTATCTGATGTAAACGGTACCCACCCCGGCGGCAAGTGCTCCTGCTGCCAGAACGCTTTCCGGCCCTTATCGTCCTTCTTCTTCAGGCACGCATCTACCATACCCGTAGGCACAGGACGCGGCTTAAATGTATTCGGGTACTCTGTGTTATAGACCTTAGTCCATAAGACAGCTATGTTATCTGAGGCAATTGTCTCAATCGGTACCCTTCGTGTCTGCTTCAAAACCGGATCATCAATATCAACTGTATCGACGTTGTAATCATAGTTGTCGCTTGGGGCCGAAGAGACTGTAGAATCTCCTACCTCCATCTGCACCCCAGCGCGCGCTAACTTCTCGGCGCGCATCTCAATAAAACTCTTTTTAACTCTTGGCAACTTGGAAAATACCTCCACTAGGTTCATATGTATTGGAGTAACGGTCTTTCAATGGCGCTGTCCGCCAGTTTCTCTTACCGTCCTCAATCGCTTTAGAAAGCAATTCGTATATCGACTGCTTCCACTTCTTCTCCCGATCTTTTAAATCTCCGGCTGTAAATGCATTCCGCCTCCGCTTCTCAGCCACCCTCTCAGCTATCTCCGACATTTCATCCTTATCCATGTCACCATCGCCTAGGACTAATATAGGTGAGTGACCGCCAGCTAGACTAGGTGCACCCTCAAATGCCGCAGCGTTAGGCTTTCTAATCGACTCATTTCCGGGGGCGAAGTACGCTCTCATATTTAACGTACTATTCCAAGGTAATCCTTCACCTGTTCGCCGCCACTTCTCTGGCAGCTTCGCGCCGTGTGGTACAAATATTGTAGGTTTCATATATTATATGATACCATTATTGTGTAAACTTTGTCAAATTTCTGTACAGATGCTAGGGTAAAACGCTTTTTACATAGCCTGATTACTCTAGCCAGTATATCATCAAGGGCTACTACAAATAAAACCCCAGCCGGTTTGAGGCATTCCTTAACCCTCTGGAACACTGTACCCAAATCTTTCAATGAATTCGGATACCGTATAACTACATAATCATATTCCCCCGGTATGGGGTGTAATATGTAATCGTGCTTAAACATAAACGTATCTGGATGTACCATTGCTGTCGTACGATCTATACAAGTATACTCCAACCCTTCTGTGTACGGACCCAACCTACCCTGCCCACCAATTTCAAGTACCTTTAATCCAGTGTTATATTTCTTGGCATGTTGGTAGATCGCATCTACTATTGCTAGTTTTATATCCCTAGCGCGGTCGTTCCAAACCCGGCTTCCCGATTCAGCCATAGTCTCCTTAAAAGTGAATAAGGGGCTGGCACCTTACCAACCCCCTACTCGGGATTAAAGCCCTGTTACGTGAGCCCAGCCCAGACCGTGCTTACCGTCCCCGACCGCTCGCAGACAGTTCCCCAAGAAGGAAGCTGTAGTAGCTGTCGAAGGCGCAACCGCACCATCAACCGTCTCAGATGCAATAACTGTATCACCAGCAACCGTAGTACCCTGCTCAAGCCAAGCGACAACGCCCTTGACCTGATACCAGCCATACTCATTAGCCGCAATGACCTTAGTGGCCACTCCAACCATAGGTCGAGTTGGCGGTGAGGGGTGAATGATAACATCATTCCAAGGCGGTAACACAAGAGAAGCAATAGTAGAAGTAGTAACTGCAACCTGAACCGTATATGGAGGAAGCAGCGGTACAGTGAACACACCAGACGAAGCAACCGAGGCATGGTCAGCAACAGGGTATACATAACCGAACCCTGTACCGGCTGAGTCCTCAGTTATGAGGTACCCATACTTGTACTGGTCGGCTGTTACAGCAGTGGCTCCCAGAGTAACCGCAATTGATGTAGCCGCAGCCGCAGCCGCAGCTTGGACCGTTAATCCAACGTGGTTAGCAACAGCCAAAGCCATCTGGTAGACATTACCAACTACCTCAGCCGTGCCATCATTACCAGCAAACCGGAACCATCGGCCGTCCCTCATCTTCATGAGAGTCCCCATCTGATACCTAGAATGCGTTATATCGGCGCCCGTTGGCAGAGTATAAGAGTTGTATTCCTCCCCCGGAGGCCCCCAAAATTCATTAGCAAATGCACTCATGTTAGTCTCCTATCGCGTTTCGCAGAAGGGGAGTGGCCCCCCCTTCTGGCCGTATGAACTGCCCCCATACGATGGGCTATTGAATGCTAAGATTACGATGTTGGCGTAACCGCGTCGAAGGTCATAATCCGGCCCCACGCATCTCGGTACTCGCCCCAAGCGTACTCATCCACGTAGTTAATCTCCCAAGCACGGAGAGAAGCGTCATACTCCTTCTCAATAGTTGGTGTCATAGCCTGAACGTGCAATAGAGCTTCACGGCTGAAGATGCCGCCGATAGCGTCGTCCGAAGCATCCTTCGTGATGTTGTTATCCTGCCACAGGTTCACGCCAGCAATTGTCTTGCCAACGAAGCCATTCAAGATAACGTCCTGGGAAACACCGGCCGGGATAGGCGCGATGTTGTTTGTCGAGCCCGAAGTCATAGCCGTACCAGACATACCCGTCAGACCAGCAAGGTTCTTCCACAGTAGGAAGTACGCATGACTGTGATGAACAAGATGAATGGGGTTCGGGCCTGGCTCCGTGTCGCCCTGGATAGCGGACTGCCCCGCCATGATGTAGTTGTAGGTCAGCGCACGAGCCGCAGCACCAAGGTCTGTAGCAAAGCTAGAGAACTGGGTTAAGCCGTCCTTGTCGCGCTTTCGGACCATCGAATCCCCACAGAGCTTACCGATGACTGTCCACATGTTATCTCGAACGATGCGGAATACCCGCTTCGGGATAATAACCTGTGTACCAACCTCAGACGGCGTAACCGTCAGAAGAGTATCAGTAATCTGCTGGGCAATCTGCATATCGACACCAGAGGTAAGCGCCTGCGCGTCACCAAGGGCGTCGTACTTCGGCTCGCGGTAACTCTCACCGTCGCCGTTCTTTAGGGTAACTCGCCGGACAACACCCGGCTGGGTCATAACTGCGGTATTCTCCCGCACATACATGGACGCAGCCAGCATAGGCCGAATAGCTTGGTCTACCGTATCTTCGGTTGTAATTCCATAGTTTGGCATGTGATTCTCCTATTCGTCTGCCCGCCGACTGGCGCCCGGTTGTCTTATGTTGAGAACCGATTCTTGGCCATTTCGGCAAAATATTTAGTTTGTAGTCGCTCCATGGCCGCTACGTCACCACTCATGACTGCCTTGCCATACTCGTTCTGCAAGTCGTTAAAGCTAAGATCAGAGCCGCCTGCTGAGGATTGGATTGTTTCGATAAACTCCGACCCACCCTTAAGCTGCTTTGCCAGACCCTCTAGCTGAGCCTTAAGCTGAGCTATCTCATCTGATGTACCTGTGCCAGCCTTCTTATCCAAAGCCTTTCGCTCCTTCTCGCGCTTCGCTTGAATCTTTGTCATATTCGCTTGCATCTCGGCAGAGTTTTTTGACTTCGCTAGTTCTTTGATCTCATCCGGTCCAAACCCTAGACCCCCATCAGGATCGTCTACATCCGCCGCAGCGAATTCTAGAATGTCCTGCATCATTTGCTTCTGAGCCAGAGATTCCGCTGCTTGCCGGTAGCGATTCGCATCGGCTGTAGCTAGCTTAGCTGTGGTCTTTGCAATATGAACTTCTCTTTCCTCTGGGGTCATAGCCTCTAGCTTCTGCGTCTCGGTTAGAGAAACTATCTCTGCAATCTTCTGTCGTAGATCAACTACTTCAGATTCGAGTGCTTTGGTTTTCTCGTCCGCTAGCTCCTGTGCCTTCTCTGAAGCACTGGATTCCAGTGTTGCTCTCCGTACCGTCCGCATCGCTTCCTTGCGAATATCTTCCTGGTCCGTGAGGAACGCTGTTAACTCCGACCGCTTCTCCGGCGACAACTTGCTTGCATTAGCCTTTAGCTTATCTACTAGTGAACCGTAATCTTCTGCGTCTTGAGTCCCTTCATTTGGGGTCTTATTAGAGCCCTGTTGGGAGTCGTTATTTGGCACTAGGTTACCCTCTCTTTACTTAGCCTTCTTATTTGACTTTTTAACTTCGAGCTTCTTGCCCGATTTCTTGGCTTCGGCCTTCGCCTTTGCAAACCCTTGTGGTGTGTAATCGAAATGCTTGCTGCCTACCTTGGGCATAGTAAACTCCTTATGTAATAGTATAGCATATATTTAGGATTATGTGTTAATTTAGAAAGCTTCTTGCAAAAGAGTTAACCATTCGAGTAAGGTTAATCTGGTACCCGAGTTTAACCAATAGCGACGAAGTTGGTCTAGGTAAGGAAGAGGAAGAGGTATTTTCTTTGCAATCTGGGATTTAAGGTCAGAGGGAAGTAGCACAACGTATTGAGGCAGTCGGCCGCGCTCGAAGTTCATGTCTGGGCCAGCAGGCGCAGTAGGCGGGCCAATAGGACGGGCAGGGGCAGACGGGCGTGGGGCACTACTAGAGGAGCCGCCGCCCCCACCGCCACCAGATGAACCTCCACTAGATGACCCCCCACCACCGGGTGCCACAGTGGTTACCACTTTAGCTTTACCTAACCTAAACGACCCATCTACGACTGCTTTGGCCCACTTGTCATATTCATCAACATCTTCATTTGGGTTATTTGCCTGCTTCCAAGCTGTATAATGGGTATAGAACGGGGCATTCTCACGACGGTTAGCTTCCTCAGCTTGCATCGGTCGGTAGAACTTATCTCTCCATTCGCGGTTGCCCTTCTCATCTAACCAGTCATTAAACTTTTGGCGGTTATTAACCGAAACAACTGTCACGTATTCCTCAAGTTTCTTTTGATTATCAGATGACATATTATTCCGACGCTCATATATCCATTCGGATTCCTTACGAGCATTCCGTTCTAGATACTGCCGCTGCTGCTCTTCATTCCAAGCGATACCCTTGCCGGCCTGATCTTCAATCCTCGATCTAATATGCGCCGAAAGGGGGTCATCCTCGCCGGGCTTTGGCTTCTCGGCCGGTGAAGGCTTAGCAACAGTTGGTACAAGCTTAGTTATACCCGCCGGTCGCGTAGTCCTATCTCGCTCATACGTGGGTGAAGGCTCTTCTACCGCCTCAGCAACTACTGCTGGTGCAGCTTGTGGAGTCCGTCCCCCAAGCAGCCCTAACCTACTAGCTGCTATATGCCACGCACCATAACCCTGTGCATCATAAACTTCCCTTGCGGCCTTAGCGTTATCAACCGGGTTAAACAGGTTATACTTGTCATCCAGCCCCGGCCAAGCCTCAGCGTTGATCTGGAACAGTCCCTTTGAGTACTCCCCATCCGAATTCAAAGCATCAATATCTGCGGAAGGCGATTCCTGCGCCATGATCTTCATCATGTTATTAACAACTTCAGAGCCCAAGTCCCCAAAAGCAGATTGAACACTGCCACGAAACTTCTCATGCTTGGGCGAAACTGGGATCACAGGCTGATTAATTGCAGCAGTCACATCTACTGAAGCTAGATCGGGGGCAGCATCAAATGACGAGCCCGCCTTAGTTGAGGGTTCTGCTTTACCTACCTCACCAGCTATTCGGTTAAGAGTATCTACAGCCTTCTCACCGACCTTTCTACCAGGCTGTGTTCCTAGCCACTTCAATAGCTCTTCAGTGTACTTATCGGGACCAAGAGGTCGAGCCTCTAAACTGTCATTGAACTTCTCGCGCATCAATGCTATATAAGCAGCATCATCCCGGTCAGACTTATCTAGGAATTCCAACTTCTTGCTATTTGCCGCGACCCACTCATCTACTAACTTCTTCGCTTCGGCAGCGTTAGCCGCATGCTTGCGAATCTTATCTGTAAACCCAGACTTGCTTTCATCCTTGCTTACCTTATCCAGTACCGTTTGCAGCCTAGGTGTGTACGTATCTGAGGTTATCTTTCGGACCTGATCTAATACCCCCTGCAATGCTCGGCCCTGCTTAAACTCCTGCACCGGGTCGCCCGCCGCTACGGCCGTCGTAGCATCTACCTTATCAACCTTAGTAACCGGAGAAGGTACCTTTCTCGCTAACACGTCATTAATAAACTCGGCCACCTTACCCTGACCCTCAGCCGACCTTATATCCTCCGACTCTGGGTACCCCATCTGTTTGTTCCAGCGGTTGTACCACGTAATCAAGTCTGCCCTAGGGTTCTTCCCGGCCGACGACAAGAAAACATTCCGTTCGTCTAGGGCTTTCTGCCACTCTACATACCTGGGGTCTTTCTTTAGCTGCTCCCGGCCTTCTGTTGTAGCCTTACCCCACTCGCGGCTGAACTCTGCAACTCCCGGCCTATCGTTAAAGGGTTTGTAGTAATCGTTGAGTGCCTTTATAGTCTCATTGTATATTTGATCCCTATCAGCCAAAGAGAAGTTGCCCGATCCACCATTAGCAACTGCTATGAATCTACTAACCGGCTTATCATCAATAGCAGTTGTAGGTGCCATACCCTCTAGTGCGCCAACAGTTGTTACTTCCGGCGACTGAACCAACCGCCTGCCCTTAGCAGCATCCTCTAACAACACTGCTCGCCGTTCGGGGGAAATAGACTGAGCGAAATCAGACGGGTACTTACCGGGATTAGTATTATGCCAGTTAAACCAAAGTTCCACAAGCGGACCCGCTCGACCGCGCTCATCCTTTGGCTGCCGGAAGTACTCCGCAAGCTGCCTATTTAATATTGCTTCGAATGCAGTCTTAGAATAGAAAATCTTTCCACCCGACAACACATCATCTTCAACATATCCTTGTGGCGGGATTGAAAATCCTCCTGCTGGGTGCTGTGCGCCCTTTGGGCCAAACTCCGCAAGCGTCTCTCGCACATTCCTGGCGTACTTACGGGAAACATCTAACTTAGCCTGTGCATCTGACTGCTGCCCAACTATTCTTCCGGGTACAACAGTTGTAAGTGCGGCCCTTCGCCCTAGCCTGTTAAGAGCATTAACCCTAGCCTGATCAAATATCGCCTCACCGTCTTTCTTCTCCCAAGCCTGGAACATCTGGAAGTCGTCAATCTCATCCTTGCCGCGCATATATGCTAGCTCCCAGCGCACAGCCTGATCTAGTTGCCGGTCATTCTGGTAAGGCGGATCAGACTTCTCTTGGGAGTACAAATTTAGCTGATTAGCTAAATACGACCAGAGTAAGCGGTTGGGGTCTAATATAGGGGCATCTAGGGCTCGGGAGGCAGCAGCAAAGAACCTCTGGCCGGGCACCTGCGGTAATGGGTTCTGGTACTCTCCGGTATAGCCTTTACTAATTAACCCGGCAGCTTGTAGAGCAAATATAATATGCGGGTAGGTTCCTAATCCACCAGCCGCCGACTGGGTTAACTCAAGTTGGGCACGAGCTACATCTTCCTCAGTAGCCTTACCTTGCCGAAGTAATCCCACCTGTCTCTCGTACTCCGAGTTAGCCCTGAAAAGCTGTAGCGCCTGGTCCATAATTGAGAAGGCAAGCGGGGAGACACCTACAAAGAATTCATCGGACTCCGGCGTGCCTCCAACTTTACCAATAGAAACCTGTCCAGCACGAGATACCGGAAGCCCCCTGCGACGACGCTCGGCTTCGGTGTAGACACG
>ERZ1292642.603-Hain-H14-01um-R1-603-length-19798-cov-4_pt1 | contig 19798 bp, 30 predicted proteins | sample MGYA00564403_ERZ1292642 | MGnify/ENA primary metagenome ERZ1292642 (study PRJEB36523, sample SAMEA6512643) | groundwater metagenome | collected 2019-01-09 | study: AquaDiva: Metagenomics assemblies of 32 groundwater samples | reverse complement strand
CGCCGCGTTCAATGCAACGATCAGCGCCTCTTCATTCGCCGCCTCGCCGGCCGCCAGTGCGCCGCCGTACGGACTGACCAAGCCAGCCGGCCAACCGTCGAACTCGATGTAGCAAGTGTAGGGGTCGATCGGACCCGATGTGCGGCTGCAATTCGTCGGCTTCGCGTGTCCATTGACGGCGATCCACCATCGCGCGTCGACCTGGTGTTCCCAGCAGCCGGGGAGCTGGTTGATCTTCTTGACACCGAGAGCGGCCGCGAGAATCGCGACGGCCTCGAAGATTTCGCTCACTCTCACGCCCTCACTTGTCCTCCCCGAGCTGCGCTTCAAGGTTGCGGATGTACGTTTCGGCGCTATTTAGCTCGCCTCGGAGATCGCGCGGATCGACGAACGGCAGCACTTCCTGGCCCGTCCACTCTTGCCATGCCGTACTTCGCCAGCCCGAAATACGGTGGATCTGCGTAGGCGATCCTCACAGTGGCATCCCTATGTCCCCTTCACTTTACCCCCGCCAGCTTTGCGCTGAGGTGAAAATTGTAAAGAATCTCGATGCGAATGGGGGTAACCGGGGTCGGGGGCGCTAGCGCACCGAGGATTTGCAGCAACGGATTGTTCGACGATCCGAATTGCTGGCCGAATTGATGCTGGCCGAATTGTGGGCCTAGTACTCCAAGAGGCAAAGGTGACGTCAGTTTGCCAGGTGGAAGCTCTTGGTGGCAAAGTTGGCAGATCATAGCGGCGGCTCCTTGGGCTTGTCCTCGGGCAGATCCTACCGCAACATACGATGGATCGAGGCCTATGACGTAGGTGATCAGACAGTTACTCCGCTCGGCACAAACTCTCGGCACAGCTTTGCGTTGATAGTTTCCGCCGCCTCCGCGCGCTGGCGCTCGCGGGCGAGATCGGTTACGAGTGCCTGGCGAATGTCTGTCAGCTCCTCAATCATCTCGCCTCGAATAGTACGATCCTGTTGCAGCGCCTCGCACTCGGCGGTCTTCGCGGCGAGCTGCGCCTTGAGTATCAAGCCACTCGCGATCGCCAGACGCCGGGCTTCCCGCGCAAGCGCCACCTCAACTTTTAGTTGCACACATCCATCGCAGGTTTCGTCAGGGGAAAGCACCACTACGTCGGGCGGCTCGCCACTCATCGCAGCACCATCTGACCCACGATCGCCAGCAGGATCACGAGCCCGACCGTCACGAGCCAACCGGCCGCGACGATCTTCGCCTCTTGGCGTAGTGGGCTCGTCACCAGGCGACTGCCTATCGGCCGCCACGCGCAGGTTCGCGGATCTCCTCGGAGCCAATCCGTCCGATCAGCGACGGAATAGGGTTCGGTCTTGCGGGGTGCGGTCAAAATTCGACCTCGGTCTCCGGCAAAATCTCCCGGCAAACGGCCTTCTCTTTGTGGTCCCCAAAGACGTTCGCAACCGATGCGACCCGCTTCCGCTTCACCACCGGACGAAGCTCCGGGCCGAGCGCGATCAGCGCCGAGAAGCTCGTAGACGTTGATCGGTCGAATCTTCTTCATGGTGCTTCCTCCTTCGTAGAATCCCAATCGTTGCGCGCCTGGTCGGCTGACTCGGCGATGGTCTTCAGCATCGGCAGGTACTCCTTGAGTGAAAGCCGTTGTTTCTGCGTGGCGGCTGCCCACCAAGTTTCGAGCGCGGGCATCCCGTCGCGGGCCTTCGTCTCTGCGAATTCCTTTAGATCCCTCGCAGGCGTAGGTGGAGCTGCCGGCTTCACGGTTCCGCCTCGAGCCCACGAGGCGAGCTGCTCTCCGACACGCTCATCGAGCGGCTTGTCCAGCGATACGTTCGCCCGGTGCTGCTCCTGTAGCTTGATCGGTTGTGGGATGCCCGGTCGATCAGGCGTGAGAAGAAAGCTCGCCGTCAGCTCATAGGGCAGCGTCTTCTCGCAGATCGGAATCCAGCCTGAGAGCCCGGTCAAGGACCTCTTCGGCTGGATGACTAGTTTCCCGCTCGAGTCCTTGACCATCTCGATCTTCTCTTCGGCTCGGAACGCAAGAATCAGGTGAGCGCGAATCTGTAGGAGCTTCGAGACCATCCGCTTGTGTGAAGACTTCGGGCGTATCCACGCGGCCATCTTGCACGACTCGCGCTTCTTCCAGTCGTCGCCAGCCATGCGGGTTAACTCGGCGTCGTGCATATCGAGAATGCCGCCGTCGCCCGCGTGCTCGTGCGAGAAGCTATCGACCACGATCACCGGATAGCCCGCAGCGTCGGCCGCAAGGATCGCTTCCTCGTACCGTTCTGGCGAGAATGGCGCGCGGAGGTCTCCGTGATCAAAGGCGAACTGGTCGGCGTAGTGCTTTGCGCGGCCGTTCTCCGTATCGATCACGGCGAAACGCTTCTCTCCGGCCATGCCCTTCGCGAGCCGCATGCCACTGTAGGTTTTGCCCGATCCGCTCGCGCCGATGACTCCGAGGATCAGGCCGACGTTTTCTCGCACCGCAGGACGGAAGGTGAAGCTCACTTACCGCCTCCGATCCGCCCATCCTCGATCACGAAGCCGACCTTGCCAGACCCAATCCGCTCAATCCAAATCTGCATGTCGGCTTTGTCCGCGAGCTCGGCGAGCAACTTCATCCCGTCCTCGTCGAGTAGCGACCCGTCGCGGATGCGGATCACGCGGAGCTTGGGATTCGCCGCGGCGGCGATGGCGACGGAGGTTCGCAGCCGTTCGGCGTCGCTCGCCTGCTCGAACGGGAGGCCATTGAGTAGGAGTTCGCCTGTGCCGAAGCTGATTCCGGGGACGGGTAGGTCCGCCTTTGCGATGGCGGCTTGCTTTGCCGTCTCGCGATCGGCCATCGCCTTCGTCAGTTTCTCGGCCTCGCCGGCCAGACGCTCGGCTTCCACCGAGTGAGCGAGCTTCCCGGCTCGCTGCTTGATGCCATCGTTGACCACGAGCGCTTCATCGAGCTTCGCTCGGATCGAGTCGACGTTCACCGGCTCGGGCAGCTCCGGTGCATCGTCGATCTTTTTTTCCAGCGCGCCTGCCTCTTCGAGCTTCGCGCTCGCCTGGCGATCCGCCGACGCCGCATCTTCTCGGAGCTTCGCCGATCGCTCGCGGAGTGCGATTCCCGCATCCTTCAGCGCGTTCGCGTCCCGCTGCGTCGACTCACGGCGGCCCTTACGCGTCTCGATCTCCGCGTTGACCTTCGCGGCGTCTGTGATTTTGGTCATCAACGTGACTGTGTCGATCGGAGCGGTCGGGAGATCAGCCCGGACGCTCATGGCGTCGGCGCTCGCTCGCGCGGCTTTCGCCTGGCGGTTGATCTCCGTGCGCCGCTCGAAGTCCCCTTTCTGCGCTCGCTCGATCCCGTCGAAGTCCACGCCTGGGACAAACTTCCGCAGCGCATCGAACTGCTCTCTCGGCTTCATGCGCGCGAATTCCAGCGGGTCGAAGGCGAGAGACCCTAGCAGGCCATCGAGCAGCGCTTGAGGCGATGGAAAGCGTGCTCCGTCCGCGTTCTCGCCGGTGATCGAAGGCGTGAAGGACTCGGCCTCCTTCTCCTTGACCGTGGCAAATTTCCGCGTGACGACGATTTCGCCGAGGTCGAGCCGGATCGTCGCCTTGTTCGCGCCCCGGCGGATCGGCGCGGCCTGGACGTTCCCGGCACCGGCGAGCGCCCACCAGAGCGCATCGAGCACCGAGGTTTTGCCTTGTCCGTTCTTGCCGCTGATCTCGACCAGGTTTCCGTCTGGCTTGATCTCGACGGCGACGAGGCGCTTCACATTCTCGGCTTGCAGATTGATGATTTTCATTTCCGTCCTCCTAGGATGAAAGCGCCTCGTGCGTTGACGGTCGGGTCGACGATCTCGCGCTCTTCGCGCTGTAGCCAACGCGCCTCTTCCCACGGCGGCAAATCCGCGTAGCAGGTCCGCGTCGGGTACCCGGGCCACTGGCCGGACTCGATGCACTGCGTCCACAGCTCGATTGCGAGCCGCACCTTCTTCTCTGCGATGACGAGCGCGGGCGGTCCGAGCGAGATGACGGAGAGCGCGTAGGGCGTGTAGTTCTCACTGACGATGAAGCGCAAGGTCGCATTCTTGCCGGTCACGGTCTTCACTCCGCGTAGGTAGAAGGCCGCCTGTAGGTCGGGCCCGGCGAACATCTGGCGCGTCCATTGGTCCGGGTTCGCGCTCGCGCCCGTCGTCTTGAGATCGCAGATGACCTCGTGATCGTTGCTCAGCCAGTCCAGGCGTGCGCGGCACCACACTGCGCCCTCTTTCCACACGAGCGTTTGCTCCGGCTTCCCATCGGAGAACGGTCTCGGCAGGTCGCGGAAGTCGTCGAGCTGCCTATTGACCGCCTCGACCATCGCGAGAATGTCGTCCCACTTGTGTCTGAGGATCGGCAGCCTCCCCTCGGTCCGCGCGGCATCGCGCTCTTCCTTCGCCGCCTTCGTGCGCCAGTCGGGCGCGTCGATTATGGCAAAGCCGGACGATCCCTCAAGCAAGTAAGCGTGAGCAGCCGAGCCCAAGTCGAACATCTCGCGCTCCTCCCGCTGGAAGAACGGGTTGAGTCGTGGGTGCTGATGGCGGGCATGGGCGGGCGAGTCAGCCAGCAACACCGTCGCAATCGAAGCCGAGAGCGAGGGCTCGGGACACGGGTCCGCGTGGTACTCGGTGGCGGAAACTTCGTAGATGCCCGCAGTTGAGATTTTCACAAGAGCATCGCAGTCGCCAGCAACACGCCGAGCACGATTCCGCCGATCAGCACTAGGACCGGCACAAGGACCATTTCGGCGAACTCGGCGAACTCACGCTTGACAGGATCGAGGAGCGGCAGGCGGGTTGCCGCCTTACGCTCGGCAGCCGTGACTACATCGACGATGACCGGCTTGTTGCGCGGCTGGGGCTCGTCGAGCCTGCGAATAAAGCGTACGTTGGTCGAGGTACTCGGCTTGGTGGTTATCCAGTCTGGGCGCATCATGCCTCCCTTTCACTAGCGACGGCCCTTGTGTTTTCATTCCGGGATCTCGATCTCGTCTCCGAGATCGTAGCGCCTTACATGGGTTCGTTCATGCCCATACCCGGCGCTCAGTGTGCAGTAGTCGTCGTGCCACGCGCCAAGGGGCGATCCGCACCACGAGCAGCCGCGCACGGCCCGGACCGCCTCTGCGATCAACTCGCGGAGCTTCGACGGTAGCAGCGTCTGTGCGATCAGCCGTCGGCCTGCAGCCTCGAACGTGCTCAGGTCGCGGTCGATTGTCTCCTGTAGGGTATTTGGTCTCACTCGCGTCCTCCCTCGATCCGACAATTAGCTGCTTCCATCTTGCCTGATCTTGCGCCCGACGTACTCGCGCGCACTGCGCAAGGTTTTCGGCGGGACCGCCACGCCTGCTCGATCTTGCGCGTCTCACGACAGCGCTCGCACAATAGATCGTATCGTGACCACACGCCACGCTCGCAGCCGTCGCGGTGCTTTGCTTTCTTCATGGTCGTTCTCCTTTCGCCTTAGCTTGAACTCTCTCCTTTACGCGGGAATAGATCGCGCCCGTATCGGCATCGATGATCAACTCCGCATGGCAATGTGGGCAGGTCAGGCTCGTCTCGCCTGCGACTACGGCGAGCTCGCCGGAGCACTCCGGGCAGACCGTGGGTATGCGACGTGCTGCCTGTAGCTCCTGTGCGCCTATGGGAATCATCATGTGTCTCCTACCCTTAGGCCTCCAAACTGACCCCTCCTTTCCGTACTCCGCGATATCGTTGATGAAAATCTTAAGTTTCTCCGAAGGAGTAGTTCGTTTGTGCGATTATGCGCCGGGTTTATGACGCGAGTCGCGTCGAAGGATTCGCGTTGACAAGCGTGAGCGCCACAAAAGCGGAAGGCCCGGATCTCTCCGAGCCCTCTACGCTTGACACCTTCTCGGCGCCGTGCTTTGTTCGAAGCGCCAACTACGAACATGCGCCGTCTAGCACCACCGCCTACGATACGTCAAGCCCGGCGCGGCCGCCGTGTATAAACACGCGGTGCGCCCGACGCGCCATGATCCGCACGCCAGCAGCTGGCAGCCTGTCTGCCCGCTCTGCCCCCGCTCCTGCCGCCATGAATCAAAGAACGCTCGCCGTGCTTGCCTCTACGCCGCCCGCTCGGACGGTCGCAGATGCTGGCACGGCCTCTCTATCTGCTTCTGCTCAAGCACCGCTCGCCCGACGCCCACAGCCGCAACGACGGTGCTAAGAAGGCGCGGGCCTTCTCCTGGGCTACACGTTCCTCTGCCGGCAACAGAGGAAGGATCGCGAGCCGCTCGCCATCCGGCAGCCGAAGGGACGATCCCCTTGAACGGTCCCGGTACCCAGCTCCTTCAGCGCGGTCCGACTCCGCGACCATAGCGCCCAGCCAGCGCAGAGCTCGAATGGGGAACCTACGGAGGGGATTAGAATCCCCTCGCCCTCTACCTCGCTCGCTTCGAGCCGCGAAGCGCCGTATCATTTCCCGTCCTTGACTCGCACCACCGTCTAGGTCTAGCTTCCCCAGCCGTGGAATACCTCGGCCTCGCTGCTATCGGTAAACGCCTCGGCTACGAGCAATCCACCGTCCGTCGCCTCATCCGCCGCGATGCTCTACCAGCCCATCGACGCTACCCAGGAGGCCCAGGACGCCGCCCAGGCCTCGTGTGGTGGATAGATGACTCACTGATCACGCTATGGCTCCTCAAACGAGCAGAACTCGAACGCGAACGCATGGGTCCATATAAACCTCGGGTAGGACGGTCACCAATGGCGCCCCGCAGCCGCAGAGCAAAGCCCGATACACGAGGCGAAACGGTAGCCGAAGTGCTCGCCAAACATGCGAAAACCGCTGACCGCGAGCCACCTCGTGACTGACCGCGAAACAGAGCCTCGAATGATGAGCGATAACGCGCGCTTGTAGCTACGTCTGATAAGAGTCTATATGTCCACTTACAACGCAGCGCATAAAGCCAATGATATCGTGCGGTTACAAGCGCACGGTGGCAAGGGGGCGTCGGCACGCGAGGCAGGGGGGGGAGGGTCAAGCCCGAGCCGCTCTGCGAAAGCGCTAGCCGGTCGGCGGGGGAAATTCCCTCAATTTTTTTGGCGTCGATTTTTCGAGTCGTTTGGGATTTTGGTGGTGTGGGTAGTAGTGAGCCTGGTATTTTTTTTGGTTTGGGGGGTGATGCGATGAAGCTGCGGGGATTTTTTTTGAGGGATGAGCCGGCTGAGGTAGTTGGACCGGTAGAGGTAGCGGAGGTGAAGGAGCGGGAGTCACGGAGGGGGAGAGCGAGTGGAGTGGATGGGGACTTAGTGAGCGAGCGGATGATGGAGTCGGTGCATGGGGGGCCGTTGGATCCGGAACGGACGCGGGAGGCGTTGGGGATGGCGCTCGAGGCGTTTCGGAAGCAGGCGGAGAAGCTGAGGGGGATGGATTATGGGAAGATGGGTGCGAAGGAGTTAGCGCAGACGATGGCGTATACGGGAAAGGTCATGGACGAAGTGTATCGGCTGAGCGAGTTTGCGGCTGGTCGGGCGGATTCGCGGGTGGAGGTGGGAGGGATGGCTGATTTGCTGCAGTATTTGAGTGATGAGCAGGTGACGGAGTTGAGTGGGTGGGTGGAGGCTGGGAAGGGGCGGGCGGTGGAGAAGAAGCCTCGGGGGGAGTTGCTGCAGTGATGGAGTTGATTTTCTACGGGGTGATAGGTGGGTGTGGTGGATGGTTGGTTGGCTGGTGGGTGGGTTGGCTGGACGAGCCGTGACATTGGCGGAGAAGATATTGGATCGTGAGCGGTGTCGGCGTTTTGCGCACCATTTCATTTTTGAGTCGGGGAACTTGCGGACCAAGGATGAGCACGACCAGGAAGATCCGGTCAAGACGTTTCCGGATCAGCGGTATCTGCGGGTGCTGGTGGATTTGCTATTGCTGTCGGGGCGGTGGATAGAGCCTGGGCAGGCGTCGTTTGCGATAGCGGCCGGGATGGATGCGGATTATCTGGGGGCGGTGCGCCGGGTGGGTGTCTTGTGTGTGGAGAAGTCGCGGCAGGTGTTGGCGACCTGGACGGTTTGCGCGTATGTGCTTTGGCGCGCGAAATTTCATCCGTACCAGTTGATTTTGGTGCAGAGCAAGCGTGAGGACGACGCGGCGAATTTGGTATTCAATCGAGATCCCACGGTGGCGCGCATTTCGTTCATGGAGCTGGCCCTACCGTCTCATCTGAAGTCCGGGGAGAGCTTGAAGAAGGCGACGTACGCGCAGCTGCTTTTCCCGAACGGGTCGAGAATCTGGGGGATTCCCGAGGGGGGGGACGTGATCCGTTCCAACACGCCTTCGCTGATCGTGTCGGACGAGGCGGCGTTCCAGCCGGAATTTTCCGGCAGCTACGCGGCGGCACAGCCCGCGGTACAGGGTGGGGGCCAGTACGTGGCGATCTCGTCGGCCGAGCCGGGCGCATACGGGGATTTGATCGAGGTGAATCTCTGATGCGTGGCTTGACCACACGGCTGACTTCCTCGGGAATCCCGGTCCTCAGAATTCACTACCGGGCAGATGAGTCGAAGACTCCGGCGTGGGCAGAGAGTGCGGCGGTGGCCTTCGGGGGACTGAATTCGGCGCGCTGGCGCAAGGAAATGGAAATCGAGTGGGGAGCGCTTGGAGGCATGCGGCTTTTCCCGCAGTGGGACCAGTGGATGGCGCTCGGCAAGATCGTCATTCCGCCCTTCGATCCGGTTGGATACAAGCTCTACGCTTCGTATGATCACGGATGGCGTAACCCGCTTGCCTATCACGTCTGGGGCCTGAATGGAGACGGTGATATCGTCGGGCTGTGGGAGCTTTACGGATCGGGTATCGGTGTCGCGAACGCGGCCAAGCTCATTCTGGGGCAGCAGGTGACGCTCGCCGACGGCCGGCGCCTGGCGGGCAATCCATTCGCGGGCCGCGAGGCGTACCGAGTCGCCGATCCAACCATCTGGGCACAAGACCAGGCGATGAGTGACGGGACGAACAAGGCTATCGCCGAGCTCTTTAGACGCGCCGGAGTGGTATTCATCGAAGGGGAACGAGGCGGGGATTCGATGGTCGCCGAATGGCTGCATGGGCATTTCTGGAAAGACCCGGCTGCGCCACTCCTGCGGATCACTACGGACTGTCCGAAGCTCGTCTGGGAACTGGGGCAGCAGCGGCATCGGGAGCTATCGGGGCGCGTGGCGCTCAATCGGGACCAGCCCGAGGAGCTGGTGGATAAGGACAATCACGCCTGGGACGGTATGAAGATGTTCCTCAAACGCTTCCCGCCGAAGGTCAAGATCAAAGCCGCAGCGCAAAGCCCGAACAGCTTCTCCTGGTGGCAGAAGATGGCGAAGGGCGGCGCGCAGCGCCAGTCGGCGAGTTTCAGGGTCTGACGTAGAAAAGGGGGGGATCGAATGCTGTTCTCGGAAAATCATGAGTATCGTAAGTGTGGGAAATGCGGCATCAAGACGAATCGCTGGATGAAAACCAGGATGTTGCGGAATTCGATCATCTGCGAGAAGTGCGTTTTCGAGGTTCTGTTGTCGCGTCCTGCGAAGAAGAGGCGGGTGGGGCGGCTAGCGGCATGAGAACGACAACCGTCATCGTCACCTGCGATTTTTGCGGCTTGCCGATATTGGAAGACGACGCCCGGGCGGTCTTCTCGATCGGCGACGGCAGCTATTACGGGATATGAGAACGGACCTGGTGATGCTCGGCTGCCAAGCGCTTCAAGTAGCCGTGCCGGAGACTCCGGAGGAGCTGCTCGCTGGTTGGCGGATGATGCCTGCGGGGCTGCGCGCAATGCTCTTCGACCTGCGACCCTTCGCTCCGATCGTGCCGCTCTGGGTACCCATTGCTGTGGGCAAGGATGCCGAACCGCTCGATGTAGTGTGGTGCGAGCACGGCATCGTCACGGCGATTGCGACGATCCGGGCCGGCTGCCTGCAAGGGTTCTCGGATCAGGTGCTCGAGCTTCCCGCCGACTTCTGTGCGGACATAGGAATCCACGTCGGGGACCGGCTCGTGGTCGGTAACGGCGCGCGGGGGCATTGACAATGGCGCGAAAGAAGAAAGAGAAGGCGCCGGCGGCGGTGTCGGTTCAGCCCGTAAGCGAGAAGAAGCTCGAGGACCTGCGACGCTGGAGATACCGGGTCGCCCGGGCGAAGTCTCTGCGGGAAGCCTGGGAGAAGATGTTCGAGGTGGAGCGCTGCGAGAAGTACCTGCTCGGCAAGCAGAAGGGTACCGCAGAAGACGATACGATCGTCGTCAACAAGTTCCTGTCCACCATCAAGACCATTCAGCCGAATCTCTTCGTGCAGAACCCGAAGTTCTTCGTGCGTCCGAAGGGCGGCCGAAGCGAGCCGATCGAGGCTGCCGACGCGCGCATGGCAGAGGGTATTCTAGAGGCCATCGGCGACCAGGAGCGGAACCTGGAATCCGCCGTGCGCTTCTGCCTCGGGCAGTCCTTCTTCCGGATCGGAGCCCTCAAGATTTGCTACTATCCCGACATGGAGGACAACCCACGCAAGGGCGAGCCGATCTACATCACCGACGCCGCCGGGAGTCCGGTCATCGACCGGCAGAAGCTCAGGCCGATGATGGACGCGCAAGGGCAGCCGGTCGTGGACCCGCAGACCGGGCAGCCGATTCCCGATCCAGAGTCGGTCGAGTCCATGGCGATGCTCGACGCGCAGGGCCGTCCGATGGTGGAGCCGGACGAGGTCGTGTCGGACGAGTCGTATCGGTACCAGTGGGTGAACGCGAAAAACATGCTCCTGCCTGACGAAGGGCCGGATCAGTCGCGCTGGACGTGGGTCGGAGAAGAGGTCGTGGTGGCTCTGGAGGAAGCGAAGGACGACACGCGCTTCCCGGCCCGGATACGCGACAAGCTGAAATCGAACGAGACAATCGAGGGCGGACAAATCACGAGATTCTTCGAGGGAGCGGAGAAGGAGCGGGAGCGGCTGCGCTACTATGAGTGCTACGACCTGGACGAGAAGCGTATCAAGGTATTCGCGGACGGACAGGAATTCGACGATTTCATGCTGGACGACGATTTGCCGGATGGCATCGAGAATCACCCCTACGCGCTGCTCCTCGGCTATACGCCCATCATGGCCCCGGAGCCCTCCCCGTGGCCTCTGCCCTTCACGTACGCCTGGCTCGATCAGCAAAGCGAGTACAACACCCGGCGCACGCAGATGACCGAGGGCGCGAAGCGGTCTGCGCGCAAGGGCATCTACACCGAGAGCACATTCGACGACTACGACGAGGCGATCAAGATTCTGCAGTCGCCGAAGGATATGGAATTCGCCAAGGTGACGGACGCGGGCGGCATCACGATGCTTGAGGCACCTGACCTGAACGCCTCGATCTATCGGGACATCCCGCTGCTGCAGTACGACTGGCTCCTGACCACGGGGCAGACTGGAGCGCGGCTATCGAGTCCGGAAGGGGCGACGGCCACCGAAGCAACCTTCGTCGAGCGGGCCTCCAACCTGCGAGACGTGGAAATGCAGGGACAGGTGCAGTCCTGGCTCGCCATCGCCGGCTCGAAGATGCTGCAGCGGGTCAAAGCCACGTTGACGCTCGACATGTGGATCAAGCTCCGGGGCTTCTCGGACTCGGGCTTCCAGGACTACGTGCAACAGGTCTACGGGATCGATCGGCAACAGCTTCAATTCCTGCCCGGCCTGAAGGAGCAATTCCGGACTCGGTTCGGGGAGGAGAAGTGGAAATCGATCACCCGCGAGGACATCGATTTCGAGGCCGATGTGACGGTCGTCCCCGGGTCTAGCCGGCCGAAGAACCTCGAAAGCGAGCGGACGGCGTTCATCGCCGTGCTGCAGATCTTCGGCGGCGCTCCACAGCTGCTTCTGTCCCGGGAATTGACCTCCCGGGTGCTCCGGATGTTCGACATGGAAGACGAGCGGCTTCTCGACGAGCTCTCCGCCGTCGCGCAGAAGATGATCCAGGTGAACGCGAATCAGGCCGGGCGGAACCAGGGGAACGGCGCCGCGCAGCAACCCGGGGCCGATGCGGGCGGCGTCGGGCCGGCACTAGCCGGCTTGGCTGGCATGCTCTCCGGGGCCAACGTGAGGCCGGCGTGATCTACGAATGGCGCTGCTCCGGGTGCGGGCTCGCAGCCGAGCACTTCGAGCACCCCCCGGCCGACAAGGGCGCGGAGTCCTACGTCTGCGCCTGTGGCTACTCCATGGCTCCCCTGATCGGCCTGCTCGGCCGGGGACTCCTATACTTCGAGGAGGGCCGGGAGCGCACGATTTGGAACCTCGGGCACGAGCCGGTCCGGTTGAGCAGCGCCAAGGCGCACAAGGAAGCCATGAAAAGGGCCGGCGTCGGAGAGGCGGGCAACCGCATGGGCGAAAAAGGAGTGTGGATCTGATGTATCTATTCTGCGCTTGTGGAAATGGTCTGGTCGTTCGCGTGCTGAAGCTACGGGACTCGCAGGCCGGTAGCGTTGTCGAGGAAGTAGGCGGCTGGCAATGCGCCAACGTGGCGTGCGGGAAGCCGATCGACTCGGGCAAATTGCTCCGGGCCGCACAACTCCAAAAGAAGGTGGCGGAGCTCCGGCAATCGACCGAAGAGCTCGCCGCCGAAGGCGCCAGCGCCGAAGGGGTTGAACCCCTTCAAGGGGCCAGCCCGCAAGGAGCCGCAATTGCCGAGATCGTACCGGAAAAGGCAGCCAAGACCGGAGTCCACGCCAAGCAGTCAAGCGTACCAGATGTGGCTCCTTGAGCGGATCTCCTGGCAGCTCTCTAACGGCTCTCTAGAATTCGACGATTACCGCGCGCGAATCCTCGTGCAAGGATTCCGAGACGGGATCGTAGTTGACAAGCACGAAAACGTTCGTGTAGTAGCGTAAGGAGTACGGAAATGGCAGACGAACCGCAGGACGCAGGAACGGGCGAAGTAGTCGAAACGGCAGTCCAGCCGGACCAGCCGCTTCCGATTGCCGACGCTGCGACCGCGACCGCGGTAACGGAGCCGTCCGCAGAGCAGTTTGTCAACCCGGCCGAGCTACCGGAAGAGCTCGTGCCCCTCTACAAGCGCATGCAGGCTTCGTTCACCAAGAAGATGCAGTCGCTATCGGGAGAGCGCACGGGACTCCGACAGAAGGCCGACGGGTACGATCGGCTGATGAACGATCCGGACTACGCCCGGCAGGTCATCATGGAAGCCGCACCGCGTCTGGGACTATCCGTCGCGAAGCAGTCGGGCAACGGGGCTTCGGCCCCAGCCGCCGCGGCTCTTCAAGGGGATACGTCGGCGCCGCCAGCGGATTTCGTGGAGGCCATCAAGGGAAGACTGAAGCCCGAAATGCAGTGGATGGCGGAGGACCTCGCCCAAGCCAATTGGCAGGCGACCCGGATGCTCATGGCGCCTTACATGGAACGCCAGCAGCAGGAGCTACGGGGCCGGCGCACGAAGGACTACGAATCGCTGGCCGACGAGCTATCCACTAAGGTCCCCGATTGGGCCGAGCACGAGGAGGACATGGCCGAGCTGCTTCGGTTCCTGGCTTCCGATACGCTCACGCACCCGGTCTACGGCTCCAAGATCGAGCTTCTCTACAACACCGTCACGAAAAACTCGGTCGCGACTCGCGAGGCCGTGAAGCGCATGTCCAATGCGGGACGTTCACGGACGACCACAGGACGAGTCGAGACCTCAACTAGATCGAACCTGGCCGAAGAGGTGCGCAAGGCTCCGAATATGCAGGATGCGTGGAAGCTCGCAGCCGCAGCGGCCCTTCAGCAGGTTCAAGGAAAGTAGGCTTACATGCTCAAGAACCTCTTCAAGCGGTTCGCGAGCCTCTTCACGCGCCTGGGCGAATCGGGTCAGATTCCGTCGACCCTGACCGACCAATTCGACGCTCTACTCACCACGACGCTGCGCAACATGCAGCCGCGGCTTCACGACAATATCACTAGGTCGAACAAGCTGATCGCGTGGCTCGATGCGGGTGGGCGAACGATGCGCGTGGACGGAGGCGAGCGGATTCAAATCGCTCTGATGCACGCCCTCAACAGCACGGCCGACATCTATTCCGCCTACGGGACTCTGGACACGACCCCGCAAGACGGTATCACGTCGGCCTTCTACGACTGGTCGCAGCTCTCCGTGTCGATCTCGATCTCGCGGAAAGAAGAGCGGCAGAATTCCGGCCAGTCACGCCTGCTGTCCTTGCTCGAATCGAAGACCATGCAGGCCGAATCGTCGGTCAAGCAGCTCCTCAACAACTGTGTGGTCTCCGGGAAGATCACGACAGGCGCTTCGTCCAGCCTCGGGCGCTTCTCGCCGCGCACCGGCCGCATGGACACCGGCGCGCTCGGACCCCAGCCGATCCCGGCACTCATCGACGCCAGTGCGGCCCGCTCGGTATCCATCGGGAACATCAACGGAGCGACGTATTCCTTCTGGCGCAACCAGGCCACCAGCTCCACGGCAACGACCTTCGCGGGCCTGCGCCAGGAGATGAACCAGGTCTACAACGACTGCACGAAGGGCGCGGGCGGAGCGCCGGACCTGATGCTCGCCGATCAGCGCACCTGGGAGACGTACTGGAATACGCTCGCGAATCAGGAGCGCTACATCGTTACCGATCAGCGTGTGCTGAACGTGCTCGGCGGCAGCGAGGCTCTCAAATTCCGCGGCGGCACGATCCTCTGGGACGAAGTGGTGCCGGATGTCGAGACGAACGCGGATATCGTGGACGCCATCGGCACCTTCACGGTCGGGAACATTCACTACCTCAACACCGAGACCTGGCGTTACATCGTGGACACGCAAACCGACTTCATCACGACTCCCTTCATGCGTCCCGAGAACCAGGACGCACGAGTCGCGCAGATCCTCTGGATGGGCGCCGTGGCGGTCAACAACAGACGGAAAAACGGCGTCCTTTACGGGATCAGCCGCAGCATCGTCTCCTAACAAAACGGAGCCGCTCGAGGCTCGTCAGTCACAAGCAAAGGAGAAGGACATTGATCTTTCAAAGACTGAACCGGACAGATCCGGAGAAGATTTTCATCGTCGCCCGAAATTCGGAAGGCGCAACGCAGAGCAAGGACGACGTGTGCGCCTGGGAGACCGCCTCGGCTTCCGTCGACGGAGTGCGGGTCCGGCAATCGGACACGTCGCACTTGGGCTCGATCGTCGGCGTCATCGATGCTGACATCGCGGACACGGCCTATGGCCTCGTGCAGGTCTACGGCTACCGATCGAGCTCGAAGGTGTTCCAGACTAACACGAGTCAGGACACCGGCGCCTTCCTCGAGGCTTCACTCGGCGCGGCTCACATGTCGAGCTACGCCAGCAGCCTGACGATAGCGAGCAGCACGACCGTCAGCATCAGCTACCGGCCGGGTCCCTACTTCGTACTCGCCGAGTCGATCGCCTCGTCGGCGGCGTCGGCCACGATCAGCGCGAAGATCTTCACGCGCTGCCTGTAACGCGTTCTGCCCGGGTGGCTTTCGGTCGGCTGCGGCTGACCGGGAGTCACCCCCCCCCTCCCCGACGGCACCGGACCGAGTTTTTCAAGAGGAACGGATGGTAAAGATTCCGAATCCATTTCATACCTGGCTCGCTTGGTGGCATGGGGTGGGCGAAAGTCATCAATACCACTGGTATCGTTGCCTGGCATGCGCCGGAATCGTCACCTGGAAGCACATCCGAAAAAATGGAGGTTGCGCATGCGGCTCCGCGAGACTTTCGCCGACCATGCCGAGGCCGGCGGAGAAGTTCCGACTCCTTCTCCTGCCCTGGACGATGTAGCGGCGGCCGTCGATCGGGCTCAGCCCGTCGATCCGGCAAAGGCCCGGGTCGCCTGGGGTATGCCGACCTATGGGCCGATCTACGCGCAGGTCTACGCTTCTCATCTGGCCGTAATGGCGTACTCCGCTCGGCACTTCAATGTCGAGCGGCTGGGGGACATTCCCATGGTCGGCGCTACCGATCGGATGTACCTGCACTCGGCGGCAAACGAGATCGTCCGGCAGGCGCTCGCCGAGCCGTCGATCACGCACATCTTCTGGACCGAGGCGGATATGGTTCTGCCGAACGATGCGGTCGTGCGGCTCTTGCGGCTCGGGAAGCCCATCGCGTCGGGGATCTACTTCCTGCGGGGCGGCACGGGCCAGCCGTGCCTCTTTGCGCCTACGCCGATGGAGACGAAGGAGAATCCGTACCTGCACACGCCCATCACGATCTATGACGAACGGGGTCCCTTCCCGCTCCACAAGCTGGCAGGCGGCTGCCCGGGTATGGGGTGTGTGCTGATCGAGACGGATGTCTTCCGCAAGATCAAGGAGCCGTGGTTCGATCTCAAGGCGAACGACGTTGGGAAGGTGAACGGGTACGGGCAGGACCTCTATTTCTTCACGAAGGTCCGGTGGGCGGGAATCCAGGTCTGGGCAGATCCGGCTGTGGTCTGCGACCAGATCGACAACGTGATCGTGGGCTACGCCGACTATCGGAGGCGACTTGCACAGGACAAAAGTATCGGAGCTGGTGGCTTCATTGCCCTCGATAGCTCGAACGCCAGCGCCGCTTGAAGCGGCTCAGCCGCGTAGTTCCGAGCCGCTCCGGCTGAACATCGGCTGCGGGCGCTCGCCGCGGGAGGGCTATCTCAACTGCGATCTCCACGGCGGAGCCGGGGTAGACTACGTTTTCGATGCAACCAAGAAATGGCCGTTCCTGGATGGTTCGGTAGCCGAAATCTACACGAGCCACACCCTTGAGCACCTTCCCGATCCGCTAGCGTTTTTCCGGGAGGCTTGGCGTGTTCTGATCCCGAACGGGCAAATCGTCATCCGGGTTCCCTACGGCTGGCACTCGTCGGCTTGGTGGGACCTGACGCATCTTCGCCCGTGGCTACAGGAGAGCTTCGCCACGGTGCAGCCGGGCTTATCGCATTTCTCGCGGAACAATCAGGAGACGGAGGAGACTCTCGGATGCGCGTTTTGGACCGGCTCGGTTATCATGATGCTGGACCAGCCGTTTGCCCGCTGGTGGCGATGGCGGATTCTGCGCAAACCTATCATGTCCTGCCTGCGGCACCTGATCGGGGTGTGCCGGGAGCTCATTGCCACGCTCTACAAAGTGCCGCTCGACGATCCGCAATCGATTGCGTTCGGCGGAACCAAGCATCCGGCCGTCGTGCCGATCCAAATTGGAGTCTGGGAGCACGATCTTTATGGGCGGAAGCTGAAGCCGGGCGACGAGTCACACTTGATCGTTTTCTGGGCGAAGGAGAAAGATCCGGCGTTGATGGAGGCGATCGCGGGGGTCTGACATGAAGGTTCATCACGGCGGGAAGAACGGGGATCTCGTATACGCGCTGCCGGTCATCAAGGCGCTGGCGCGCGAGCACGGGAAGATCACCCTCGTTACGTCCGCCCTGTGCTATCAGCTCGTCCCGCTCCTCTACGAGCAGCCGTACATCCAGGATGTCGAGATGGATTATTCCCGGTCCTACAAGACCGAGGACGGCTCGATCATCCCATGGAACGTGCTGTCTCCGGAGGAAGGAATCAACCTGTCCCCGCAACCGTCCATGTACCGGCCCAACGCCCCGGTAAATTGGACGAACGCTTACGCCGAGATTGCCGGCCTCAAGTCCCTGACGGTGCATGACCGAATCGCGCTCCCGACGCTCTGGAATCACCGGCAATGGTATTGGGAACACAACGTCACGAGCGGGACGGTCAAGTGGACGCCTCCGAAGACGTGCGTGCTCGCCCCGGAGAGCGAGACGCTGAAGTGCATCCCGGGCTGGATCTGGCGCGGGGTCGCCGAGAAGCTGAAGCGATCCTTCTCCGTGATCGTTATCGGCGTGAAGGTGGACAAGACGTTTCAAGGGATCGAGGGCGTGATCGATCTGCGGGGCCTGACGACGGTCAGCGCGGCCGCGCGGCTGCTGGCCGAGGCGCACCTGGTCATCTCGGCCAACTCCCTGCCGTGGCACCTGGCGCGGCACGCCGGCACGCCGACCTTCTGCTTCCAGGACCAGTACCTCGAGCGCTGTATCCCGGTCGATACGCCCTACATCTTCTATACGAGCGAGCAGTGGGAACGGATGGCTGAGGATGCGAAGTTGTTCGCCGAGACTCCACGCACTACCCTTTGGAACCCACATGATCTAAAAGCCCTAGAGGCAGCTTAGCTGCTAGAGGCGGCTTAGGAGGACAAGAGACATGGCTTTCACGAGCGCAACGATGGATCGGGGACGCCGGACGGTTTATCAAGAATTGGTCGATCGTCCGGCTCGTGACGGGGCGGCGCGGCTCACGGTGCCGGTCCTACTTCCCTACTCGAAGATCGAAGTGGACGGGCAGGAATACGTGGAGACGAACAGCACGAACGCAATTTCGGAAGGCGGCGGCTTCCACGCCGTACCATCCCACGGCATTCTCGACGGCATCGAGTATCGGGACCGCTCAAACGGGATCGATAGCGTGGACGTGTCTTCGGGTACGACCCGAAGTAGGCCCGAGTCGAGCGTGATTCACAAGTTCGGCTGGATCTAGAACCCGGCCGAAATGGCGCGAATCGGTCCCGTCACGCTCCTGGTGGCCGGTGACAGCTACATCGAGCCGGCTCGCATCCTCTTGATGATCTGGGAGGGGGCTACCACCTCGGGCGATACGGTCACAGTGATCGAGAGGATTACCAAAGCGCTTCTGTGGGCCGGGCGCACCGATAGCACGCAGACCTACGTCGGAGCCAATTTCGGCCCGGAAGGCATCCATGCCCCGGGCGGATTCACCCTGAAGACCATCTCTGCGGGACGGGTACTCGTGTACCTGCGGGAGGGATAGACCCATGTGGCGCTGGTTCCTGCGAAAGCTGTACGGGAAGTTTCTCGCCGAGACGGAGCGGAGGATCTCGCGGGACGTGCAGGAGCAGCTTTCCCGGCTCCTTGAGAATAGCGCCGGCCGGCAAGCCGCTACGGTATCGAAGCTCGAGCAGGCTACGCGCCAGCTCGACGCGCTAGGCGTCGCCCTAAATATCGTCGAGCGGCAGCAGGAGAAATTGGCTGGGGACGAGGCCCGGGCGCTCGCGGATCTCTCGGTCGAGATTGCCGCCACCAAAGCCTACAGTCAGACGGCCGCGGCGGTTGCTCAAGTCGCTACTTCCGCTGAGATTGGAGCGAAGCTCGATCAGGTTACGCGGCAGCTCGCGCAGATCGCCGCACTCCAATTCGGCAAAACACACGATGAATGGATGAAGGAACTGCCCCGCGCGCCCCGTGACTTCACGACCGACGATAGGCAGTAACCCATGGCATTTGTCGACATTCCAGGCGGTCTATGGATTCCAGCTCCCTTCGTTGGCAGGCATGATGACCCCGCCCCGAGTAGCGATAACACCTTCCGGATCGATGCGGCAGGCGAGAGGATAGCCTTCATTTTCCGTGTCCCGAAAACGGGGACGCTCGACAAGTTCGAGTGGCATTCTTCTGATTCAACCTTGAATGCCGCGAGTGTTTTGCGCCTGTCGTTCCAGAATGTGGATCTGGCGACAGGATTCCCGGACGCTACTCAAGATCAGTTCAGAGATCAGAGTACGTTGACCTCGTTCGGTTGGAATGCCCCTGGACTGATGACCAGTGACGGCACGGATACCGGCACGAAGCGGAGCGTCACGGTGGATGATCTGCTCGCTGCCGTAATCGAGTTCCAAACCTTCACGGCGGCGGATTCAGTACGTTGGCGAAAGATGGTAACGCCATATTCATTCCAAGGCATTTTCGGCGCTTTTCCATATCCGGCCTCCTTTTTCGC